>Ga0129299_1000100_pt1 | contig 45472 bp, 36 predicted proteins | sample ConPoolayeCmetaG_FD_94477 | JGI IMG/M metagenome (GOLD analysis project Ga0129299, IMG submission 94477) | Hot spring microbial mat communities from California, USA to study Microbial Dark Matter (Phase II) - Cone Pool mat layer C metaG ...
GCTGAGGTGAAAGCAGATCCAACGTAGCCTCGTCGGGCAAATTCACGGTCACTTGAATACCGGTTCGTTCTCGATAGCTTTGTATCTGGTTTTGAAGCGTGATTTTGAACTTTTTGCCTTCCAAAACCGGCAAACGTAAACCGGAGACAAATGATCGCAGGCTTTGGATGCTTTTGCCGAACATCTGGGTCAGATTGTTCAACTCGGTTTTGAGTTCGTCAAACTCGTTGTGTTCGGCCAATTGCCGACACCATTCCAATTGTAAAGTGAGCGCCGTAAGCAACTGAATTGGGCCATCGTGCAAATCGCGGGCCAAACGCTGACGCTCTCTGCGCTGACGTGCAGCGATCTTGAGCGCATCCTGAACATTGTGCCGTATTTCGGCAATGTTGAGCGGTTTGGTCAGATACCGATGCACGTCCAGACGATCGGCGCGCGCTTTGACCGCATCATCTCCATAAGCAGTGATCCACATAATCAAGGCCGAGGGATCAACCGCCTGTACTGCCTCGGTCAGTTCAATGCCGTCAATGCCGGGCATGTTGAGATCGGTGATAATCACATCAAAAAAGCCACTCTTGATATGCTCCAGGGCTTCGTGTCCATTTTGGGCCGTGACAATCTCGTAATCGTTCTCCATTTTGCCCAACGCCTTGGACAAAGTAAAAACGACCGATTCTTCATCATCAATGATTAGAATGCGTTTGCGGTTTTGCATGCTTTTTCCTGTGTGAATGCTCGGTGATGACCGTTGTTTGCGCTATCGAACTCGGTTTATCCTCGCACAAGTTACGATGTGATCGTCGATATACAAAATCTGTGCAAGGGTAAAAGGTTACCAAAATTCTATCATAAAAAAGCAGTTCCAACAGAAGGGAATCTGTTGGAACTGCCTTTGAATTACGTTAATGCCGAGTTAGTGTTTGGTTAGTACGGCCCTGTGCAGACAAAATCAAACTGACTCATCGGATACCAGGCCGCCGAACTTTTTGAGGATTGACCAGGACGTCGCCGTCCTTGTCATCATCGCCGGGTAAAAATGTCGGTGCAACACAAAGCATCACCGTTATTCGCTAAATGTATACCCCACGCCACGCACATTGAGGATATATCGTGGATGACTCGCATCACGCTCGATCTTGTGACGAAGACGATGGATATACCACTTGATGATTTCGCGGGCCTCTTGTTTTTCCTCGCATTCATATCCTTGTACGACGGCAACCAATTCTTGGGGCGAAATGGTGCGATGTCGGTTCTTTATCAGGTAAACGAGCAGTTTGAATTCACCCGGCGTCAACTCGATCGGTTGGCCCTCACAAGTAACCATATGCTTTTTGAGATCAACGAGCAAATCTCCGGCCTGCAAATAACCGTCTTCTTGCGCCACGCTGCTGTTCTTGAGCAGACGTTCACGACGTGCCAGCACTTCGCCAACTACCTGACGGATCTCGTTGACTCCGATCGGCTTGAGCAAGTAGCCGTCTACACCCTCACGAAGGGCAGCCAACGCCGATTCAAACGAGCCGTGGGCAGTGATGATGATCACCGCCGTTTCGGGCCAAAGTAGCTTGATCGTCTCCAAAGCCCGCATGCCGTCCATACGGCCTCTCAGGCGCAAATCGAGCATCACCAAATCGAAAGCAGACTCTTGCAGGCAAACCAAGGCCGCTTCACCACTCTCGGCCGTCACAACCTGATATTCTTGCTTGAGCGTGTTGGTCAAAAAGAAGCGAATGCTTTCTTCGTCATCGACAATCAATATGCGTGCCGATCCCATATTCTCCCCTCTCTAACCGGATAATCGGCATTTTATTGTAACTGCCCAGCCTGGTACCAGGACACGGATAAACACGGACTGAACAGATGAACACGGATCGTACCTGCTCGGCCTGGCTTTTTCAGGACACAGATGCGACGGATTTTCACCGATTTGATAAAAACTATCCGTGTTCATCCGTCAAATCCGTGAAAATCTGTGTCCCATTCACAAAATAAGCATAGGCTGAGCAGATACATTTTATTTATCTTGAAATTTTTCTGGCCCCAACCGGTCTGCTTCTTCCGGCAACCATACCGTGAACGTGCTTCCCTCTCCGACCCGGCTTTCCACTGCAATTTGTCCGCCATGACGTTCCACAATGTCGCTGCTGATCGAAAGCCCTAGCCCCGTGCCTTCCGGCTTGGTGCTGTAAAAGGGCTCAAAAAGATGTTGCATCACTTCTGGCGGGATGCCGACGCCGGTATCGGTAAACTCGATGCGTACCCCGGCCGGTTCTTGGGTCAGGGTGGTACGTATTGTCAATTTACCGCCGCCGGGCATGGCTTCCAACGCATTAAGCAAGAGATTCAAGAACACCTGACGCATCTCATCGGCAGACAACATCATCATCGGCAGATAGGGAGCCGGCATCCAGCTTACCTGGACATTGGCTTCTTGACATCGTTTGCGGGTCAATTCGATAACTTGCTCAACCAAGTCGTTTACCTCGACATATTCTCTTTCGGTTGAAGAACGACGATAAAGATGCCGCATCTGCACCATCGTTCGCGCCACGCGTTCCACTTCAGTACGCGCGACTTGCAAGTATTGCCGAACCATGTCATCGGTTTCCAGCTCTTCCAGTGATAGGTCCAAACAGCCGATTACCGATTGCAGCGGGTTATTGATCTCGTGAGCCAAAGAAGCAGCCAGCCGCCCCAGTGCCGACATTTTTTCGGTGTGGATAAGCCGTGCCTGCGCGCGTTCGCGCTCCCAAAGCAGCGCCCTGAGTTCTTCATAAAGACGCGCATTCTCCAACGCAATGGACACGGTGGTCGAAATAGCCTGCAAGATGCGCAAATTGTCGGTGGTAAATGCGCCGGGCTGGCAGCTGACTACCTGGATCACGCCGATCGCCCGATCAGAAGTCAACAGCGGGACAACCATCATCCCACGCACAGCACTGCCAAGATATGGATCGAGATCGTAAGGTCGTCCGGCAGGCCATCGAGGGTCGTTTTGAACGTCTGTGACCAGTATCGCCTCCCGACGGTCAACGGCAAGCCTGGAAAAGGTGTCGATTTGGGGTAATTCGAGCGTTGCGATCGCGTCACCCTCAAACCGGGCACGAACAAGGTATAGATCATCGTGCTGCAAGTTTGTACACCGCATCACAACGCCGTTGGCCGGAAAGAGACGTTGTATATGCGTCAAGGCGTCGGTGAAAATCTTTTCCCGATCCAACGTCGCGGTAACGCTCATACCGATTTCATTCAACACGGTCAGTTCATTGGCGCGCAATACCGTCATCTGATAAAGTCGTGCATTCGCCATAGCCGAGGCGACAATGGAAGCCACGGCTTCCAGCAAGCTCAGATCGTCACGGGTAAAACCACCATCACGTTTGTTGGTGATCTCGATAACGCCGATAATCTGGTCTTGATAAACCAGGGGGGCACACATCAATGAACGGGTGAGAACCCCGGTCAGTTCATCAATGGCCTTATAAAAACGTTCGTCGGTATACACCTCATTGGTATAGACCGATTGCCGATGCTTGATCACCCAGCCGACAATGCCCTGGTCAGGAGGCAAAATATAGCCACGCAGCATACTACTTGACTCGCTCAAAGTAGTGACAAAGACCAATTCATCGGTATCTGGGTTTCGCTGCAAGATCGAGCCTTCCGCGGCATCCAGGGCTTGACAGGTCAAGCGCAACGTTTCGTACAACACGGTATGCAAGTCGAGCGACGACACGGCTGCCGCACTGACAGCATTCAGCGTTTCCAACCGGTTGACCTGAAGCGCGGCCTGATAAAGCTGGGCATTACGCAAGGCAAGGCCGATCTGCTGTCCGAGCGTGTCCAACAATGTCTGCTGAACAATCGAATAATCGTGCGGTTTTCGCCAACCCACATTCAAAATGCCCAACACGTGGCCCCCGGCATACAACGGGATGCCGACATGATCGTACAGCCCTACACCGGCCAACACCTCGGCCGGCAAGCGCGGGCATTTGGTTATTAGCATCGGAAGGTGTGAATGAGTATTTTGGGTCAATAATGGACTAAAGACCGAACATATATCAAGCCAGGTCGACGCCGGGGCTGTCTGAGACTTGGGCATCAGACCACGCGAGACCACCATTCGTGGCGGATCCTGCGCCGTTGCTCCAGACACAAGCACCCAACCGGCATCGGCGCCAAGCAAAGCCAGGAGCACATCGAGCACGGCCGAGAGCAAACGCTCTGGTTCTAAAAAGGCCGAAGCCACCGAGGTAATCGCATAGAGTGCGCTTTGTTCTTCAGCATATTGGCGCAAGCGCATCTCGGCACGCTTGCGCTCGGCCGTTTCACCCAGTCGTTCCACAACAGCGGTGAGCAGTTCTTGCTCTTCCTTTACCAAGACTTCTCGATCCGCTTGTTTGGTCCCCAGATAAAAGACCTGCAGACTGCCCACCGGCTCACTGCCGACAAAAATGTGCCGTTCCACCTTCCAGGGTGTCTCTCGAAAATTAGCCGTGACAAATTGACGACCGTCCCAAAGAATGCGGGCGCAAAAATTTTCAGGCTCGCGCATCGCCGACGGGATCAGTTCGACAACCTGGCTCAAAATTTCATCCAACGAGAGATTTTGTCGGCCGGCCAAACTCGAAATACCATACAGACAGCTCAGCTCTTTGACACGCTCATTCAGGTAAAAAGCCAACTCTTGCTGTCGCTGCTGGAAACGTTGACGTTGAATGCTCAAGGCATACAGTGTGGCCAGCCGTTCGAGTATTTGCAGATCGCGTGCCGAATAATCGTGTGCGGCATTGGCCAGGGCGATTTCGCCCACCAGCTCGTCTTCGATCAGGGCCGGCACGGCAACAAACCGTCTGATCGGTGGATGTCCCTCCGGCACCCCGGTCGAACGCGGATCGTTCATCGGCTCGTTGGTAAGCAAGGGCTGTCGATTGTTCAGCACCCATCCCCACAATCCGGTAAACCTGTCAAATTCAAAACACTTTCGGGGCACCTGACACTTTTGCCATATGTCTCTGGTCAGCGTCGGTGAAATCAGGTTGCCACTGTGTGGATCGATGTACCCCACAAAGCCGAATTCGCTGCCGGTGAGTTCCAAAGCGCGCTCGAGGACCAACGAAGAGATGTCTTCGAATGACATTGCCGACAAGAGCATTTTGGATAGTTCGGAAAGAGTATTGCTCACATGCAGTTCGTCAACCAGCATTTGCTGCATTTCTTTGCGCATCGTAATGTCTTGCTTGATGGCAATAAAGTGCGAAATTTGTCCCCGATTGTCTTTGACCGGCGTGATGGTCATCTCTTCGACATATTGCGTGCCATCTCGACGACGATTAACCAGCTCACCTCGCCACACCTGTCCGGACAGAATGGTTTGCCAGAGATTTTGGTAAAAATCTGCCTCTTGCCGGCCCGATTTGAGCAGGCGCGGATTTTTTGCACGCACTTCTTCCAGTGTGTAACCGGTCAGGTGTGTAAAGGCCGGGTTGACCCAGGTAATCAGGCCCTCCCGGTTGGTGATGACAATGGCATTTGCCGCCGATTCAAGCGCCGCGCTTTGCAGATGCAGCATACTTTCAACTTGTTTGCGCACGCTGACATCACGAATCACACCGATCACCTGGACGCCGTCTGGAGTATGAACCGGGCTGAGGCTGATCTCGACCGGAAATTCGTGCCCATCGGCACGGCGTGCATGCAAATCGAGTCCGCTGCCCATTGGACGGGTCACCGGATGAGCAAGATAATTTTTGCAATGTGTCCGATGCTTCTGCACTAAATGCGGCGGCAAAAGCAGGTCAATCGGTTGGCCGATCAGTTGATCGCGTGTATAACCGAACAACGCCTCGGTCTGTGCATTGACCAATACAATCCGACCGTTTGAATCACTGATGACGATGCTATCAGGAGCAGATTCCAGCAAAGAACGAAACCACATCTCGCTGGCCTGTAACGATGCTTCAATCCGCAAACGTTCCAACTCGGCCACGGCTCGCGCAGCAAAGATGCGAATGATCGACTCGGCCTGTTCATTCTCGACCATCGGGCGGTCGTTGAGCACAGCAATGATGCCCAGTGGATTGCCGGCCTTGTCGTACAATGGAAAACCGCGATAACTTTCGACGCCCATTTCAACCAACAGCCGGTCGCGCGGAAAAAGCGATTGCACACCTTGCGGATAGTAACATTCGGATATTCCGATCACTTGCTCGCAAGGCGTGCCGGCCAGTTCGTAGACGAAATTTTCGGCATACCCCTCGCCGGTCCAAACAGCCAATGTCTGCACGCTTTTTCCATCTGCGCTGAGTGTGCCGACCAATGCATAACGGGCCTGCAAAGCCGCTGCCAGATAACGCACCAAAACGCGGAAAAAAGCCTCACCGATAACTGAAGCCGTGCCATCAACGATGGAACGCAACAGCATTTCGGAGCGTTTGCGCTCGGTAATATCCAGCACTGCTCCTACCAGCCCGCCGATTTCGCCCCGGTGATCGACAAATGCCGCTTTTTCAAGAATAACCTCGTGCAACATCCCACCGGCGTCCATCACCTGGGTTTCATATCGCTGAAGGCCGCCTTGCTCAAAGAGTTTGTTGTCTTGAGCGTAATAGATGTTGGCCAGATCAGGAGGGTGTAGATCGAACACGGTTTTGCCGATCATTTCTTCCTGCGACCTGCCGAAAAAGTGTTCAAACGCCGCATTGAACCCTTGATAGCGACCCGCCCGGTCTTTATAAAAGACCGGAATGGGAATCGCCTGCAACAACGTGTTCAAAAAGACTTCCCGATCTCGCAATTGTCTCTCGATCTGTACACGTGCAGTTACATCGCGTGAGATGCTGCCGAGCATAAAGCCACCATCGGTTTCGATCGTAAAGATACTTTCTTCAACGTAGCGATGATCACCATCGGGATGACGATATTCGCGAGCCATAACCTGGCCAAACGGCACATAGCCGGTGCGTAACATCTCGCGGATCGTCGCTTCGATATGCAGGCGTTGGTCTGGCATTTTTCGATCTTGATTCAATTCAAACTGCACATCCCAAATGGGTCGGCCAAGCACCTGCTCTGCATCGAGACCGGTAAGTTGCTGCATTGCCCAATTCCATTCAACCACAATCCCTTGTTCATCCGTCAGCATAACGCCATCACAAGATTGTTCGACAAAACTGCGAAATTTGTGTTCACTTTGACGTAATGCGTGTTCATCCCTTTTGCGCTCAACCTCTAATTCAAGACGACACAAAGCCATCGAAACGTCCTGGGCTATATCGCACAGCAAAGAACGCTCTTCCTCATCGACAGCAAACCATGCCGGAACTGCAACACCCAACAAGCCGTAAACCCGTGCCTGATGCGCCAGTCGAATCCAGATCATTTCGGCAGGCGTACAAAGCCCACCCAACGAGCAAGTATGACACACATCGGCGCTGTTCCGAACGATCAAGGTTTCGGGTTGTGTCAAAGCCTGCCGGACGCAAGCCGGCAGGTCCCCACTCCCTGTCTGTTGCGCGCGCAACGACGAAAAAACCGTATTCGGGCCGGATTTTGCTATGCTTTCCACTTGTCCTTTGCGGTCCAACAGCACAATCCAGGCCTCCTGATAACCGCACATTTCGATCAGGCTCTCACAGATATGCCGAACCAGTCGATCGCGGTCGTCTTCCTGGACAATCAGCCGATCAATTTGGCGAATCGTGCGCAAGATATGGTTGAGACGATTCGTTCGCGCTTCGGCACGTTGAATGCGCAGCAGAGCCTCAACCCGCGCCAACAACTCACGGTTAGAAATCGATTTGGAAATGTAACCGTCGGCACCGCATTCCAGTCCATCAGCCTGGTCTTCAGATGAAATTCTGGTACCGCTCAAGATCACCACCAAACAATGGCCCAACTTGGGCTCTTGTTTAATGCGCCGACAGACTTCGATGCCGTCCATATCGGGCAGAACGCGGTCGAGCAACACCAAATCTGGAAGCTGCGCCCAAGCCACTCGAACCGCTTCTTCGCCACTACCGGCCGTGCTAACCTGGTATCCCCCCTTCTCAAGCAGGCGGCGAAAAGCTGATAACACAAGCGCATCATCATCAACAAGTAAAATCTTGGCATTTGAACCCATCAGCAACCTCAATGAACTCGAACACTCGGAAAGACTTGGCCGGCCTGCAATCGGGCATCGGGGTTTACCTGCAATCAAGGTGCACATAACCGCTCAGCCCGACCATCTGTCCACCAGGTCGGCAGCCCATTGGCACGAATTGTAAAACAGCCGGATGTCATTATTTTAACCTTTCACACCATATTCGTCAATTCACATTTGGGGGCAGCCCAAATGTATTCTGCCACAGGCCAGGCCTGGTCGCAAAATTGTCAAACTTTCCCGACATATCTGATCAAGGTTTCCCGATAGACAAAATCAACATTTTGTGCGATCATAAAAACAAGTCTGGCTACCCGACAGTTTGAAATCAGGACACGGATACACACGGGTTTCACGGATCAGCACGGATGAAATCTGTACCATCCCTGTCCCATTGAACGGGAAACAAAGGTAAGACGGGCATTTACGGGTTAGCGATCCGTGCCTATCCGTAGCATCCGTGTGAATCCGTGTACTACCCAAGTGTCAGGTGACCAGAAAACAAATTTATCTTGAAGACGGCGAAGGTTAGCTCCCTGTTGTCGATAAACGTTACTTGTTTGTAAAAGGCCTTTCTATGGACCGGTCAATCTTGATCCTCGAAGATCACCCAGCAACACGTATTGCACTGCGTAAATGGTTAGAAGTGACTTTTCCGCAGTACACCATCCTGGAAGCAACCAACGCCCAAAACATGCTGAACCAGATTATCGACGTGCATCCTCAATTTATACTAATAGACCTCAATTTGTCCTTTTCTGACATCATTCGGGTTACGCAGGCAGTCAAGCACAAATTGCCGGAGACAAAGATTATAATGTTGGCCACCTGTGAAGATGAATGCTATCGGCTTGCCGCGCTCGATGCCGGCGCCAATGCATACGTCATCAAACATAAAATGTACACCGAGTTGGTACCCACCTTGTGCAAATTTCTCGATACCTCGCTTTACTATTGTGATTCAGACAAATCGACAATTTGGCCGGTAGAAAGGTGACAAAATATGGAACCCTCTCAGCCCGAAATGCCCGATCAACCATTCACTTTGCTGCTCAAGAAGGCACAAATTCGTTTCTCTCTGCATCGACAATTTCTGATCGTCTGCTCGATCTGCAAACGAGTTCGCGACGACCTGGGCCGCTGGCACGAGATCGATACACGCACCATTGACATTCGGTTTGGCCAATTCAGTCATGGTTTGTGTCCGCAATGTATGCAACGCTTTTACGGTGAGTATGATGAGGATCAAAACCTATGATGGATGCTTTGCCCGACCTTTCTCCTGGTGAGCACCTCTGTTGCATCTATCAAACCGAAGCAGAACATCAGATGGTGTTGACCGCGTTTATGCGCCGGGGATTGGAGCAAAACCAAAAGGTGATTTACATCGTCGATGCGCACACAGCAAAAGCCATTCTGGATTATCTGCGCAGCGACGAAAGTCAGATATTGCCCGTTGAAAAGCTCCTGGAAAACGGTCAACTGGTCATCTTGTCCCAGGATGAAGCTTATACGCGTAACGGACAATTCGATCCCGAGCAAATGATTGACCTGTTGCGCGAGAAAACGGCACAGGCCATCGCTGAAGGATACACCGCATTGCGCATCACCGGTGAAATGACCTGGGCACTGCGTGGTTGTGCCGGCTCGGAACGCCTGATCGAATATGAAGCCAAACTCAACAATTTTTTGCCCGACAGCCGCTGCCTGACGCTTTGTCAATACGACCGACGTTGTTTCAATGCCCACACACTGCTCGATGTGTTGCGTACCCATCCACGGGTCATCATCGGCAGCGAGTTATATGACAACTTGTATTATGTCCCGCCGGCAGAATTGCTCGGCGACAACCCAGAAGAAGCCCAGTTTGAACGCTGGCTACAAACACTGGCCAATCGCAAAGCAATACAAAACGAGTTGAATCGACAGATCACCATCAATGCGACCATCGCCGACCTGTCACGCAAACTCATTATGTCAGCTTCACTTGACGAGATCTCGGCCCTCGTGCTCGATGCCGCGCGTACACTGACCGAAAGCCCGTTTGGCTATGTAGGCTATATCGACCCACAAAGTGGTTACCTGATCTCGGTAACCCTCACCCGCGACATCTGGAATAAATGCCAGGTAGCCGACAAGAGCATTGTGTTCAAAGAGTTCAAAGGACTATGGGGATGGGTGCTGGAACATCGCCAATCGCTGCTGAGCAACGACCCGGCTCACGACCCGCGTGCATCCGGAACACCCCCCGGTCACGTGCCGATTCACCGTTTTTTGTCTGCCCCAGCCCTGATCGGTGAACGTCTGGTTGGGCAAATAGCGCTGGCCAACGCCCCACATCCTTACACCGCCCAAGACCTGACCGGCATCGAACGGATAGCCGACCTTTATGCCTTGGCCCTGGAGCGCAAATGGGAGGAAGAAAAGCAAATCGCCCAGCTTGGCTGTGAACTGGCAACACTGGAACAAATGAGTGTCGCCCCTCAAACCGCCACAACGGCCCGCCTTTTTGGCGTCAGACCACTCAGGGAAAATTTTTCCGAGATCTTTGCAACGCTGGTCGATCGCTATGTCGCGCTGCTCGATCGCTCATTAGAGCGACGTATCCACAAAGAAGAGATCGATCTGTCTACGCCACTTCGCGCTATGGCCGTTCAACTGGGTTACCTGTATGCCGGGCCTCGCGATGTGATCGATATCCACGTAACTGCGCTCAAACGTCAAGACTATGCAGTCAACCCTCTGAAATCTCAGGCCTATGTTGAAGAAGGACGATTGATCGTCCTCGAATTGATGGGCTACCTGGTTTCTTTTTACCGAACATATGGATCGGGCGCAATTCGCAGGCAACCCACCATCGAAGAAAGGAATCGGCTATGACCTCTCCCCGTTATATATTCAAACTCTATGTAGTTGGACAAACCGTGCGCGCCCGACAAGCGATTGCCAACATTCGACAAATTTGCCAGGAAAAGCTAAATGACCAATGCGAATGCATTATCATCGACGTACTGGAACAGCCCCAGCTCGCCGAAGCGGACAAAGTGATCGTCACCCCCACCCTGATCAAAGTGTCACCGCCGCCGAGCAGACGATTACTGGGCGACCTTTCCGACCTCGATCGGGTTATTGACGCGCTTGGCCTGTACCTGGACTTTGTTCCTTCCACAAATGGAGAAGAGCTATGAATCCCAACACCATCACCAAACTACCGACCGGTATCGCCGGTTTCGATTTGGTCGCCGACGGAGGCCTGCCCCAAGGACGTACCACGCTGGTTTCCGGCACTGCCGGAAGCGGCAAGACCATCTTTGCAGCTCAATTTTTGGCCGAGGGAATTTTGCAAGCCAACGAAGCCGGTGTTTTTGTGACTTTTGAAGAATCGCCCGAAGACATCCGGCGCAACATCGCTTCGCTGGGCTGGAATGTCACCGAATGGGAACGCCAGGGGCTTTGGAGTTTTGTAGACGCTGCCCCCCAAACCGAAGAAGATGCCGTCGTGATCGGTTCCTACGATCTGGGCGCATTGCTGGCACGCATTGAGAGTGCCATCACCCACATCCATGCCAAACGGATCGCGCTGGACTCGTTAGGAGCCATTCTCAACCGCTTTCAAGATGCCGCGACGGTGCGCAGCGAACTTTTCCGCATCGCTTCGGCGCTCAAACACCTGGGCGTCACAGCCGTGATGACCGCCGAACGAGCACACGAATACGGAGACATTACCCGGTATGGAGTTGAAGAGTTTGTGGCCGACAACGTAATCATCCTGCGCAATGTACTGGAAGAAGAAAAACGTCGCCGAACGATTGAAATTCTGAAATTTCGCGGCACCAGCCACCACAAAGGGGAATTCCCCTTTACCATCATCCCCGGCGAAGGGATTGTGATCATCCCCCTGGCCTCGCTGGAACTCAAACAAAAATCATCCAACGTGCGGGTCACCTCCGGCAATGCTGTGCTCGACCAGATGTGTGGCGGCGGCTTTTTCCGCGACTCGATCATCCTGGTCTCCGGAGCTACCGGCACCGGCAAGACGCTGCTCACCACCGAATTTATTGCCGGTGGCGTCGAAAGTGGTGAACGTTGCCTGCTCTTTGCCTTTGAGGAAAGCCGTGAACAACTCTTCCGCAATGCCATTGGCTGGGGACGTGATTTCGAGCGAATGGAGCAAAACGGTCGCCTCAAAGTGGTGTGCGAATACCCAGAAATCGCCGGGCTGGAGGACCACCTGATCAACATGAAAGCGATCATCGACCAGTTCAAACCCAACCGCGTGGCCGTCGACAGCCTCTCGGCGCTGGAACGCATCTCAACCCTGAAAGGATTCCGCGAGTTTGTGATCGGCCTGACCTCTTTTATCAAACATCAGGAGATCATCGGCCTGTTCACGGCTACCACACCTACCCTCACCGGAGGTACCTCGGTGACCGAAACGCACATCTCAACCATTACCGACTCGATCATCCTGCTCCGTTATGTCGAGCTGTATGGCGAGATGCGACGCGGCGTGACCGTGCTCAAAATGCGCGGCTCAATGCACGACAAAGATATTCGCGAGTTCACCATCGATGGCAGCGGAATGCATGTCGGCAAGTCATTCCAAAACGTCACCGGCATCCTCTCCGGTCATCTGGTTTATATCGACCCGCGAAACCGCGAAATCGATCGAATGGGCAACTTGTTCCAGGATTAAAATGGACACACCCACTCGAACGACAGACAAATTTGCATAACTCGTTCGTCATCGATCATTTGTTCTATAAGGGCCTATCCGAAAAACGTAACCGACGCATCCCTATGCGTCGGTATAAACGGCAGAGATACCGCTTGTACGGTTTTTCAGACAGACTCTAAATGCCGTTGCGAAGAGACAAGGATAAGCAATGATCGAACAAATCCCAAACTTGCAAAAATTGGTGAACGATCTCGAAAACAAACTGGCGACAAGTGAAGCTCGCTTTCAGAGCATTACCCAATACAACATGGACGGCTTGCTGATCGTCGACCGAGAAGGCAAAATTCGCTTTGCCAATCCCGCTGCCGAACGCATCCTGTGTCGCCCGATCGAAAAACTGATCGGGGAGACATTGGGCTTTCCGGTACTGGCCGGCGAAACGATCGAGATCGACCTGCTCTGTCCGGGTGGTCAAATCAAAACGGCCGAAATGCGCGTGGGCAACACCACTTGGAACGGACCGGCCTTTTTGATCTCGCTGCGCGATACAACCGAACGAAAACAAGCCGAAGCACAAATTCGCTTTCAGGCCCAATTGCTCAACTCGGTCGGCCAGGCCGTCTTTGCCACCGACCTCAAAGGGCGGATCACCTATTGGAACCACGCCGCCGAAATGCTCTACGGATGGTCGGCCCAAGAAGTGCTCGGTAACCACATCATCGACATCGTTCTGTCTAACTATACCCAGGCACAGGCCACCGAGATTATGGCCGCTTTGCAACAAGGCAACCGATGGTCGGGCGAGTTTATTGTCCGTCACCGCGACGGACATACTTTCCCTATCCTGGTAACCAATACACCGCTCTATGATGAACATAACACCCCGGTTGGCATTGTCATCATTTCAACCGACATCAGCGAACGCAAACAAGCCGAACTCATCTTGCATGTCCAACGCGATCTGGGAATGGCGCTGGCCTCAACCGCCAACCTTCAAGATGCAGCCAATCTGATTTTGGACAACCTCCTCAAGCTGGAAGAACTGGACTGCGGAGGGCTATACCTGGTCGATCGGGCCGGTGGCGCGTTGAACTTGCTGGCACATCGTGGGTTATCGGCCGCTCTTGTCGAACGCATTGCTAACTATTCGCCTGATTCACCGCAAGCCAAACTGGCTTACGCCGGCAAGCCCATATATGGTGAATATTCCTCCATCATCCATCCCACCGGTGATCCGATCCGCGAGCAAGAAGGATTACGCGCAACAGCCATTGTGCCGATTACCGGTCCAAACGGGGTTATCGCCGTGCTCAACGTGGCCTCACACACCGGTGACCGCATTTCTCAAACCACCGCGCACACCCTTGAAACAATCACAGCACTGCTCGGCCAGGTTATCGGTCGGCTTGAGGCAGAAGCCGTATCGCGCGAAAAGACGACCGAACTAGACCGATTTTTCTCTTACGCGCTCGATTTGCTGTGCATTGCCAACATCGATGGCCACTTTGAGCGGCTAAACCCAGAATGGGAAAAGACGCTAGGCTACCCACTGAGTGAGCTGGAAGGCCGCAGCTTTTTTGATCTGGTCCACCCCGATGACCTCCCGACCACTCGGACCGCCCTCCAGCAGTTGAAAGAACAACAATCCATTGTCAGTTTCACCAACCGCTACCGTTGTCGCGATGGCAGCTACCGATGGATCGAATGGCGTGCTCATCCGGTAGGTCAAAAAGTCTTTGCTGCAGCGCATGACATTACCGAACGCCAAAAAAACCAGGAACAAATCCTTCACCTGAACAACATCCTACGAGCGATCCGTAACATCAACCAATTGATCACCCGCGAAAAGGACGCCGATCGGCTGCTGAACGGCGTATGCAATTGTCTGGTCGAAACACGCGGTTATCGCTCGGCTTGGATCGCCCGATTCGATTCGTCCGGCCAATTCCATTCCTTCACCTCATCCGGCAACGACACCTCGCTGGCATGCCTGGACGAGCTGATGCGCAACGGATACGTTCCACTTTGTGTACAACACGCACTGAAAACCGCTGAGATAATCATCCTGGACACATGTCCGGACTGTCCGGGAAATTCTGCACCCGAACATGTGTACAAAATGAGCGTTCGCCTGGCTTACAATGAACAAATTTACGGTGTGATGACGGTGGCCTTGTTCAACCCAATCGACCGTTCAGAAATCTACAACGAGGAAGAAAAAAGTCTCTTTCTCGAAGTAGCCGGTGATCTCGCTTTTGCCCTGCATAGCATAGAATTGGAACAACAACGCGCCCTGACCCAAAATTCGTTGCGCCAGGCCCTGGAACAGCTTCAAGAGCGAGAAAAACAGCTCCAGGCTGCACTGCGCGAAAAAGAGACCATGCTGGCCGAAATTCACCATCGTGTCAAAAACAACTTGCAGGTCATCGCCGGGTTGCTCGAGTTTCAATCCCAATACATCCAAGATGCACAGGCAATCGAAGCGTTGCAAAGTTGTCGAGACCGCATTTACACGATGTCACTGGTTCACGAACAGCTTTACCGCTCCACCGAACTGACCCGCATCGACGCACAGGCTTACATAGACTCAATGATCAATGATCTGCTCACCGCCTATCGCCGACCAGACCTCCCCATTGAGGTAGACATCCAAATTGACCGGTTTTACCTGAATATCCGTCAGGCAATCCCGTGTGGAATGTTGATCAACGAACTGGTTTCCAATGCGCTCAAACATGCTTTTCCGTTTCCACACCCAGAAAAGGCCACCATCGGCGTTTACATAAGCATAAACGCCCTCAACATCTGCACGCTGACCGTTTCCGACAACGGCGTGGGGTTGCCGGCCGATTTTCGCTTCCGTTCCGGTGAGACATTGGGCATGTTTTTGATCGATACATTGGTCAAACAATTAAAAGGCACCATCACCTGGCAAAGCCAGGGAGGCACCACCTGCCACATAGAATTTGCACTGCTCACAGATGACAAGGAGCCACAAGAAGGATGAATCCTGCGCGTATTGTGATCGTCGAGGACGATCTGTTGATCGCACAATCCATCCGACGCAAACTCGAACAAGCAGGCTACGAGGTGCCGTCAATCCTGACTTCAGGGCAAGAAGCCGTTCGCTCGATGTTCGCCCTTGCCCCCGACCTGGTACTGATGGACATCGAACTGGACGGGCATATAGACGGCATCCAGGTCGGTCAGGAAATCGGCCGTCAGATCGACGTTCCCATCATCTACCTGACCGCTTATGCCACCGATGAGGTATTCCACCGGGCCAGGCTGACCGCACCTTACGGGTACATCCTCAAACCCTTTCGCGACCGCGAACTTTTGAACAATATCGAAATTGCCCTGTACAGACATCGCCTGGAACGTGAACTGCGCACACGTGAGGCCGAACTGAGCGCGGTTTTTAACAGCGTCCAGACTATGCTTTTGATCGTCGACCGTAATCAACGTGTAATCAAAGCCAACCAGACGGCCATCAGCCTCATCGGAGCATCGACCGACCGCCTGGACGGACAGAAACCGGGCAACATTCTGGGTTGTTTGAACAGCCTCAATCGCCCCGATGGATGTGGAGCAGGTCCGGCCTGCGTCCAATGCCCTGTCAGGCAAACCATTCTGGACACGCTCAAGACAGGCCGACCCCATCGTCAGGTCGAAGCCACCCTGCCGATCCAAACCAACGAGCAAGTCGAAATGCGCACCTGGCTGATCTCGACAACGCTGATGGGTACAAACCAAGATGGGGTGGCATTGGTTTCGTTCGACGACATCACCACCCGCAAACGGGCCGAACAAGAACGCGAAAAGCTGATGACGCAGATCCGTACTCAGGCACAACAACTCGGTGATGTCTTGCATGCCCTGCCCGAGGGCGTGATCTTGCTCGACTTGGATCATCGCATCCTCATCGCCAACGCAGCCGCACAACGCGACCTGGCCCTTTTAGCCGACAAAGATGACAACCAGATTTTGACCGCCCTGGGAAGCATTCCTCTCGACCAATTACTCACCTGGCCTCAAGACCCAACCTGGCACGAAGTGAAAAGCCAGGACAGAACCTTTGAGGTGATCGGACGTCCGGTTCACCTCGAACCGGAACAAATCGGTTGGGTGATTGTGCTACGCGATATGACCCAAGAACGCGCGATGCAAGCACATCTCCGCCAACAAGATCGCCTGGCCGTGATCGGTCAACTGGCCGGCGGCATAGCCCATGACTTTAACAACCTGCTCACGGCCATCAAAGGTTATACCGAGTTCGCCATTGACGAATTGCCTCCAGATCACCCGGCGCGGGGCGATTTGTACGAGGTACGACGTGCCGCCGATCGGGCTGCCTCACTGACCGCTCAACTGCTCATCTTTAGCCGCAAAAAGGCAATCCAGCCGTGTCGACTCCAACTCAACGACACCATCAACGAGGTACTCAAGATGTTGCGTCGCCTGATCGGCGAAAACATCCGGCTTGTTGTTCGCCTGGAAGCCAACCTGCCCTCGGTAATGGCCGATCCCGGTCAGATGGAACAAATTTTGATGAACTTGTGCGTCAATGCCCGCGATGCCCTGCCGAACGGTGGGCAGATCCTCATCGAAACTAACTACCTTCAAATTGACAGCACATCTTCCAGGCCATCCGACTTGCCCGCCGGCAAATACGTTATGCTTGCTGTCACCGACAACGGCATCGGTATGTCCCCTGAAATCCAGGCCCATCTTTTTGAACCTTTCTTTACCACCAAAAAGCAAGGCACCGGTCTGGGCCTTTCGGTAGTTTGGGGAATTGTCCGGCAATGCAATGGATACATCTATGTCGAAAGCCAGGTCGGTCAAGGCTCAACGTTCAGAATTTACCTGCCGGTAGCCGAAGAACTCGTTGCGCAGCCAACCGGGCAGCGCGAAGAAAAAAAAGAGCTAAACGGCACAGAAATGCTGTTGCTGGTCGAAGACGAAGACTCGGTGCGCACCTTGAGCGAACGCACATTAAGCCGATTGGGATACACTGTCCTGACAGCACACCTGCCCGAAGAGGCCATACGCCTAAGCGAACAGTACGCCGATCGGATTGCGCTGCTGATCACCGATGTCGTAATGCCGGAAATGAACGGCCATACATTGGCCGAAAAATTGCGCACCCGCCTGCCCAACCTGCCTGTTTTGTATATATCCGGGTACACGGGGAGTGAAATCCTGCCCCATGATTCGTTTACTCCAGAAGCACCGATTCTCTACAAGCCGTATGATCAGCAGGCACTGGCGCGCAAGGTGCGCGAAATATTGGATGCCCGTCCGACGAACACAAACCGATAACCAGACAAATTTCGTAGGACGCAGATGAACACAGATTAAACGGATCACCTCCCACCGCACAACAAAAAAACAGGGTGGCTATCTGCTACCCTGTTTTTTGTTGAACCTCTATGCGTCGCAAATACCGGAGTAAAAGCTCAACTCCAAAGGCCGGAGTCGAGGCTCGAGCCGGATTCTCCGCCTGCACCGCTTTGCAGACAGGTTCTTAGAGCCTATCCGAAAAACCGTACGAGCGGCATCCCGATGCCGCTTATACCGACGCATAGGGATGCGTCGGCTGCGTTTTTCGGATAGGCCCTTAATGATGCCCCTCATCGTGGACATGCCCGTGTGCCAGTTCCTCGGCCGTAGCAACCCGCAAAGCGGCAACGCGCACCCAAAAATGCAGCGTCTCACCGGCAAGCGGATGGTTGAAATTGAGCAATACCCCTTGTTGGGGACGGATTTCAACAACCACAGCATTGAAAATATGCCCCGACCGATCGCTCATTTGCAGCGGTTGGCCCACTTCCAAATGCATATCGGCGGGAAAAACGCTCATCGGCACAACCTGAAACGCATCGGGATCGATCTCACCATACGCTTCCTCAGGCGACACAACAATCTCGCGTTCGTCGCCAACGGCCATCCCCACCATCCCCTTTTCCAAACCGGGGATAATCTGGTTATGCCCGTGCAAGAACTCGAAAGGTCCACGCCCCTCTGACGAGTCGATGACCTGACCATTGTCCAGCCGCAACGTATAGTCCATACTGATAACAAGATCGTTACCGACGACCAGGGGTTTATCATTCATTTTTGATTCAGACATGCTTTCTCCTCAACAAAAAACACACCATCCGGTGCATAAAAAAATATCGTCTGAACGTCAAGTTCAGACGACATACACAAACTTATGAAGCAGAACTCGGCTTACTAAGCCAAGTATACCTTAGATGCGCTGAAAGGTCAAATCGGTTTGACCAAATCGATGAAAAGGGGTATCATTGCAAAATGAACCGGAAAGGAGTGGAGCATGGATCAAGTCGACCGGGTCATTTTGATCGTCCTGGACAGCGTCGGCATCGGCGCACTGCCCGACGCAGCCGAATTTGGGCCGTATGATCCCCTGGCCAACACACTGGTCAACACGGCGCGGGCTGTTGGCGGGCTGAATTTGCCCCATTTTCAACAAATGGGGTTGGGAAATATCGGCCTGCTGGGCGGGTGGACGCTCCCCGGCGTGCCGGCAGTGCCCCATCCGAGCGGCGCCTATGGACGGATGGCCGAACGATCAAAGGGCAAAGACACCACCATTGGGCATTGGGAAATCGCCGGGCTTTGCTCAGAGCAACCACTGCCTACCTTCCCAGACGGTTTTCCGCGTCCGCTCATTGCAGAATTTGAACGACGCATCGGGCGCAAGACATTGGGCAATTATGCCGCTTCGGGCACCGAAATCATTCAGACGCTCGGTGATGAGCACGTGCGAACCGGCTGGCCCATCGTGTACACTTCGGCCGACAGCGTGTTCCAGGTTGCCATGCATGAACAGATCATTCCCCTTGACGAGCAGTATCGCATTTGTCAGATCGCCCGCGAGCTGCTGCAAGGAGATTACAACGTCGGACGAGTGATCGCCCGGCCCTTTATCGGGCCGATCGACGGGCAGTATGTGCGCACACCCAACCGGCGTGATTTTTCGGCCCCACCCCCCCATCCAACCATTTTGGATCGGCTCAAGGCCGCCGGCCGACAGGTCATGGCCGTCGGCAAGATCGAGGACATTTTTGCCCATCGAGGCATCACCGACTCGATCCACAGCACCGACAACATGACCGGCATCGATGCGACATTAAAGTTTATGAATGAAAGTGAAACAGGATTTATCTTTACCAACCTGGTCGATTTTGATATGCTCTACGGCCACCGCAACAACCCACGTGGCTATGCCGACGCATTGGAAGCCGTCGACGCGCGGGTGCCCGAACTGTTGAATGCCCTCAGGCCCGGCGACGTGCTCTTTTTTACCGCCGACCACGGCAACGATCCGACCACCGTCAGCACCGACCACTCGCGTGAATACGTGCCTCTGCTGGCCACCGGCGCGCACGTGCGGGCAGGAGCCAACCTGGGCACACGGCCCACCTTCGCCGACCTCGGCGCGACGGTCGCCGACCTGCTCGGTATCGGCGCAATTCCTGTCGGCACCAGTTTTGCCGCCACTTTGCTCAGGTGAATTTCGATGGACACCCCTTCACGTCCGGCCTCCAGATGGCTGACCAGGAGCTTTTGGCAGCGCGCAGGCTGGTATATCGACCGCTATACCGGCGGTCTGCCGACCATCGTGCGTCAGGTGATGTACAGCTATGCGCGCCACGAGTGCTCGGTGCGGGCAGCAGCCATTGCTTATTACATTCTACTTTCCTTTTTTCCTCTTGTCTTGCTCCTGATCACCGTCAGCAGCTCGTTTTTGACCGATGCAGAAACCAAGGCATTGGTGTTGGATTTTGTCGACCGCTATCTGCCCAGCTCTGGCCAACTGGTTGAACTGAACATCGGTCAATTGCTGCGCTATCGCACGGTGGCCAGTGTATTGTCTATGCTCGGCCTGTTTTGGTCGGGAAGCAATGTCTTTGCCGGCCTGCACCGCGCTCTGAACGCCATTTGCGAGGTCGACCGTCCACGCTCCTTCTGGTGGCAGCGCCTGCTCAGTCTGGCTTCGGTCGGCCTGATCCTGGTCATGTTTGCCCTGTCGCTGTTGTTGACCACCCTGGGCAAACTGATCAGCCGCCTGCCCGACCTGTCGTGGGGAACGATCTCGGTCGAAACGGGGCAAATTTGGGGGCGTATCACAACCTTGATCGGCTTTGCGCCGACCATCTTGCTCTTTTACACCATCTATCGGTTGCTTTCAGACATCAACATCCCCTGGTGGAAGTGGATACCGGGGGCCATTCTGGGGGGAGTGCTCTGGGAACTGGGCAAACAACTTTTCGCCCACTATGTGATCAATTTTCAGCCTTACAACCTGATCTATGGGACATTGGGCAAATTCATCGCCTTTATCATTTGGTCCTACTACACAGGAGTGATCTTGCTGGTCGGCGCGGAACTGTCACTGGCCATCCACCAGGTGTGGCATGAACGGCGCGCAGAATGGGCTCAAATGCGGCAGGCAATCAAAAAGGCGGCCTTGCAACGCCGGGCCGCACGTCAGGTCCACGAAATCACCACCGAGTAAGCGTCGTTACGATTTGTTGGCCCAAAAGACGACCGGAGTGGCCAACTGGGCATAGACGAACCACCCCACCAGGTAAACGATCCCCCAAATGACCGCCCAGGCCGTACCCCATCCGCCGATCGCAGCCGATACGGCCGTCTCCAGGCCACACAGGGCCATCAACACACTGTACACCGTCAGCACAATCCGTCCCCAGCCCGGATCGACGCGAAAAACGCCGGCAACCGACACAAGCATGCTCAGCGCCACCCCTGCAAGCACCCCCAACCCGACATTGCCGGCGGCATTGCCGGCGGCGTTGCCGCAGAATCAGCAGCACCGTCCCCTCAATCAGGCCAACCAGCGCCGTGATCAGACATACAGCGGCCCGGTTTGAAGCGCGAATTTCTTCCTCAGGCAAGCCGACCCAATGGGTCAAAACGCAAGACCAGCGCAAACTTGATTTCGGCATCGTCCGACGCCAAGAGCACGACGATAACTTGCGGCCCCGGCGTAATCCTGAGCCACCAGGAGCAGATCACCGAGATGCTTGTGTAACGGAGCCGAATCGGGCGTGACGGCCAAAGCCTGACGAATTGCTTGAATCAACGCATCATCTTTAGACATAAGACATCCTTAAAAATACCTGCTTTGCACACGGTAGACATAACGGGTCAGGCCGGCACGCTTGGGAACGTGATACATCCGCAGATCGACATAGCCGGCCTCGGCCAGCCAGGGGGTGATTTCGGCCCCGGCAGCGAACACGCCGACCGGCGCAAGCCGTGCCGCGTGAGCCAAAATATCTCTGACAACCGCTTCACTGAACACAAGGCGTTGTCCGTAAGGCAGATCGGCAACAACCGCATCGGCCAGACGGGCAACCTCACGCGCATCACCCCGTTCAACGGTTGCCCGATAACCAAAATGGGCCAGGTTTTGGCGCGACATTTCGACCATTCGCCGGTTCCAGTCAACGCCATACGCATCCAGCCCCAGCGCGCAAGCTTCAAGCAAGAGCGATCCGCTTCCACAGCAGAGGTTCAAAATCGACCGTGCCGGCGGCGCGACCAGGTTGATCATCGCCCGTGCAATGCGCGAGGGCAGCGAGGCCGAAGTGCGGTACGGCTTCCGGTCATGCCGGGCATATGTGGACGCCGTTTCGGCCACGATTTCGCCCAGATACAGGCCCTCGTCACGGATCACCAGCAGAAAACGATGTTGCGGCACATCCAGGTTCGGGTTGGCCCGAATCGCGTCGGCCAGGGCAATCTCGCACTCTCGCTTGTGCAGGTCCAGGCGATTGCTCAGCCGCAATACCTCGATCTTGAAATCCTGGGCATCAAATGCCGTCTGATGCACCACCTCAACCAGATCAGGCAGAGTTGGGGCAGCAGCAATCAGCCGCAAACCGGTTTTGACATAGGCTGCCTGGGCGACATATTCAAGAGTGGCACATACGGCAACACCATCCGGTGCAGGCACACCACCGGTCAGGCTCGCACACTCGGCAGCGATCAACTCGTTGCCCACCTGACGGATACACAACGCAAGCAAGGAAGGTCGATTTGTGTTTTGAGTCATACCGGAATATTATAACATTGACTGTGCGGAACAAGCAAAAAGGAATTCGGACGGGCAGATTTCAGCCAGGCTGGCCGCATTACCTGGATAGGCGACGGCAATGCCGTCGCCTATCCGAACCGCAATGCCACTCCCTGATAAACTGAAATGCCCCCTCGTTACAGAGCGAATCACCCCATCGTCACGCGCACAGACCGCAGGTGTTTTCAATTAAAGACCGGACTCTGGAGGACCGCTGAAAAAGTCCATTTTTAGGGCCTATCCGAAAAACCGTACAAGCGGCATCCCTATGCCGCTTGTACCGACGTATAGGGATGCATCGGCTACGTTTTTCGGATCGGCTCTAAAGCCTCGACGCCATTACCAGACATAAATTCGCCAGAGTCCGGCAAAGCCAAAACCGAGAGGTGATATGCAAAATCGAATTTTGTCCATAAGCGGAGGAATTCTGGTTCTGCTGGGGTCGTTATGGTTGTTTGATCTGTCGGCCTTATGGCCCCTGGCAATCGTTGCCACCGGCGGCGTGTTTTTGTTGGCCACACTCCGTTACCGCATCGGCGCGTTGGCCATCCCCGGCACCATATTGACCGGCTTGGGAGCGCTGCTTTGGGGCATCAACCTCAGCGGCCATTGGGCAGACTGGCTTTATCTTTGGCCAACGGTGCCGGGGCTGATCGGCCTGGGGTTGTTTGCCGCGAGCATGTTGGGCATGCCCGGCCGCCGGGTACGACAGATCGGCGCACTCTGGATCGTTCAGGGAATTTTGATGACCGGCGTCATGTGGCTTGTCCATCTTCTGATGCCGGCAACCATCGCATGGACCTGGATGGTGATCGGCCTGGGCATAATGTTCATACTCACCGCCTTGTTGACCGGCATCGGCGCACTGGCCATCCCCGGCACCATCATCGGCGGACTCGGCATCCTGCTCCACTGGCAAAATCTGACCGGCCTGTGGACAAGTTGGGCCTACACCTGGACACTCGTTCCCATTTTTGTCGGCGTAGGGCTGGTCATTGCCAACCTGCTGGGAACGGGCTCAAGCACGGTACGCAAGGTCGGCCTACGTATGACCGCATGGGGCGTGGTGACCTTGCTGATCCTCACCTTTGCCTTTGCCTTTGGCGAACTCTTTGCCCGCCTCTGGCCGATTCTGCTCATCGTTGCCGGTCTGTGGATTGTGCAATCGGCGCTTTCCGAACACGAGCAAGCCTCCGGCGGACAATAGGGCTGTGCCTTGAGGCAAGTACAGCACCATCTCGATTTCTCCTCCCCGCGCAGTTATGTTATAATACAGGCTTGCTCTTTTGCACATCTTGACACTCCCGCACAGGTTGACCAACCTGCAGAAGTAAACAAATTCGGAAAGGAGCCCAAATGACCACATCCAAGGTAGCGGTACTGCGCACTACCCCCCAAACTGTCCTTGATGACTATCAACGGTTGTGTGAACTGGCCGGGCTGCGCCAGGCCCTCGATCCGTCGGCCACGACAATTCTAAAAGACAACATTAGCTGGCATTTGCTCTTTCCCGGCTCCAACACCACCCCCTGGCAGCTCGAAGGAACAATTTTGGCCTTACGACAGGCCGGGTTCACCGACATCGTTGACGTACACAACAAAACGGTCGTCACCATCGCCGACCTGGGCGACAAGTATAACAAATTCGGGCCGGTACTGGAAAAATACGGCATTCCCAAAAAGTACAATTTCAAGCCGGAAGACATGAAGTGGGTCGAGTACAGGCCCAAGGCCCAAATGGCCGTGCTCGACCGCATCTTTCCCGAAGGCATCTACCTGCCCGACTATTTCTTTGGCAAAAACATCGTCCACCTGCCGACGGTCAAGTGTCACAGCTACACCGTAACCACCGGAGCGATGAAAAACGCCTTCGGCGGGTTGCTCAACGTCAACCGCCATTACACCCACACCTGGATCCACGACACGCTGGTTGACCTGCTGGCCATTCAAAAAGAGATTCACACCGGCCTCTTTTGTACCATGGACGGCACCACGGCCGGTGAGGGCCCCGGCCCACGGACCCTGATCCCGCATCAAAAAGATGTCATCCTCGCCTCGGCCGACCAGGTAGCCATCGACGCGGTAGCCGCCAGCATGATGGGCTTTGATCCGCTCAAGATTCAATACATTGCCCACGCCACCGAGCGCGGTTTAGGCCAGGGCGATCCACGCCAGATCGAAATCGTCGGCATGCCCGAGGTGGCCCAAGAACGCTGGAACTTTAAGGTCGGCGTGAACCTGGGCACCGGCACAGGGATGCTGCTCTGGCGTTCACCGCTCAAAGTGTTCCAAAAACTGCTTTTCCACACCCCACTGGTCAAAATTTTCATCTTTGCCAGCGAATACTATCATGACCACTTCTGGTATCCGCGCAAAGGCAAAAAAGTGGTCGAGCAGTGGAAACGTGCAAGCCCGTGGGGCCGGCTATTTGAGCAATATCCAGGTTAGCACAACACGCAAGCCGTATCGAAAGGGGGGAATCTATGCGAGTTACCATCCGGGGACGGGTCAGCCGGCAAGACGAAGAACTGGAGCGGCGTTCTGCCAGCACACAACGCAACGTCTATTATCTTAAAATTGAGCAAGAAGAAGGCGAAGGCCACCCGCAACGCGATCGCATCGAGATCGAACTGGACGGCACAATTTATCGTCTCGAATTCGACCCTGAAGGACTGATCGTCGGCGGATACCTGCCGAACGGATTGCCGATCAATGCGATCTCGGCCCAAATTCAGGCCGACAACGTCGTGCTGATCCGTTAGAAATCCGTCCGAAAAACGGCCTTTCAAACGGATTCCAGGTGTCATTCAAAACGCCCAGGCAAAACATGCCTGGGTGTTTTTCTCACCCTAAAATCCGCCGTTTCAACTGTCGGTCATCAACCTCGCTGGGCGATATTCCCTTGCACTCTGAGGACGAAATCGAGGCTTTAGCCGCCAAACCGGCTGAAGCCTCGACTCCGGGCAGGAAAAGCAGCATGGGCATAGCCTGAACGCTTCTGCATCGAACACCCTTTTCCTCGAAGAATTTTGTATGCAAATCAAGCCCATGATATACTTGCACCCGACAGGCGAACAAACGATACCGTATCGGCCAACTCGAAAGGACAAGACATGGAAAACCTGTACCGACTTGTTGCACAAGCCATTGACCATGGTGACTGCGTGGCGATAGCAACGGTCATCAACATTCAAGGCTCAACCCCGCGCGAAGTGGGGGCCAAAATGCTCGTTTATGCCGACGGACACATTGCAGGCACGGTCGGCGGCGGCAAGATGGAAGCCCAGGTCATTGAAAAGGCAGTTGAGGCAATCCATCGGCGACAATCGCAACTGCTGCACTTTGATCTGATTGACCCGGCACAGGGCGACGTGAGCATCTGCGGCGGCATAGCCGACGTGTTTATTGATGTCATCGTGCCCAAGCCGACATTGTTGGTGGTTGGGGCAGGACATGTAGCCCAACCCACCGCCGAAATCGGCGCCCTGTGCGGGTTCAGCGTGACCGTGATCGACGACCGGACCGAAATGGTCAGCGAAGAACGCTTTCCCCATGCCGATCAACGCATAGCAGGCGATATCGTTGAAACGCTTAAAAACATAACGATCACGCCGGACACCTACATCGTCATCGTCACCCGTGGACACGCCAACGACCAAGACGCATTGCGCGCCGTGATTGCCTCACCGGCAGCGTACATCGGCATGATCGGCAGCCGACGCAAAGTAGCCATGACTTTTGAACACCTGCGCGCCGACGGAATCGATGAAACCTTGCTTGCACGTGTACACGCCCCGATCGGGCTGAACATCGGCTCACAGACCCCGGCCGAAATCGCGGTGAGCATCATCGCCGAGATCATTATGCTCCGCCGAGGAGCCGACGGCCGGCCGATGAAATTGTCCCCCGTCGGTGCCACCGGGTAGATCATCCGGCAAACAGGCCACGGCACATTCCCAACATAAAAAACAGCCGCCTGAAAACTGTTTTTTTTCAGACGGCTGTTTTTTCAGAACAACCCCAATCAATCCAGAAAGGGCTGCAGCTTGCGGTAGTGGCGCGGATGGCGAAGTTTGCGCAGAGCACGGGCCTCGATCTGACGAACGCGCTCGCGGGTTACGCCGAATTTTTTGCCTACCTCATCCAGAGTGTGCGCGTGTCCGTCTTTGAGTCCAAAGCGCAGTTGCACAACCCGGCCTTCTCGGGGAGTCAACGAACCGAGCACCCCCCTCATCTCTTCACGGAGCAATTTCTGCGTCGCCAGCTCCATCGGCGGCGGCGACGACTCATCCTCGATAAAATCGCCCAGATGCCCCTCATCTTCCTCGCCGATCGGCGTTTCCAAAGAAAGCGACTTTTGCGCCACCCGAACAATTTGCTCGACTTTTTGTACCGGCATATCCATCTCGACGGCCAACTCTTCGAGCACCGGCTCACGGCCCAACTCTTGCGCCAGCTTGCGCGACGCGCGCGTATATCGGTTAATCCGCTCGTACATGTGCACCGGAATGCGGATCGTCCGGCCGTAATCGGCAATGGCACGGGTGATCGCCTGACGAATCCACCACGTGGCATAGGTAGAGAACTTGAAACCACGACGGTGATCGAACTTTTCAACCGCACGGATCAGCCCCAAATTGCCCTCCTGGATCAGATCGAGAAAGGAAACGCCACGACCGACATATCGTTTCGCAATACTGACCACCAATCGACAATTGGCATCGATAAGATGACGACGGGCCTCCTCGGCAGCATCAATCTCGGATAACAGGCATTCACGCCCTTCTTCACTCACCCCCTGACGCAACTTTTTGGCCGCCTGTCTGCCCCGCTCGATCTGGATCGCCAGATCGATCTCTTCCTGGACCGTAAGCAGTGGAACCTGACTGATTTCTTTCAAATACATACTGATCGAGTCATCCACTTGAGTTCCTTTCAGGTAAACCTCTTCATCGTCCGGAAAATCCAGTTCAACGTCTGGCTCGTCCATATCCACTTCCTCTGGAAAATCCTGGTCATCCTCTTCAAAACCGTACCGCTCTCCCCCCAATCCATCATCGAGTGAGTGCTTGTGTTTCAAACCAAAAACCTCCGTGCCCATTCCTTTCCACATCCCCCACAAGTTAACATAACGAAAAGAAAATGAGAAAAACTTGCGATCTTGGGTATTACACTCGAACTGAAGAAACTGAGGACCAGGAGGTAAATCAGATGGGAGCCTCAGCAACTTGATCTTTGCTCTTGCTTGCCCCCCACATCGCGAAGAAATTGTATACATAACATATGCAATAAACATTATAACATATATTTTCATGACAATCAAGGTATTTTCACGTAAAATTCACGTTAAAATAAAAACAAAATTGCTACCTGAGCGAATTTATGTTATACTTGGAACGAATCGGAAAATCGACCGGTCTGTGGCATGTTGGGGAGTCTAGGCTTCAGCCGATCTTCAGCGAGTGGTCAAATCCGGCTAAAGCCTCAACTCTACGGGGATGGATTCGCCAAAGCCCAGAAAATCGAGAAAAGCCATGAGCACAGAAGCCGAACTGAACCGCTTACGGGCCATCAAGGCCAGATATGAACGAAAACTGCTCAAATTGCCGAACGTCGTAGGAATCGGCATTGGATTCCGCGAAGTAGCCGGTCAGGTCACCGATCAGTTGGCCATCATCGCCCTGGTCAGCCACAAAGTTCCCCTGGATCAGCTACGCCAGCGTGACCGCCTTCCACGTGAACTGGACGGCATCCCGGTTGATGTCAAACAAGTGGGCACATTCCGTGCCGAGGAGGGGTAAAATGTTGCTCTATGAGATGATCCCAGACCTGATTTCCCTTTCGCGGGTCAAACAGCAATACCTGACCAGGCTGTTTCAGAGCAAAAACGTGGTTGCCTGCGGCATCGGCTTCAAAGAGACCGATGGCGTGTTGACCAACGAGCCATGCATTGTCGTCTCGGTGAGCAAAAAGCTGCCCAAGTCCCAGCTGGCCGAAGAAGATTTGATCCCCAAAACGCTCAATTCGTTCAAGACCGATGTAAAAGAAACGGGCATCTTTGTCGCACAACAAAATGACCCCAAACAAAAATTCCGTCCGGCAATGCCGGGCGTCTCTTGTGGACACCTTGCAGTGACGGCAGGCACACTGGGTTGCCTGGTACGACGCGACAACGATCTGTTTATCCTCAGCAACAATCACGTGCTGGCCAACAGCAACCAGGCCCAAAAGGGCGATCCGATCATCCAGCCGGGCTCCTATGACGGCGGAACGGCAGAAGATCAGATCGCCGTGCTGGAAGAGTGGGTGCCGTTACAAATGGGCGTTCAACCTCCTACCCATTCCTGGATCAAGCGGCTTGCCGACCTGATCAACAAACTGGCGCGGTTATTGGGCTCAACCGGTCAATTGACCGTCATGCAAACCAAGACGGCCGAGAACCGGGTGGATTGCGCCATCGCCAGACCACTTGCGCCCGATCTGGTCGAGCCGACCATTTGGGGCATCGGGGTGCCCAAAGGGGTGAGTATTGCTGCGCTGGGAATGACGGTGCAAAAAAGCGGCCGCACCACCGGCTATACCACCGGACGGATCACCCAAATCGATGTCACGGTACAGGTCGATTACGGCGGCCAGCCGGTAACCTTTGTCGACCAACTGATGGCCACGCGGATGAGCGCAGGCGGTGATTCCGGCTCGGCCGTGTTGGATATGAACGGCCTGGTGGTCGGTCTACTCTTTGCCGGGTCAGACGTAGCCACGCTGATCAATCCAATTCAAGCCGTGCTCGATGCGCTCAAGGTTAAAATCGTGTGTTGAGATCCGGCGGCTGACCGGGCAATTGCTTGACAAGCCCCGACGCCCCGTGTATAATCCATAAACAGTAGACTGGTATTGTTGGCTTTTGGGCACAAGTGAAATGATTCGGTTGCAAGTTGTTTGCATGGTTCTGGCAGCGGTTTTTGGTCAAGACATAAAATAACCGGCCGATCCTGGCATCAAACACCAGGTCGCCGGTTATTTGTTTTGAGGCGAGGATGTGGAGCAAGATGGATCAGACAGAACGACCTCTGAAGCCTTGGGAGATCTCACCTGATGAAGCTTACTGGCGTGCATTGCTGCAAGAAGATGAATATATTCCGACCTGGCAAGGCGCAGCCTGGCTTTCCGACGCCCAGGCCCCGCTTATGCAAACCGTCGCACACTCTCTCGACATTTCCGGTGACACATCCACGCAATCTGTTTCGCCGGAATGGTCACTGGCTCAAACGTTACTGGATTCCGGACAACCCATCGAACTGACCGTTAGCGGCTACAATCGAGGTGGCTTGCTTGTCGAGTGGAATGGATTGACCGGCTTTGTGCCTGCGTCGCAAATTTGCATTGACCTGCCCCACGGTGACGAGGCAGGCCGGATGAAAGCGCTGGCTGCCCGTGTAGGCGAAACATTGTTGTTAAAGGTCATCGAGTGCGAACCGGAACGGAATCGGCTGATCTTGTCTGAATTGGACGCGCAAGCGAGTTTAGAACCCAATCACGACCTGCTGGCGGCACTCCATCCCGGTGATGTGTGCCGTGGTCGAGTCACCAACCTTTGCTCCTTCGGCGCATTCGTCGACTTGGGTGGCGTGGAAGGGCTGATTCACATCTCGGAGCTTTCGTGGAAACGCATCACGCACCCGCAAGAGGTTTTGCAGAACGGTCAGGAGATCGACGTGTATGTCCTCGGCATCAATCCGCAACAGGGGCGAGTTGCGCTCAGCTTGAAGCGCTTGCAGGCCGATCCCTGGCATGCTGTTGAGCAACGATATACGGTCGGCCAATGGGTGGACGGCACGGTAACCAGTGTGGTCAGTTTTGGCGCTTTTGTTCGCCTGGAAGAAGGCCTTGAAGGCTTGTTGCACATCTCTAAACTTCGTGGCAATCATGCTCAACCCACCCCCAAACTGGTTGAAAACCAACCGGTGCGGGTACGCATCCTCAACATCGACAGCGCACAGCACCGCATCGGCTTGAGCCTGGAATAAGAGCAGAACGCGAAAGCGCCGGCCATAATGGTCGGCGCTTTTTTATATTGCTCTGAATGGGGACGGTTCAGAACGAGCTGACGCCACCCGATGCTGCCCGATGACGAATCGTCTAGCGTTTTGCAATATGGGTAGGCATTCCGGAGAGCAAACCTTGCATATCTTTGAATTCTTCTTTGACGACAATGCCTTCTTGGGTGATCTCGAAGCGATGAATGTTCTTCGAGTGTTGACTGCCGCGCATTTTGAGCACAAAGAGTGCACGCTGCATCATGCTGTTGATCTCGACATAACGCATCATCAGGATGGAATCGACCACGTAAGGCAACCGTCCAGGGTCGGCATAGAGCCTGGTCGAACTGTTCTCGCTCAACAACAAGGAGGTGATCCCTTCGCGTTTGAAGGCATTGATCGTCACATTATAGATATCGCGTAACTCGTGCGTATCGCGGGTAACCCGCGTGAAATGGCTGATGCTGTCGAGCACGACCCGCCGCACCCCCCATTCCATGATCGTGCGATTGAGAGGACTGGTCGGCGTCTGGAGGCTGGAAAGCAAAATCTTGGGCGAGGTAAAGATGATGCGCAATTTGTTTGCCTCTTCCAAGGCTCGCAAGTCCCAACCATGGCTCAAAGCGTCGCGGTAGAGTGAGTACGGGAATTCCTCAAAAGTGACCAACAACCCCGGCTCGTCATACTGCACAATGCCGGTATACAGATATTGCAAGCCAAAGGTCGTTTTTCCGGTTCCCGGCTCCCCTTGCAACAGCACGGCTGCCCCTTCGACAAATCCCCCGGAGAGAATGGTGTCCAGACCTTTTATGCCTGTAGGTACTCGATTGTTCATTACCGGCCTCCAGCGAACCCCAAGGGCTTGAAAACCTTTAGGGGTTAATAACAATACGGTTCAGTTAAGGCCCGGAGTCAAGGCTTTAGCCGGCCTTTTCCGCATGAAGGCTCACTCCAACTGCTTATCTAAACCGTATTGGGGTTAATAGTTTTTACGAAAATGGATCAAAATGAGGTTTTTGGCACAATCGCCCGATGTTTTGACCGTGACAACCGGTGAAACCCCTTTACCGTTGCGGATGACCTGAACATTGACGGTGAACGAGTTTTTGCAACTATCGTAGAGAAATTGCTCCCACCAGGCAAAGGTACCGCGCCCGCCCATAGCCGAGCCGTACATGTCGCCATAGGCTGAAGCATTGCCACTTTTGGTTTCCCACACATTCCCCCGGTCGTCCCATATCCTGACGATCTCATCGGGCACGGGTTTGCCTTTTGTATCGGTAATCTCACCGGCCACACCCGTCCACCATTCCGAAGCCTTTTGATTGGCATAGAGCCGCTGGCTGGTATAGATTGGGTCCATCGCCAGCGAAAACATCGGCAGCGGTTTGGGCGTCGGTGTCCGCGTAGCTGTTGGTGTCGGCGTTCGCGTTGCGGTGGATGTCGGCGTCGCCGTGGGCGTCCAGGTCGGCGGATAAGAGGGCGGTGGCGTAAATGTAGGCGGCACCCGCGTCTCGGCGGCCACTGCGCTCACGGGCACGGTAGGAATAACCACCTGGGGCGGTTTGAAGGGATTAAACGTCACCTGCGGATTGATATAGATGACCACGTAGCAAAGGCCGACAAGAACGGTCAGGATGACAAAGAACACTGCCCCTACATCGCCGATCCCGGTGCCCTGTTTTTTTTCTTCAACCGGCTCATCCCATTGCATGCTTTCTACCCCTTGCCCGACTTGTCGAAAGCACATCAGGCACATTCATAACTCAAGTGAACGAATTAAGGCTTTGCTGAAAAAGGCTGATAACACACCAAATCGCCCATTGGAATACTGATTGGATGCTTATTAAGGGCCTATCCGAAAAACGCAGCCGACGCATCCCTATGCGTCGGTATAAGCGGCATAGGGATGCCGCTCGTACGGTTTTTCGGACTAAGAACAATCGGCCAAGTTCCAAGATATTTGACGATCCGATCACTTGTCGCGCTCGACCTTTTTTTTCAGGAGATCCGACTATGTTTTTAGTATACCATAAGCTGAATAACTTGTCTACTAGACTGAACAAACCAGGCCTGGATGGGCGACGGCAATGCCGTCGCCCATCCTGCTATGGCTGTTGCAAATCCACACACAATCCGCCCCGCCAACAGCCTTGACGAACAAGATCGAGAGTCCTGTGTTAAGGGTCTATCCGAAAAACGCAGCCGACGCATCCCTATGGTATAAGCGGCATAGGGATGCCGCTTGTACGGTTTTTCGGATAGGCTCTAACCGGTCCGTGGTGTTTGGAAGTCAAGGCTTCAGTCGGTTCGGCTAAAGCCTCGACTCCGCTCTCAGAGGTAGATTCGCCGGAGCCCAGTCATGGAGATACCAGAATCTCGATCTGGGCCGTGTCCCACAAACCGGAAAGCCAACGTCGAAACGTCGACTCTTTGAGTGCCTGCCAAGATTCTTCGGTCAAGGCCATATCCGATACCCGTTCCAACACCTGGACGATATGATAGCCCATTGCGCTGGTGATCACATCGCTGATCTGGCCAACGCCGAGCGTAAAAGCCGCTTCTTCGACCTCTGGAACCACCAATGTCCCACGTGGAAAGAATCCCAGATCGCCACCACTTTCTTTGGTGCTTGGGTCGAGCGAATACTGGGCGGCTAATGCGCCAAAATCCGCTCCTCCCTGAAGTTGAGCCAAAATATTCCGCGCCTCTTGTTCGTCGGCCACCAGAATATGACGGGCATGCACTTGCTCGGCCCGAGTCGGCACGTCGCGGGTGACATGCTCGAACATCTTGGAGGCGATCATCATCGAGCGTTGGCGTGCTTCGTACTCTTGCGCCGTCCAATTGTTGGCCTGCAACCAGGCGTCAAAGCGTGCCTGCCCGCCATTTTCCTGGATGTCGCGCGCGATGGCAGCCTGCACGTCTTGATCCGAGACAACGATGCCGGCCTGCGCCGCGGCCTGCTCGATCAGCACTTGCTCGATCATTACCTGGAGAACTTGCTGACGTCCCTGAGCAATCATCGCTTGCCGGTCGGCTTCGCTGAGGCCAACATTCTGACTCGAAAAGGCGGCTTCCCATTCGGCAACCTGCTTTTGATATTCGGCCAGATAGATCGGCATGCCATTCACGCGCGCTGCCAGCGGCTCTCCCGGCACGGTGATCGGCGTGGGGATGCTGCCGGCCGGCGAGGTCGCCGTCGCCGAACGATGCGCCACCGGCGTCGGCACGCCGGGCGAAGGACGACAGCCGGTGATCCAGGCCATGATGACGATCAAGAGCAAGCACCGGATGCTGGAAAGCCTGTGCGGTGTCAAATGCATGTAGTTATTCCTCCTTTTTGACAATCTGATGGTAGGTGCCGAACCACTTGCTCATCTCGGCACTCCGGCTGGCAGCCTCGGCCAGTTCTTTGCGCTCGCGGTAGGCCATCAGCCGTTTGAAGATCTCTTGTTGTACCTCTTCGGGATGGAACACATCGTCAAAGGTAAAAGCGTCTTTTTTGGCCGCCGTCGAAACCGTCACCCGCCCAATGCGCAGCACGCGTGCCAACCAGTTGGGGCTGCTGTAATCGGTATTCTGGATGGTGTCGAATGCGCCTTCGATGCGCGTTTCCTTTTTCAAATGAAAGGGTGAGCCTTCAATGTCGATGATCCGGGTATCGGTGACAATGTACACGTCATTGCGCCAGCCATCGTATCGCCAGACATACCAGCCCAAAGAAGCCAGCACGGCCAGGCCCGACAACGGCACCAACAGATACCAGCGCAGCGACGCGGCAAGGCCAGGCCAGAACAAGGCCGTGATGAAAAGGGCCACCGACAGCACCAAGAGCACAAATTGTGCGCCGGCTTCGCGGAGCAAAACCAACCAGTGTTTGTGCCAGATGATTTGATTGGGTTTGACGATGCGAATGCGAGGAACAAAATAATCGATCAACTTGAGCAAAATTCCTCGCGGTTCGGGAGTGATCGGCAATTTTTCCCCGCTCTCCAGTGGACTCAGTGAGCTGATCTCGCGGGCCAGTTCTTTGTGCAATGCCTCACGGATGCGACTGCGCTCTTCTATGGTACGGCGTGTGCGTGCCAGGCTGCGCGCATGGAAAATCTCGTTCAAGATACCGGCCGCGTCGTCCAGATATGGAAAGCGAATTGTGCCGGCGCCGGCGGTTTTGATTTCCAGCGAACGAACGCCAAACAAAACCGTCCACAGGCCATGATTGACCGTCGTGACATCCTGAACCTGATCGATGGGGGCTTCATATCGTTCTACCGGAAAAGGGGGAATCAAAATGCGTTCAATGTGGATGAGCCGTTTGGAGGTGACAATAAACTCGTCATTGCGCCAATCTTCCACCACCCAAAAGACCCACAAGGCGATGGCGATCGTCGCTGTCAAAAGCACACTGAGTGCCGCCTCAAGTAATATGACGCCAAAGTGAGCCAACAACCATATCAGGGCCCAGATCAATACCAAAATAGAGATCGGGAAGGTGATCAATTGAACCAGGGCCACCCAGCTTTTGTGCGCCAAAACGATCGAGATTTCGTCCCAATGCTTGCCCCGAAAAGGACGATTGCTGCGTTCGATGCGCCGTTGGCTCCAGTCGCGGATGTAATTGGCAATCTGTGGATGAGACATGATCAGATTAAAGCCTTCCGGCTCAAAGCAGACCAGTTCTACATCATCGATCACGTCTACCGTCGCTGCCCGGGTTTCATGCCCCTCGAAGAAAATTAACTCACCGAAAAAATCGCCGGCCTCATGATAGTTGCGCAGTTGGCGTGGCCCGCCCTGCGGATGTACCCATACCCGTACCTGTCCTTGCAGGATCACGTAAAAAACCTTGTCGGTATCGCCTTCACGAATGATCACTTGGCCGCGTTCGTAACGCACAGCCTTGCCCATTTTGGCGATCAGAGCAATTTGCTGGCTGTTCAGCGATTCAAAAAGCCTGATCTTGGACAGGCGAGCCGTCAATTCGGCAATCCGGCCCAATTCGTCCGGTGGTTCGTCCTTAAAGGCATCCATTTTCTTCAGTTGTTCGATCAATTCCTCAGACATCGAACGCTCCTGATCTGTTTACCAGAACACCATTGCCCCGTTCGGGCGCAGTCTGGAGACCGGCCCGAACCAGGTTTATTCTAAGTGGCTTTTCGGACAGGTTACCGGCCTGCACATCGGCCTGGATACCCATCTGGTCTAATTCATTGTATCACAATTTGAGCGCGAATACCAACTTTATGTCATCCTACAACCGGGATGATCATCGGGTGACGCTTGGTTTCCTGATACAGGTAGGTTTCCAGATAACGACGCAGGGCATTTTCAAGCTGCGTCGGTGAATCGAAAGGGGTTTGAGCCAGAAATTGAAGCACTTGTTCGGTGATTTGTTCAAAAAGGCCCTGGGCATTCGGTTGATAGACAAACCCTCGGCTGACGATCTGCGGTCGGCCGGACGGTCGGCCGTCGATCAGCGGGGGTACAACGACGACCACAAAACCATCGCGGGCAAGGGATTCGCGCTCGCGCATCAACATCGGGCCGACATCGCCAACCCCGCTGCCGTCGACGAACACGTATCCGCCGGGCACGCGCTCGCCAACCCTGGCCCCATCCTGGGTGAAATGGAGGCGATAGCCGTTCTCAACCACCAACACCCTTTCCGGTGCGAAACCCAGTTCGACGGCCAGACGGGCCAGAGCCTTGAGATGACGCAATTCGCCGTGAATGGGCACCAGAAAACGGGGGCGGATCAGGTTGAGCAACAATTTGTGCTCTTCCTGGCTGGCATGGCCTGAAACATGCACCGGTGCAATGGGATGGTAAACCACTTCGGCACCGCGTTGGAAAAGGCGATTGATGTTGCGGTGAACCAATTCTTCATTGCCCGGAATGGTATGCGAGGAAATGATCACCGTGTCGCCAGGCTGAATGTTGATCTGGCGGTGTCGTTGAGTGGCCATTTTGGCCAATGCTGCCGCCGGTTCGCCCTGCGTGCCCGTTGCCAGGATAACGATTTCGTTGGGCGGCAGGCGACCGATCTCGTTCAGCGGCAACATGGTGTGCGGTGGCACATCGATATAGCCCAATTTCTGGGCCATGCTCACATTATCAACCATGGTACGGCCGGCGATGGCAACCTTGCGGTTGTAGCGCATCGCGCAATGGATCACCTGCTGAATGCGCGAGATCAACGAGGCAAATGTGCCGACGATCACCCGTCCCTCTGCGCGACGAAAAACATTGTCGAATGCCATCTCAATTTGTCGTTCAGAAGGCGTAAAACCGGGGTGTTCGGCGTTGGTGCTGTCGGAGAGCAACACCAACACGTTGCGTTCTCCTAACAAGGCCAGCCCGGCAAAATCGGTCGGTTGGCCGTCAACCGGTGTATAATCGAACTTGAAATCGCCAGAATGGACAACCAGGCCAACCGGCGTGTCAATGGCCAGCCCCACGCAGTCGGGAATGCTGTGGTTGACGGCAAAAAACTCGATCGCGAACGGCCCAATCGTCAGCCGGTCACCGGCCTGGACGGTGTGAAAATCGACCTGGTCCAGCAGGTGATGTTGCTTGAGTTTGATCTCGGCCAGGCCGCGCGTAAGCAAGGTGCTATAGATCGGCGCGTTGATCTCGCGGATCAGATAAGGCAACGCGCCGATGTGGTCTTCGTGACCGTGGGTAAGCAGAATCGCCTTAACCTGGTCTTTTTTGTCCAGCAGGTAGCCAAAATCGGGGATCACCAGATCGACGCCCAACATGTCGTTTTCGGGGAACATCAAACCGGCGTCAATCACCACGATTTGCCGATCATACTCTAAAATCAGCATATTCTTGCCCACCTCGCCCAATCCGCCGAGGGGGAGAATGGTTAATGTATCGTCAGTACTCATATTTATTGCTCAACTTGTCTAAAAATATTTCATCTTCTTCCGTCAGCAACGTGTCGACCAGCATATCCGGGCGGCGTTGCAGAGTGCGCAACAGGGCCATTTCGCGCCGCCAGCGGGCAACCTGAGCGTGATCGCCTTTCAACAGCACATCGGGCACCGACCAGCCCCGAAAGGTTGCCGGCCGAGTGTAGTGTGGATGCTCAAGCAGGCCGCCGGCATGCGAGTCTTTGGCCGGCGCTTCGGCATCGCCCAGTGCGCCGGGCAAAAGGCGTACCAGCGCATCGACCAGGACCATCGCGGCCAGCTCACCGCCAGAAAGCACATAATCGCCGATGCTGATTTCATCGGTTGCCAAATGTTCACGCACCCGTTCGTCAACCCCCTCATAATGTCCACAAATCAACGCCAACCGTTGATGGGTGGCCAGCTCGCACGCCACTTTTTGGGTCAACAACCGCCCTTGGGGGGTCATCAAGATCACCGGGCAAGGCGGTGGAGCGCCGGGCTGCATTTCCAGAACTTCTTCGACGGCGGCAAAGATCGGTTCGGGTTTCATCACCATCCCGCCGCCACCGCCGTAGGGTGTATCATCGCATTGACGGTGCCGGCCTGCGGCCCAGTCGCGGATGTTATGCACCGCAATTGAAACCAGGCCGGCCGTAATCGCCCGTTTGATGATGCTGTCGGCAAAGGGGCCGACAAACATGCCCGGAAAAAGTGAAAAAATGTCGATCTGCATCAGGCCTCCATATGTTGACTTTATTTTAGCACAGCGATCAGAGAACGACAAGATAGACCCAGCCGACACATAAGGGGGGCGTTGGCCAAGATCATCCCAAGACATTTGACATTCAAAAATGGTTATGCTATATTTACTTTATCGGCCAGAATCAGATATCTATGTAAAAATAAGGAGAGGTGAACTATTAGCGAGAAGGACTATCGGGTAAACGAGCAAATTCGTGCCAAACAGGTCCGTGTGGTGGGCGAAAAGGGAGTCATCGGCATTATGAGCGTGCGTGAGGCGCTGGCCATGGCCCGCGAACAACAGCTCGACCTGGTCGAAGTGGCCCCCAATGCAGACCCCCCCGTGTGCCGGATGATGGACTATGGCAAGTTTTTGTACGAAAAAGCCAAACGAGAACGCAAGGCGCGCAAGGCCAGCAAGACGATCGAGGTCAAGGGTGTTCGCCTGACCACCCGAACCGGCGAGCATGACCTGGAATTCAAGTCGCGTGATGCGCGGCGGTTTTTAGAAGAAGGTTGCAAAGTCAAGGTGCGCGTCTGGTTCAAAGGTCGCGAAATCACGTATCCCGAATTGGGGCAGGAATTGCTGGAAAAATTTGCGGCTCGTCTGGCCGACATCGCCACCGTTGAAACGCCGCCCAAGATAGAAGGGCATAACATGACGATGTTGTTAGCTCCGGTAGCTAAAAAATAGCCACCTCTCAGAATTTAGAATCTATCCCCCAAACCGTGCAAGCGGCATTCCTATGTTTGTGCCGACGCACGGGATGCGTCGGTTACGTTTGTTGGGCAGGCCCTTAGTCAAGTATTAGCCGGGCAACGTCACGACGGAAACCGGGTTTTCCACTCCTGATGCGATCTAGCCAACTGCTTTGTAAAGCAATTGGGTGCAGTAGCCTGGTTTAAGTTGCCAAAGCGGAAAATCTGTAGTATAATGCTGTGTCTTGTGCGGCAAGGCACAGCATTTGTTTGTAGTCTCAGCAGACCGCAAGAGCACCCGGAGCGAAGCCTTCAAGCGAAACGCTCCGGCTCAAGCCTCGATTCCGCACCTGAACAAAGGTCTCATGAGCCTGTTTTGTTAACTCTGGCAGTTCGTCACCGGATCGAGGGACAGTGGGCTTGCTGTCCCTTTATTGTTGCCGGCACAAAAAAATGGAGGTTATTATGCCCAAGATCAAAACCTACAAGGGTGCAGCCAAACGGTTCAAATACAGCGGCGGCGGCAAATTACTACGCACACATGGGGGCGGCAAAAGTGGGGCCGGGCACCTGCGTCGTAACCGTTCCAAACGTCGTCTGCGCGAATTCGGCGAGATGAGTGAGGTAACTACTCACGGTGAGCTTAAGCGGATTCGCACCCTGGCTCCATACCTGAAGAAATCAAAATGAGCCTTCTGGACTCTGACTCGATTCAATTGAGGTCTACTGAGTCTGGTAAGCCTGGTTGGCTTGGACAAGCGTTGAGTGTAGCCATAGAATAAACTTGCCATTCTGTACGCTGCTGTTTTCTGTTAGCAAGGGGTAATTTCCTCTCCCTTTGTGGACAGATGAAATTGAACATGTGAAAGGGGAAAACAAATGAGGGTTAAAGGTGGTTATGTAACCAGACGTCGCCACAACAAGGTGCTGAGATTCACGCGCGGTCAGCACAGCGGCCGGCATCGACTGTTCAGCGTGGCCAACCAGGCGATGATGAAGGCGGGGGTGTATCAGTACCGCGATCGACGCAACCGCAAACGGGACCTGCGCCGGTTGTGGATTCAGCGCATCAACGCCGGCGCGCGCGAACACGGGCTTTCTTACAGCCGGTTGATGCATGGCCTCAAGGTGGCGGGCGTGGAATTGAACCGCAAGTTGATGGCCGATATGGTAGTCAACGATCCGGCGGCGTTCGCACAATTGGTGCAAACGGCCAAACAGGCCGTCGGCGCGTAAAAGCGAGGACGACCTCAAGCGGGTGGAGCCAGACAGGCTTCACCCGCTTTTTGTTTAGAGCCTATCCGAAAAACCGTACAAGCGGCATCCCCACGCCGCTTATACCGACGCATGGGGTGCGTCGGTTACCCCTGGAGCAGTCGCCCGATCTGGTGCCGATGGGGAAGCGTCGGCCGACGGGAAAGCGTCGGCACAAGAAAGCATGGATCGGGTCATCCACGTTTTGCGATGCCGGTCAACGCGCCATCGTCAGCGCGGCCGACGGGCAGCGAGTAACGCACAGGCCGCAGCCATAGCACATCGATTCACTTAAAACAGCCTTGTTATCGTCCATTTGAATGGCCCCGTAGACACAGCTCGCAGCACAGCGTCCGCAGCCGATGCACCTGGCCGGATCATAACGCGGCGGCACCCGTTCAAAACGCACATGCCGTTCGTGCCAGCGGCGCAAGGCCAGGCCGCGAATTTGGGTCGGCGAGGTGTACCCATGGGCCGTCAGCCACGCAGCCATCTCGGCCGCAATTTGCCCCAACACGGCCGGCCCACGCAAAATGGCCGCCGTGCAAACCTGGACGGCATAGGCGCCGGCCATGATCAGTTCGATGGCATCGGCCCCGCTGTTCACCCCCCCCACCCCTATCACCGGCAGGTTAACGGTACGGGCAATGTCGAAAATGCAGCGCACGGCAAACGGGCGGATCGCCGGGCCGCTCATCCAGCCGTAGCCATGTTCGCCGCCCATCACCGGCAACCCACTTTCCAGATCGATGGCCATCGCCGGGCCAAACGAATTGATCGCCACCAGGCCGTCGGCTCCGGCGGCCTGTGCGGCTGCTGCGGCTCGCTGCACGTCGCGGAAAGGGCTGAGTTTGACCCACACCGGCCGGTCGGTGGCCGCTTTGGCGGCCTGAACGGCCCGCTTCATCGGCTCGGGGTCATCGCCGATATAGTGAGTGGACAGCTCGAACGCATCGGCCCAGGGGGCAAATTGGGGAACCAGGGTGGCGATTTCGTCGGCGCTGTAGCCGAGGCTGACAATCAGCGGCAAACCGGTGGCGCGGGCAAGCGGCAATTCATGTTCCAGCCAGACCTGCGGGGATAGCTCTGACCACAACTCGGCGTTGAGAAACGCGCCACGCACGGCGGCCATGTTCGGCGTGGGCACGCGCGCTCCGGCGACCGAGATGGTCTTGGTCACCAATCCCCCTGCGCCCCCCTCGGCGCAGCGACGCAATGCCGCGCCGTTTCGCCCCGGGGGGCCGGCCGCCGGCAAAACCGGGTTGCGAAAGGTCAAGCCACAGACATCGACCTCGATCATCGTCATTCCTCATACAATCCGTTTCCAAAGCCGGGCTGCGGCTTCACGCGCCTGCGCAGCGACCGCGGCTTCATCCATCGTTTGCAAAATGCCACCCCGCATCAACACCCGCCCGCCGACGATCACCGTATCGACGCCGCTGCCGTCAAGGCCAAAAAGGACGTGCCAGGGGGCATTTTGGGCATGGAGCGGCGTAATCGGTGTATGGTTGACCAGAATCAGGTCGGCCGGCGCAGCGGGGCGGAGCACCCCCAACCCGGCCGGCAGGCCGGCGCGCGCGGCGATGCGGGCATTGTGTTCAAAGGCCATGCGCAACAGTTGATCGGCGGGCAGCGCACGTGGATCGGCGCGGGCGTGTTTGTGCAACAGATAAGCCACGTGCATTTCGGTAAACATGTTGTTGGAAAAGCCATCATTGCCCAGGCCGATCAAGATGCCCCGCGCAAGCATAGCGGGCACATCGGCTGTGCCGACGCCGTTTTTCATGTTCGAACGGGGGTTGTGAACGACCGCCGTCCCGGTCGTGGCCAGCAAGTCATGCTCGGCTGCGTCGAGATGAACGGCATGGACGGCAATGGCCCGATCGCCTAAAATGCCTGCCGCGACCAAGCGCTGCACCACGCGGCAGCCATAGCGCATCAGGCTATCCTGGACATCGATCTCCCCTTCGGCCACGTGGATGTGGCAGCCGACGCCGAGATCGGCGGCCAGACCGGCGCAATGGGCCAACGTCTCGGCCGAAAGGGTCAGCGAAGCGTGCAGGCCAAAAACGGCCCCCAGGTGTGGGTCGGGGGCACGGGCCAGACGACGGGCAAAGCGTTCATTTTCGCGCATTCCGGCGCGGGCAATCGCCGGGCCATCGCGGTCGCTGACCTCGTAGCACAGACCGGCACGCAAGCCGGCCGAACGCACCGCTTCGGCAATGATGTCCAGCGATCCGTCGATGGCGTTCGGCGAGGCATGGTGATCGAGCAGCGTTGTGGTGCCATGCCTGATCGCGTCGATCAGACACACGCGCACGCTGAGGTCAATGTCTGGTGCGTCGAGTGCCTTATCCAGTCGCCACCACAATCGCTCCAAAATTTGCCCGAAATTGGCCGGTGGATCGCCGGGCAAGGCCATGCCGCGGGCCAATGCGCCGTAAAAGTGGGTATGCGCACAGATCAGGCCAGGCATCACCAGCCGGCCCGCTGCATCGATGACCGTCTGCGCAGCGGCGCGCTGCTCCTCAAGCCGGGCAGCCGGCCCCAGTGCGGCAATCCGCTCGCCCTCAATCCACACGGCGCCGGGCGCAAGCACGCCCAGCCGCTCATCCATCGTCAGCAGAGTTGCATTGGTGATCAGTATCGACACAGACATCCTCCCATACAGCAAAGATCAAGCGCCTGCCCCCGGCCTGGACCGGTCGTCACGGGTAAACCGGCCAGGCTTGGGCCGGTTTTCAGACCGTGCCCACAAGATGCACAAGAGTATAGCACGGAACAGGCGGAATGCCAATCAAGCGGCCGATGCATCGGGATACGTCGGCCACGGTTATCAGGCCTTGAAGCAACACCTTTCAAACAAAATGCCGGCGGAGCCTTAAGAGCCTATCCGAAAAACCGTACGAGCGGCATCCCTATGCCGCTTATACCGACGCATAGGGATGCGTCGGCTGCGTTTTTCGGATAGGCCCTAAACCGGACTTTTCCGCCTGAAGGCTCGACGCCGAAGCGTCATTTGAAAAGTATTGGGTCTATGGGTGGACGACGGCAATGCCCTTGCCCACCATGCTTTGTATGTGATCGCAGATTGTGTTATAATGATCTTTAAAACATACCGATTGCCCGGCTCCGGCCCAAGCAATCGAGTGCATGGGAGGATGTCATGATTTCGCAACAGGCTGCGTTGCTGCAAAACAAAATCGTCGGAGCGGCTATTCGCAATGCGCGAACGCGCGCCGGGATCGATCTTGAGGTCTGCGCTCAAGCTGCGTCGCTCTCGACAGAAGAATTGGCCCAGGCCGAAATGGGCGAACTGGGGTTGACTCTGCCCCAAATCGAAGTGCTGGCCCATCTGCTCGATGTCCCGGTGACCTACCTGCTGGGCGAAACCGAATTGCCCGTCGAAGAAGAGACCCAGGATACGCTGCCCTACGAAAATGTGATGGTGATCCGCAACAAAATCATCGGGGTCATTTTGCGACAGGCACGGCTCGCCCAGGGACGCACCCTGGACGACGTCGCGGCCAGCATCGGCTATGCGCCCGAAGACCTGGCACGGATCGAATTGGGCGAAATACCCCTGCCGATGGTCGAATTGCGCGCTTTGGCCGAGGTGTTAAACCTCCCCTTTGAGCGGTTTTTGGACGAAGACATCATTCCACTCACTGCCGCTCAGCGCAACGCGCGTGACCTGCGCCGACTGGCCCATTTGCCGGCCGAGGTACGCGAATTTATCCTCAAACCGATCAACGCCCCTTATCTCCAAATTGCGATGAACCTGAGCGACATGCCGGCCGAGTCGTTGCGGCAAATCGCTTCCGGTTTGCTTGAAATCACCTACTGAGTCGGCCAGGTGACCGCAGAAACCGTCGCGGATCACCCCCATCACGCCACCAGAGTCAGGAGGAGCAATGGAACCGATTGGAGACCCCCTGAATGATCAAGTTGAACAAATCCAGGCGCGCATAGATGAAGGACGGCTGTATTACCGTCAGGGCGAGTACGAGCGAGCGATCATGACCCTGGAAGCCGTCTATGAGCAATGCAAAAATGAGGGCCGCCTCCGCCCAATGGCCGAGATCGCCAACGATCTGGGGGTGATCCACACCGTGTTGAACCGGTGGAGCGAGGCCGAAAAGCGGCTCAATGAAGCCCATGCCCTTTTTACCAAACTCCAGGATTACAGTGGCGAAGCACAAACATTGGGCAATTTGGGCAGTATGTACCGCGCCCGCGGCGATCTCCAGCAGGCCGCGGCCAACCTCCAACTGGCGGCAGACAAGTTTCACCTGGTGGGCGACCACGAACGGCGCGCCTTGACGCTCAAGGTGCTGAGCATGGTGCGCCTGCGGCAATTGCGTTTTCTTCAGGCGCTGGCCGCCTATGACGCCGCCCTGGCCTGCGATCCCAAACCCTCGGCCTGGACCAGGTTTTTGCGTCGCCTGCTCACGTGGCCCTTCAAATTGCTGCCCGGCAGGTAAAAACAGGACACGGATTTTCACGGATGCGACGGATTGGCACGGATTTTTTGATTTTATCCGTGTCAATCCGTCCAATTCGTGTTCATCTGGTAATTACCCGGCTGCTCGCTGCCTTGCGCCGATTAGAAATCAGAAATCGGCCTTTGTGGGCGCATGCGGCGCCAAGCGTCGGCCTGCGCCGACGCAGGCCGAAGGCCCAAAAAGGGCGACTTGGGTAGGCAGTTACTTCATCTGTATGCTATGAAATGAAGCCCGAATGCGACGGATGAACACGAATAGTCTTTAGATCATTTTCCCCACAAGGAGTTCCCCTATGTCGGCTTCATCCTCCGGCAGCGTTCAGATCGGCGGTGACGTAGCGGGGTCGCTTCTGGTCACCGGCTCGCAGAAC
>Ga0129299_1000103_pt1 | contig 45027 bp, 44 predicted proteins | sample ConPoolayeCmetaG_FD_94477 | JGI IMG/M metagenome (GOLD analysis project Ga0129299, IMG submission 94477) | Hot spring microbial mat communities from California, USA to study Microbial Dark Matter (Phase II) - Cone Pool mat layer C metaG ...
CGCATCACCGATATCGCCTTGAAATCGACCAAGGTCACCCCGGGGATGCAAATCGTCGAAAGGCTTTATGGCTTGCTGGAAATCCATTCGGAATCTCAGGCCGACGTCCGCCAAGCGGGCAAGGCGATCCTCGACGCCCTGCAGCTGCGCGAGGAAGATCGCTGGAAACCGAGGACGCTGTCAAGTCAGGTTATCAGACGGCTCGACGATCACCAAACCCAGCTCATTAACCGCATGCGCCACGGCAATATGATAATAGCCGGACAAACGCTTTACGTCATGGAGGTCGAACCGGCCGCTTATGCGGCATTGGCCGCCAATGAGGCGGAGAAGGCAGCCGAAATCAATATCCTTGAAGTCAGGGCCTTCGGGTCGTTCGGCAGAATCTACCTCGGCGGAGAGGAAAAAGATATCGACGTGGGACATCGGGCGGCCATCAGGGCGATCGAGGGAATATCCGGGCGCACGATGTCAAAGTAATCATCGCGAAGAAGGGTTCTCCGTTTGCCGGAGGAATTGTTTGCAAAAGTCGATTGGAATAGCGAGAATACATTTTCATATGGAGGTTGAATAAATGGCAGACGCACTGGGCATGATAGAATGCCGGAGTTTCGCGGCCATGGTCGAGGCTGCCGATGCCATGGTCAAGGCGGCCAAGGTCGAATTGGTCAGCTATGAAAAAACGGGCGGCGGCTACGTCACCGCAGTGATCAGGGGCGACGTGGCGGCCGTGAAAGCTGCCTGCGAGGCCGGCCATGCCGGCGCATCCAAAGTCGGCGAGGTCGTGGCCATGCATATAATCGCCCGCCCGCACTCGAATGTCGATGCGGTCATCCCGCTCGGACGCGGCCCCGGATTTGAAGAGCAATCCGGAAAGCAAACGAAAAAATAGCCGGTTTATCAAGGCTGGCATTGCAGAGGATGCTCAGGTTGTCTTGATTTTTCGCTTTCCGAATCGGCGTCCTACGCAACCGTCCGCTCGTGCGGCCTAATCGGCGGGTCGAATCGGAAATCGGAGTTGATACGATGCTTCTGGCGAAAGTCATTGGGACGGTGGTCTCCACCCGCAAGGAAAAAAGCCTTGAGGGAGTCAAGTTTTTGCTGCTGCGCCCGGTCGATAGCGACGGCAAAGAAAGCGGCGGCGTGGTCGTGGCGATCGATGCCGTCGGCGCCGGAGCCGGCGAAATGGTGATGTTCGCCACCGGCTCGTCGGCCCGCCAAACCGCCATTACCGACAAACGCCCCTGCGATGCGGTGGTGATGGCGATCGTGGACAGTTGGGAAATCGACGGCGCCACGAAATACCGAAAAACCCAGAAAGAACCGAACGTAGGCGAAATATAAGTCCGCCCGCGTTCAACATTCGACCGACGGAAATCGGCTGATGGCCAATCTCGACGAAAGACAGATCGAAGCGATAGCGCGCAGGCTGGTGGAGCACCTATCGCTTGCCCGAAGACTGGAACCGCTCGGGCGATCCCCAGCCGAACTGGGCGACGGCATATTCGCCGATATCGATTCGGCGGTTCAGGCCGTAACTGCCGCCCAACGCGAACTATGTCGGATGCCGCTTGCCAAACGCGATGAAATCGTCGCGGCGATCAGAAAATCGATGCTGGAAAACGCCGAAAGTCTGGCCGAATCGGCCCACGCCGAAACCGGCTTGGGGCGCGTCGAAGACAAAATCCTGAAAAACAAGCTGGTAACCGAAAAAACACCAGGGACCGAGGATCTCTATCCGACCGCCCGCACCGGAGATCGCGGATTGTCGCTTTTCGAACCAGCTCCTTTCGGAGTGATAGCCGCCATAACCCCCATAACCAATCCGACCTCGACGATCATCTGCAATACCATAGGAATGGTCGCCGCCGGCAACGGCGTCGTTTTCAATGTCCACCCGGGCGCCCGAAAGGTTTCGATTCAAAACGTCGTTCTGCTGAATAAGGCGATAACCGGCGTCGGTGGCCCGCCCAATCTCGTGGCGGCGATCGCCGAACCAACTGTCGATAGCGCTCAACGATTGATGCAGCATCCGGGTGTAAGACTTATCGTCGTCACCGGCGGCGAGGCGGTGGTGCATTTCGCCATGCACAGCGGCAAACGGGCTATCTGCGCCGGCCCCGGCAACCCGCCGGTCGTCGTCGATGAAACCGCCGATATCGCCAAAGCCGGAAAGGATATCGTCAACGGCGCTTCGTTCGATAACAATATCATCTGCACCGACGAAAAAACGACTTTCGCCGTCGAGTCGATAGCGGTCGACCTGCTGCATGCCATGTCCGAAAACGGCGCCTTCGTTCTTAACACATCGCAGGCCGCCCAGCTCGAGCGGCTGATATTCGAAAAAAACAACGGCCCCGGAAAACCGGCGTCGATCAATAAGTCGCTCATAGGAAAAAACGCCTCGTATATAGCCGCCAAAATCGGCCTGAATATAAACGACAGCGTCCGATTATTGGTGATCGAGACCGACAAAAACCACCCGCTCGTCTGGACCGAACAAATGATGCCGGTCATGCCGGTCGTTCCGGTTAAATGCGCCGATGAAGGTATCGATCTGGCAAAGGCAAGTGAAAGGGGATTCCGCCATACGGCCTCGATGCATTCCCGCAATATCGCCAATCTTTCCCGTATGGCCCGCGAGATGGATTGTTCGATTTTCGTGAAAAACGGGCCCAACTACGCCGGTCTCGGCATGGGCGGCGAAGGATATTGCTCGTTTTCGATCGCCTCACCGACCGGCGAGGGACTGACCAGGCCGCGGAGTTTTACCCGGGAAAGACGCTGCGTGCTGGTGGATCATTTCAGGATCGTCTGATATGACTATAAATAACGACCACGTACCCGCAACAAAAACCGCCGACATTCCCGCCGTCGCCTTGATAGAATTCTCCAGCATCGCCGTCGGGGTTCTCGCCAGCGACGCCATGGTCAAGAAAGCGCCATTGGCCATGATCAAGGCCGGCACCGTGCACCCGGGCAAATTTCTCACCTTGATCGGCGGCCAGGTCGCCCCGGTCGAGGAGTCATATCGCGAAGGGTTACGAATCGCCCAATCCGCCGCGATCGACCATGTTTTCCTGCCTGATATTGCCTCTCAAGTGATAGCCGCCGTCATGGGGGTGAAATTGACCAGCGATGCCGAATCGCTCGGGGTAATAGAAACCTCGACCGTCGCCTCGAACATCAAGGCGGCCGATGCCGCCGTCAAAGGCGCCGACGTAACCATTCTCGAAATAAGACTGGCCGACGACCTCGGCGGCAACTCGTTCACCTATTTCAGCGGCAACCTGGAAAATATCCAGGCCGCAATCCGCATCGGCTCGGAACAACTGGCCAAAACCGAAATCAAGCTGCATACGGCGATTGTCCCCAGAGCCGACGAGATTCTGCTGACCGAGATTAATCGAAGCAGCCGATTTTGGAATCAAGCCACAAAACAGAAAATGAAAACCTAAAATTAAAATGATGCTCGGAAAAATCATCGGCACGGTCGTTCCATGCCTGACATACAAAGGACTGGAAGGCGTCAAGTTCTTGATCGTTCAACCTCTCGACAAAAACCGGCAGCCATCGGGCAAGCCGTTGGTGGCCGCCGATGCTACCGCTATGGCCGGGCCGGGGGAATTGATTTACTATGAAAGCGGCCGGGAAGCGGCGCTTGCCTTGCCGACCACTTTCGTGCCCGTTGACCATTCGGTAATCGGCATCGTGGACGGCATGGAACTGGAGAAATAGAGTCGTCGATGATTATCGGCAAAGTCTGCGGAACGATATATTCCACCATAAATCACCCGTTTTACAACAGCCGAAAGCTTCTGGTAGTCAACAAGATCGCCTTACCGGGAACGGAGCCGTCGGGTTACCTAATCGCCATCGATACGGTCGGTGCGGGCGTGGGGGAGACGGTTCTGGTCGTCGATGAGGGGAACTCGGCGCGGCAGGTAGTCGATGACGACAAAGCTCCGGTCAGGTCGGTGATAGTCGGCATAATCGATGAGATCATGTCTCAACAGGGCTGATTGTAGATATTTGAAAGTATACAATATATACATCCGTTTATTAATTTTTCAAATGACTGCTTGACAATCGAATATAAATAATGTATACATAGTATAACATATAGGGTTCACCGTCAATGCCCCGAACACAAATCATTCAACGGTTGAGACTGATTAAGTAATCCGCCAATGATACGAAAAAACAAAACCGCCGACCCCCCCTTCTTCTGGAACACCAACAGGCCTTATCAGCCGGCCGCCCGAAAAAACGAAACCGATTGGGATTATACCCCCAAGAAGGCGAATCGGACAACCTCGACCCGCGACGGCAGCCGAAACACCGCCCGGGCTGGCCTTAAAGATGGTTGGATTCGGGCAACCTTGATAATCCGCGAGGAAAATCTGAAAAAATTGAAAGAACTCGCCTATTGGACCAGAAAAGATCTGAAACAGATTGCCGACGAAGCCATCACCGCTTACCTTGCCGAACGCGAATCCGTCATCCCCAAATATCAACAACCGCCGGCATCAATAGACGATTCCCGACTGAGTCCCTCCCGTCCGAATGAATGACCGGATATTAAGGTTCGCCTTTCCGAGGCTGCATAGAGCCGCCCTTGGACCTCCGGCAACGATCGCCTGCAATTCAATCGCCCCCAAAAAGACACGATGCGTTTCCCCAACCCCGTATGTATCGGCCGCAGGGGGAACAATCCTCAAGGCGGATCAAGTATTATTAGATGTATCGAATGACCGGGAAAGGGAGATGGTCAAGTCATGGCGGTAAAATATTCAACGCAAGGTTTTTCGGCTTCGGCGGCGATCCGCTTGGCTCTGGCGGTGTCATGGCTTTTTGGGATATCCCTGTTGTCAGCCGAGGCCGATCCGGCGGAGGTAAAGATGAAACTAAACAAATTGTCGCCCGAAGAGGAAAGAGTGATCATCCATAAGGGAACCGAGCCTCCGTTCAGCGGAAAATATTATAACCACAAAGAGGCGGGAACCTATGTTTGCCGCCGCTGCGAAGCACCGCTTTATCGATCAACCGACAAATTCGATTCCGGCTGTGGCTGGCCGAGTTTCGACGACGAGATACCGGGCGCCGTAAAAAGAACCCGGGATGCCGATGGAGTGAGAACGGAAATCACCTGTGCCCGATGCGGCGGTCATCTCGGCCATGTTTTCGAGGGCGAGGGGTTTACCCAAAAGAACGTGCGCCATTGCGTCAACTCGATTTCGCTGGATTTCAAACCAGACATTATAGCAGCCTCCGAAACCGCCTATTTCGCCGGCGGTTGTTTCTGGGGAACCGAGCATCTGCTTAAAAGCATGGAGGGGGTGATTTCCACCAGCGTCGGCTATATGGGCGGCCGCAAAGAAGCCCCGACCTACGAGGAAGTCTGCCGGGGCAACACCGGACATGCCGAAACGGTCGAAATACTTTTTGATCCGGCCAAAGTCAGTTTCGAGAAACTGGCCAGATTCTTTTTCGAAATCCACGACCCGACGCAGTTGAACCGGCAGGGTCCCGACGTCGGATCACAATATCGCTCGGCCGTTTTCTACACCAATGAATCTCAGAAAGCAACTGCCTTAAAATTGATCGAGCTGTTGCAAGCCAGAGGATTCAAAGTCGTTACCGAACTGGCCCCCGCCGGTAAATTCTGGCCCGCCGAGGATTATCATCAGGATTATTACGAGGTAACCGGAAAAGCCCCTTACTGCCATTTCTATCAAAAACGGTTTTAATTTACCGCGGTAATTCCAATCTCACTTTCCCGGACGATCGATTCGCAAAAAGCCGAAACATCGAATTCCCTTGACAGGTTTTGAGCATATGCTTATAATTATGCCGGGAGGAATCAAACGATGGCTCGACCGCAATGTCCGCGCTTGATTATGAATCTGCCGAGCGTGGTCTATTACAAGCCGCGGGCGGTTCCTCTTGAGCAGCTTGACGAAGTGATCATCACCTACGACGAATACGAAGCTGTCAGGCTGGCGGATCTGGAAGGGCTCTATCAGGAAGAAGCGGCATCGAAAATGAAAATATCCCGTCCTACTTTCGGGCGGATAATAGAATCGGCTCACCAGAAAATCGCCGATGCCCTTGTCAACGGCAAGGCGATAAAAATCGAAGGAGGCGTCATTAAAATGACACCCAAAAGACAGTTTCAATGTTTCGACTGCGGGCACCGCTGGGAGGTTCCGTTCGGAACGGGCCGCCCGGAGGCTTGCCCGGGATGCGGCAGCGCGAATTTCGGCCGGGCCGACGGCGAACGCGGATTTGGCGGCCCGCATAGAGGCGTTTGTCGGCGGCGGGGCAGGCGATTGCAGACGGCCGCGGACAAGGAGGAACAATGAGAATAGCGGTGGCCACCGATGACGGCATCTCAATAGCCGAACATTTCGGCCGATGTGCGGGGTTCGAAATTTTCGATGTCTCCGAAAAAGAGACGATCAAAATCGGCCATCGCCCCAACGCCGCCGGTCATCATCATCAAGACAAGGCCGATTGCAGCAAAGAGCGACATCACGAGGGATCGCATAACCACGAATCGTTCGTTCGACTTCTGCAAGATTGCAACGTCGTGATCTGCCGCGGAATGGGCCGAAGAGCCGAGGCCGATCTTACCGCCAACGGCATCAGGCCGGTCAAGAGCAGCCAAGACATCCCCGTGGCCGAAGCCGTCAGGCTGTTTGCCGCAGGCCGCTTGGACGAGTCTGACAATTCGCCTTGCTGTTCGCATTAGAATTCGGCAGATTACGCTTTTGAAGACGGAATTTTGCCGGTCATCCCTTGTTCGAAAACCGCCGATAAGAGGTCTGTCCCTAATCCGGGGGCCGCAGAGGTTTTGATGAACGACACCACCAGTCTGCTCGAGCGTTTGCTGATATTTCAAAAAAACGAAATAACCGAGCATCATATTTACTCCCGATTGGCGGCCTCGACCAAATCCATCGAAAACAAGAAAATACTTCAAAGTATCGCCGTGGATGAACTCCGGCATTACCGGGTGTGGGAAAAACATACCGGGAAAAGTATCCGACCGTCATGGCTTAAAGTGTTCGCATATTACTGGCTCGGCAAATTGTTCGGTTTAACTTTCGCCATAAAATTGATGGAGCGCGGCGAAGCTGAAACTCAGGAGATGTATGAACTGCTGCATGGCGTAATCGACGGCGCGGAGCATATTATTCACGACGAGAACGAGCATGAAAAGGCATTGATCGGCCTTCTCGACGAGGAACGCCTGCAATATATGGGATCCATCGTGCTGGGGCTTAATGACGCTCTGGTGGAACTCACCGGCAGTCTGGCCGGCCTCACGCTGGCCTTGCGCAACACCAGGCTGGTCGCTTTAAGCGGGCTGATCGTGGGGATTGCGGCGGCGCTCTCTATGGCGGCCTCCGAATACCTGTCGACCAAGGCCGAAAAATCCAAGAGAATTCCGCTGCGGTCCTCGATTTATACCGGCCTTGCCTACATAGCGACTGTTCTTGTGCTGATAGCCCCCTATCTGATTTTCGCCGATTCGTTTGTCAGCCTTGCCTTGACTCTGATTGCAGCCGTGCTGATTATCGCCGGATTCAACTACTACATTTCGGTGGCAAAAGACGAATCATTCGCTAGGCAGTTCGGGGAGATGGTCGTCATCAGCCTGACCGTGGCCGCAGTGTCGTTCGGTTTGGGCCACCTGCTGCGCCTTTTTTTCGGCGTGGAGATTTAAGGCGATCTGTTACGATATGAAATGCCTGATGGAAACAAATCGGAGTTGTTTTGATTGTCCCGGACAAGGCGGGGGAAATCATCCGTGACCGTCGATCCATCCGATATCGCCTCTCGACACGGTCATGCCTCTTGCCTGCTCTGCGGACGGGAAAATCCTTTATCGCTTGGTCTGAGTTTTCGCCCTGTGGATAATGATTCCGTCGTCGCCGATTATCGGCCGCCGTCCGTTTTGCAAGGTTATGACGGCATAGTGCACGGCGGCATGGCGGCCGCGCTTCTCGATGCGGCTATGACTCATTGCCTGTTTCATCACGGGATCAGGGCCTTGACCGGTGGATTGCATGTCAGGTATAAGAAACCAATACCAATTGAAACGACGGTGGAAATAAAAGCCCGCCTCATTTTATCCAAACCGCCTCTTTACCGCCTGCGGGCCGAGATAGTGCGAAACGATTGCCTGTTTGCCTCGGCCGAGGCCGATTTTTTCCGCTGGTCTTCGCCATGAGAAACGGAGTTTGATAATGAATATCATTATGCCGCTGAATTCAATCGGGATCATTCACACTGCATTCAAAAGACCCGAGGGAACACCGATCCAGCCCGCCTATGCCGATGGTGCGGAGGGAATAATCGAGCTGTTCCCGGATTACCGCGAGGGGCTGTCGGATATGGAAGGTTTCGAGCGAATTTGGCTCATCTATTGGTTCGATCGGACAATTCCCGCCCGACTCAAGGTCGTTCCGTTTCGGGATAACGTGGAGCGCGGAGTATTCGCCACCAGAGCACCCTGCCGGCCGAACCCCATCGGGCTGTCGGCGGTTCGCCTTCTGGGAATCGACGGATTGAAGCTGCGGGTTGCCGATATCGATATCCTTGACGGCACACCCCTGCTCGATATCAAGCCATACATTCCGTCGATTGATTCCTTCCCGGAATCGCGCGCCGGTTGGTTCGCTGATTCAAGAAATGAGCGCAGGCAGGCCGACGACCGCTTTGAATAAAAGATTGAATTCAAGGATGCGGGAGTATAACTTAAAGAAAAAAGATCGGTATTCGTAAGGTTTTCATGGACGATTCGCTGAAAGATTTGAAATTCTTCAAGGTGATCCTCAGTTCCATCGCCGATGGCGTTTTCACGGTCGATGGCGACCGGGTGATCACCAGTTTCAATCCGGCCGCAGAGAAAATTACAGGCGTAACGGCCAATCAGGCGATCGGCAGGCATTGCTATGAGATATTTCATTCGGATATTTGCGAGTCGGGATGCCTTCTGGAAAAAACCTTGAAAACAGGTATTGAAACGATCGACCAGCCGGTCAACATCGTCAACAGCAGCGGCGAAAAAGTCCCCATTACGATCTCCACCGCGGTGCTGCGCGAGGACGACGGACGCATTTTGGGTGCGGTGGAAACTTTCCGTGACATCTCCGCCATCGAGCAGCTGCGCAAGGAACTGCGGAAAAACTACTCTTTCGAAGACATCATATCGAAAAGCCCGCTGATAAATAAGTTGTTCGCCATTCTTCCCGATGTCGCCGAAAGCGAAAGCACGGTCCTTATCCAGGGGCCGTCCGGCTCCGGCAAAGAGCTGTTCGCCCGGGCGATCCATAATCTCAGCCCGCGCGGAAACAATAATTATGTCGTCATAAACTGCGGCACGCTGCCGGTCCAGTTGTTCGAATCGGAACTATTCGGCTATGTCAAGGGGGCGTTCACCGATGCCAAGCGCGACCGGCCGGGCAAACTTGCGGCGGCCGAGGGCGGAACGGTCTTTTTCGATGAGATCGGCGAGTTGCCTTTTCAAACTCAGGTCAAGCTGCTAAGGTTATTGCAGCAGCGCGAATACGAACCGCTGGGTAGCGATCAGACCGTCAAAGCCGACATCCGGGTGGTCGCCGCCACCAATCGCGATCTGAAGGAACTGGTGGCGCAGGGGAAATTCCGCGATGATCTCTATTTCCGCTTGGCCGTGGTGAAATTCGACCTGCCTCCCTTGCGGGAAAGACGCGAGGATATACCATACTTGGTGGATCACTTCATCAAAAAGAACAATGCAAGACGCGGCAAAAATATAATCGGCGCCAGCCCCGAGGTCATGAAAATACTTCTGGATTACGATTTCCCGGGGAATATCAGAGAACTCGAAAATATTATCGAGTGCGCCTTCGTTCTCTGCCGCGAGCCGATCATCAAAAAAGAACACCTGCCGGCCGAACTCTTGACGGCCGGCCTCAGCGAAACGGAACCCTCCTCGATGAATCCCACCCCGCTGACGAAAGCGATCAACGAACAATCGAAATTGCGGAACGCCCTGCAAAAACACCGGGGACATCAAACAAAGGCTGCAAAGGAACTCGGAATAGATAGAACGACCCTCTGGAGAAAGCTGAAACACTACCATATCGACGCCAAAGATTTCCGCAAATAGATCCCCGATTCATTTTTATTGCATTATTCGGCGAGTGCAATAAGAGCCCGCAACAATGCAACGCGAGACGCTTCAACAATCGCAACATTAGGCTTGCTCCGTTTCTTTTAACTCCATACCAATCAAATCTATAACTCCTATCAAAGCGTTGGCACTCCTGTTGCAATTGCAATAATCGGAAAGGGATGCCGGGAGTAATGATAATCGCCGTGCCCAAATATGGAACCATGATAGCGCCCTGTTTCGAGACGGCCGGCAATTTCCTGATAGCAATCGCCGAAGACCGCAAAATCATCCTATCGCGGCTGGTGACCTGCGGCGGCTGCCGCGGTTTCTCCAGAGTCAATCTGCTCAAAGAAAACAAGGTCGATGTTCTAATATGCGGGGGGATTAAGGCGTTTTATCGAAATCTGCTTTCGGCGGCGAATATACAGGTCTTGGCGCCGATTAATATCGAAGTTGAAAAGGCTGTCGATCTGTATCTGCACGGGGTCTTGAAATCAATGATCGAAACCGATGATGAGCAAGAAGGCTTGCCGCCGATTCCTCTGGACGACCTGATTTGCTGGGCTAAAGAACTATTCACTCTAAACGGATTCCGCATCGTTTCCGATCCGCAGACCATCCCTTTCCCAATCGATTTCTTGGCGGAGATCGAATGCCCGTTATGCGGCAAGACGATAATTGTGGCCGTGTGCTGCGGAGCGCATATCTACCGCTCCGAATTCGAACTCAAGGAATTCGAACGGGTCAGCCGCCTGCCCAAATACCATGCCAGAATCTACATTCATCCCAAAACTCCCACCGTGGCGAATATCTGCGCGGAATCGGGCATGGATCTGATCGATCCGTTCGCCGAATCGACTGATGTCGGGCCGATGGCCAAGAAAGCGATCCCCTTGTTGAAAACGCCCATAATCGGTCACGAGCGGGCTTTTTCCATAACAGATAATCATACGGAGACCGGATGAAAGTCACTAAAATCACCAAAGAAGAAAAAGAACGGGCATTCACCTCCATTAAAAAGCCGGAGGTGGTGGAACGGCAAAGATTGCCGGTTCGATATCATGTCGAGGATCATGATACGAATGACCGTCCGCGTCGTTTCCTCGAAGCGTTCGCCGCGATCTTGAAACATTCCAACTACCGTTTTGCTCTCGAACATTATATCAGGATGAGCGCCAAATGCTCGCGTTGCGCAACTCAATGCCAAGTTCTGCTGGCAACCGATGATCCCCATGACGTCCCCTGTTACCGTTCTGAGCTCCTCTTGAGCGTTTACCGCCGACATTTCACCATAGCCGGGCTGGTAAGGGGCAGATTGACCGGCGATGCCGGCCTGACCGACGAAAAAATCAGCGAAATGGCCGAATCGTTCTATAATTGCACCGCCTGCCGACGCTGCGTAAGCCAATGCCCGGCGGGGATCGATCACGGACTGATTGCCCATCTCGGAAGGTATATTCTGAGCGAAATCGGTATCGCCCCGCGGGCCTTGGTGGTCAGCGTAAGGGAACAGCTTGAGGGGAAAACCGGCAACACCTCGGCCATCCCGGTGCCGGCGCTGATCGACACCCTCGATTTTCTCGAGGAAGACATGAAACAGGAAAAAGGAGTCGATATAAAATTCCCGCGCGATGTTGAAGGCTGCGACTATGCTTTCTTTCCGGCGGTCAGCGATTTTCTGATGGAGGCCGAGTCGTTGATGGGAATAGCCGCGGTCTTCGCCGCCACCGGCGACAGTTGGACTATCGGCACCGGCTATTATGACGGCATCAATTACGGTCTGTTCTACAGCGACAGAATGCTCGAACGGATAATCAAAAAACTCGACGCCGAAGCCCGCCGCCTGCGGGCGAAAAACATTCTGATAGGCGAATGCGGTCATGCTTCGCGTTCGGCCAAATATTTTGTTCCGACTTATTGCGGCGGCCAAGACGCCCTGCCGGTATTCAATATTATTGAATACACCTATCGGGCCCTGAAAGATAAGCGGATTCGTCTGAATCCCGATGTGATAACCGATCGTGTGGCCTATCACGACCCCTGCAATATCGCCCGCCAGAGCTGGATAGTCGAACAACCGCGTGAAATACTAAAAGCGTTTTGCAAAAACTATGTGGAAATGACCCCCAACCGCGAAAACAATATCTGCTGCGGTGGGGGGGGCGGCACGGTTTCCATCGACGAAATCCGACCCTATCGCACGACGATCGGGGGCAGGGCGAAAGCCGAGCAGATCAGAGCCGCCGGCTGCCGATATCTGGTCGCCCCGTGCGCCAACTGCAAAAAACAATTACGCGAACTGGTCGAAGATCAGAAAATCGAATGCGAGGTGGTCGGCCTTCACGATCTTATCTACAAAGCGATCATTTTCGATCGACAGGATGGGAGGTAGTGGAATTGGAATCATTGCTTAGTTTCGCCGGAGGCCCCCTTTTCCGCTTGACGTTCGCCGTCATGGTTTTGGGACTCTTGCGCATATTTATTCTGGATCTCTGGGGCATGTTCGAGGCCTACGGAAAAGCCAAAGACAAAAAAATCCCCTGGAAACAAGCCCTCGTCAGGACGCTTGCCTGGCTTTTGCCGGTCAAAAAGATCCCCGCCGCCAGACCGTTCTATAGCATAATTTCCATATTGTTTCATCTCGGCATAATAATCGTTCCGGTCTTTCTTTATGCCCATGTGCGTCTCTGGCAAAAATCGATCGGTATAGGCTGGTTTACCTTATCCCAGAAAACCGCCGACACGCTGACTTTGCTTGCCATTGCATTCGGCTTGGCTCTTTTCGCCGGCCGGCTATTCAGCCGAAACGCTTCTTTCATCAGCCGAAAACAGGATTACCTGTGGCCCCTGTTATTGCTGGTTCCTTTCATTACCGGATATGTATGCTCGAATATTCCCGTCAGCCCGAAGACCTATCAGATATTCATGTTGGCGCATATACTTTCCGGCGAACTGATTTTCGTCCTGATACCGTTCAGCAAGATCGCCCATATTCTTCTTCTGCCGCTTTCGCAGCTCGTCTCGCTTCTGGCTTGGCGCTTTCCGCCGGATACGGATGAAGCGATCTGCACCACCTTGGGTAAGAAAGGGGCACCGGTATGAAAGCCATTCTGACCGACGTCACCAAATGTATCGGTTGTCTTGAATGCGTGGCCGCCTGCAAGAAGGCCAACGGGCTGGAAATGGATGCTCCGCGCCAGTGGCAGAGAAACGACGGCCTGTCGGCCCTGAACTGGACGTCGATCATAAGAAAACCGAACAACCGTTTCGTTCGCAAGCAGTGCCGCCATTGCCTTGAACCCGCTTGCGCCGCCTCGTGCCCGGTGGGTGCATTGCACAAAACGCCCGAAGGGCCAGTGATTTACGACAGCGATAAATGCCTCGGTTGCCGCTATTGCATGATGGCCTGCCCGTACGGAATCCCCCGCTACGATTGGGATAAAACCGTTCCCTACGTCAGGAAATGCACCATGTGCTATAGCCGGATTCTTGACGGGGAAACGCCGGCCTGCACCGCCGCCTGTCCCACCGGTGCCACCATATTCGGCGAAAGGGACGAATTGCTGCAAGTCGCCCGCGAAAGAATCCGGCAGGAACCGCACAAATATATCCAGACCATATATGGCGAAAAAGAATTCGGCGGCACCTTGGTTCTTTACATTTCCGATATCGATCTTGCTTTCCTTACTTACGGCTCCCGCATCGATGACAAGCCGCTTCCGCAAAGAACCGCTCCGGCGATGAAAGCGGTCCCTTTCGCTTTTCTCGGCATGGGGGCGGTAATGTATGGGTTGCACTGGATCATAGATCGCCGCCGGAAACTTCAAGGCTTAAAGGCGACGGATGAGGCAAAACATGATGAATAGGGCGAACAATCTCAAGATGATCCTCTGGGCGATCGTCGGGATGGCGAGCGCCGTGGCTTTCGGCCGGTTCGTTTTCGGATTAGGGGCGGTTACCAACCTTTCGGATTCGACCCCATGGGGTTTATGGATCGGTTTCGATGTCATGGGTGGTGTGGCCTTAGCCGCCGGCGGATTCGTAATCACCGCCATCGTCTATATATTGAAACGCGAGGAATTCCGACCGATCGTCAAACCGGCCGTCCTGACGGCGTTTCTCGGATATCTGGCCGTAATCATAAGCCTGCTTTTCGATCTCGGCCTGCCCTGGAACATCTGGCACATGATCGTCTTCTGGAATCCGCACTCGCCGTTGTTCGAGGTCGGCTGGTGCGTCATGCTTTACACCACCGTTTTGCTGCTGGAGTTTTCGCCGGTGCCGCTTGAGGAAAGCAGCCGTTACGCCGGAGTTAGAAGGTTTCTGATGAAATTCCGGTTCCCGCTGGTGCTGCTGGGAATAATGTTTTCGACGCTGCATCAATCTTCGCTGGGTTCGCTGATGCTCATCGTGCCTTTCAAGCTTCACCCCTTATGGCATACCGATATTTTGCCCGTCCTGTTTTTCGTCTCCGCAGTCGCCTTGGGGCTGATGATGATCGTGCTGGAGAGCCTGATCTCCGGATACATCTATCGGCGGCCGCCGGAAACACACCTTTTGGCCAAACTGGCGGCGGCGGCCAAATGGGTTCTATTGATTTATCTGGCGGTCAGACTGATCGACATCGTCATCTCCGGCAAAGGGGCGCTGCTTTTAAGCGGAGGTTGGGAGACAATTTTATTTTACGTCGAAATGGCGATTACTGCCGTTATCCCGATCGTTTTATTCTCAATCGAAAAAATCCGCAACCATATCCGCGGTTTATGGCTGGGTTCGGCCTCGGTGGTCGCCGGTTTCGTTTTCAACCGGATCAACACCTCCGGCCTGACCATGCTGCGGGCGGTGGGTGATCCCTATTTCCCCTCGTGGATGGAATTCTTGACGAGCGCAGGAGTCGTTTCGGCGGCCGTGTTGATGTTCCTGTTCGCCGTTGAAAGATTCAGGATATGGGAAACCAAACCGCATGACCCCGACGATGCCCCTTATGCCCCTCCGCGATTCGATCGGGCCTCGATTACTTGGCTGGGGACGTCAACTCATGCTTCGAGAACGAAATATTCGATGATATTTGTCCTTTTCGCCGCGCTTGGTTTCGCCTTCATCCCGGGCGCAAGGTCCGACAAAACCGGCGTGCTCGATATCAAGACATCGTGGGCCACCGGGGGCGATACGTTGTTTATCGATGGTAACCACGATGGTTTCGGCGTGGCGTTCAACCATAAATTTCACCAGAAGAGAAGCGGCGGCGAAGACTCGTGCGCCATCTGTCATCACCTGAATCTTCCTTTGGATCGTTGGAGTGGCTGTTTCACCTGCCATCGGAATATGTATCGCGAGTCCGACGCTTTCGACCATCAAGCGCACGCAGGAGGCGCCCTCGGCGATATACCCTGCGTTGAATGCCATCCCCGAGGACAGATAAAAAGCACGGCTAAGGCAGCCAGTTGCGACAAATGTCATAATGACCTGCTGCCGGCCGGAGCCAAAATAACCCCGGCGGATTATCGCGCTCCGTCATACGTCGATGCCATGCACAAGTCATGCGTGGGCTGTCACAAGCAGAAAGCGATCGAATCAGCCGATAAAAAATATCTGGGGTTGTGTCCGGCCTGTCACGGCGACATCACCAGACCCGAATACTCCCTCAGAGCTAAATATGCGAATAAGCCGATAAACAGAGTAATAATGCCCCGGAAAAACTAAGGCCTAAAAGCTTTATTCGGGATGCGCAAGCGATGAAAAAAGGCGACCGTTTAGACAATAGCGACAACCGTTCCGATCTCGGTTGGATTCATCAGGAGCTGTTCAATCAAATTCCGTTCAATGCGGCTGTCATCGATCGTGAATTCAACATCATAGAAGCCAATGAGGCGTTCAAACGGTACTTCGGCCGCTGGAAAGGGAAAAAATGCTTTGAGGCCTACAAGAAATCCAACCGGCCATGCGCCCATTGCAATGCCGTGGAGGCTTTCACGAAAGGTCATTCGAGCGTGATCGACGAATTGGGAATCGATCGCCGGGGACGACCGGCGCATTATGTCGTGCATATCGCCCCGCTGCGGAAAAAATCGAGCAAAAAAATCGATTTCGTCCTCGAAATGTCGACCGATGTCACCGAAACGAAACACTGGCAGAAAGAATACCAGATCATCTTCGACCGGGTGCCTTGCTATATCACAGTGATCGATAGAGATTACCGGATTACCAGAGCCAACGAAAGTTTCCGCGAAAATTTCGGCGATTTCGATAACCGTTATTGCTATCAGGCATACAAAAAAAAGAACAAAAAATGCGCCCGCTGTCCGGCTGCTTTGACTTTTCGCGACGGCAAAACGCATAGGTCCGAACAAATCGGCGTCAGCCGGACCGGCGAACGAACCCACTATATCGTCACTACCACACCCCTTTCCAGAGGCGAGAGCAGAATAGAGCACGTTATCGAAATCTGCACCGATATCACCGATCTGAAGAAAATCGAAGAAAGCATGATCGAGGCCGAAAGATTGGCTGCCGTCGGCGAAACTGTCGCCGGCCTTGCCCACAGTATCAAAAACATCCTGATGGGCCTTGAAGGCGGCATGTATATCGTCAGCCTCGGCATGAAAAAAGACGATCGAAAGCGGATCTCCGACGGTTGGGAGATGCTTGAACGGAATTTCAAGAAAACCACCTCTCTGGTGAAAGATTTTCTGAATTTCGCCAAAGGGCAGCTGCCCGATCTCGAATTGGTAGATCCCAATGAAATCGTCGGTGAAATAGTCGAATTGTACAAGCAGAGCGTCGCCGCCAAGAATATCCGGCTGATAGCCGAGACGAACCCGTCGATAAAACCCGTTCCTCTCGATCGCAAAGGGATACATACCTGCCTGACCAACCTCGTCTCCAACGCCGTCGACGCCTGTAATATGAGCGATGCCGCCGACAAGTTCGTAAAAATCAAAGTCGATGAGGAAAAAGGCGTGCTGGTTTTCGAGGTCATAGACAACGGTTGCGGCATCAATTGCGAAATCAAGAAAAAAATATTTACAACATTCTTCACCACGAAAGGCGGCGAGGGGACCGGACTGGGCCTTCTGACAACGCGGAAAATCATCAATGAACATGGCGGCAAAATCATGGTCCATTCGCAAAAAGGGCAAGGCGCCCGATTCAGAATCGAATTGCCGAGAAAAAGGTTGGAATTCCTTTTGAAAAAAGGACGTGAAGGAAAGTGAGTTATGGCGAAAAATAAAAACGATTTCAAAAAAACCATCCTTGTCGTCGATGACGAGCCGGATATCAGAAAGTATCTTTCCGCCGCCCTCGAAGAAGCGGGCTTTCGGGTAATCGAGGCCGCCGACGGAGACGAGGCCCTCGCGAGAGTCAAAGAGACAAAACCCGATTTGATTTCGCTCGACCTTATCATGCCCAGGAAATCGGGCGTGAAATTTCATCGCGAACTTCTGAAAAACAAAGCTTGGGCGAAAATCCCGATCATAATCGTCACCGGCCACGCCAGAGACGATCTCGGCCGGGCCGATCTCAAGGAATTGACCATGAGCGGGCCGGGACTCTATCTTGAAAAACCGGTGAATCCCCAAAACTATATCGTCGCCGTTAAAAAGCTCCTTGGCGAAGAGATAGAAGAGTCGGAAGAAGCGACGCTCGAAAAAATCAAGATTCAAAACGAAATTAAAGATTTGATGGAAAAAGCGGATCTGGACAGCCTTGAAAAAATAAAAACGCTGCTGAAAAAAAATACGGATCCCCAAAAATAGTCGATTCGCTTTCCCGCCTTCTGATGAAAGATGACCGTGGCCAGAAAAATATTGATTATCGATGACGAATCCGACACCAGAGCCTATCTGGAGGCGCTGCTGACCGAAAACGGTTATTTAACCAGACAGGCATCCGGCGGCAGGGAGGCTTCGGCAATCATGAAACGTTTCACCCCCGACTTGATTATTTTGGATATCATAATGCCCAATGAAACCGGCGTCGAATTCTATCGGGAATTGTGCCTCGATGATGAACTGCGCCGTATCCCGGTGGTCATTCTAAGCGGCGTGACTCGTTATAAAGAGCTTTTCGCCGGAGATTACGCCTCGCTGCCGAAACCTTTCGCGTTTCTCGAAAAACCGATTGAGCGGGAAAATTTCCTTGCCGTTTTGAAATCCGCCCTCGAGCGTTGATCGGCGCTCCCTCGACTGTAAAAATACTTCTCCCGGCCCCATCGAAAGCCGTTCTTGGAAACTGCAGCCGCGGCTGCGACTACGCCGACAATCGCGCCAGCACTTATCAAATTATATTATTCCCTGATATCGTAAACCAATGCTGAAAATACGGGTCCCTTGAAAATCCCGGCTTAAAATCGTAATATACCCATGCCACATATGCCAATGCCACCAGCCGGAGGTTGAAAATGGCCGATGCCAAAAAATACGATCTTCTATTGACGGGCGGCAAAGTCTTCGTCGGAGGAAAACTCCGCAAATTTGATATCGCCATAAAAGGCGAAAAGATCGCCGCCTTGGGGCACCGCTTGAACGTCACAGCCGGCAGGCGGATCAAACTGGCCGGTAAGATAGTATTGCCGGGTGCTATCGATGCCCATGTGCATTTTCAATTGCCGGTCGGCCGGATCATCTCGATCGACGATTTCAGCAGCGGATCGGTGGCCGCCGCCTGCGGCGGAATCACCACTTTTATCGATTTCGCGATTCAAAAAAAAGGGCAATCCCTTCTCGAGGCGATCAAGAATCGCCGCATGCAGGCAGACGGCCGGGTGGCGATCGACTACTCGCTTCACGCTGTCCCCACCGACTGGACGCCGCGCACCGTTGCGGAATTCGCCGAGGCGGTTAAGCAGGGAATTACCTCATTCAAGATTTACCTGATCTATAAAGAGCAGGGGGTTTACAGCAACGACGCCGCCCTTTACGCCGCCTTGGAAACAGCCGCTCGAGCGGGCGGGCTGATCACCGTCCACGCCGAATCGGCCGACCTCCTCGACTACTTCGTGAAACGCTACCATACCGAATCTGCCATGAAAAGATACGGCGCATATGCTCACTTTCTATCGCGGCCGGCCATCGTCGAAGTCGAGGCGGTCAACCGGGCGGTTCTCTTTGCCGGGCATGCCGGCGGCAGACTGTATATAGTGCATATGTCCGCCAAAGACAGCGTCTCAACAGTCAGACGCGCCCGCCGGAACGGTGTTTTCGTGTTCGCCGAAACCTGTCCCCATTATCTGGTTTACACCGAGGCCGTTCTGCGAGGGGGTGATGGATACCTTTACGCCACGGCTCCCCAGATAAAAACCAAGAAGGATCAGGATGCCCTATGGCGGGGGTTGGCCGATGGAACGATCTCGGTGATCGCCACCGACGATTGCGGTTTCAGCCGAAAACAAAAATCCTCGTGGCGGGGCGATTTCACCAAAATCCCATGCGGCCTTTCGGGAGTTGAAACAATGTTGCCTCTGATTTACACTTATGGAGTCAGAACCGGCCGAATTTCGCTTAATAGAATGGTGCAGGCTTTAAGCACGAATCCGGCCAAATTATTCGGTCTTTATCCGAAGAAAGGGATCATCGCCGTCGACGCCGATGCCGATCTGGCGATCATCGATCCCGAACGGAAAACCGTTCTTTCCGCGAAAAGCCTGCATTCCCGCTGCGACTGGTCCCCTTATGAGGGCAAAACGGTCTGGGGAGTACCCGAAATCACGATCAGTCGCGGCAAAATCATCGTGCTCGATGGTGAATTTGTCGGCTCGACCGGACATGGGAAGTTCCTGAAAAGGCGGCCACCGGCCCCGGCAGTTTGATTTCGGAGACGATAATACTTTTCTCTCCAAAACAGGCAAGATCAAATTAGCTTGCACGAAAAGCGAAGATTGATGTAATTTTACCAAACGGTTATCGCCTGATTGTTCAACGTTGAAGGTGAGCCGACCTTGCCACGAATCAGATGGAGTTTTGACATGACGATCGATTTGCGGGGACGGGATTTTATAACCACCCAAGAGTGGACCAAAGATGAGATCGAGACTGCAATCGCCAAGGCAATCGAGCTGAAAGACAAGAAAAGACGCAATATCCCCCACCGGATCTTGGCCGATAAAACCCTGTTCATGTTTTTCTTCGATAAATCGACGCGCACGCGTAATTCGTTCGAAGCGGGCATCACCCAGCTTGGCGGCCACGCCCATTTTATAGAGGCCGGCTCATCGCAGATCGCCCACGGCGAAAGTCCCAAAGACATGGGAATCATCCTTTCATCATACGGCCATGCCATCGCCATACGCCACGATCTTGTGCCCGGTGAAGGTAACAGCTACATGCGGGAGGTCGCCCGGCACGCCTCGGTGCCGGTTTTCAATATGCAATGCGATATCGATCACCCGTTTCAGACGCTGGCCGACCTGATGACGATCCGCGAAGTTTTCGGCGATGACCTGACGGGGAGGAAAATAGCGGTCAGTTGGGCTTATGCGCCGAGCTACGCCAAACCGTTATCGGTGCCGCAGGGATTGATAACGCTTCTCACCAGATACGGAATGCACGTCACCTTAGCCCATCCGCCGGAATTTAAGTTAATGCCCGACCAGGTTGCTCTCGCCCGTCAAAATGCGGAAAAGCACGGCGCCAAGTTCGAGATTACCGATTCGATGGAGGAAGCTTTCGCCCACGCCGACGTGGTTTACCCCAAAAGTTGGGGGGTTCTCGAACTGTTTTCCAGACCGCAGGAGGCGCTGAAACTGGCGGCCGATTACAAACACTGGATCTGTGATTCCCGCCTGATGGCGCTGGCCAAGCCGAACGCCGTTTATATGCACTGCCTGCCTGCCGACAGGGGCAACGAAGTAACGGATGAAATTATCGACGGGCCGCAGTCGATCGTTTACCGGGAAGCCGAAAACAGATTGCACACCTGCAAAGCGGTCATGGCCCTGACGATGGATGATTCCATGACGGAGGTGAAGTGAGAAGAAATCAATGCTGGGATATCGCCGCCGTCATTTTGGCCGCCGGTGAAGGAAAGCGTTTCGGCGAAAACAAAGCGCTCGCAAACCACGAAGGCCAAAGCTTCCTCGGGCTGATCGGTGACAATCTCAGGCGTGCGGGTTGCAGCCCGATAATCGCTGTCCTCGGCAGTCAAGCCGCCGCCGTCGCCCGCGAGGCCGACCGTATCGGTATCGGCTACGCCATAAATCCCGCTTGGAAGGATGGCCAGTTTTCATCTTTGAAAACGGGTCTGGCCGCATTTACCCGTGAAGTCTGCGGAGCGATTGTCGCTCTGGTCGATCACCCTTTCGTGCGTTTCGAAACATATGTCAAGTTGAAGGAAGCGTTCGCCAAAAACCCCAAAAGAATTATCGTGCCCTTATATGATCGCAAAAGAGGACATCCGATAGTTATCCCATACAAAATCATGCGGGAAGTGATGGAATCGCCCGATGAAACGAATCTGAAAGTGATAATCGGCAAGCATGAGCGCATGGTAAGTCTCGTTCGATCGGACGATGTGGGTGTCGTTGCGGATATCGATACCAAGGAAGATTTGGATCGGATTTCGGGCCGATGAGCGTAATCGGCAAAAGAGCGGTGCGCCGCGAAGCGCAGGTGAGGGCGGACGGCGCCGGCCTGTTCACCGACGACATGAAAATCCACGGAATGCTGCATGCGGCGGTGGTGCGGTCGCCGGTCGCCCGGGGCGAAATCATCAGATTGGAGAGCCGTTCCGCCAGTCGATTGGCCGGATTCGAGGGCCTCTTCACCTACAAAAACATCCCGGGACGCAATTCGGTGCCGATTGTCATCGACGATCAGCCCTGCTTGGCTGCCGGCAGGGTTAATTATATCGGCGAACCGGTCGCCATAGTCGTCGCCCAGTCCCGTGAAACGGCCCGCAAAGCCGCCGGCATGGTCACAGTCGTCTGCCGGGAGTTGCCGCCGCTGCTCGATCCGTTGACGGCCAGAAATCACCGGAAAATTCGCCTGTACGGTGATGACAACATTTTCAAACATATGAAAATCAGACGCGGAGACGTCGACAGCGCATTTCGCTTATGCGACGTGATAATCGAAAATGAATACCGCACCCCTTTTCAGGAACACGCCTACATAGAGCCTCAAGCCATGATCGCCGTCCCCAATCCCGATGGCACGATCGATATCAGCGGGTCGATGCAATGCCCCTTTTACGTGAGGAAAGCGGTCACTACGGTTCTCGGCCTGAAAGATTCGGCTGTCCGTGTCGTTCAATGCGCCACCGGCGGCGCGTTCGGCGGCAAAGAAGATGTCCCATCGCTGGTAGCCTGCCAGGCCGCGCTGGGCGCTTGGCTGCTCAAACGGCCGGTCAAAATCGTTTATGATCGAACCGAGGATATGATCTGCACCTCCAAAAGACACCCCTCGGTCGTTCGCTACAAATCGGGCGCCTCAAGCGATGGAATCCTGCGCGCGGTCGAGGTCGAATACATAATCGACGGGGGCGCCTATGCGACGCTGTCGGCGGTGGTCCTTTTCAGGGGCACGGTCCATTCCGTCGGACCATACCGATGCGAAAATATCAAAGTCGACAGCTATGCGGTGGCCACCAACAAAGTCCCGGCGGGAGCGTTCCGCGGTTTCGGATCGCCGCAAATCCTGTTCGCCGTCGAGTCGCAGATGGATCAGCTCGCCGAAAAACTCGGTCTCGATCCGCTCGAATTCCGCCGCCGCAATATTCTCAAACGAAACGACGTCACGGCTACGGGACAAAAACTCCAATACAGTGTCGGCCTCGAAGATACGCTCGACAGGGTGATCCGAGTATCAGGTTGGAATCCCCGCTCCGACAGGGAAAAGGACACCGGCTTCGGCCTGTCAACGATATTTTACGGTGTCGGGCTGGGCGCAGGCGGTAAACATCTGGCCAGAACTGGCGCCAACGTGATTATGAACGCCGACGGCTCGGTGACGTTCTCGGTGGGCACCACGGAAATCGGGCAGGGGATGGTGACCGTGCTATCGCAAATCGTGGCCGATCGGCTCGGCGTGCCTCTCGACTGGGTAACCATGATTCCAACCGATACCAGCCGCGTGCCCGATTCGGGACCGACGGTCGCCTCCCGATCAACCACCATGTCCGGCAACGCGTTGCTCGACGCCTGTACCAAAATACGAACCCAATTGATCGACGAAGCGTCGCTGATTCTCGGTTGCCGCCCCGATCAAATAATTTTGGACGACGGGTTCGCCCGTACGGAAACAAAATCGATACCGCTGCTGGAGGTAATCAAAGCCTGCACCGCAAAACGCAGATGTCTGGCGGCCGAGGGATGGCACGTTTCGCCCCCGACGAGCTGGGATGATGAAACCGGACGGGGCGACGCCTACGTCGTCTATTCGTGGGCGACGAATCTGGCTTTGGTGAAAGTCGACAGGGAAACCGGAGAAGTTGACGTGCGGAAAATCTGGGCCGCCCACGATATCGGCAAAGCCGTCAATCCGGCGCTGGCCGAGGGGCAGATCGAGGGAGGGACGCTGCAAGGACTTGGTTACGCCTTGATGGAGGAGATGGCGGTCGATTCGAAAGGGAAATTGCTCAATACCGAATTTTCGACATATATTTTACCCACCGCCGCGGATCAACCGGATATAGTCCCGGAAATCGTGGAGCATGCCTATCCCGATGGGCCCTATGGGGCGAAAGGATTCGGCGAACAACCGTTGATGGGAATCGCCCCGGCTATCGCCAATGCAATTTATGATGCCGTCGGCGTAAGAATTCGGGATTTGCCGATAACCCCAGAAAAAATCTGGCGGGCGCTGAAGGATACGAATCATAAAGACCGAATTTCCGGCCGAGACAGGGCTCATTCGTGAAACTGAATTTCAAATTGAACGGAAAAAAAGTATCGATCGAGGCTCCCGGAAACATGCGCCTTATCGATCTGCTTCGGGAAAAACTCGAACTGACAGGGACAAAAGAAGGATGCGGCAAAGGCGAATGTGGAGCCTGCACGGTCTTAATCGACAATCAAGCGGTCTGCTCGTGTCTGATCCTCTGCGCGCAGGTGGCGGGACGCTCGATCGTCACTATCGAGGGTGCGGAAAAGATGAGAGAAACCGCCTTGTTGCAGCAAACATTCGCGGAAACAGGCGCGATCCAATGCGGCTTCTGCACTCCGGGGATGATTCTCTCGGCGGCGGCGCTGCTGAAAACAGTCCGAAGACCGACCCGGGCGCAGATAAAAAAACATATCGCCGGCAATCTTTGCCGCTGCACCGGATATACCAAAATCCTCGATGCGGTGGAAGCAGCCGCATTGAAACTTGAAACCGCCAAACCGAAATGAATATGCCGGAAACAGTCGCTCCCCAATCGATTGCCGCGGCTCTGCGGGCGCTGGCGGACCGAAACGCCGTCCCCGTCGCCGGCGGGACCGACATTCTGGTCAAATTGCACGACCGAATCGATAAACCTTGGCCCAGACTGGTCGTGCTGGACAATATAAAGCAGTTGAAAAAAATCATAATTACACGCGGATATATCGATATCGGAGCGACGGCCACATTCGCCGATATCGAGCGTTCAAAACCGCTGGCGAAACTGGCGCAACCGCTGGTGACGGCGGTTTCCCTTGCCGGTTCGGTGCAGATCAGGAATCGGGCGACGATCGGCGGCAATATCGCCAATGCCTCCCCTGCCGGCGACACCCTTCCGCCGCTCTACGTTATGGATGCGCGGATCGAGTTGAGATCTTTGAATTCCGCCGAATGGATCGATATCGCCGATTTTTTCAAAGGCCCCGGAAAGACGATCAGAAAACCCGACCAGCTTATCACGAGAATCCGCCTGCCGCTGTCCGCCCATTCGGGGTTTTTCCTGCGCTTGGCGGCCAGACGGGCCTTGGCGATAAGCAAGGTGTCGGTTGCGGCTTGCGCCGAAATCAAATCGGGCAAAGTAACCGCCGTCCGGATAGCTTTGGGAGCGGTCGCTCCCACCGTGATCCGGGCCCTGAAAACCGAAAGATTCCTGACCGGCAGAACGCTGAATGAGGCAACGATCGCCGAAGCGGCCGAAATCGTTTGCAGTGAAGCCCGACCTATCGACGATATCAGATCGCTGGCGGATTATCGGAAAGAGATGGTCGGTGTCCTCCTGAAAAGGGGACTGCGCGGATTGATGAATGGATCGGCCGAAACGAAGTCAGCGAATCAGAAACCGTAGAATGTGCCGATTGTCGTCGGCATCATGATCGACTGATCTCGGTTTTGAGAACAGATGCAAGAATCCGGCAAAAAAGAATTTTCCATAATCGGCAAAGAAGTTGCCCGGGTCGATGCCATGGATAAAGTGAGCGGCAGGGCAAAATACGGCGCCGATTATTATGCGCCCGGCCAGCTTTACGGAGCGGTCCGCTACGCCGATTTGCCGCATGCGATAATAAAAAAAATAGATATCGAAAAAGCCCGGGCGATCGAGGGGGTAAGGGCAATTCTGACGGCGGACGATATCCCCGGCCGGAGGACTTTCGGGGCGGTGATTCCGCATCAACCGGTGCTATGCGGCGACAGGATCAGGTTCTACGGAGACGCCGTCGCCGCCGTGGCCGCCGATACCGAGGAAATCGCCCGATTTGCCGCATCGCAAATCGAAATCGACTACAATCCGTTGCCGGTCCTCGACGATCCGATGGCCGCCTTGTCCCCCGATTCGTATAAAATCCACGCCGACTCGAATATCTGCGCCCATCACAAGGTGCGCAAGGGCGATGTCGAGCGCGGTTTCGCCGTTTCGGACTTGGTGATAGAACGCGAATTTTCGACTCAACGGGTCGAGCATGCTTATATCGAACCCGAGGCCGTCTTGGCCGAACCCGGTGAAAACGGCGGAATCACGATAATCGGTAGCGTCCAGAATCTGTTCAATATCCGACGGGCGGTGGCCTCCGTGCTTGGCCTGCCGTTGCACCGGACGCGGATAATTCAAGCCACCCTCGGCGGTTCGTTCGGCGGCAAAGACGAGGTGATGAGCGTAATCTGCAGCCGCGCCGCTTTGCTTGCCTTGGCCACCGGAAGGCCGGTTAAGATGGTTAACAGCCGCGAAGATTCGATGCGTGAGTCCTATAAACGACACCCCTACCGAATGAAATATAAAGTCGGCGTTGCCGGCTCGGGGATTCTGCAGGCGATGGAAATTACCATAATCGCCGATGCCGGAGCCTATGCCGCAATGTCGCCTTTTGTAACTTGGAGATCGACGGTTCAGGCGACCGGACCTTACATAGTGCCGCATGTCAAAACCGATGTCTATGCCGTTTATACCAATAATTGTTACACCAGCGCCATGCGGGGGTTCGGATCGCCCCAAATATGTTTTGCGGTTGAGTCGCTTATCGATGAGCTGGCGGAACTGCTGAATCTCGACCCGCTTGAATTCCGCCTGCAAAACGTTCTACGCGACGGCTCCGTAACGGCTACCGGTCAAAAACTCACCCATAAAGTCAGCGTCGGCCAGGCCCTGAAAGCGGTGGCCGACCGGTCCGAATATCAAAAAAAGCATATCGCCAACAAGGCTCAACCTCCCGATATCAAAATCCGCAAGGGGATCGGCATATCGTGCAGCTATCGCGGCGTTTCGCTGGGAGCCGAGGGGACCGATGCCGCCGGAGTCGGTATTTCGATCCAGACCGACGGCACGGTGGTTGTTTCGTGCGGCCTTGTCGATATGGGTCAAGGCGCCGCCACCACCATCTCGATAGTCGTCGCCGAGGAACTCGGCATCACCACCGATAAAATAAGATTTCTTAACGCCGATACGACATCGATGCCCGATTCCGGCCCCACGGTGGCATCGCGAACGACAATCATGGCCGGCAACGCCGCCCGCGACGGCTGCCGAAAACTACTGGCAAGGCTGAAACCTGTCGCCTCAACGATTCTCGGCTGTCCCGAATCTGAACTGCTGATGCGGAATAATTCGATTCGCCGGGCGCAGGATGAGTCGGACGGTTTTCGATCGCTTGATTTCGCCGAACTCGCCCGAATCTGCTTTCAAAAAGGGATCCCCTTGTTCAGCCAAGGCTGGTTCAAAGCCCCCTCCACGACTTGGGACGAAGCTTCAGGGCAGGGTGATGCTTATTTCACCTACGTCTATGGCGCCAATCTGGCGGAAGTCGAGGTCGATACGGTAACCGGACAGGTGCGGGTGGTGCGTTTCGTAAGCGCCCATGATTTGGGTCGGGCGATCAACCGTGGCGGCGCGCTGGGACAGGTCTACGGCGGCGTGGCGATGGGACTGGGATACGGTTTGCTGGAACATTACGCCGAACATAAAGGACTTCCGACGCTCGAAAATTTCGATGAATACCTGCTGGCCACAGCCTGCGACATGCCCGAAATGGAAGTGATTTTTATCGAAAATCCCGATGAACTTGGGCCTCACGGAGCCAAAACTCTGGGAGAACCGGCCTGCGAACTGGCCGCCCCGGCGATCGCCAACGCCGTGGCCAACGCCGTCGGCCGCCGCTGCTACCATCTTCCGTTGACTCTGGAAAAGGTGCTCCTCGGCACCGATCTCAGCCGCGATGAAGAACGGGGGTCGGTCAAATCAAGGAGCGCATCCGAGTGATAAATGTCCTTGATTATGTCCGCCCGATAACTATCGACGAGGCGATCGAACGGATGGCCGCCGATGAGTTTATCCCAATCGCCGGAGGCACCGACCTTATTCCTCAGCTAAGAAGAGGCAATGGCTGCCGCCTGCTCGATATCGGCGGATTGAATCTCGACTTCATCAGGGACAACGATGAATGGATCGAAATAGGGGCCGGAACGACTCATACGGAAATTCACGAAAGCAAGCTCGTAAAGGATAATCTCCCGCTGGTCGGGCGAGCCTGCGGTCTCATCGGTTCGATCCAGATTCGAAATCGGGGAACGTTGGGCGGCAATATCGCCAATGCCTCTCCCTGTGCTGACTCTGTCCCGGCTTTGCTTGTTTACGATGCCGAAATCAAACTCGCCTCCCGCGCCGGCGAACGCCGGATCAATCTGGCTGAATTCATCAAAGGTCCTTACCGGACAAACCGCCGACCGGATGAACTGATTATCTCAATATTATGCCGCAAACACGCGCCAGCCACCGGAGGCGCATTTCTTAAACTCGGCCGACGCCAGGCCGTCAATATTTCGAGAATGAGCCTCGCCGCAATTATAAAAATCGGCGAAAACAGCATCATCGAGTCGGCAAGAGTGTCCGCCGGTTCGGTGTTTCCGGTGCCGTCGAGAATACCGGAAGTCGAAATAATGCTAAGCGGAGCCGCAGTATCGCCGGAGCTATTCCGAAGAGCCGGTGAAGTCGCTGCCGAATCGATGATCGCGAAATCCGGCCGGCGCTGGTCAACCCCCTATAAAGAGCCGGTTTTGATCGGTTTGACGCAAAGAGCCCTGACGATGGCCGCAGGTTTTTGATTTATGCCGACTTTGAGCGAACAATATTTCCCGAAAACCGTCCCGCGGATGAAAGTGAAATTTCGCTTGAACGGCATTCGACGGCAACGCGAAGTGCCGGTGAATTGGACGCTGTTGCGCCTGTTGCGCGATGATCTCGGTTATTTCGGAACCAAGTGCGGTTGCGGGATCGGCGAATGCGGCGCCTGCACCGTGCTGCTCAACCGCCGGGCCGTCAATTCCTGTCTCGTTCTGGCGCCGCAGATCGACGGATCGGATATCTGGACCATCGAGGGGTTGGCGGAGCCGGGGACGGCAGGACTCCACCCGATTCAGGAGGCCTTCATAAAATGCGATGCCGTGCACTGCGGTTTCTGCACTCCCGGCATGGTGATGGCTGCCCTCGCTTTGCTGCTCGAGTGCCGAAATCCCGACGACTCCCAAATAAAATCGGCTCTGGCCGGCAATCTCTGCCGCTGCACCGGCTACAAACAGATAATCGACGCCGTGAAACAGGCGGCGACGATGATTGAAGAAAAAGATTTGATGAAATTCGGCGTTAACGACGGAGTTCGGAAATGAAAAAATATTTCGATTTCGCCGGCCACGGGACAACCTATCAAAAGGAAATCCTTGGCGGGATCACGACGTTTTTCGCCATGGCCTATATCATAGTCGTGAATCCGGCGATTCTGGCCAACGGCGGTATTCCCAAAGAGGCGAATTTCACGGCTACGATTCTGGTGACGATTATCGGAACGCTGTTGATGGGTTTGTATGCGAAAAGGCCGTTCGCCATCGCACCCTATATGGGAGAAAACGCCTTCATCGCTTTCACGGTCTGTATCAGCATGGGCTACACCTGGAACCAGGCTCTCGGCGCCCTTTTCATAAGCGGCTTGATATTCGTGATAATAACGGCCCTCAGAATCCGGGGCTGGATCACCAAAGCCATTCCCGACAGCCTGAAACGCAGTTTCGCCGCCGGCATCGGGCTGTTCATCATATTCGTCGGGTTGAATGAAACCGGCATTGTCAGGCTGGGTATTCCCGGAGCTCCGGTGAAAATCGGTGATCTTTCGAGCGCCGGGTCTTTGCTCGCCATATTCTGCCTTCTGCTGATATCGATTTTGATGATCCGCCGAGTGGCCGCCTCCATAATGATCGGTCTGCTCGTTACCACGGCTGCTGCGTTCGTCGCCGGCCACGCCCGTCTGCCCGATTCGTTCTTGTCGCTGCCACCCTCGCTTGAACCGGTGTTGTTCAAGCTCGATATCGGCGGCGCCCTGAGCTTGAACTTTCTGCCGGTGATCCTCGTGCTTTTCATCATGGCATTTGTGGATACGATGGGGACACTGATCGGCGTCTCGGCACGGGCCGGACTGCTTGATGCCGACAATAACTTGCCGCAGATTGAAAAGCCGATGATGGCCGATGCCTTGGCCACGGTGGCGGCCTCGCTTCTGGGGACATCGACGGCCGGCGCCTATATCGAGTCGGCCGCCGGAATCGAGGCCGGCGCCCGAACAGGATTTGCGTCGATTGTAACCGCCGCCATGTTTCTGCTCTGCCTGTTCCTGGCCCCGCTACTGGTGGCCGTTCCTCCGGCTGCCTACGGAGCAGCCTTGATAGTCGTCGGTTTCCTTATGCTTGCGCCGCTGAAAAATCTGCCTTTCGACGATTACACCGAGCTGTTCCCGGCGATGGCCACGATTTGCATGATCAGTTTCACCTATAATATCGGGTTCGGCATGGCCTCCGGCTTCGTGCTCTACCCGATATTGAAATTGATTTCGGGAAAAAGCAAAGAGCTCGGCATCGGCATCTGGATTTTGTTCGTGCTTTCCTTGATGTTGTTCATATTTTATCCTTACGCCAAAACCTGAGCATGGGAATATCGACGAATGATCGCAGTAGGCGGAAATTCCACCCGTGAAAATCGATTCGATCGACTTGCCTTGATTGCCGAGGCCGAGCGTTGCCTTTATTGTTATGATGCGCCTTGCCGGGCGGCCTGTCCGGCCGAGGTGCCGGTTCCGGAATTCATCCGCTCGTTGGCGAGCGGCAATTTCCGACGGGCGGCGGAGTTGGTCAGATCGGCCAACCCGATGATCGCCGTTTGCGGCGAGGTCTGTCCGGCTGAGACGTTTTGTCAGGCCTCCTGCACCCGAAACAAGATTGACCGGGCGATTGAGATCAGATATCTGCACGCCTTTACCTCCAAATTCGATCCGCCCGCGACCGAACCGGCGACCCTTACCGGCGCGAAAGTGGCGGTCGTCGGTTCCGGTCCGGCGGCTGTCTCCTGCGCCGTCAAACTCGCCGAGGCGGGATACTCGGTAACCTGTTTTGAAAGGAGCCCGAAACTCGGCGGCGTTCCCGCTCTAAACATACCGGGGTTTCGTCTGGCCGATCCTATTCTCCGCAACGATCTCGACCGAGCGGCAGCCGGCGGCGTCATTTTCCATACGCAAAGCAGGATCGATGATCCGCGGGCTTTGTTGGGCGAATATGAAGCTGTTTTCGTCGCCACGGGATTGCCGCGGGAAAAAAAAACGGGAATTGCAGGTGAAAATCTGGAGGGTGTCATCGGTTCGCTCGAATTTCTCGAGAAAGCCAAAAATGGCGAAATTCGTTCGTTGACCGGCAGGCAGGTTGTCATAATAGGCGGCGGCAACGTTTCTCTGGATACGGCGGCGGTGGCAGCCGATTTGGGCGCCGCTTCGGTAAGATTGCTCTACCGACGCGGCCCGCTCGAAATGAAAGTATGGCGCGCCGAACTCGAAAGTGTTCAAAAGCGCGGCATCGTCATAGATTATCTCACCGCACCGCTCGAATTCATCGGCGAAAAAGGAAAGCTCGCCGGCGTCGTCTGCGCCAGAACGATGCTTGCCGAAAAGCGCGATTCAAGCGGCCGCAGAACACCCGTGATAATTGATTCATCGGCCTACAAGATCGCCGCGGATATCGCCGTAATATCAATCGGCCTTTACAGCGATTACTGCCCTGCCGTCGCCTTCAGGGAAGATACGACGTCATCGGTGCCGGGTTTGTTCGCCGGCGGCGATCTGGCCCGGGGCGAAGGGACGATCGTCGAGGCTGTCAGGGACGGCAAGTTGGCCGCCCGGCGGATTATCGAATACCTGAAGGAGACCGGCCGAGTATGAAAGGTTCGAACCGCCTCGAAACCGATTTTATCGGCCTGCGTCTGGAAAACCCGTTCCTGCTGTCGGCCGGACCATCGACCGATGAACTATCCATCGCCCGCCGCGGCCTCGAGGCGGGCTGGGCGGGGCTTATTCTCAAGACGACCTCGCTGAATTCAGCCAAGGTCAGCTTGGCCTATCCGATGATGAGCCGGTTCGCCTATGACGGCCGATTCGCCGGTATGGGCAATATCGATCTGATCAGCGTTTACCATATCGAGGAAGTCGCCCGCCGGGTGAAGATCCTCAAGTCGGCCTATCCGCAAAAAATAATCGGCGCATCGATCATGTCCGACACGATCGAAGGGTGGCGGATTCTGGTCGGGGAACTGAAAGCCGCCGGCGCCGATCTTATCGAATGCAGCTTTTCCTGCCCTCAGGGAAATATGGGCGAAGATGCCGGCAAGATGCTGGCGCAAAGCGAAAAAGCCACCGAAAGAATAGCCCGGGCGGTGAAAGAAGCCGCCGGCGATCTGCCCGTGTTGATCAAAATCACGCCGCAGGTGACCGATATCGTGGCTATTGCCGAAGCGGTCAAATCTTCGGGCTGTTCCGGCGTCACCGCCTCCAATTCCATTCCTGCGTTGATGGGGATCGATATCGAATCGATGATTCCGATTCCGGTCGTGGGCGGCCGGTCGACCTATTCCGGCCTGTCGGGACCGGCCATCAAACCGATCACCCTGCGGGCGGTCGCCGAGATAGCCCGCCATGTTCCCGGTTTTCCCATCTCCGGCAACGGCGGGGTGATGAACTGGCGGGATGCTGTCGAACTCATGGCCGTGGGTGCCGGCACGATCCAAATCTGCACGGCGGTGATGCTGCATGGTTTCGGCATTATCGATGATCTCGTCGGCGGGCTCGACAACTATCTCGAACGCAAAGGACATAACTCGGTGATGCAGATAATCGGTCTGGCTTTGCCGCATTTATGCGACCACGATTCTTTGCCCAGACTAAAACCGCGCAGTCGCGTTGTTCAAAACAAATGCGTCGGTTGCGGCCGCTGTTACATCGCCTGCCGCGACGGTGGACACGAAGCCGTCGTGTGGAATGAAAAGACGAGAATACCAACTATCGACAACGAAAAATGCGTCGGCTGCGGGCTGTGCCTTTTGCTGCAGCCGGTCGAGGGCTGCCTTGAGCTGGTCTTCGACGATGACCAATTGGTCTAGGAGAAAAATTATCATGTCGACTAATCCATTCGCTCGCCGATCGACCAAAGCCATCAAAGAACTGATAGAAGCGGCCTCGGGAAAAAAACCTGCCGATCTGAGCCTCGACAACTGCCGCATCGTCAACGTCTATTCGGGTGATATCGAAGAAGGAAGCATCGCCGTTTTTCAGGATCGAATCGCCGGTGTCGGACCGCGCTATAAAGCCGCCAGACGGATCAATATCGGCGGACGTTTCGTGGCCCCCGGCTTGATCGACGGCCACTTTCACGTGGAGTCCTCGCTTGTAACCATACCCGAACTGGCACGCGTTATAGTCCCGCGCGGCACGACATCGATTATCGCCGACCCCCATGAAATCGCCAACGTGCTCGGCTACGATGGTATCCGCTACATGCTCGAATCGTCGAAATATAATCCGCTTAATGTCTTTCTTACCCTGCCTTCCTGTGTCCCCTCGACCGACTTGGAAACTTCTGGCTCGACCATGAAAGCTTTCGACATATTCCCGTTCTTCCGCGAAAAATGGGTGGTCGGCTTGGGCGAGGTCATGAATTATGCCGGAGTGATAAGCGGGGAGGATGACCTGATCGAGAAAATATCGATAACCGAGGGAAAGCGGGTTGAAGGACACGCCCCCGGACTGAGCGGAAAAGAGCTGGCCGGTTATATATCGGCCGGAATCTCCTCCGATCATGAATCGACGACGCTGGCCGAGGCAAGGGAAAAATTGCGCTTGGGTATGCACGTGATGATCCGCGAAGGTTCGGCCGCCAGAAATCTGCGGGAACTTCTGCCCCTTGTCAATGAATCGAACAAACATCGCTTCATGCTGGTAACCGATGATCATAATCCGAGCGATATACTGAACTCGGGACATATGGACGGGGTGGTGCGAAAGGCGATAAAACTCGGGCTAAAACCGACCACGGCCATCCAGATGGCGAGTCTGAATCCCGCTCTTTATTTCGGCCTCAGAGATATCGGCGGTATCGCCCCCGGCATGGTGGCCGATCTGATCGTGTTCGATAATTTCAGAAGCTTCAAGGTAACCGAGGTTTTCAAACGAGGCTTACTGGTGGGCAAAGACGGCGTCGCCGTTTACGACGATATCCCCCGGCCCAAGCCTTTGATTAGGAGCACGGTGAATATCAAATGGCTGGACGGCGACGAATTCAGGATTCCCGCCGGAAAAGGACGCTGCCGGGTTATAGAAATCGTGCCCGATCAGTTGATCACGCGGCATCGCCTTTGCCCACCCAAACTCAATGGCCGCGAAGTTGTGGCCGATACGAAACGCGACATACTCAAGTTGTTCGTGTTGGAACGCCATACCGCCTCCGGCAGAATCGGCAGGGGGCTGGTCCAGGGTTTCGGCATCAAAAAAGGGGCGGCCGCCACGTCGATCGCCCACGACTCACATAACATTATCGCCGTGGGCGCCGATGATTCGGATATTTTCAAGGCCGTGATTCATATCAACAAAATGGGTGGCGGTATGGTGGTCGTGGCCGACGGTGAAGTTCAGGCCGAGGTTAGGTTGCCGATCGCCGGACTAATGTCGGACAGGCCGCTGGCGGAAGTCGCCGCCGACGTGGAGAGGCTGAACAATACCTTATCCAACCTCGGCTCGAGGTTGAATGACCCGATAATGACCTTGAGTTTCCTTGCCCTGCCGGTCATACCCGAATTGAAACTGACAGATCATGGCCTGATCGACGTCAAACAGTTCAAAATCGTGGATCTGTTCGCCGGATAGTATGTCCATGCAAATCATAACCGGGGCGGCTGTCTTCACCAACGATGATCGCGGATCTTTTTACGACCCGGGGGCGATCGTATTCGATCGAAAGATCATCGCCGTCGGCAGGGAGGAGTCGATCCTCGGCCTGTATCCGGATCTGCGGCCGATTCGGCTGAAGCGCGGATTGATCACCCCGGGCTTGGTCAACCTGCATCATCATTTCTATTCGGCGATGGCCCGTGGCTGGAACCCGAACGGCGGCAAGGCGGAAAACTTCGAACAGATACTCGAAAAAATCTGGTGGCGTCTCGACGAGGCCTTGGATCTGGATGATATCTACTTTTCCGCCATGAGCGGTATTTGCGAATCGATTCTTGCCGGCGTTACCGCGATAGCCGATCATCATTCGAGCCAAAAAATCATCAGGGGCTCGCTGGACAAAATCGCCGAGGCTTTCGCTCTTATAGGAGCGCGCGGCTCGATCTGTTTCGAGCTCAGCGGACGCCGGGGAAAATCGGCTCTGCATGAAAGTATCGAGGAAACCACGGCCGCCCTCGAAAATTACGCCGATAATGAAATGATCACTCCGATCGTCGGCCTGCATGCCTCCATGACTTTGACCGACGACGATCTCGAACTGATCGCCGAATGCACCGAAAAATACAAGCCGGCCTTTCACTTCCATCTCGCCGAATCCCAAATCGATCAGACCGAATCGTTGAGAAAATCCGGAATCAGGGCGGCGGCCAGATTCGCCCGCTACCGTTTGATAAACCAAAAAAGTCTTGCCGTCCACGGCATCCATCTCGATTCGGAGGAACTCGATATCCTGCGATCGAGCGAGGCGACTCTGGTGATTTGTCCACGGTCAAATCAAAACAACGCCGTTGGCTGTGCTCCGTGGTGGAACTACGAAGGCTTGAGGATAGGGATCGGCACCGACGGCATCGACTCGAATGTCCTACAGGAAACCAGAGCGGCGCTGTATGCGGCGCGGCTTTTAACCGCAGATCCCGATTTCGGATTTGGAATTCTCCGGAAAATGCTTCTGGAAACCGGGCCGGGGACTCTGAACCGGATTTCGGGAAAAACGACCGGCGGCATAATCCCCGGTCACGCGGCCGATTTCGTGCATTGGCCCTATGATCCGCCGACCCCCGTCGGCAGCGCCAACATTTGGGGACATTACCTTTACGGGTTGTCCGATCTAAAGGCCGGTTCAGTCTGGGTCGATGGCAGACCCGTGCTCGCCGAGGGACGATTCGTGAATTTCGATTATGAGGCGGCGATGCTTGAATGCAGGCGGCGCGCCGCCCGACTCTGGGAGCGCGCATGAAATATCGGCTGTGCTGTATCTCCTGTTCCAGAGAATTTCCCGCCGATCCGTTGGCCTCGACCTGCCCGGATTGCGGGCCGTTCAAAGGGACTCTCGATGTCCGTTATCAAATTGCCAAAACGGGGTTGTCGTTGAAGTCGTTATCGCAGAGCCTTGGCAGGGTTTCGATTTATAAACTTTTCGCCGACATATTTCCTTTCGAAAAAACAAGCAGCCTCCCGCCGCTGGCCGTGGGCGGCACCCCGCTTATCCGCTGTGCAAATCTGAACGACTATCTTCAGACGCCGGGGCTGTCGATCAAAGACGATTCGCGCAATCCATCGGCTTCGTTCAAAGACCGCGCCTCCGCGGTGGCTCTGGCGATGGCCCGTGAATGCGGCGCGGAAACCATCGCCGTCGCCTCCACCGGCAACGCCGCATCATCGCTGGCGGCGCTGGCGGCAGCGACGGCAATCAAGGCCGTTGTATTCGTTCCCGAGACGATTCCCCGGCCGAAGCTTATCCAGATTATGTTTCACGGCGCCAAAGTGGTCAGGCTGAACTGCAACTACGACCGGACGTTCGATCTGTGCGGTGAATTCACCCGAAAACACGGTTGGTACAATCGCAATACGGCCGTAAATCCATTCACCGGCGAGGGGAAAAAAAGCGCCGCCTTGGAAATCGCCCTACAGTTGGGAGAACCGCCCGAAACGGTCGTCTGTCCGGTAGGCGATGGTTGCATCATAAGCGGACTTCACAAGGGGTTCAGCGATCTCGCCGAGATGGGTTTGATCGCCGCTGTGCCGCGTCTTTACGGAATCCAAGCCGAAAATTCGGCGCCTCTGGCGGCCGCTTTCGATTCAGGAGGCGACATCCAGCCGCTGGCCGATCCGGTTACGGCCGCCGATTCGATCCGTGTCGGCTATCCAAGGGACGGCCTGAAAGCACTCAGAGCCGCAAGAACCACCAAAGGGGCGATCATCCGCGTCGCCGATCGCGAAATTCTCGAGGCTCAGAAATTGCTTGCCCGGAAAGCCGGTATTTGGGCCGAACCGGCCGCGGCGGCTTCGCTGGCGGGTTATCTGCGGCTTTGCGAACGCGGGATGATCGACCGCCGCGAAAAAACCGTGATCTTGATTACCGGACACGGCTTGAAAGATGTCGAATCGGCGGCGAAAAGTCTGATTGAGACACCTATCCTCATTCAACCGAATATCGAGGCGATAGAAAAATATCTGGAAACGGTCATTGACCCGTAATTCAACGGAGCACAACCGATGATACGATGGAATCGCAACAGGAAAATAGCGCGAAATATTTTCGAGACGATCGGAGCGACACCCCTTGTCAGGCTGAACCGAATTCCTCAACACAACGGCATAAAGACGGAAATACTCGTCAAACTGGAGTACTTCTCGCCTTCGGGAAGCCTCAAAGACAGGATTTATCTGAACATTTTCGATCGGGCGGAGAAGATGGGAAAATTGCGCAAGGGGATGACCGTCCTCGAATGTTCCACCGGCAACGCCGGTATAAGCTGCTCGTTCGTGGCCGCCGTTAAAGGGTATCCCTGCATAATCGTCATGCCCGAAGGAATGTCCGAGGAACGGAAAATGCTCGATATCGCCTACGGCGCCCAGATGGTCTATACGCCGGGGGGCGAAAGCGATGTCGATCTCGCTTTACAAAAGCTGGAGGAGATCCGCGCCGCCGATCCCCGCAAATACTGGGTGCCGGCTCAATTCGACAACCCCGACAACGTATCGGCACACTACAAAACCACCGGCCCGGAAATCTGGGAGCAGACCGGCGGCCGTTTCGATGCCTTCGTGGCTACCCAGGGAACCGGCGGAACGCTCACCGGCGCCGGGCGTTATTTCCGAAAGAAAAGCCGAAAAATAAAACTCTACGCGGTGGAACCGGCCGAATGTCCCCTGTTGTCGCATCGGCGATGGGGACCACATGGTATCGAGGGGATCGGCGATGGTTTCGTGCCGCTCAATCTCGATGTTTCGATCCTCGACGGAATCATCACCACGACCACGAAAGAAGCGATCGCCATGGCCCGGCTTATGGCCTCCAAAGAGGGCATTTTCTGTGGCATCTCGTCCGGCTCGAATATCGCCGCCGCCGTCAAGCTCGCCTTGGCTCATCCACGCCTGAAACGGATCGTCACCATGATAAACGATACCGGCCAGCGCTACTTTTCCACACCCTTGTGCGGAATCGAAAAGCATGTCGAAATCCCCGAGCGGCCGCATCCGATGGACGAGCGGACAAAATCCCTGCTCGATAAATATCAGTCGAAATGGGAAATTATCCAATGAATATGATAGACGCCCGCGAGTTGCTGAATCGGGCAAACGATTTGAAAAATTATACCGCGGAGATTTTGAGCCGACTGGTATCGATCCGCTCGTTGTCGGGGGCGGAAAGAGAAATCGTCCTCTTCCTCAGGGAGGAATTCAGCAGGTGCGGCGCCGATTCGGTCGAAATCGATCGATTCGGCAATGTCGTCGCCAGAATCGGTTCTGGAAAGCCGATAATCGCTTTCGATGCTCACCTCGACACCGTCGATATCGGCGAGTCGTCGCTTTGGAGATTCGATCCGTTCGGCGGGAAAATCGGCGGCGGCAAAGTTTGGGGACGCGGCGCCTCAGATCAAAAAGGGGGAATGGCCGCCATGCTGGCCGGACTGAGATTGTTGTCGGCGCTGAAGGATCGCCTCAGGGCCACCGTCTATATGATCGGCTCGGTTCTGGAGGAAGATTGCGACGGCCTGTGCTGGCGATTCCTGATCGATAAATACGGTTTGCGCCCCGATTTCGTTGTCCTCACCGAACCTACCGACGGCAATATCAATCGCGGCCAGCGAGGACGTATGGAAATCGAGGTGATCGCCCGCGGGGTATCCTGCCATGGCTCGGCCCCGGAACGAGGCGACAGCGCCATTTACAAAATCGCCCCCATTATCGAGGCCTTGCGCAGACTCAACGACCGTTTGCCGGAGGATCCGTTCCTCGGCAAAGGATCGATCGCCCTGTCGCGGCTCAGGTCAAGTTCACCTTCCCTCTGCGCGGTGGCCGATATGGCAGCCGTCTATATCGACCGCAGATTGACCGCCGGAGAAATCCCCGAATCCGCCACCGAACAGATCGCCATGCTCGACGAAGTCATGGCCGCTTCCGCCGAGGTCGTTATTCCGCAATTCGACGGCCCCAGTTGGAATGATTATAAGCTCCCCGTCCCCAAAGTTTTTCCAGCTTGGGTTTTACCGGAAAACCATCCGCTTGCGGAAAAGGCCTGCCGCTGCTTCGAAACGCTTTTCGATAAAAAGCCGAAGCTGAGCAAATGGACTTTCTCGACCAACGGCGTGGCTACGATGGGGATGTTCGGAATACCCACGATCGGCTATGGCCCGGGCCGCGAATCGCTTGCCCACGCCCCGAACGAATTCGTCGAAATAGATGATCTGGTGAGATGTTCGGCTTATTATGCCATGCTGCCGTGGTTTTTGCGTGACTGAATATATCGGGTTTCGAACCGTTCAACTCCGCTTATCGGTTCTGATCGAAAACGGCTGAATGAGGTTTTCTTTTTTCTTTGATGATTTCGGCGATGATGGCCACGGCGATTTCAAACGGTCCTTCCGCACCGATATCAAGACCGATCGGAGCATGAATCCGGTCAAGCTGTTCCTGACTTACGCCCATTTCCTTGAGCGATTTGAAAGTCCGCGCCACTTTGGCCTTCGATCCGATCATCCCGACATAGGCGAAATTCCCCTTGATCACTTTCGCCAGAACCGCCAGATCGTTTTTATGGCCGTGGGTGACGATGACTACGTAACAGTTTTCATCGATAGCGGGGAAATTTCTTTCGTAAAGATTGTCGGTCAGGATTGTCTCTACGGACGGGCCGAAATTGTCGAGCATATCAGCCCGATCATCGACCACGACGAGCCTCATGCCGAGGCTGGCCCCCAAACGACATAATTCCCGTCCTATATGTCCGGCGCCGAATATCATCAGTTTCTCAGCAACGCCGTATAATTCCAGAAAAACATCGGCGGTCCCGCCGCAATGCATACCGGTGGCGTCATCCCCCGATTCCTCGAATCGATAATGCTTGAGCAAACACCGGTCGGTTCCTCCGAACATTGCCCGGCAATCGGCGATCACGATTTTTTCGAAATTGCCCCCGCCGATAGTTCCCTCAATGGTGCCCTCGGCGAAAACCAGCATTTTGGCACCCGGTTCGCGGGGAACCGAGCCGCTCGTTTTCACCAGTGTCGCCAGAACGAACGGCCTGCCCGCGGCGATCATCTCGGAAAGACGTTTATGGATATCCACATATTCGCCCATGCTTCAAATTATCTCCGGCATTCAACGATATCAAGACATAATATTGATGACTGAGCCGGAATTTCGATAAACTTTTTTCACCGGCATCTGATTCCGAGAAGCGACGCCTGATGAAATTTTATCATCAGGATTGAGACTCCGCCAAAGAACGGGATTTTGGGCATCACGCCAGAATGATTTGTCTTATTTATTGGATAAGTCGTTCGGCTTAAACATAGCGGGGGGTGGATTTGAACCACCGACCTTCGGGTTATGAGTCGGCTCTAATTTACTAACAAGGGAAAACACCGAGAACTAATCGATAAGAAGATAAAAACTTCCGGCAATCCAGTTTCTTGGTGTTTTCCCGTTTTTTATGGTGTTTTGGCTTGGTAAGTTAGAAAAATGTTAGAAAGCATATGCGATCTACCCTTTCCGTTTTTCTCAAATCAGAAGGTCTTTGAAAACCTTCATCTTCGAGAATTATCTTGAGAAAGATCGATGCATCGAATCAGAAGGTTGATGCGAGGACGGTTTATATGAGATTGGTGCGCAATTATCAAGTATTTATTAGTAATTTTATTCGGGGATCCGCCTGTCGATTGTACGACGTAGTCTATGCGGAGAATATATGTATTTCGACATCAATTCATGGCGTATCTCAGCCAATCTGAAATGGACAACATGCGCCAATGGAAATTTGCCGGAATTAAACTGCTGTTTCCATTGGCTGAATTTATCTTTATCAATCGGATTGACAATCGGCGATAATGATGAACCGTCGCTGAATATGATTCCTCTCTCAGGTTTTCTCCTGAACGTCACCGCATTACAGCTAACCATGATCGGGTTTCCTTCTTCGACCTGATTGCCGTCAAGGTCTATTTCGAAAATTGGCCAGATGGCAATATGATATTCACTCGAAGCATGCAAGTTGTTATAGACCAATAAGCGGGCCGTGAATACGAGTAGTTGCGTATTCTTCCAGGTCAGTACCATTCCACTTTGACTTGCCAAATTGAATATCCGATTGAGACGGGCAGTACGCAATAGTCGCGCCCTCCGTAATTCAATTCGCGGATCAAACAGACCATTGATAATATCAGTCGTTAGATAGATTGACTGCAAGCCCGTTATGCCGAAAATCACCGGTTCCTTCTGATGGGCATGTATATTTCTGATTTCCCTAAAGGCGTGAAGAGAAACTGAATCTTCCTCAAACAGGTCGTGCTGTAAACCCCAGTCGATGAGGTTCTTTAGATCTATTCGCTTTCCCTTGCCCAGCGAACCCTCGCTCTGTTCATACTTGATTTTCAGTGCTGCTTCAAACGCAATTCCTAATAATAGAAAAACTACGAAAGTAAGCTCATAATCATAATAGCAGAATCTGAGAACAGACTTGACCATCTCATATTGTTTCACAATGGCATCAGGCACTTCAGGCCGAAATGCAAGGCTTTCCACAAGCTCCCGGAAATATTCTTCATCGGCATTTGGCCAGCCGTTCCACCTGCTATCCTTTTTAAGAGGATCCATACTTTTCTCAACAGGTTATTACCATAATGCGAATGGCAGTGCAATAATCTATTTTGATCCCCGAGAACGCCGCGCGACCCCTCACAACTGACCGAGCCACTTGCATATGTTTTCTTCTACCTTGATTGCCAACGAACAATACCGCTCCCTTGTCTGTTCGGTCATTTTCTTTCTATTCGACATTTGTGTCCGCTTATCAAGAGGCAATGTTAGCATGCTAAATGGCTCAGATGTCGATCCACTGATTGATAGCTTCAAATAAGTTTGGTACTTTAGCAGGTTTTGAAAATCTTCACCGGTAAATATCGGATAAAATTCCTTGCCCATTATCTCCGCATCCTCTGATCCCAAACAAAACGAAATAAGCGTGCCGACATTCCCCAGAATCGCCGAGGCCAGGTTTTCCGGCAATTGGCTGATGAATTGGTTGGCCATTCCCGCGATATTCAGCCGGTATTTTCTGGCTTCGGCTAAGACGTTCGGGAATTCATCGGTGGCGAACGATTGCAATTCGTCAATGTATAAATAGAAATCCCGCCTATTATCCTCCGACACATTTGCCCGCCGTTGGGCCGCTAGCCATAACTGGGAAAGCATCAGCGAACCCAATAGCGAAGAATTGTCTTCTCCGATTTTTCCTTTGGCGAGATTCAAAATCAGAATCTTGCCGGAATCCATTACATCCAGCAGATCAAATTTAGTCTTAGTCTGACCAAGGATGTTTCGCATCATTGAAGTCGATAAGAATTGCCCGACCTTGTTTTGAATCGGTGAGATAGTTTCCGTCTTGAAGACTTTCGGGTATTGCTCATATTCCACCGCCCAGAAGTTTCTGATGATCGGGTCCTTGACTTGACGAATGATGTTGTTGCGGAATCTATCATCGATGAGAAGCCGGGGAACAGCCAGAAGCGTGTTACCCGGTTGCTCCAGTAAGGCGAGAATCGCGTTTCGAAGTATGTACTCCAGCCTGGGGCCCCATGAATCAGCCCAGATTTTCTTGAAGACCTGCACAATACCGGAGGCCACCAGATGTTTCGGGACATTGTTAGGGTTGTGAAGCGGATTGAAAGCTATCGGATATTCCGTATCAGCCGGATTGAAATAGATCGTCTCATTGATTCTTCGTGAGGGAATGTAATCCAATACCCGTTCCACCAGGTCCCCATGCGGGTCAAAAACCGCGACGCCGTTACCGAGCCTGATATCCTGCACGATCATATTCAAAAGCAAGGTCGATTTTCCCATGCCGGTTTTGCCAATGATGTAGGTGTGCCGCCTTCTATCCTCCTTCTTTATGCCAAACATCCGCTTCTGATTGCGAAAATTGGTCTGGCCCAAGATTATAAGTTGATCGTTCTCCATAGGTAAAATCAGCCTATCAAATAAGGGCATTATTTGTCAGGGCGGAAAGGTTGCTCTTTCCGGCAATTGACTGCCTTTGCCACTCCTTTACGCTCCAGGGTGTGAGGGTATCAATCCAGTGGTTTGGAGGATACTCTAGCCCTTTCCCAACCTATCACCCATGAACCAAGCAAAAGGAGTGTTTCTATGAAAAACGGAAACCTGGTAACAACCATCGAAATCAAGGATCGCCACGGGCGGGTCATTGACACCAAAGAGGTTGTCACTTACGCTGGCCTTCTTAATCAGGCCACCCAGGACAATCTGAAAAGGGTCTACACTGAGCTGATTCAGGTGCCTTCGGAAGCCAATCAGATGACCGCGATTTGCATGGCGGAAGTAGTGACCGACAAGGGTGTATTCAGGGACTATGGAGATGCCAACCCGCAGAATGTCTCGTCCATGATAGTCCCACACATTATCCGCATGGCCTCTACCAGAGCCAAAGCGAGAGCGTTTCGGGACGCGGTCAACATCGGCGTTGTCGCCCTCGAAGAACTCGGTGCGGAATTCATGAACGGCATTGTGGACAACGCTGATCAGCAGAGGCCCGCGAATGAAAAAAACGCAACTGGAGATTCTCCGGCAAATCCAAACAACGATGGCAAGACGTCATCCGCCACCGAGAAGCCTACGCGTCCTCGAAATTCACGAAGAGATAATCCACCGCCAGACGAAACAGAGATGGGCGTCGATCTCATGACCGACAACCAGCGGCGGTTCTTGTTCCGGCTTCTGGCTGAGCGTGGCGTCACCGGCGATGCCGCCCACGACTGGCTTGTCGAGCGATTCGGCACGGAAAGCCTCAAAGAGGCTACCAAGCAGGACGCTTCTGACCTCATCAATTCCATCCTGAACGGCGAGGAAATCGAGGAAGGAGTGGCAACCTGATGCGAGACCACATTTCGGTAAGCCAGATCAATCAGTACCTGCTGTGTCCCCTGAAATACCGGTTCAACTACATCGACGAGCTTCCTAAACCGTTCAAACCGGTTGACCTGGCATTCGGGAGCGCGATTCACGCGGCAATTGAATGGTGGCATAAAAACAGAACAAACGGGCCGGGACCGGAGTGGCAGAACGTCGTGCGGATATTCGAGGCCGATATGCAGGCACAAGCTATGGAGACCCTCAGATTCAAGGATGGCGATTCTCTGGAATCCTATCTTGAAAAGGGCGGGCAACTCCTGGCTGTCTATATGCGTGACTACAAGGGCTTTGGTGTCCGGGCTGTCGAACTGCCATTTCGGGTCCCGTTAGTTGATCTGGAGACCGGTGAATCCCTGGAACTGCCGCTTGACGGCTACATCGACCTTATCGAGGCCGATGACACAGTGGTGGAACTAAAGACCGCCGCCAGAATCTTTGACCCGACTTCAATCACCCAGCACCTGCAACTATCTGCCTATTCCTATGCCTTTGGCTGGCTCTACAAGAGAAAGCCGAACTTGAGAATCGACATCCTGACGAAAACGAAGAATCCGGCATTGCACTCGTTCGAGGTCAACCGGGATAAGGACTCGCTGGTCAGGTTTTTCCACATCGCTAAAGGAGTCTTGGGGGCCATTCAGGAAGGGCACTTCTACCCTAACGAGGGTTGGCAGTGCCCGAGCTGCGAGTATTTCGATGTCTGCCAGAAATGGCGGAATCGCTGAAACTGAAAAAAAAGGAGAATTTACTATGCCAAGAAACCTTTATGACGCCCACA
>Ga0129299_1000104_pt1 | contig 44636 bp, 27 predicted proteins | sample ConPoolayeCmetaG_FD_94477 | JGI IMG/M metagenome (GOLD analysis project Ga0129299, IMG submission 94477) | Hot spring microbial mat communities from California, USA to study Microbial Dark Matter (Phase II) - Cone Pool mat layer C metaG ...
GTAAATTGAAAGAATTAACTTAAAGAATTTTTTAGACAACAGCGCCTTAAAACGACTAAATAAAGCATTCTTTTGACGGGCTGTTAATAAAATTTTTTGGCTAAAAAAGCCAAAGAAACTTGACTTTTTATTAAAAAAACTGATAAAATGATTTATCAAGCATCTTAATAAAGATCTTTGACTACGTTTTTTAATGCTGCTATACTTGCAATGGAGTCGAGATTTATTAGTATAAAGCGAGGAGTAAAAGAATGATAGAAGAAATGCCGCTGACCAGCGGAGAAGAAAGTTTAGACAAAAAAGGTTTTTCCCCAGAAGAACTAGCAGAAGCAAACCTTCAGGTAACGGCTGACGATAAGCTCGTTCCCATAGATCCTAACAAAGAGAGGGAGCGCGCCGAAGCCCTACGAAAAAGAGGCAAAATTGTTTTCGATACCTTTGGTGTCATTATGACTCCGACTGAAGTTGCAGAAAGGATTAGAGGGGGAAGAGACTACTTGGAAGCTGCAAAATAATCTCCAAACAAAGGGGGTGATTGAGCTGATCATTGATAAGGAAAAATTCATAGCCTTTTTAGAAACGCCGGAGGTACAAAATATTTTGAACAGCCCAGATGTAGTTCTCTTTGAGCTTAACACTGAGGAAAAAGACTTATTGGCACAAGAGCTATTAAGGGCATTAAAAAGCAGGCATGATTCTTATTTTGGACAGCCTGTCAGTGCTAAACTATTAAGATCAATTCATGTTGACAACATCTGCTTTGATCCGATTTTCAAATTTTTCCAGAACCAGTTAGAAAAAAACAAGGACCTTTATTGCACGAGAATTCGAGACTATATCTATGCGAAAACGATTTTGATCGGTTGCCCGGTGCGTACGACCCCAGATGAAGAAACGATCATTCTTTTCCATATTTTTATGGAAGCGCTGGAAAGACTCGGCACAATCCACGATCGTTTTCCCTCTGCCTTTAACAGCAGACTCTTAAAGAAAAGTGTAATTAACTAAAAGGAGGCCAGATGATTTTTGGCCCCCTTTTTGTTGTATAATAAGACTGTATGACCAAAAACTGGAAAATTTATAGTTTTGGAACATTGCTTAGACGGCAACCAAAAGCAGTGCTAATTGCCGGAACTATTCTTTTGACTTATATAGTAATTATTTTGGGGCGCGCTGTTTGGTTAAATTATCAGGTTAATCAGCAAATCAAGTCGCTTGAGCGAGAAATCGCTCAGATAGAACAACAAAATAAAGATTTACAAAACTTGATTTCTTATTTTAAAACTGATTCTTACCGCGAAAAGGAGCTGCGCCAAAAACTTAGCTATAGCAAACCGGGAGAGACGGTGATTGTCACCCCAAAAGACAGCGCTATAGCAAATAGCGCCCCAAGCGACGGCATTGATCGGGATTACTCCAGTAAACCTAATTGGTATAAATGGTATCTCTTTTTCTTTGAATAAATAATTTGAATAAATAATTTTGCTAAACAACCAAAATCTTGTTTCCCCCTAACGATAGGGGAGAAGATTATGCCTGGGGTCGGGATCGAACCGACGACCTGAGGCTTATGAGTCCTCCGCTCTAACCAACTGAGCTACCCAGGCAAGATCGATTTTGATTATCAATTCCCAATTTTTATTATAACACACAAATTTGTCCCGAGGAATCAGGACAAATTTATCATTGCGGGGGTAGGATTCGAACCTACGACCTCAAGGTTATGAGCCTTGCGAGCTGCCACTGCTCTACCCCGCTATAAATGACTTTTTTTATTTTAGAACAAAAAACAAAAAATTTCAAGCTCTTATAATCCCATCCTATTTTTAGACTCGGAAGGAAATAATAATCGAGCTGTCTTCTGAACTTGTCCAAGGCCAATCCTCTGCTTTAGCAGAGGCTTTATCTCCCAAAAGGTATCTCTTACTCGCGAACCTCATGCGAAGAACAATCCTTAAAATTATTTTCTCTTATATATTTTTCTCAGCTCCTCTTTTGCCTGCTCTAAAATCTTTTTTTGTTTTTGATCTAAATTTTTTCCTGCCCGGTTGATATAAAAATTAAGCATGGACATGGCGGACTGAAAAGGGCTGGTCTTTCTTCTAAGACTTTCTTCGGCTGATCGAGCAAGCGATTGCGCGATTTTTTTCGGGTCTTTCCAAGCAAAAACTCCTTTTTCTAAATCAAGAGCAAAAGAGTGCTTTGTAACATAATCCGACCACTTTTTCATAATTAATATGTAAAAATAACCAAAATCATTGCTTTGTATAAAAATCTTTTTAACAAAAACATTTTCTTTCTTAAAAATCAGATCAAACTATACTTTAAAAGATCGGGGAGGATATCGCAGAATATAAAAAAGACCGGGAGTCCTTATTAATTTTAGTTCAGAATTTCAAAAATTCAGTCAAAAAATTCTAATTTTTAAATTCATAAAATGAAACTCCGGGGGTGGGACTCGAACCCACAACCCTTCGGTTAACAGCCGAATGCTCCACCATTGAGCTACCCCGGAATATTAAAAGCCCGAAATTCTATATTGAAACTCAAAATCAATTTAAAATTTCAATTTATTAATATTCTAAAAATTTATAATTTTGAATTTAAAAATTGTAATTTGTTTGGGATTTCGTGTTTTGTGCTTCGAATTTTTCATTCCAAGTATTCCCGAAGTTTTTTCGATTCTTTATTCCTTCTCAGTTTCAATAATGCTTTGGCTTCGATTTGACGAATCCGCTCACGTGTTACTCCAAACTCCTTGCCAACTTCCTCAAGAGTGTGGGTTTTCCCATCTTCAAGACCAAAACGCATTTTTAAGATCTTCTGCTCTCTGGGGGAGAGCGCCTCGAGCACCCCCCTGATATGCTCTTTTAAAAGCTGGTGGGCCGCGGCGTCTTCTGGAGAAACACTCTCTTTGTCCTCGACAAACTCGCCAAGCGTTGAATCTTCCTCTTCGCCAACTGGCGCTTCGAGCGAAACTGTCTCCTGAGAAATTTTTAAAATATGCTGAACTTTCTCAACTTCCAATCCCATTTCAGCGGCGATCTCTTCTGGCGTCGGATCGCGATGAAGCTCCTGCACTAACTGACGCTGAACACGATTAAGCTTATTAATCGTTTCCACCATATGAACAGGAATCCTGATAGTTCGAGCCTGATCAGCAATCGCCCGAGTGATAGCCTGACGAATCCACCAAGTCGCATAAGTCGAAAACTTATAGCCCCTTCTCCAATCATATTTCTCAACTGCCCGAAGTAGCCCAATATTACCTTCCTGGATCAAATCAAGAAGCGTTAGCCCCCGGCCGACATATTTTTTAGCAATACTGACCACAAGTCTTAAGTTTGCTTCCGCCAGTTTCTTTTTGGCCTTCCGATCGCCCCGCTCAACTCTCTTTGCTAAAGACACCTCTTCCTCAGCCTTAAGCAAAGACATTCTCCCAATTTCCCGCAAATACATTCTCACGGAATCATCGGAAATATCGGCCAGACTAATTTCTTTGACCTCGGCCTGATCTTCTTCTTCATCCTCGCCCTTGGCTTCGTATTCTTCGGCCGATTCCACCACCTCAATACCATTTTCAAGAAGGGTGGAGTAGAGCAAGTCGAGCAACTCTACATCTTCCTCAATATCCGGGATTACCCCAAGGATTTCCTGCTGGGTCACAAAGCCCGCTTCCCGACCCCTAGAAACCAATTGATCAAATTCTGGGGGCAGGGGTTCAAGCTTTGTCTCAGGTTTTTTTTCTTTTATTGCCTTTAGGGTTTTTTGAAAATTAAAACTAGCGCTACTTGTCTTTTTTGGCTTTATTTTATTCTTTTTTACCATAAAAACAATTAATAAAGATTTTGAAGTTCTCGGAGTAATTTTTTTGCCGCCTCAAGATCGCCCCGCTCCTCAGCTTTTTTAATCTCTTCTTCAATTATTCTTTTTTTCTCTCCTCTTTTATTACTTTCCGCTCTCAAAAGCACTTCGTCGAAAGCTTTTGCTGCTTCTTTTTCCTCCAACCCCTCGCAAAGCATTGCCAAATAATCGGACCTTTCAACCAACCCTTGATCAAGACTGGCTCGAAACTCCTGATAATCAAAATTATCCTTTCTATTATAATATAATTCCAGCTTTTTGTAAATCTCCCCCAGCTCTTGCGTCTCAAAAAAAGAAGGCTTTATTCTTTTAAAATGCTTCTGCCCGATTTTTGGAAAACTAAAAAAGAGCCCTAAGATTTCTTCGCCCAAAGAGCGACCAAAGATTTTTTTCTCGGGCAAAACTAGCGGTTTGTCCTCAAAACGGCTCAGTGACTGGTGAATGACAGCTTCGCTCACATCGAGTTCTAAAGCCAAGGTTTTAACCCAATGCGCTTGCTCAACGGGATTGGGAATTTTTTTAACGATTGGCAGAAACTTTTTGGCAATCATTTTCTTTGCTTCCCCGCTATAGGGCTTTGAAAATCCTTCTTTTGATTTTTCGAAACAAAACTCAAAAACAGAAATCGCTCTTTCGATTGCCTGCCGCCAAAAAAGGGGGTTTTTCTTAATAAGCTCGTCGGGATCTTTGGCGCCTTCGTATTGGGCAATTTTTAAAAACAAAGTATCATCAAGAGCAAGATCGATAACCCGCAGAGTTGCGAGTCGTCCCGCTTCATCTTGATCAAAAGCAAGAACAAGATTTTCGGCAAAGCGCTTTAAAATTCCCAGCTGCTCCCTCGTCAAAGCCGTGCCAGAGGAACAAACAACATTTTTCACTCCAGCCTGATGCGAGGAAATAACATCAAGATTCCCCTCAACTAAAATCACTTGGTTGCTCTTTCGGATAGCTTCCTTTGCCAAATTCAGTCCATAAAGAGTCTCGCTTTTATCATAAATAAGAGAAGTCGGAGAATTAATGTATTTTGCCTGTTCTTTGCCTTCGCCAAAAAGCCTAGCGGAAAAACCAATTATTTTAGCACTGGGATTTAGAATTGGGAAAATTATTCTGCTGCTAAATCGATCTATTGGGCCATAACGGCCTTGGATAATAAGCCCGACTGTTTGGGCATCGCGAAGAATTTGATTCTTGGATTTTAAAAAACGGACGAAGAGGTCACGATCAGCTGGTGCAAAACCCAGCCGGAATTCTTCGATCGTTTCTTTGCTAAGATTTCTTTTATTCATTAAATAGTCAAGCGCGTCTTTGCCTTTGGGACTGAATAAAATCTTTTGATAAAACTTTGTCGCCAATTCGTTGAGATTAAAATAGCGATCTTTTTCCTGTTTTACTTTTGGCTCATAGTTCCTTAAAATAACGCCTGCTTTATCCGCTAGAATTTTTAAAGAGGCGGAAAAATCAACCCGCTCTATTTCCTGAACAAACTTAAAAATATCGCCCCCCCGGTTGCAGCCAAAACAATAATAAATTTGTTTTTCCGGGCTGACCATAAAAGAAGGAGTTTTTTCCGAATGAAAGGGGCAAAGTGCCTTAAAATTTCGGCCGGCTTTTTTCAGGGTTAAATAAGAAGAAAGCAGATCGACGATATCAATTCTTTTTTTAATCTCATCAATCTGATCCATAATACTCCTTCGGAGAAAATTTCAAATTACTAATTACTACGATTTTGCTTTCAGAAAAATCGCTTAAACGGTGGGGGCGAGATTCGAACTCGCGATATCCTTGCGGATATATCTGCTCTCCAAGCAGACGCACTAGACCACTATGCGACCCCACCTTGTCAACCAAACAAAATCAATCTTTAAGAAACCTTAACAACTTTTTAAATTTAATTCCGCCCCTAAAGCTCTTTATTTCTAATTCTCTTCTACGCACTCTTTTTTGTTTTATGTTCTTGGGGGGAAAAATTGATTTTAGGCTAATGAGAAGTTCCGCAACTAGTATCTAGTATATCAAAATATGGGGGATAAATAAAAAAGCCCGGCAGTGTCCTGCCGAGCTCTTGTTAATCATCACATCCCCCCTAGTGATCACAAGATCACAATGGATTGAGATAAAAGAGCAAATAAAAGTGCTCGTTATCCTCTACGCCAAAGGATTGATTGGTAATCCGGAAAAATCTGATTTAATTTTCCTTCCGGCCATGATCCCAGAAAAAAATCTTCCCCGGAAACTTCCTCTTAGTGCCCACACTTTGTGTTTGGCGGAACCACAAGCACTCTGAGCTTTGTGGGCGGAGGATCATAAAGATGATTCTCGACGAGTTTCTTTGATTTTTCGCCGAGACTGGGATGACGGAGAAGTTCGTCCCTAACGGCGACAAGCGCCTCTTTCAGCCCCCCCTGCCACTTGCTTTTAGTCTCCTTTTCGGTCCCCCCGTAAACCCTGTTTCGGATCTTGTCAGCCTTCACGAAAAGATCCAGAACCTCAGGATCCCGAACCAAAATGCAGGCCGGTCTGGAACCGACCGTGGGGCCGGAAAACGTGGCTGTGCCGCAAGCCCCCAACTCTAACAGATTAAGTCCGGACATTGCATTGCCCCCTTGTTCTTCTGTATTAGCAATGTCTTGCTGGCAGGAATTTTTTATCACCTCCTTGGTCTGATCTCTGCAAATCCTCTCCCCTCCAACCAGCAGTTCTTGCTTGCTCTATCTGAACCGATCAAACCGGATTATTGTAAAAAGGGTGGGCGACCAAAAAGGTCTGCTGTATTTTAACCCGCAAGAAACGATTGGTCCCAAGTGGGGCTTGAAAAACCAAAGCGCTCTTCGCGGTAAATTATAGTAAAAGAAAGGCCGCCCGCCGCACCCAAAACCAAAATTTAAAAGCAAAATTTATGTTAAGCTGCAAAAAAACAATAAAAACAAATAAATTATAGCAGGCGCCAAAACCTTTGGCAAGCCTTTGTTCCAAGATTATGTTTTAAGATTTCAAGGCTAAGCCTCTGCTTCTAGCAGAGGCTTAGCCTTTTTAACCAACCCAGCAGCCTAAATCTGCCCAAAAAGCTCGTAGATTGCTTTAACAATTGTATCTGGGTTTAAAGAGATGCTCGAAATCCCTTGCCTTAAAAGAAACCGGGCGAGCTCTGGAAAATCTGACGGCGCCTGGCCGCAAATACCGATTTCCTTTTTCATCTTTCTGGCAAGACTGATTACTTGCCGAAAAGACAAAATCACAGCTTTGTTTTGTTCATCAAAAATATTTGCAAGCCTTGGGTTGTCGCGATCAATTCCAAGGATCAACTGGGTAAGATCGTTAGATCCGATAGACATTCCGTCAAAAAGATTGAAAAAGTCTTTAGCCAAAATCACATTTGAAGGAATTTCGCACATTACTAAAATCTCTAGACCCTTTTTACCTCGAATTAATCTCTCTTGTTTTAAAACTCCGAGCACTTTTTCGCTCTCCTCAACCGTCCGACAAAAGGGGATCATTAGTTTGATATTGGTAAGGCCAAAACCAGTCCTTACCAAATTCATTGCCCGGCATTCAAGGCGGAAGGCTTTGCTATAATTTTTATCCAAATAGCGGGAGGCGCCGCGGAAACCAATCATCGGATTTTCCTCGTTTGGCTCATAAAGTTCTCCTCCGATTAAACCCTTATATTCATTAGTTTTAAGATCGGAAAACCTCACAATCACTGGTTTTGGCCAGAAAGCGGCGGCGATTTTAGCAATCCCAAAAGCCAAATTTTCAATAAAAAATTTTTCTTTGTCTTCCCAGCCTCTGCTTATCTCCTTAATCTTAGTTTTTAATTTTCGATCTTTTATTTTATCAAAATCTATCAGCGCCAAAGGATGGATTTTTATCGAATTGGTAAAAATAAACTCAATTCGGGCAAGGCCGACGCCATCGCAGGGGAGAAGACTTAAACCGAAAGCCTGATCGGGATCACCAATATTGACCATAATTTTTGTTCTTTTCCTGGATCTAAGACGAGATAAAATTTTAGCAACCTCAATTCTTTCGATTTTAATTGGCAGTAATCCTTGATAAATTTTCCCCACTGCGCCCTCGGCCGCGCTAACAGTAATCTTTTGACCGTTTTTTATTTTCTTTGTTGCTATATTTGTCCCGACCACGCAAGGTATTCCCAACTCTCTTGAAACAATTGCTGCATGACTTGTTCTTCCTCCTTGATTAGTGACAATCGCCGCTGCCTTTTTCATTGCCGGACCAAAATCAGGATTAGTCATTTCCGTCACCAGCACCTCGCCTTTTCTAAATTTCTTGACATCTTTGGGATCCAAAACAATTCGGGCGCTCCCCCGACCAATTTTGGCACCAATAGAAATGCCGTGAGCAATGATTTTACTTCTTTTTTGAAGGTTGTATCTTTCAATAAAATCATGTTTTTGGGGCCGAAAAACTGTCTCTGGCCTGGCCTGAAGAATAAATAACCTCAAACCACCGGCTTTTAGCGGCTCGGCGGCCCATTCTATATCCATTGGTCCCCCAAAATGTTTTTCAATAGCCAAACACCAAGAAGCGAGACGCAGGATAAGACGATCGGGAAGACAAAATTGATTTCGGAGTCTTTCCGGAGTTTTTTGATTTCTGGTCAACCTCCCCTTGGCATAAACAGAAGTATATTTTTTGCTTCCTAGCTTTTTAGAAATGATTTTTTTCGTGGGCTTAAAAACTATAAACTCATCGCTTTCTATTTTCCCCTGAACAACATTTTCGCCAAGACCAAAAGAACCGTTGATTATTACCACTTTGTCAAAGCCAGTCTCGGTATCCAGGGTAAAAGCAACCCCAGCCGATCCCTTGTCGGAGCGAACCATTTTTTGAACCCCAACCGAGAGAAAAACCCGGAGGTGATTAAAACCAAAATCCTCGCGATAAGAAATCGCTCGATCTGTAAAAAGCGAGGCAAAACAACACCTAACCGCCCAGAGCAACTGTTTTTCTCCTCGGATATTTAAAAAGCTTTCCTGCTGCCCAGCAAAAGAAGCGGTGGGTAAATCTTCGGCTGTGGCTGAAGAGCGAACAGCAACATCAATGTTTCTCCCATAAATTTTTTCAAAGCGCCGATAAGCAACCCTTATTTCTTTTGCTAATTCTGGGGGGAGCGGAGCCGCCAAAAACATCTTTCTAATTTTTGCGCCTTTGGTGCTTAAATTTTGTTTATTGACCCCCCGAATAATCTTTTTAAGCGCTGGGGTAAGATTATTAAATTTCAAAAAATAACGATAAGCAGAAGCGCTGATTGCAAAACCATAAGGTACATCAATTCCAAGATCTCTGAGCTTTTGATACATCTCGCCCAGAGCTGCGTTTTTCCCGCCAACCAGCAAAAGATCTTTCTTGGAAATTTCAGAAAACCATAAAATAAATTTTTCTTGTTTTTTCAATTGTTTAATTTATTCTATCCTATGAACTTTGACTAGATTAGTGCCTGAAGAAAGCCCAGCGGGATGACCAGCAGTAATCACAATAATATCTCCGGGCCTAACTAGATTTTGATTCTTGACTAAATCAATTGCTTGAAAGAACAATTCATCTGTCGTGTGTAGGGGAGCAATTGAGTAGGGGAGGGTGCCCCACATTAAAGCAAGCTGGCGAAGCACCGCTTCGTTGGCGGTCAAAGCGACAATTTTTTGGGAAGGCCGATGGCTGGCCACTGCTTGGGCGCTCATTCCAGTGGTCGTGGGAGCAACAATCAATCTTGCCCCCAATTCTTCGGCAAGCCGACAAGCAACCAATCCAATGATCTGACTGATTTCCAGATTCTTCCCGCTATGACTTTCGCAAAAACGGCAACGGCCGCGATATAAGTTTCTTTCTGCTTCTTCAATCACGCGCGACATTACCTTAACAACCAAAGGCGGGTGCTTGCCCACCGCCGTCTCACCCGAAAGCATCACAGCGTCGGTGCCGTCAAAAACAGCATTGGCGACATCCGAAACTTCAGCTCTCGTGGGAGTAGAAGCAGTAGTCATTGTTTCCATCATCTGGGTCGCAGTAATTACTGGTTTTCCCCTGATAATAGCCTCTTTGATGATCTTTTTTTGCAAGACCGGCACATCTTCGGTCGGAAGCTCTACCCCTAAATCCCCCCTTGCCACCATCACCCCATCGCTGGCTTCAATAATCTTGGATAAATTTTTGATTGCCTCATGTTTTTCAATTTTGGCAACGATTTTGGCCTGACTTTTTTGCTTTTTAATTATTCGTCTCACTCTTTCAATTTCTTCCGCTGTTCTTACAAAAGAAAGGGCGACAAAATCAATTCCTTGACCGAGGCCAAACACAAGATCGCGGCAATCTTTGGCCGTCGGCAGGTTTAATTTAATTGTTGCGTCGGGAAGGTTGACACCTTTATGGGATTTGACGACTCCGCCAATGATCACCGAACAGAAAATACTGCTCCTCGAGACTCTTTTAACCTCAAGTTTTACCTTCCCGTCGTCCAGTAAAATAATATTTCCCGCCCGGACACTTCTTGGGAGCGCCCCAAAATCTACAGGGATTACATTACCGCCAGAAATCTGTTTTGTTGTCGTCAACGTTACCCGGTCGCCGGGGACCAAAGTGATTCCCTCTGGATTTTTAATCTCCCCGATTCTAATTTTTGGGCCACAAAGATCTTGTAAAATTCCAATGGGCTGCTTAAGTTTTCGAGAAAGCGATCGAATTTCGCCAATTAAATTCTTAAATTCGGGGTAATTGCCATGAGAAAAATTAAGCCGAGCGATATCCATGCCGTTTTCAATCATTTTTTTTAAAATTTCTCGACTGGATGATGCCGGGCCGATAGTGCAAACGATTTTTGTTCTCGAGTTTTTTATTTTCATATCTCCTCCTGCCTTGCGCAGAGCGCAAGGAATTCCGAACACACAATTAGAAGTTTCTCCAGGTTTTTGGTTCGAAAAGCCGGAAACCTAAACAAATCCTAAAGCCAAAAATTCCAAAGAGGCTCTTTATTGAACATCGGATATTATTTCGGATTTAACAAAATGTTCTAAAACCTCTTTTATTGTATCCCAATTAAACCCGAGGCGCAATAAATACTCAACACTCTTTTTCTTCTGAAACTGGGGTTTGAGGTGACGCCAGAGATGCGATTTCTTTTCCAGAGCGCACTTAGCCAAATTTATGGCTTCCTCTTTGGTTAAAAGCTTCTCAATCATATTTTTGGCAAGATTTTTATTAACTCCTCTTAAAATTAATTCTTGAAAAATCCTTCTGCCTCCTCTGGGTTTTAGCCTCATCCGATCCCGAATCCAGAGTTCGCAAAATCTTTCATCATCCAAAAAACCCAGTTCTCGCAAACGCCTGATCACTCGAAGCTGAATCCTAGAATCAACTTTCTTTTTATTTAAATAATTTATTATTTCTTTTTCGGTTCTCGGCCTAAAACTCAAAAAATTTAAAACCAAACCCAGAATCTCAAGCTCCTCTTTTTTTTGAAACAACTTCTTTGCTGGGACTTCGGAAAAATCACCACCAAACTTTGCGGCCAAAGCTTCGTAGGTTTCTTTGCTAATCCCCGATTCGAATTTATCACCAACAAAAATACTAAAGCGGCCCCTTCTTCTTTTCTGGGGAATAATCTTTATCTTGTCTACCATTTTAGCTGCTAATTAATTCCTTTCTGATCTCTGCCTCAATCTGATTTGCTAATTTGGGGTTTTCTCTTAAGTAAAGCCGCGCCGCCTCTCTCCCCTGACCAAGCTTTGTGTCCTTGTAGGCAAACCAAGCGCCGCTTCGCAAAATCACTCCGGTTTTAACGCCCGTATCAATAATATCACCCTCGCGAGAGATCCCCTCACTGTACAAAATATCGAACTCCGCATTCTTGAAGGGGGGAGCGACTTTGTTTTTTACAACTTTAACTCTCACTCTAATACCAATCGGATTGTCTCCATCCTTGAGTTGTTCAATTCTCCTGATATCGAGCCTCACTGAGGAATAAAATTTCAAAGCCAATCCTCCTGGTACAGTTTCGGGATTGCCAAACATCACTCCGATTTTCATCCTCAGCTGATTAATGAAAATGATTGTGCACTTCGATTTGGCAATCGCTGCGGTTAATTTTCTCAAAGCCTGACTCATCAGTCGCGCCTGCAATCCCATGTGAGCATCACCCATCTCGCCTTCAATTTCCGCCCGCGGCGTAAGAGCGGCGACCGAATCAATCACAATCAATTCTACGGCATTTGAACGTACCAAGGTTTCAGCGATTTCCAGCGCCTGTTCGCCCGTATCGGGCTGGGAAATCAAAAGATCGGAGACCTTAACACCAATTTTTTCTGCATAATCCGGATCCAAAGCGTGTTCAGCGTCAATAAAAGCGGCTAAACCTCCTTGCCGCTGAACCGAAGCGACAACTTGAAGCGCAAGGGTCGTCTTCCCGGAAGATTCCGGTCCAAAGATTTCAATAATCCTTCCTTTAGGGATTCCTCCGACACCGAGAGCCAAATCAAGAGAAATCGATCCCGTCGGAATCGCTTCTACCTGAATTTTTTTAGCCTCGCCCAATCGCATTATCGAACCCCGACCAAACTGTTTTTCAATTTGTTCTAGCGCCAATTCAACTGCTCTTTTTTTACCATCTCTGGAATCACTAGTTTCCTTTTGTTCCTCCCTATCCTGCTTTGTTGCCATAAAAACCTCCTAAATCTATCTCAAATATTAGATGTCAAATGTCAAAACAAAAACTTATTATATCAAATCTTTTGTTTTTCTGGTTTTAAGATTTGAAGTGTGGTTTTAAGATTTGAATTTTAAACTTCAAGTTTTTCTTATTATCTAAAATTTGTAAATTGCAATGGAATCTTGATCTCCTTTGTTTCGCGAAGCAAGCCCTGAATCGCTTGAAGCTCATCGATTGAAGAAGAAAACACCCTTACTATTTCTCCCTGAACTTGTGTTTTTGCCCTTTTAAAACTATCCCTTATCAATTTGTTAATAGTTTTGGCATTTTCCGAAGTAATGCCGGAAATTAATTTTATTGGCTTTCTAGAAAATCCGCCGCTAGCTTGTTCAACTGGGAAGGAAAGATCAAAAATTTTTGGCGAAAGTCCTCGCTTCGTAGCTCTAATTACTAAAGTATCAATCAAAGCTTTTAGCTTATAATCATCTTCGGCTGTAATTATGATTAGTTTGTTTTTATCATCAAAATTTATTTCAAATGGCGAGGTCCGGAAATCATAACGGTTCTCAAGCTCTTTTTTTGTCTGATTGATTGCATTAACAAGCTCTTGTCTATCAAAATTGGACTCGATATCAAAAGAATGCTCTTTGGTCATTATTCCTCTTCCTCATCTTCTTCATTCCCAAATTCAGTTGGGCCAAAATCTTCGCCCTCGCGGGTGATTAAAACTTCCCGCGGCTTAGCGCCCTCTCCCGGGCCGATCACACCGTTTTGTTCAAGCAAATCTAAAAGGCGAGCGGCCCGAGCATAACCGACTCTAAGCCTTCGTTGCAGATATGAAGCCGAGGCTTTTCCGGTTTCGACTACTAAATCATAAGCTTCTTGGTAGAGCGGATCGCTTTCGCCAAAATCGTCTCCTAAAGCACTCGAGCCGCCAGCGCTACAACGCTGAGGGGATATCACTTCTTCATTATAGTTTGGCTGGGCTTGGGTCTTGATGAAATCAGTAACTGCCTTGACTTCTTTGTCGGAAACAATTGCTGATTGCAATCTTCTGGGCTTTGAACCATCGCCCGACAAATAAAGCATATCACCTCTGCCAAGCAGTCTTTCGGCGCCAGCCATATCAATAATAGTGCGCGAATCTATTTGAGAAGCAACCATAAAAGCAATTCGGCTGGCGATATTAGCCTTAATCAAACCTGTCACCACATTAACCGACGGCCGCTGCGTTGCCAGTATCAAATGAATACCAGTTGCCCGAGCCATCTGGGCTAGTCTCACAATTAGCCCCTCAATTTCTCTGCCGGCATGCGCCATTAAATCCGCCAATTCATCAACAGCCAGCACTATGTAAGGAAGCTGAAGCGTTGGATCTTTGATCTTTCGATTATAAATATCGATATTGCGCGCTCCCATCTCAGCAAAAAGACGGTATCTTTTTTCCATTTCCAAAACAGTCCACCTAAAAGCATTTATGGTTTTATCAATATCAGTAATCACTGGCGTCAATAAATGAGGAATTCCATTATATTGGGTGAATTCGACTCTTTTGGGATCAATCAAGATTAACTTTAGATCCCGCGGTGAATTCTGATAGAGAAAGGAAATTAAAATTGAATTAATGCAGACGCTTTTACCTGAACCTGTGGCGCCGGCGATTAAAAGATGAGGCATCCGCGCCAAATCCGCAACAACCTGATTGCCGGAAACATCTTTCCCCAAAGCGATAATTAATTTCGATTTTGCGCTCGAGGCTTCAAAAGTAGGAGAGGAAAGAATTTCTTTCATTCGAACCAGAGCTACGGCCTTATTGGGAATCTCAATCCCTACCAAGGATTTGCCGGGGATAGGCGCTTCGATTCTAATGGGATGAGCGGCCAAGGCCAAAGCTAGATCATTAACAAGCGCGGTAATCCGAGTCAGCTTAATTCCTTCGGCCGGCTTTAAAGTGTATTGAGTCACTGTTGGCCCAATATTGACCTCGCCCATCTCTACATCAATACCAAAATTAGCCAAGGTCTGCTGAATCACCCCGGCATAAAATTTGACATTGCCGCTATCAACTGTATTTATGGCATCCTCAAGTAAATCCAGCGGCGGAAACTTCCAGTCTTGATCAATAATCACTGGGGAAGAAGCGATTTCCTCATCTCTGACTTTTTTCTTTTTGGTCTCTCTTCCTTCTTTTGGCTGCTCTATGTTTTGGGAGCTTTCTATTTCTCGCTTTTGAGCGTTGCTCTTATTAATTTTAAGCCGGCTGACCAGCTTTGGGGAACTAGAAAAACCAGCGCTCTTCGGTCGAAAAATCATCTCCTTGATAAAATTAAAAGAGGTGTTAAAAGTGATCAAAATTGAGGCAATAAAAATACCGAAAAAAATTATCAAACTTGCCCAAAACCCAAGAATATATTTAAAGAAAAAAGAAATAATATAACCAACCCATCCTCCGCCGCTGCCAGAAATCGCAACCATTTTGCTAGCAGAATCGGGAAAAAAGATATGAATAAACCCCGCAAAAGAAAGTGTCAAAAGCAATAACCCGAGCAAATTAGTATTTTTAATCTCAAATCTTTTGGGATAAAACATTACTATCCCTAGCCCTAAAAGCACTATTGAAAAAAGAAAAGCACCCACTCCTAGGGCTTGGCGCAATCCAAGGCTAAGGTAGCTACCCAATCCTCCGGCAATCCCTAGAAGCGAGAGTAAACAGATAGTCCCAATAATTAAAAGACCGATCGAAGTCACTTCTCGAGCCGTTTCCGGATCAAGTTCTAGTTCCCAACTTTCAAACTTTGGCTGTTTTCTTCGCCGCGCGTATTTAATTTTCTTCCGCCTTTTTACCATAACTAACCTAAATTAAAATTCAAATGACAAAATCTCTCCGCCCGAATTCGCCTGTCGACGAGGTCGCAGGCGGGCGGGCAAATTCCAAATCGAATCCTAATTGCTTAATTACTAATCAATAATTTTTCTCCTTCTATTATTGGTTTGTAGCGGTAACCGCTTCTCGACTTCGCTCGAAGGATAAAATACTTGTGGTGAGGAGCCTGCTTATCGAATCATTATTGCTCAACCTTCGTGGAGAACCATCTTAATGTGTCCTACAAACCAATTATAACATTCCACCTGTTTTTGGGTCCTTAAATCTCGATAATCACAGGAATTACCATGGGCCTTCTTTGAGTCTCATTAAAAAGCAATTGCCCGATTTCTTCGCGAATATTATCACGAACATAGGCCCAGTTCATGGTTTCTTTGGTCGCACCCGTTGCTGATTTTTCCACAATCTCAATTATCTTTTTCCTTGTTTTTGCAAGAAGCACCTTTGATTCTTTTAAGTAAACAAAGCCCCTGGAAATAATATCGGGACTTCCTTTTATTTTACCCGTCTTTGTATCCACCACGGCAATGATCACAAAAATGCCGTCTTCGGCCATCGTCTTTCGATCGCGAAGCACAATCTGGCCAACATCGCCCACGCCTAAACCGTCAACAAAAACGTATTCCGCTGGCACCGTTTTTGAGGTCAACCAGCATTTTCCTCTCTGGCATTCAACGATTTGACCATTATCAGCAATAATAATATTTTTTTCATTGAGTCCGGCTAATTTGGCAATCTTGGCATGAATTTTCAAAAAAGAATGATTACCTTCTATCGGCATAAAATATCTCGGCCGAACAATCTCAATTATTTTTTTTAAATCCTCCTGTTTAGCATGACCACCTGCATGAATGTCCATCATTCGATAATTAATTACTTCGGCGCCTTCACGATAAAGTTTATCTGTCAGACGCTGAACCGTCCTTTCGTTCCCGGGGACAACGGAGGAAGAGAAAACAAAAGTATCACCCTTTTTTATTTTGATGTATTTGTGTTCATTATTGGCAATCCGCATTAGCACCGCCCGATCTTCTCCTTGAGCGCCGGTAGCCAAAACCAAAATTTCTTTATCGGGATATCTATCAATCTCTTTTACAGAAATAACGGTCTTTTTAGGAATCCGGATATAACCAAGCTGACGGGCAATTTCAATATTGGTGCGCATGCTCCGCCCTTCGATAATAATTCGTTTCTTATACTTAGCGGCAATCTGGATTATTTCATTAAGCCGTCCCAAAAGCGAAGCAAAGGTGCCAAAAATCAAGCGGCCTTTTGCTTCCTTGATAATTCCCTCGAGCTCGTGGCTAATGTCAGCTTCGCTAAATTGCCTTCCCGGTTCCCGAGCGTTGGTACTATCAGACATTAAAAGCATCGGCTGCTCTCTCCGTATCTTTATTAATTTATCAATTTCCGTAACGCCGGCAATTTTAGATTTTTCATCAATTTTAAAATCCCCAGTATGAACCACGATCCCTTCTGGAGTTCTAAGCACCACCCCTAAAGCACCTGGTGTATTGTGGCTGACGCTAAAAAATTCTAACCAAAAGCTGCCGAGTCGAATTTTCGAGTCTTTGTTAATTTGACGAAGATCAAGTTTTGAGGAAATGTTTTTAAAATCCTGTTGTCTTCTCTTAATAATAGCTAGTGTAATGTCTGTGCCAAAAAGCGGCGGATTGCCAAGACAGGGGACCAAGTGGGGGATCGCCCCCAAATGATCGTAGTGAGGATGGGTAATGATTACTCCCTTAATATTTTTTTCTTTACCCAGCAAATATTCCACATTAGGAATAATGTAATCGATGCCGGGCATATCCTCTTCTGGAAATTGAAGGCCCATATCAATAATGACAATATCGTTTTGCCATTCAAAAACTGTCATATTGCGACCAACTTCTTCTAACCCCCCTAGAGGAATGATTCTTAGTTTCGCGGGATGGAAAAATCTTTTTTTATTCTGCATTTTTTCTTTTTTCATTTCTCAATTTATTCTACAGAAATAAAAATCTCTAAAATCCTTTGATTCTCTTCGTAGTAAGAGGCCGCCGCCAATGCTCCCAGTTTCTCCAGAAATGGCAGAACCAGAAGTTGAAGCTGAGCGTCTTTCTGCTCTTTCTGAACAGGCGGGGAAATCTTTCCGATTTCAGCAACGCTTGTAATTGAAGAAATTAAATTCGGCATAATAGAAGTAAGCTCCGCCGGTTTTAAAAAACAAAAGGTTTGTAATTTTTCGGGAAAAATTTGAATCAAATTCCGAAATTCAGGAACAGTCTCAAGAGATTCATTTTGTTTTTTTATTGTTGCAAGCACCTGTTTTAAGTTCTCTAAGCTTGTTGAAAAAACCGCATAGCGATCGGCGACTACGAGATTAAAAAAGTCAGGAATGATTTGATTTAGATTAAAAGGAATCGCTGGATTTTCTGCCCTGATCTTTCTAAGATCCAGACTAAACACACGACTGCCCAGATATTCGCTTTCGGAAAATTCAAGTTGTTTTTCCGGTCCGGCAACAAATTCCTTTGCCGCAGTCCCATCGGCAAGTTTTATTTCTTTTTCTTCAACGGTTTTTACTTTTACCTTTTCAAGGCCAATTTTAATCTTTTTCGCAAACTCCAAAGCATTTTTATTGTCTTCAAATTCAGCAATAAAATTTATGCCCGGATTCTTGCCGCCAATAACCGCGAAGGCCGACCGCCCATTAAGTTTTCCAAAAATATCCTGATCAAAATCAATTCCTGTTATTTTCTTTATCTGTTCTTTCTGAGAAGTAAGAGCGAGAGCAAAAGATTTATTCTCCAAGATCAGCTTTTTATTAAAATCCTCCCAGCCGCTTACCAGACTACTTTGTTCCCAATAAATCACGGTTTCCTTGGGCAATTTCCCGGCAAGTTCTGGCTTATTTTCTTGAAAATTCTCATTAAATCCCTCGGCTGTCATTAAAGCAAGAAGTTTAATTTTTAAGCCCTCTGTTTTGGGAGAAAAACCAAGGCCTAGAGCTTCGATATTCTCCTTCTTTAGCGCTATAAAATTCTCTAAAGCACCGCTCAACCCCCCGACTGATTTAATCTTGGCAATACTTGCTGGCCAAGAAAAATAAATCTTGAGCAATGAGTCGTTTAGGGAATTGCTGACTTTGCCAAAGCTTGCCCTTGAGACAATCGAAACAAAATTTTTTTCAGAAACTTTATCAATAACCTCTTCAAGAAGTAGGGGATGATCTAAATTTTGATATTGCGCAATAAAAATATTGCCCTTAATAAAAACGAGATCGATCTGACGGAAAAGAGCGCTCTTGGAGCTGAAAGTAGAAACTTCTGTATCGAAAGGCAAAAAATTATTCTTACCTTCCCTCATCTCAAGATCAAAATCCGCCGCTTCTTTAATAAAAGAGGTGATTTTGTAATTCTTGTGGCTATTCTCTTTCACTTTTATCCCCTGAGCAGCCAGTTTTTCTTTAAGGTTCTCGACAAACTGAAGTGCCGTTCCTTTGTTCTTAACGGAGACAGCAAAAAGAACGTTGCTAAAATCGTTTGAAAAAATAATCAAGTCTTTGTCCAGCCAAGAAGTAATATCGTTTTTGAAATTAAGATCTGGGCTCAGACCAAAATAATCTTGAAACCAATTGCTCGCCTGACCACTAAAATCTGATCCCAAGAGCTTCTTCCCGATTAGTTCCAAATTCTGCCAGCTCTTTTCTTTCGGGTTTAGAGAAATGCTTGCCACAAAGGCAGTGTCGCCGGGAATAAGCGAAAGCGTGGAAACTTCTTTCTCTTTAAAAATTATCTCGATCACCAGACCAGTCACCAAAACAACGACCAAGACAGCTATAGCAATGGCAATCATTAGGCCCCTTTTCTTCATTCCTTTTTTTGGCGTTGGAGGCGGCGCTGGTGTTGGTGCTACTGGGGAAGGGGAAAGATCTTCCTTTGAAACTTCTTCTTGTGGCACCTCTTCTTTTAATTCCAAAATTGGAAGAATCTGGTGGCAGGATGGACAAATAACAGCTCCCTCCTCAACGTTTGCTTCACAATACGGACACCTCATAGATCTCCTTCGGAGTAATTTCTAATATCTAAACATATATTGGAGTTTCGGGTTTTTTAGGATTTAGAAATTCGAATTTAGGATTTTACTTGCTGTCTTGCATGACCCCCTTCATTGTCAAATTAATCCGACCCAAAGAATCAATTTCAATTACTCTCACCCGAACTTCATCGCCAACCCTTAAAACATCTTCGACTTTAGCCACTCTTTTATCAGAAATCTGTGAGATATGAACTAAACCTTCTTGTTTGGGCAAAATCTCAACAAAAGCACCAAAATCGACTGTTCTGGTAACTTTCCCTTTATAAATTTTGCCCACCTCCACTTCTTCGGTTAAAGCCTTGATTTCTTCCATCGCCCTTTCACAAGCTTCTTTCTTTGAAGAATAAACCATCACTCGTCCGTCCTGTTCGACATCAATATCAACTCCCGTCTCGTTAATAATCTTATTTATTGTTTTGCCTCCCGGACCAATAATGTCTTTGATTTTCTCGGGGTTGATTTTCACCATCAATACCCGTGGAGCGTATTTGGATAATTCTTTTCTTGGAGAAGCGATCGTTTCCTGAATCTTCCCTAAAATAAATTCCCGATCACGTTTCGCTCTGGCAAAAGTCTCTCCAATTATTTCAAAACTGATGCCTGGGATTTTCACATCAAGCTGAAGAGCGGTAATTCCCTTTTTCGTTCCTGCGACTTTAAAATCCATATCGCCGGAAAAATCTTCAATTCCTTGAATATCGGACAGAATCACATTCTTTTCTCCACTGATCACCAAACCTGTAGCCACTCCCGCCACTGGTTCTTTAATAGGAACGCCGGCATCCATCAAAGCCAAGGTTGAACCACAGACCGAAGCCATTGATGTTGAACCATTTGATGAAAGCACTTCAGAAACCAAACGGATAGTGTAGGGGAATTCTTTATCTGATGGGATAACGTAACTTAAAGCTCTCTCCGCTAGGGCTCCGTGACCAATCTCTCTCCGACCAACTGACCTTAAGGGACGAGCTTCGCCCGTAGAGAATGGCGGAAAATTATAATGATGCATAAATTTTTTGGTTGTTTCTTCTTCCATCGTATCAATCAACTGCGCTGATCCCATCGAACCAAGAGTCGCCACAGTTAAAACTTGCGTTTGCCCTCGATTAAACAACCCCGAACCATGAGGCCTGGGGAGAAGCCCCACTTCGCAGCTGATCGGACGAATCTCATCAAATCTCCTTCCATCGGGTCGCTGACCTTTTTCCAGAATGATCCGCCGAACTTCTTTTTTGACAAGCTCTTCAAAAAATCCTTTTATTGCCGCCTGACCCTCAAGATCATCTTCTGTCACAAGATTGCCTATTGCCTCTTCCAAAAGCAGCTCGAGCAATTCATTTCTTTCCGATTTGCTACCTAAAATCGCGGCTTCCATTTTCGAACCAACAAAATTTTTTAGACGATTTGCCAATTCTTGTTCTTCGGTTTCTTTGATTTCGAGTTTTTTTTCACCAATTTCTGCTTGAATTTTTTTTTGGAGAGCAATCAATGGCGCCGATCTTTCAAATCCAAACTTAATCGCCTCAAGCATTTTCGCCTCTTCCACTTCTTTAGCTCCTGCCTCAACCATCACTACGGCTTTTTCCGAAACAGAGACTACTAAATCAAGATCGGACTCAGGCAATTCCTGCTCCAACGGGTTGAGAAAAAAACCATTGCTTCCCAGCCCTACCCGGCAAGCAGCAATCGGGCCGCCCCAAGGAATTTTGGAAATTGAGAGAGCGGCTGAAGCGGCAATTAGAGAAATAATATCAGGATCGTTTTCCAAATCCGCGGATAACACCGTGATAATCACTTGAATATCGTAAAAGAAGTTCTTGGGGAAAAGGGGACGGATTGAACGATCAATTAATCTCGCGGTCAAAACCGCCTCTTCTGATGGTCTCCCTTCTCTTTTTATAAAACGCGACCCGGAGATTTTCCCGGAAGCATACATCCTTTCCTCGTAGTCGACAGTCAGAGGCAAGAAATTAACGCCTTCACGAGGTTTATCGCTGACCACTGCCGTTGCTAGCACCACAGTATCGCCATAACGAACTGTCACTGCTCCGTCTGCCTGCCCCGCCAGTTTTCCAAATTCAAAAATCACCGGCTTGCCAGCAAAATCCAATTGATAGGTTTTGAGTCCGCTCATCAAAGACACCTCCTCCAGCAAGCTGGAGAAAGGGATTAGGAGAAAAGGTTTTAGGGGGAAATAAAATCCCTTTCTTCTAACTCCTCATCCAACTTTCTGAAATTAATAATTATTTTCTAAGTCCTAACTTTGTTAAAACCTCCCGATATCTTTCAGGAGAACATTTGCTTAAATAACGAAGGAGCTTTCTTCTTCGACCGATTAATCCCAAGAGCCCCTTCTTTGAATTATTATCCTTTTTATGAAGCTTAAAATGCTCAGTTAAAGCATTAATCCTCTCGGTAAGAAGAGCTATCTGAACTTCGGGCGAACCAGTGTCCCCATCTTTTAATCTTAATTTTTCAATAATCTCTTTTTTCTTGGTTTTTGAAAGCATTATTTTATCCTTCTCTAAAATTAGAATAACAAAAAAAATCTTTTGGGGCAAGCCCCAAAACAAATTTAAGAATTTTCAATTTTTATTTATCAATTCCAGTTATATTTTCCCAAGACCAAAATCCTGATTTTAGCAAAGATTTAGTTTTTTTAAAATTCAAAAATATATATTTATCTTACAAATGCGGTGGTCGAAATTGTTTCTTTTTTTTCTCCTTCATATTTATATAGCGGGAAAGAAGCGGATATTTCTCGTCATTCTGATTTTGGTTATCGTTATTCTGGCCATCGCTTTCTTCTTCAATTATGGGATTGCTTTGTTCGCTGTCGGGAACAGTCGGCGCAAAAACAAGATCTTCTTCGGGTGTTATTTGTTCTAAAACTTGAGCAGGCTTCTTCTGGTCCTCTCTTTCACCAAGTTTTTCTTTTTGGAATTGCCTGATTCTTGCAACTATTTTTGCTTCCGCCTCTCCCAAATCAGCGTTTTCAATCCTAAATCCAGCTGCTTCTTGGTGGCCGCCTCCGCCGAAAGAAGTGGCGATTTTTGAAGCACTCACACCCTTCGCTGTCCGCAGGGAGCAATAAATCAGCCTCGGTTTACGTTCCGAGATCAGAAAAACAACATCCGTCTCTGGCGCCGAACTTAAAAGCTCATCGATAACCCCGGAGATTTCTTCTTCTCCTGCGCCTGATTCAATTAAGTCCTGATAGGAAACAACAGACCAAACCATTCGGTTTTCTTTGTCTTGTCTAATCTTCGAAAGCACCCTCCCCCAGAGTTTTAAGGTTGTCAGCGGCTTTGTTTTATATATGTATTTAATAATTTCCTGTTGTCGGGCGCCATTGGCAATCAGTTGGGCTGCGATCGTAAATGACTTTGGCGTGGTATTGGAATGCTGAAAGCTTCCAGTGTCAGTAATAATCCCGGCAAGCAAACAGGTGGCGACATTCTCGTCAATTAGTTCTTTGCCTAGCGCCTCTAGGACTCCAACTAAAATTTCACAAGTTGAGGTCGCTGTCAGATCAACAAGATTAACAGTTGCATAATATTCATTGGTAGCATGATGATCAATATTGATTGTCGGCGTCTCTAAAAATAGGGAAGCGTTTTCATCAAAGGTTTTTCCGATTTGATCAAAATCAGGACAGTCTAGAATAATTATTAAATCAAATTTAAAAGCTCCTTGAGAAAAAACTACGTCGCTCGGCTTAAACTCTCCGAAGCTCGGAACAATTACAATATTTAAGCGATCGCCATCAATACTGTAACTTAAACTGCTAGCCTTTGTCTTTGATTGATCAATGCTAATAATAAAGTCTCGGCTGCCGGAAAGGCTGGAACTAATTTCTCCTGTCCCCGGAAGGAAAGAAAGAAAACGGGGAATGGCATCTGAAAGTACGGCGGTCACGTCTCTGCCAAGTTTTTTCAAAACCAGAAAAATTGCTATCAGCGAACCAATGGCATCACCATCCGGCCTTGCATGCGTTGTCAACAAAATTTTGTTAGAATTTTTTATCAGCTCGAGTGCTTGTTGTTTCGGAGACAATTCCATAGAAAAATTAAAAAATAAAAATTACAATTAAAAAATTTTTCTAAATTTATTCGTCATTTGGATTCCGAGTTTAGGATTTTATCAACTTGTTGTGATTTTGATTTTCTAGTATAAACTTAATGACGATTTACTGTCAAATAAATTATTTGTTCGGAATTTAAAATTACTCTATTTTATCAAAAAAAATGTTTTTTGTCAATTATTTTAAAACTTCTTTTTGGATATTATTCCAAGGAAAGAAAGTAAGGGTTTGACAGCGCTTTGTATTTATTATTTAATAATAATAGGGATTAGAAAAACAAAAAACATAATTTTGGCCAAAACCAAAAATGAAAACAAAAATTTATCTCGATCAGCTCTCATCAAAGAAAGACGAGAATGATCAAGAGGCACAAAACGAAAAACAACTAAACCGCCTTAGGAAGCTTTGGCGACAAAAACCTTTTTATCTCTGGCTTACCGTCTTTGTTTTCGCCGCCAGTCTTTTTTTAATTCCCTCTGGCTTTGCCCAACCAGAAAATGATTTTGATCTTAAGAAGGAAGGGCTCTGGCAGGAAATCGAAAAACTAAAGAACGATCAGTTACTTTTTCAGGAACAAATTGGCGTTCTAGAAAACCAAAAAGCTCAGGTGGAAGAAGAAGTTATCAAAACCAAAGAACTCCTTAATCTCACGGAAATAAAACTAAGCTATCTCGAGCACCAGAAGGAAATTGTTACCGATCAAATCAATCAGAAAAAACGGGAAAGAGCCAAAATTATCAAAAAGATTTATATTCAGTCAAAACAAGATCCTCTGATCTTAACAATCTTTTCGAGCGATAAATTCACTGATCTTTTAAAAAACCTGGATTATAATAAAAAAATTGCTATTGAGATGTCAAAAGATCTCCGCAATGTCAATAAAGAACTCGATGAACTTAAAGATGAAACTGGTTTTCTAGATTACCAAAGCCAAAATCTGGCTTCCTCAAAAATCGTCTTAGAACAAAAAATCCAAATGATTGCCAATCAAATCGAGGCGACAAAAGATAATATTGAAAAAGCAAAAATTAGCCAAGTAGATTTAGAAATTAAGTTTCTTAATCTCCTTTCCGGAGAAACAAAAAACAAACGCGATTTTATCGAGAATAATTTTGTCGACTTTAGGCAAACAAGAATGGTTAATTTTAGTGGGGGAGGAACAGATCACGGCGTGGGACTTTCCCAATATGGCGCTAAAAAATTAGCGCTTGATGGTTTTTCGCATCAGGCGATTTTGAAATATTATTATCAGGGAACGGACATTTCTGGTTTTAACACGAAAGATACACTGATCAGGGTTTTACTTTCCTCACCTCCCGATCCCGGCAGAATCTACGGCCGAGCAGGTAATTGGAAGATTGAGGGGCTTACTCCCTCGATTGAACCCAATGGCTGGGCCGAGATTCGCGATAAATTTATCTATATCTTTTCTCCATCTGGAACCCAAATTCAGATCATTTCCAACCCTGGGATTATTAGGTTTGTTCCCGATTCTGATTTTGTTCTTTTCGAAATTGGTTCCAAACCAATGTTTAATCTTTACCGAGGAACCCTAATAGTTACCCGCGCCTCTTCAGGCTTGGAGATAATTAATGAATTGCCGCTCGAAGAATATCTTTATGGCGTTGTTCCCGCTGAAGTTTCTTGCCTTTGGCCAGAGGCGGCTTTAAAAGCTCAGGCGATTGCCGCTCGTTCTTATGCTTTTACCCATCTTCGACCAGAAAGTTTTTGGGATGTAGACGATACCACCCGCTATCAAGTTTATTTAGGCTACAATCACGAAGCCCAATCGACCAACAAAGCCGTGGACGAAACAAAGGGCCAGATGGTAACTTTTAATGGCAAGATAATTGTGGCTTACTTTTTCTCTTCTTCTGGTGGTTGGACCGAAAATAATGAAAATGTCTGGGGCGGCGAACCCCTGCCCTACCTTAGGGGAGTAGCGAGCCCAAATGAACCCTCGCCCTACGCCAGCTGGCAAACAACGATTTTAGCCCCAACACTGAAATCAATTCTTGAATCTTTATTTTCCCAAGACATCGGCGAACCCGAAACAATTCAAATTATCAAAAGAGGCGTTTCTGGCCGAGTAATGCTGGTAAAAATTACAGGAAATAAGGGAGAAATTGTCCTCGCCGGTCAAAAATTTAAGTATTTAATCAACGCCCGCCTCGGTCCAACAAATGACTTAATCAGAAGCAATCTCTTTGGAATAAGAGGAGAGTAAAAATCTAAAAGGAAAATCAAAGGGTTAAATAAATTTCAATTGACTATTAAAAATAATATTAGATTTTGGGCTTTGGACTTGAATTCTTGAATTTAACATTTGAACTTTGAGCTTTGATATTAATCCACGGCCTTGATAAGCCATAAGTCAAAAGTCAGCTAAAATGGTTGACTTTTTTGTTTTTTTGTGATAATATGATGTAACATGCTAAATTCTTCTTGCTCCTCTATCAACTTAAAGAACAATCAATTTAGCGTGAACCTTTAAGAAAAATAAAAAGCAAAAGCCTAAAAGTTAATATTTTTAAAAACAAACGTAACAAGCGTAGTGCATCGAGAAGCACATAAATGTGATTTCTTTAAGCCCCGAACAATAAATTATATCGATCCTGTCTTTTAGGCAGGTTTTTTGATAGCAAAATAAAAACAAAAACAAAAAGGAGCAAAAATGGAAGCAAGAAAGAAAGCCTCTTCCCCCAGAGGAAAGAGCAAAATCAGAAAGGCAACAGGCCGGGTTGCCAAATTTAGTATTTCTCCGGTCAAACAAAGAATTAAAACCTCAATCGCCGCAGTCCGGAGGATTCCGCCCAAAACAAAATTTGTTGTGGCAGGATTCACGGTCGGGGTCGTAATAGTTATTGCGGCGCTTTTGGCGTTGTATGGAGCGCCTGCCCACAAGACAGAAGCAATAACCGCAAACTCTATTTTGATTAACAACGGCGCGGCCTACACTAACTCCACTGATGTTAATCTAATATTGAGCGCATCGAGCGACGCCGCGGAAATGATGCTCTCCAATGATGGCTTTCCGTCTGAAGCCGCTCAAATCGCTAACACTTTGCTCCTATCAAAATTTAATAACTCCAAAGATGCAAATTATGCTGCGGGGGATGGAACCGGCAATATTGGTTCTTCCACAGATCGCTATCAGCTCGGTATGTTTGGCTCTACCACCGGCGCAAAATACTTCGAAGAAGGAACAACAAATCTGGTCTTAAACCCGAGTTTTGAGCAACCAGGCGCAGGATCAATGCCTAACCATTGGACTCGGGCGAGCGCCACAGCTAATAAATGGACTTGGGACAATGCTAACGCTGTTCCAACAATCGGTGGAAGCTATTCCTTTAAGGCAACGGAATCAGGAGCCACAGGAACTAATGTCGTTGCCTACGAAATCCTTAATGTCAGCCCCAGCACTACTTATACTTACTCAGGCTATATTAAAACTAGTAACGCAACCGCAGGGGCGAGACTTAAGGCCACACCTGGATCAGGAACAAGCTTCCCGTCTAGCGGTGATACTTTCTCAAATAATTTAACTGGCACAAACAATTGGACTAGGGTAACTGGAACAGTCACAACGGGTGCTAGCGATGACAAAATCAAACTAGTCCTACAATTTCGCGGGCAGGTCGCTACGGGAAGCGCTTATTTTGATGCAATCCAATTGGAGGCCAAGCCCTCTGCCACAAGTTATGCTGACGGCGACCAAGGCACAGGCTATACCTGGAACAATGGCTCAGCGCCCGCAACTCCCGGCAATTTCTCGGTTACTTTAAATAATGGGTCTTCTTACCCATTAGCAGGTGGCAACGATTACTGCTACCGAGTCCTGGAATATGATTCTTCTGGCTCGAGCGCCGCGGTGGCAACTTCTTGTGTCACCCCCGATGGCATTGATGATGACGCCACTATTACTTGGACTGGCTCGGGTGGAACTTATAAAATTCTTCGAGCAACTGGTGCTACACCTTATACCCCAGTTGATACTGACTACAAAGTAATCGATAACGCAACAAGCCCCTTTACTGACAATAACCAAGTAACTTGGTCTGACTATATGATCCCGCCAGCAAGTGCTGCGGGCACACCTTCAAGAACCGCGGATACACTTTACTACAACGATGCAAGCAATATTTCAAACTCAGCCGGCACTATTGAGTTCTGGACAAGACCAGATCTTGATGCTTCCAGCATGAAGGATGCAACTTTCTTTGACATCTTAAATGCAGGCGATACGCAAATAAAAATTTACTTCGAAGATTCTTCAAATAAAATCAAAGCGGTTATAATGGGGGATACTGGCGGCACTACGGTAAATCTTGGGTCTAGCGCCTTAGTCTTTGGCGCTGGCGAATGGCTCCATATTGCTTTGACTTATAACATCACTGCTGACGAATACAAATTATATCTCAACGGTGATAAAGTCGATGAAAACACCAGCACTGATATTACCACCCTCAATTTTGGGGGCAATGGTATTTATGTAGGATCTAACAGCTCCGGCGCTCAGCAAATCAGAGGCCGAATTGATGATCTTCGAATTTTAAGTGTGGCTCGCTCCGCCGCAAACATTGCCTCAGATGCGCCAGCCAGATGGATTCCCTATGCAACAAGTGTTGCCACTTGGTCGCTAATTCCTGTTGGCCAGACCTCAATAACAGATGGCACAAAAACTGTTTATTTTGAAGTCCGCGATTCTTCAGGCGTCCTTTCCGGCTCCCCAGTCTCCGACACTATTATTCTTGACACCACCCCTCCTTCAGGATCATTTGTAATCAATGGGAAAATCCATAATGAAGCAGGCGCCGAAATCACTGACAACTCCTACACCCACAATTTAAAAAACGACCTTGATCTTTCTGGAATATCAGACGGACTTTCAGGAATGTACCAAATGAGATTTTCTAATGACAATAGCAATTGGGACAACTGGAAAGCATATAATGCTACTGAATCTGGCTGGGATTTGTCCGACTTTGGCGGCAGTAGCGCTGATGGTGCAAAAACAGTTTATGCTGAGTTTTCAGATAATGCTGGCAATATCTATAGCACCAGTGCGCCAATAACTTTAGCAACTGCAATTGATCATCTTGCCTTTATTACTTCTTCCTTTTCTACTCAGGCTGGCTCGGTTTCTCCGCAGATTAAAATTCAAACACAAGATGCCTATAACAATCCTCTAAACGTTTCTTCTGATACCACGCTTTACCTCTGGGAAGATTCAACAGGAAATACAGAATTTTCCGCAAGTCTGGCGCCTTGGGTCCCCGTCACCCAACTAACGCTGGTCGCCGCCTCAAACGAAAATACAAAGTCGTTCTATTACAAAGACACCAAAGCCGGCACACCAACAATTTCCGTTACTGACCAAACGCCTCAAACTCCGGATACTTCTTGGACTGATGCAAGTCAGGTCGAAACTATTACTCCGGCTCCGCCTGCGCAATTAAATATTGTTCTTCCCGGCGGACCCTACTATGTCGGCGCACCCGCTGTGGTACCAACCGTTGAAGTTCAAGACCAATTTGGCAATATTGTAACTTATGATAACACCACCAATGTTTTAGCTACAGTTACTGGCAATGCTGTGATTGCTTCGGCTAACCCTTCAACAGTTGCCAGCGGTATCACAACTTTCATGATCAATGATATTGTGGCCGAACAAATCACTTTTTCGGTCTCGTCTGGTTCTCTTCTTCCTGACTCAACAAATATCACGATTGATCCCGGAGTTCGAACTTCTTATATTATCGAGCTTCCCGGAGAAACATTTGTGGAAAACAGCGGTATCTCTGGCTCTCCTTCTAATTGGATCGCAAACAACGCTCCGACTTACACAATTAATCTCTATGCAGTTGACGCATATTTGAATATTGTTGATAGCGGCGCAAACAAGGTAAACGAAAATGTCACTATGGGCACTTCAGGCAATGTTCAGTTTAACATCAATCCAGTATCTGTGACTAATGGTCAGGGAAGCACTAGTGCCTATAACCTCAAAAAAGAATCAGGAATTAATATCTCTGCCACAGGCACAGTTTCCGGAATAAGCTCAAACTTTACAGTTAATCCAGCGCCGGTTGCTTATTTGGTAATGGAGCTTCCCGGTGAAACATTTGTCGATGGAGTTGGCATTACTGGCGGACCAGCAACGAGTCAAAATGTTAATTCTTTAATCAATCCGACAATTTACGCCACTGACCAATTCTTTAATATCTGCGATTCTGGCCCCAATCTTTACACTGGTCTAAAAACCTTGGTTTATGCTGGCGCATCCGTTGCTCCGGACGGTATAAACAACCCTAAGGTTTTCGATAATGTGGGCGGCTTAATAAACTTTGGCAACAACACAAACATTAACTTTATCAATGGTATTGCCACTGCTCTCGGCTTAAATGGCGGCATTCTTCTTTATAACGCTGATGAAAGCCCAATCAATATCACTGTTACAGACAGTGGCAATTACGGCTATCAAAGCTCACTCCTTCCAGTCAACCCAGCTGCCCTTGACCACATTACTTTTACTGCCAATCCTTCTTCTACCACAGCGGGCATAGAAGTTGGACCATTCACAATTGAAAGACGAGATGTTTACGAAAATAAAGTTATTTCTGGGAATACTGTTATAAATCTTTCCACCAATTCCACGGGGCTCTCTGCTGAATTTAGAGCAACTCCTAGCGGTGGTTCAACGAGCTCAGTCACAATCTCTGCCCCTAATTCTTCTGTTGATTTCTATTACTATGATGAACTCGCAAGCTATGTCCCGCCAGCAACCACCACTTACACTCTCACTGCCAATGCCGGCGCGGGGCCTCTTACAAAAACCACGAGTCTTTCAGTTGACCCGGGTGTGGCAGTGTACTTAGTAAACCAATTGCCGGGTCAGTCTTTTGCTGCAGAAACTGGAATTTCTGGTTCGCCAAATAACCAAACTGCTGGCTCTCCATTCAACATTTTAAATCTTTATGCCACAGACTCTTTCTACAACATCACCACCAATGGTTTTGCTAACGGCAATCACGTCATTACTTATTCTGGACCCTCCAATGCGCCTGATGGCACCCCACCTTCTTACACTACTTCTGTTGACTTTACTAATGGCGTTGCCACCGCAACTCTTATCACCACGCTTTACAATGCCGAGATTGTAGCACTTACCACCAAGGAAGGAGCGGTTTCTTTTACAAATCCATTTGCTCTTACAATTAATCCGGGAACAGCTGATCACTTTGCGATTTCGGGATCAAACACTCAAACAGCAGGAAGTCCGCAAACAGTCACAATTTCTGCTCTTGACTCCTACGACAATGTGGCTACTTCCTATGTTGGCGACCGTGCCCTGATTTACTCTGGCGCTTCTATTGCCGTCGACAGCGAATCAAGTATTTCATTTAATCCAACGATCAAAGATAAAACCGGCGCCCCGGTTGAGTTTGGCACCCCGACTATCACTGCTTTCACGACAGGCATCGCCTCTGGTGATATGGTGCTTTACAAAGCAGAGAACGCCAGCATTGCTGCCACCGACGGTATAATTTCAACTAATCCTTCCGCAGAATTAGGAGTAACAGTCAGTGAAGACATTCTTGATCATATTCATGTCTCGCCTCTTGCCGCTGGAATTCCTGTTAATGAACTCTGGCCAACAGGCTCAACTCAAGAATTCGATGCCTTGGGTCACGATGCTTATGGTAATATCCGAACCGAAGTAACTGATGATTCTGTTACCTGGACCCTTTCTGCTAGTGCTCAAGTACCTGCTCCTTCTGGCAGCACCAATACAATCACCACAGGCGGCGCTGCTGGGACCAACGGCTTTGTCACTTCGTTCAATACTTCTGATCCGCTTAATTATGGCTACACCCCAAGTTATCCAAATGGAGTGGAGGCAACCTACGGAGGAATCACAGGATATGCCAACTTTTCGATTGTGCCGGGCAACCTTACCAGCTTCTGGGTAGGTATCGTTGGTGGATCTCCAAAAATTGCTGGCAATTCATTCAATATCGTGGTCCAGCCAAAAGACTTCCAGGGCAATGTGCTCCTTTCTGGACCGGGTATCACCAATATTTCAGACACCACTGGCACAATTAGCCCAACAACTTACGATATCCAAGGCTTAACTGTTATTCCTGTCTCCATCACCAAAGCTCAAACTAACGTCACAATAACCTTAAAACTTGGCGGAGCAGATGGCACTTCTTCGTCATTCGATGTCGTCCCTAATGTTCTTGACCACTTCACTTTAGATATTGGTTCGCAAACAAACCGAGTGGCTTTTATTGGAACTGCGACCATTACTGCCAAAGACGCTTGGGATAACACCATCACTAACTTTGATGCTTCAAGCGATAATGTCACAATCACAAGCTCGATCGGCGCGGTCTATCTTGACAACTCAACTCCGGCAGTGCTTGATCAGGCAGGAGATTTTGCAAGCGGTGTTGCCGATGTTTCTGGCCGCCTTGAATATCGCGGTCCAGCTAATGGTTCAACTATTATCTTTACGGCAACGGCCAGCAGTGGTCCTTCTGGAAACGCTCCAGTAAATATGAATCCGGGCCCGCTCTACTCGCTTCAGATCAGAACTGGCGCCAATAATACCGGCGTTGTCTATGATTACGCGGACGGAATGACCGCTGACGATTCAAGAACTCTCTGGGCGGCTGGCTATGACGAGGATGGAAATTATCGACAAGATGAAGATGTGGACTGGGCCTTAACTGGCACTCTGGCTTCAGCCACCACTCCTCCGACTGGCGAAAATACTTACACCTTTGAACCAACCACCTCTGAGGTCTCAGGAACCATCACCATTGATTCTGCAACTATTGCTGGCTCACCTGATTTTACTTCCGGCACCCTTTCGATTAGTGACGGTGCGCTAAATTACATCTTAATCCGCGATGCAAATTCTGGCGGGGGGGCAGAAGTCGGAACTTATGCTATGACCGCTGATGACTTTATTGTTCTCTATGCCGCGGGATATGACTCAGACAACAACTTCATTGCTGACCAATCAGTCACTTGGGCGCTTACTGGCACCCTTTCCGACCCGACCTTTAACACAGGTCCTTCAACTTCCGTTACCTTTAATCCGACAACTGCGCCAACATCGGGAACGATCACCGCCGATGATGGATCAGGCCATGCTGATGCTACTGGCATAATCGATGTCTCGGTTGGCGCGCTTACTACAGTAAGAGTAGAGGATCTTGGCGGCGCAGAAATTACAACTCTGGTCATAACTACTGACGACACTCTCAATCTTTACTGCCGTGGCTATGACTCGGATGGAAACTTAAGGGGCGATCAAACCGCTGATTGGAGTGCCGACTACCCGACAGGCAATGTGGTCTCGGACACAGGCGTTAGTCAAATCACCTTCAACCCAAATTATGCCGAGCTTCCCGTCGGCACCACAATTGGCCGGATCACAGCCACTGCGACCGATGCGCCAAACCCAGCTGATGCAACCGGAGACATCACAGTTAATCCGGGCGCGCTCGCTTCGTTTGAAATCACGATTGGCGCACCAGAACCAGTCCCCGCCGGCAATGACCTCCAAGTGGTATTCACAGCCAAAGATGCTGACGGCAACACCACCACAACTGTCTCTGGTGATAGCGATGTTACAGTAGATGCAGGAGAAATTATCTATGACGGCAGTCCGACTTCAGTCGTCACCATCGCAGAAACCGAATTCTCAGACGATGGCGTCTATGATGTTGCAGCAAACCTTCACACTCTTGGACTAAGCTTAATGGGCCTTGACCCAACTCCAAGAATTCTTACTATCACCAATGATCCTCTCACTCCCGGCCCAGGCGGAAATAGAAATATTGAAATTGACCACAACGTTGAAGATACCCTCGCTTATATCGATGGCGACGGCCAAACTGAAGAAGTTTTGACTGCCACCACTGTTCCGCTCACAGTCAGAGTGGTTGATGTTTATGGAAACCCAGTTAATGATATCAGCGTAACCTTTGCTATCACCTCTGTCCCGCCAACCTCGCCATTGGGCCAGATTCTCACTGAAGCTGGCAACCCAACCAATACCGGCGATCCGATCGACGTCTTAACTGACCTCAATGGCCAAGCTGCAGCAATCTTAACCCTTGGCGACAAATCTGGAACCTACCAAGTAGAAGCAAGTGCTGTGGTTCCTTCTGGATCACCAATTACTTTCACCGAAACTGCGGCGGCAGCGGCTGCTGACCGCTATGTAGTTAATGTTGCCACCCCTGTGGTTGCTGGCAACCCAACAAATATCAATGTTACTGCCCAGGATGCTTATGGCAACATTGCCACCAGCTACACCGGCGATGTAAATCTTTACTACTCAGGCCCTTCGGGTTCACCAGACTATCCAACCAACCCCATAAACTTTTTCTCAGGCATCGCCTCGACTACTGCAATCTTTTATGTGGCCGAGGACACAGCTCTCACAGTTACCGATGATCCCGTTACTCCGGTTCTTTTCGGCACCTCTTCAACCTTCACAGTCAACCCCAATGATCTCGACTACTTCACAATTGCCGGCTGTCCAACCGAAGTGACTGAAGGGGAAAGCTTTGGCGCCAGTAACATTACGGTTAGTACTTATGATAGCTGGGGTAATCTAAAAACAAATTACAACGGTTCTGTTTACTTTACCTCCACAGATCCCGCGGCCGTGCTCCCGTACACAGTCGGCAGCGAGTATACCTATAACGGCGGCGATAATGGCACTCATGTCTTTTCAGGATCTGGATTTATCTTAAATACAGTTGGCAACCAGACCTTAAATGTAACTGACGGCACAATCTTTGCTTCCTGCAATATTCAAGTTAAGTCAGCTGCGCCACCCCCTCCACCAACCTATACTATCACCACATTCCCTGTGCCACCAGCCCCAACCTACTCGCTTTCTCCTGCTGCCGGTCTCGTTGGCACTGAAATCACAATCACAGGAACTAATGGCGCTGATTTTGGCGCAACTCCCGGAAGCGTGAGATTCACTAGCAATATCTCAACCCCTGCCACCAGCTGGTCGAGTACCGAGATAAAGGTTCTTGTCCCGCAAGGCGCTGTCACCGGTCTTGTTCAAGTTATAAAATCTGATCAGACAGTGATTGATATCGGAATCTTCACTGTCACCACCACCATTCCGGCCCAACTGCCCTCGCTAAGCAAATCAAAAGTAGAGGCCAACCCCACCATTATCCCCGCCGACGGCAGAACAACCACAACGATTACCGTCACACTGGTTGATGAAAACAATAACCCTGTTGCGGGCAAAGCTGTAGCGCTGATGTCAAACGTCTCGCAAGACGCCATCACTCAGCCCTCAAGTCTTACAAATTCCAATGGCCAAACCTCAGGCCTCGTCTCTTCAACTCCACCACCCCATATCTCGACAATTACCGCCAAGGATACGACTGATAATTTAACCCTTGATGCTCAAGCAATAATCAGATTCACCTTAGAGGCGCCACAGATTGATCCGAGCATTGAAGGCAAGGTTTTTGAAACCTCAACTCCAACTTTCTATGGCACCGCCTTCCCGAATGCCCTCGTAACGCTTTATATCCAATCAAATCTTGTTATTGCTACTACCCGAGCCGATGCTTCCGGCAACTGGACTTACACTCTGACAACACCACTTGAAGCTGGACTCCACTCAATCTACGCTGTTGCTCAAGACGAATTTGGTAACTACAGCATGATTAGCCCTCTGACCTTCTTCACAATCAAAGCTGGAATCACTCCCTATGTTCCAACAGCCCCTGCTGCTCCAAAACCCATCACGCCAACACCCGCCGCGCCCGCTGTCAAACCTCCAACAGTTGTTCAGCCGAAAATCCCTGTCATTCCTCCAAAGCTTATTCCCGCCCCAACTCCAATTGCGCCCACTCCAGCGCCAGAGGCAAAACCAACCCCAGAGAAACCACCAACACCAACTCCCACTGTTCCCCCAACAGTTCCTGAAAGAAAAGCCGCTCTGCCAATTCTCCCGGTTACTATTGGCGTAACCGCCTTCATCCTGATCATTGCCGCCCTAATTGTTTGGAGAAAAGTTAAAAAAGCTAACCTCGAGGGAACAAAAGAAGCACCTGCTATCCTCGCTGTTACTTCAACCGAGGAAGAGACGACAGAAGAAGCGGGGGAAACCCAAGAACCAATTGTTTTTCCAGAAGAGTCTGGCGGCACCCAAACAGCGCCCGAACAAACAACTGAATCTCCAGAAGCTCAGCCGGAAGAGACAGAAGAATCACCCCCAAATCACCACAGAAAATCCGGCAAAAAGCATCGGGAATAAAACAAGCAAAGAATAAAAAGACCCCCCGGGAATCTCCAGGGGGGTCTTTTTATTCTTCTTCCTCAAGTTTCGAAATTTTTTCTCCTAACGATCTAATGGTCTCTTTGTCAAAATCAAGGGCTTTTGCTTGTTCCAAATCTTGATTAGCGCTCTTAAAATCACCTTTAGCCAAATCAACTTTTATTCGACCAAGCCGCGCTTCTCGGCTTATCGGATCAATTGCCAAAGCATTATCAATATCTTCAAGAGCAAGGTCAAAAAATTTATCGCTAAAATTAAGTTCTGCCTCGAGCAACCAGGCGTCTCGCACCAAAACGTCTTCGTCTAAAATCTGCTTGACCAAAATTCGAGAAAGAAGAGGGTTAAAATCAAGAGCGGTTTTGGCAAGCATCAGATTTCTAGTTAACCAATCCTTCGAATCAATGTTCTCGATAGATCTTTTAATCTCTTCCAAAAAGAAATCTTGGTCGCTTAAATCAGCAAGTAGCTCCAGGGCGACTTCTGTTTCTCCTTTGGCAGCCAATAACAAGACGCTGGTTAAAAAAAAGCTGGCTTCTTTAGCTGCGCTAACCAAATCTTTGCTATTAGTGTTTCCTTTATAAAAATCCAATGCCAAAAGCCAAGCTGGAAGACGTTGGGTTTTTGATAAAAAAGTTCTCGCCTCTTCTGTTTTTCCGCCAGCTACAAAAATAGAAACTATTTTTTTGGCAAATTCGTCATCGGGAAAAAGCTGATAAGCCTTCTGGTATTCTTTTTGCGCTGAGTCTAGTTTCCCTTTTTCAAGATAAAAGTCTGCCAAAACGGCGTGGGCCCGAAAATTTTCAGGGTCGAGAATGAGGGCTTTTTTAAGATTTAATGCTTTGCGGGCTCCTGAAAAATTTTCTGCTTTTTGTAAAAATCGAATTGCTTGTTTTTCACGAACCGACCAAAAAAGATGCCAGAAAAGAATGAACGCCAAAATTATAATGGCTGATCCAAGAATAATTTTTGTTAGTTTGCTTTTCTTCATTTCTCGATTTTGGCTTGACTAAGCCAAAATTTTAAGCTATAATCGATTATCAAATTTTTACGCTCTTTAAAAGGAGGTTGAAAGAATTGAGCAACAAAACTCTTGCCCTCGTTTTCTTTTTAAAAGCAATTTTTATATTTCTTATTATGCCATATCTTCCTGCCGAGGCTCAAGCGCCAGAAAAACCACTTGAAAATCTGGAAGCGACTCCAACCGTCCAATTTGCTACACCAACCGAACCCCTTGATGCGGAAAAAACACTTTCGGACGACGAAACCTCCTCGGAAATCATAATCCGCTCCAACCACCCGAGCGTTCTTAAATGGGTCGAGAACAATCTTAAAAAGACTTGGCTCAAGGTTGCCAAGTTTATGAAAAAAAGATGGCAGGTTGTTTTTGGGCTAAGGAGCCAAAACTCCAGACCCGGCCAAGAGCAGATTATTGCAACAGAATTTTTTACTGTGAAATATAATCTGCTCGCGGGTAAAACCTCGACTGGCATCCCCAATATCTCCGGCGTGGCTGCGATTAGTTCGTCTCCGGAAAAAAGCTTCCCCCTCGTTCTTGGCCAGATAATTTGGACCGAGGAATGCGGCTGGGCCTTGATAGCCGATTCTGGCCCGGGCAATAAAAAGGGCGAAATCGAATTAGTCGGTCCCTGCGGGAAAACCCACAATGGCAAGAGAATCCGAGTCTATTTTCTTAAAGAAGCAAGATAACCTATCTCATAAACTCAAATGCCCCGATGCTCTTGTGTCGGGGTTTTTGTCATTTAACTATCTACCCGCTAACCACTGATTATTATTTATCTCTTGGCCAGCTCTCAATCATTAAAAACTCTTTTTTATCCTCCATTGGCAGCGCCTGATAAATTGCCTCGGTCACATGGGGCATAATTGGATGGATTAGCTTTAACCCCACCAGTAAAGTATAAAGCAGAAGTTTTTTTGTGGAGTCTTTGATCTCTTTATTTTCCAATTGAATTTTTGATTTCTCAATATAAACATCGCAAAAATCATTCCAGAAAAAATGATAAAGATCGTTGCAAGCCTGACCAAAACGGTATTTGGCCAAATTCTCATTAGTGCTTTTGATAATCGCTGCTGTTTTTTCAAAAATTATTCTGTCTTCTTCGGTTTGAACAAAGCTTTCAGGATTTAAAAGATTAATTTTGTCATTGCCCAGCTTCATTAAAACATACCGTGAAGCATTCCAAATTTTATTAGCGAAATTCCGGCCCGCTAAAATCGCTTCTTCCCCAAATTTTATATCCTGAGTACCGGTATCTTGAAAAGCGAGACCGAAACGAGTAGCATCAGCGCCATACTTTTCAATTAATTCTAGGGGGTCCACTCCGGTCCCCAAAGATTTGCTCATTCTTTTTCCCTGTTTATTAAAAACTGTAGGATTAATATAAATTTCTCTAAAAGGAACCTCGCCCATAAATTCGAGCCCTGAAAAAATCATTCTTACTTCCCAAAGATTAATAATCCCTCGATCGGTTATTGAAATGCTATTAGGATAAAAATTAAATAAATCCGTGCCCGCCTCCGGTATGCAATATTTTTTATTTTTTGTTTTTTCGTTTTTGTTTTGAGCGCAAGCGATCGGCCAACCAAGTGTTGCGAAGGGCCAAAGCGCTGATGAAAACCAAGTATCAAGCACATCCTCGTCCTGTACCCAACCCTCTGGCGGCTCCTCGCCCACATAAACACTCTCTTCTCCAGCTTGTTTGGAAATTGAAAATTGGTCACCGGAAATTCCTTTCGGTTTGTACCAAACCGGAAGACGATGCCCCCACCAGATTTGGCGAGAAATACACCAATCGCGAATGTTTTCGCACCAATCAAGCGCAACCTTTGCCCAACGAGAAGGAATAAACTTTACCCTGCCGGTCTTTATCGCTTCAATTACAGGTTTAATCAATTCGTTCATTTTTACAAACCATTGGAGCGACACTAAGGGCTCTATAACGGTCTCGCAGCGGTAGCAAAGAGGAACATTATAAATATAATCTTCTATCTTCTCGATCAAGCCCTGGGCCTCTAAATCTTTAATCACCTGTTTTCTGGCAACATAGCGATCGAGGCCGGCGTAAGGACCGCCGACACTACTTATTGTCCCGTTTTCATTGACGATCTTTATAATTTCTAAATGATGACGTTGCCCAATTTCAAAATCTGTTGGATCAGCGCCCGGCGTCACTTTTACGGCGCCGGTACCAAAGTCTGGCTCGACAGCGCTATCAGCAATCAAAGGAATCTCTCTGCCGAGAAGGGGCAAAATAATTTTTTTACCAATCAAATTTTTATACCTCGGATCTTCTGGATTGACAGCCACCGCCGTATCTCCAAGCATTGTCTCCGGTCTAGTAGTCGCCACTATTATGTAATTTCCCTCAGCTTTGGTTTTTAAGTTTTGGGCTTTGAACTTATATTTTATGTACCAAAGTTTTCCTTTTGTCTCTCTGTTAATTAGTTCCAAATCCGAAAGTGATGTGCCGCACCTCGGACACCAATTAACAATCCTTTCACCCCGATAAATATAGCCTTTATTATAATAATTAATAAAAGCGGCGATCACGGCGCGGGAATAATCGTCATCCATTGTGAAACGAGTCCGCGACCAATCGCAAGAACAACCTAACTTTTTCAATTGCTCCAAGATAATATTGCCATATTTTTCTTTCCACTCCCAAACTCGCTCAATAAACTTTTCCCTCCCCAAATCAAAACGGGTTTTGCCGGAAACCGCTAACTCCTGCTCAACTTTATTTTGAGTGGCAATGCCTGCATGATCTGTGCCCGGGATCCAAAGAGTCGGCACACCCTTCATCCGATACCAGCGGATCAAAATATCTTGTAGGGTGCTATTTAAAGCGTGCCCCATATGCAGCGAACCCGTGACGTTAGGCGGGGGAAGAGCAATTACAAAAGGAGGGGGGGTCTCCTTTGCTAAAGTTCTGGGAGGAGAAAAATACCCCGATCTTTCCCAAGCCCTGTAAATCTTGGGTTCGGTTTGATTGGGATTATAGGTTTTTTCTAATTCTTTCATTTTAACCTCAAATCAAATCGCTATTTTATTTTAGCAAATATTGACTAGCGCGAAAACTTGCAATATAATAAAAAATCAAGTTTGCTCCTTAAAGGAGGTGATAAAAATCGTTACTGAAATTTATTTTCATTTTGCCAAAAGCTTGATGCCGGATGAATTTAAACCCTTTGCGGAAGTACTAAAAAATGGCGGCGTAGTAATCCTTGATCTTTCCAATCTCGAGACAGAACTGACTAACCCGATCATCGAATTTTTCTCCGGCATCTGCTATGTCAAGGGTGGCGGCCAGAAAAAACTTTCGACACAACCAATATTCATTTTCTGGACATTGCCATTCACGCTAACCGACCAACCGCCATTGACTATTCGCTGAAAACTATAACCCCAAGTTTGGATTGGAAACGAGAAAACGCCAATCCAATTTTTTTGCCTTTTCCCAACAAAAACAAGCATTTGTTCCTACAATTGCTGCGTTATCGGTACATAATTTTGCCTCTGGTAAAAATATTTTTGTTTTTAGTTTTTCGCTTTTAACATTTAACACAAGTTCTTGGCGAAGCAATGAATTAGCCGCCACTCCACCGCCAAGCAAGATTGATTTCGCTTTGTATCTTTCTGCTGCCCGGATAGTTTTTTTAACTAAAACATCAACTATCGCTTGCTGGAATTCTGCGGCCAGCATTGCTTTTTCTCTTTCTCTAATTTTTTTTAAATCCCGCACTGTATATAAAAGTGCTGTTTTCAGTCCTGAGAAAGAAAAATTGAAATCGGGAGAATTAATCATTGGCCGAGGGAAAATAATTGATAATAGGGGTTTGGTAGTTGATGTTTTTTTAAAATTTTGCAATTTGGAATTTGTTTGAAATTTGGATTTTGCCATTGAGAATTTAGCGGCTTCAGCGGCTATTGCTGGACCACCCGGGTAAGAAAGCCCTAAAATCGCTGCGGCTTTGTCAAAAGCTTCTCCCGCCGCATCATCAAGAGTCTCGCCAACGGTTTTAAAATTTTCGTGGTCCCTCATTAAAATTAAACTGGTATGCCCTCCGGAAACCACAAGACATAAGGCTGGGAATAAAGGAAGAGCGACTGGTGATCGGCGATAGGGGATTGGTTTTGAATTTATGCCAATAAAATTGGCATAAATATGAGCTCTAATATGATCTATTCCAATGATCGGCTTATTCCAAACAAAAGCAAGGGTTTTCGCAGCATTAACTCCGACCAAAAGCGAACCGATCAATCCTGGACCGGTAGTCACGGCAATTATATCAATTTTCTCCGGCTGGATTCTAGCTTCTAAAAGCGCCTTAGAAATCACGGGGATTATTTTTTCAACATGAGCTCTGGCCGCTACTTCGGGCACCACCCCTCCAGTGAGTCTATGGAGGTTGATCTGAGAAGAAACAACATTGGATAAAATTTTTATTCCGGATTCTTTGTTCGAAACCCTAGACTCCACAACAGCAGCCGCTGTTTCATCACAACTTGTCTCAATAGCTAAAACTTTGAAACTTTTCTTCTTTTTCATTTTCATTTAATTTAGGGTTCCTTTAAAGGATATTTGTTTGACAAAAATTTTTTCTTATGATATAATATAAAATATTTATGGAAAGGTTATCCTATTTTTAAGTTTAACCTTTCCCTCAATATCTGTCTAGGTGACTTCAAGGCTCTCCCAATAAGGGAGTCTTGAATTATTTGTGATAAAATTGATTTAGATGTTAATAGAAATTTTTAAAGAAAGTGATAAGCAAAAATGGAATGATTTCGTCGCCACTGCTCCGGACGGCGGCCTGCTCCAATCCTGGGAATGGGGCGAATTTCAGACGTCTCTTGGACGAAAAACCTGGCGCTTGGCTTTCCTTGAAGCTGATAAAATCATCGGTGCGGCCCTTATCATTAAGTACCCCCTCCCTTTGGGAAAATCATATTTTTATATCCCCCGGGGACCAATAATAAAAAATCAAGGCGAAAAACTAGAGATAAAAAACCGTCTGGAAGGATTTATTAAAAAAATTAAAGAAATAGCAAAAAAAGAAGGAGTGATTTTTTTAAGAATTGAACCGCCGTTTCCAGGAGAGAGCAATCAGTTAATTCCGATTCTGCGATCGGCCGGCTTTAGAAAAACAAAATCCATTTCTCCTCAAGAAACACTAATTATTGATCTTAGTCGATCGGAAAACGAGCTCTTGGCGGCAATGCATCCAAAGACGCGTTATAATCTCCGCCTTGCTCAGAAGAAAAAAATAATTATTGAGGAGACAATCGATCCAGAACAGATAAAATTTCTTTACAAAATGCTTGAGGAAACTGCCGCCAGAGACAAAATAGGAATCTTTCCTAAAAACCATTATCAAAAAATGCTCGCTGTTTTGGGAGAAAAGGGAATCCTGAAACTTTTTTTAGCCAAAATTGAAGCTTCGGAATTGGACCAAAATAAGTCAAAATTCGATTATCTCGCTGGTATTTTAGTCTCATTTTTTGGAGATTTTGCCACCTATCTTCATGGTGCCTCCAGCAACAAAAGAAGAAATTTAATGGCTCCCTATCTCCTCCAATGGCAGGCGATCTTGGAAGGAAAAAAACAAAATAAAAAATACTATGATTTCTATGGAGTCTCTTCAACTAATAAAAAGTGGGCCGGGATCACGAGATTCAAAATGGGATTTTCTCAAGCATCAAAAATCACCAGCCTCCCGGGCACCTTTGAGTTTCCCTTAAATAAAATTTGGTACTTAATTTATCAAATTGGCAAAAAAATAAAATTATAATCTATGATTTATCTAATTTATGGCGAAGATGACTTTCGCTCTAAACAAAAACTTAAGGAACTTATCACTGATTTTACAAATAAATTTGGAGGAGAAAATATTGACATTTTGGAAACCGATCAGATAACGCCAGAAAAAATTTCGCGAACCCTCCTGACGCCCTCAATGTTTTCCCCCCAAAAGATGGTGGTAACCAAAAACTTCTTAAACCAATCAAAAGCGAGTTTGGATCTTTTTTCAATTTCCAGCCTCCCCAAAGAAATCACTTTGGTTTTTTGGGAAGAAGGAGAGATTTCTCCGGCAAAAGAACTTGCTGGTGCCAAAGTTTTTGAATTTAAAAAGCTTTGGGGCAAAGATCTCGAAAAATGGTATCTCGAGTCTTTTCAAAAGGAGGGGCTTGAGGTTGATAAAGAGGCCTTGATAAAAATCATAACTCTGATCGAAAATAACCTTTGGAAAGCAAATTCTGAAATTCAAAAAATCGCTGCTTTTAAAAAATCCGAGGGGAGTACTCGAGTTGACTCTAAAGACATTTCTCTTCTGGTAAAATCCGACTTTGATTACTCAATCTTCGAACTCACTGACGCTTTGGGGCAAAAAAATACCAAAAAATCTTTAAATCTTTTAAACAACTTCTTGGCTAAGGGCGAGGAACCTTTGGGGATTTTAGGAATGATCCACCGCCAAATAAGAAATTTGGTTTTGCTTAAAGAGGCCCAAGCCAAAAAACTTCCGGACACAAAGATCGCTACCCTTATGAAACTCCATCCCTTTGTAATAAAAAAGACAAAAGAGCAAATAAAAAATTTTTCCTTAAAAGAACTTAGGACTATTTATGATCTCCTAGTAAAAACCGATCAACAAATCAAAATTGGCGAGTGTGATCCCGCCCTCGCTCTCAGACAATTAGTTTTAGATATCTGTTCTTTTTCCTAAAATTCTCTCTCTAATCCCTTTTCTTAATCCTCCAAATAGTCTTTCAATTAATAATTATTATGATTATTGTTATTGATAATTATTGATCAATCTTGGCAGGACAATTTCTACCTCCAGGCAAAAATTGTCCTGCCACCTATGATATAATTGATATAATACTTTTGGGTTTTGCTTTTTAAAATACCAGGAGGATTATGAGAAAAATAATTGACGCCATTTTTATTACGGCTGCCGAAATCTGTCTGGATTTCATTGAACCCTGGTCTTTTCCTCGTTATAAGGGAACAACAAATATAATGTCGTTTCCCGTAAAAGAATTGCGACGCCTGCTTAATTGTTATAAAACAGAAACCCAACGGAAATCCTTGAGAAGATTAAAACAAAATGGTTTGGTAGAATTTATTAACAAAAATAATGTGCAGTATATCCGATTAACTAAAAAGGGGCTAAAAAGGTATAAAGAATTAGCCCTCGAAAAAATGGTGATTAAAAAGCCAAAAAAATGGAATGGTCGCTGGAGGATAATAATTTTTGATATTCCCAATAATAAAACAAGAATGAGGAATGTTCTGAGAGAAAAACTAAAATTTTTGGGATTCTATGCACTTCAAGAAAGTGTTTATATTCACCCCTTTGCCTCAATTGGAGAAATTGAATTTATTCGAAATTTTTATAAGGTGAAGCCCTATGTAAAAATTATTAGCACTGATTTTTTTGAATATGATAATAAGATCAAAAAATTTTTTGGTTTATAGAATATTTATAAAAATCGATCTTCATTTTTTAGAATAGTTAACTGATAAGTAAAACCATCGTCATAAAATGCTTATTTTGATCGCATACCAAATTGTTAAAACGCCAATAACCAATTATATTTTTACATTTTACATTTTAATAGTATCTGGATAATTATTTTAAATAATATGCCTGGGACAAATTTTACCTCAAGGTAAAATTTGTCCCAGGCATAAAA
>Ga0129299_1000107_pt1 | contig 44218 bp, 52 predicted proteins | sample ConPoolayeCmetaG_FD_94477 | JGI IMG/M metagenome (GOLD analysis project Ga0129299, IMG submission 94477) | Hot spring microbial mat communities from California, USA to study Microbial Dark Matter (Phase II) - Cone Pool mat layer C metaG ...
GCCGGGCCTCCGAGGCCGAGGAGCTATTGGCGGCGAGTTAACCTATCCTGGAAAGACAATACGGTTTGCCGGGACTGCCGGTAAAGGAAACGCTGGCCGACTTGATCGCCGTCTGCGAAGCCTTGCAACAGCCGGAACGCGCCGCGCACTGGCGTGAGCAACTTCGTCAAGCCGACACACCTCCCGCAACCCTCCCGCCCGGCCAGGAGGAGACGACCGCTACCGGCGGCGAGGCCGAGCCGACCGACGCCGCGGCTGACATCGCGGGCACAGATGCGAAGAACGACCCGCCGCAAGGATCCGCTGAATAACGCTCCCGCAACGGCCGCAGGGCTCGCCTTCCCGGCCGTAGACCTTCAGCTTCCTCTGAAACGATCCTTCTTTCCCATCGGCCGTGCGGTAATCGCTGATCGTCGTCCCCCCGGCGGCGATCGACGCCCTCAACACACCGCGAATCGCGTGAAACAACCGGACCGCCTGCGGCTCACGGAGAAGATCCGCCCGATGATGCGGATGGATCCCGGCCGCGTACAGAGCTTCGTCGCAATAGATGTTGCCCAAACCCGCGATGGCCTGCTGGTCCAGCAGCAGCGCTTTGATCTGACGGGAGCGGCGGAGAACCTCCTGAAACTGGGACCAGCGGAGGGTGAGGGCGTCCGGACCCAGCGGACGCAACCCGTATTCCGCGGGATCCCCGCCCCCCGGCAGGAACCAGACGCCCCCGAATTGCCGTGGATCCACGAACCGCAGCTCCCGAGACCCGCCGCCCAGCTTCCAGCACACCTGCGTGTGCCGATCCAGCGGGGATCCAGCCGGTCGAATCATCAGGCGACCGGTCATGCCCAGGTGGATCGCGAGGCAGCCGCGCGGTGTCAGCCGCAGAAGGATCCGCTTTCCTTCTCGATCGACTTGGTCGATGGATCGCCCAAGCAGACCGCGGCGAAACGCCTCCGGATCAGTGCGGACGATCTTGCGCAGGCGGACCCGAACCTCGGCGATCACGGCGCCAGACAGGTTCGACCGCAGTTGACGGACGACCGTTTCAACTTCCGGCAATTCGGGCATATGGGACCATGGTAACCGGCCGCCGAGGAAGCGGGTAATTCCTCGTCCGATACGCGGGCGAGTCTCTCGCGAGCCGGTCATCGCCCATACCGGACCCGGCCCCGTCGCCGCCGCAACATTTGCCGGGCACTCGGTTATATCCGAGCCTTATCGAGCCGGTTGGCGGAGGCCCCGTGACACAGAACTGGTCCATGCTCGCCCTGATCTGCCTGATCGTGGCAGGATGTCACGGACCCGCACTCCGAGACGAAATGCGCACTTCCGCCGTCGTCGGCGGCGGTGAGGCGTTCGCCGGTCCGGACGCCGCGACGGCCTTCGAACTGCGGCACGGCGGCCGGCTCGAGGCCTCGCTCGCCGAAGCCCGCATGGCGGCGGTGGCAAAACGCCTCTGCTCGGCCAACCCCGACCTCGGAAGCGACTGGGCCTTTCACGTTCTCGCCAGTGACCAACCCAACGCTTTCTCCCTGCCCTCAGGAAGAATCTACCTCACCCAGGCCCTCTGCCAACGCCGCATCGGCGAGGACCACGATCTGCTGGCGGCGGTCATCGCCCATGAAATGGCCCATGTGGCGCTCGGACACGGACGACAAAGGCCCTGCCGACACGAAGCCGAAGCCTTGGATCGCGAAATGGCCGCGGATCGGGCCGCCGTCTCCTATCTCGCTCGAGCCGGCTATCCCTCGACCTGTCTCGCCGATCTGCTGCGTCTGACCAAAGACCTCCAGCCTGACCACTGGGCCGCCGCCCGCCTCCAAGCCCTGGGTCATTAGCCATCCCCCGCTTCCCCCCGCTTCGGCGGCCGTTTACGATGGCAGGTCGGCTCTTGCCACCGCGGAAGAAGCCGCAGGAGGTTTTTACGCAGCCATGAGCGACCAATACTACGCGGATCGTCTCAGAAAACTGCACGAGCTTGCCGCCCGCGGCATCAACCCTTACGGCCGGCGGTTCGAGGGCACGACCGACCTTCAGCGTGCCAAGGCCACTGCGGATCAGCTAGGCGTTGAGCCAGGGCAGACCCGAGAGGACGCCCGCTGCCGCGTCGCCGGTCGCATCATGCTCCGCCGAGTCATGGGCAAGCTGGCCTTTCTGACTCTCCGCGACTCGACCGGGGATCTTCAGATCGGGCTGAGCAAGGCCAGGCTGGGAGACGCCGTGTGGGACCTGGTGCCGCTGCTGGATCTCGGAGACATTCTGGGCGCTGAAGGGCCGTTGGGCCGCACCAAGACCGGCGAACCGACCGTCTGGGCCGACCACATCACCGTGCTGAGCAAGTGTCTCAGGACCCCGCCCGAAAAGTGGCACGGCCTTCAGGATGTCGACCTGCGCTACCGGCAACGGTATGTCGATCTATTCACTAATCCCGACGTGATGGCCACCTTCAAGGCCCGCTCCCGCATCATCCAGGCAGTGCGGGACCTCCTCCTGAGCAAGGGCTTTCTCGAAGTCGAGACCCCGATGCTCCAACCGATCTACGGCGGTGCCGCCGCCCGACCTTTCACCACGCACCACAACACGCTGGATCTCGACCTGTATCTCCGGATTTCTCCGGAACTCTACCTCAAGCGACTACTGGTGGGCGGCATGGAGCGGGTGTTCGAAATCAACCGCAACTTCCGCAACGAGGGGATCAGCCCGCGGCACAATCCGGAATTCACCATGATGGAGTGCTACCAGGCGTACGGGGACCTGAGCGACATGATGTCCATCGTGGAGGAACTCGTCGCCGCGGGCCTCGACGCGGTCACTCCCGACGGCCCGGCGAGCCGTTCCGAAGACCGCTGGAAGCGGAGCTTCAAGGGCCTTCTTCTGGACTTCAGTCCGCCCTGGCGGCGAAGAACCTACCGCGACCTGTTGAAGGAACACGCCGGCGTCGATCTTTTCGACACCGCGGCGGTGCGGGCCGAGGCGGCACGCCGCGGCCTGGCCACCGCTCACCTCGATGATGCCGTCATTGCCAACAAGCTGTTCGAGGCCGCCGTCGAGGAGCACCTGGTCCAGCCGGTCTTCGTCACCGAGTACCCGGCGGCCATCTGTCCGCTGACCCGGAGAAAAGAGGATGATCCCTCGCTGGCCCAGCGGTTCGAGGCGTTCGTGGCCGGCATGGAGCTGGCCAACGCCTACACGGAGCTGAATGATCCGGCCACGCAGCGGGAACTGCTCAGCGGTCAACTGAAGGGAGAGGGCGAAGAAACCATGCGGGTCATGGACGAGGACTTCCTGACGGCGTTGGAATACGGCATGCCGCCCGCGGGCGGACTGGGCATGGGCATCGACCGCCTGGTGATGCTGCTGACGGATTCGGCGAGCATCCGCGATGTGATCCTGTTCCCCCTGCAAAGGCCGCAGCAGGAATAGACCGGATCGTCGCATGGCCGCCGCCGCACGGCATGGTCAGGCATTTAGCGCGGCAACGATGGCCGAGCGAACCGCATCGGACTCGCCTTCGGCATAGCGCCCGGCATTCCAGCGAAAGCCCAGATGATCTCCAGCGCGGCGGGGAATCAGGTGCCAATGCAGATGCGGCACCACCTGTCCGGCCGAAGCCCCGGTGTTTAGCAGAACGTTCAGACCCTCGGCGCCGGTTGCGTTGATGATCGCCCTCGCCAGCCGCGGCAATTCCGCGGCAACCGCGGCCAGAATGGCGGGCGACACATCGAGGATGCTTTCGTAGTGCTGTCGAGGAATGAGCAGCGTGTGGCCCGGCGCCAGCGGGCCGATGTCCAGAAAAGCGGTGGCCTCCGCCGTGTCCAACACCTTGGCGGCCGGAACATCGCCTGCCGCGATCCGGCAGAAGATGCAACTCGGATCGCCCATGGGGCGTACTCCACCACGGCCCGCCGGCGAAACCTAGCCGGCGGAACCGGCCTCGCCCGATCTGTTCTCACCGCCGGCGGGAGGAGCCTTCGTCGGTCGCACGCGCTTCTTTGGAGAAGCCCGGCCTTCGAGATAGCGAGCCCGGTTCGCGGCCTTCCGACGCCGCAGCCCGGTCGTCTTACGGACCTTGCCAGGGGCTTCTTCGCCGCCCACCAGTTGCAAAATCGCCAGATCGCCGCCGTCGCCAATACGGCTCTTGGGCAGGCGGATGATGCGGGTGTAGCCGCCGGGCCGACCCGCGAACTTGGGGGCCACTTCGTTCACGAGCTTGTGGATGATCGAAGTCGCCACGAAGGGAATCTTCTTCTTGTTGTAGGAAGCGGGCACCTTGCCGGTGCGGTGGCGGCGTCCGGAGCGGGCCTTCAGAACCTTGGTTCGTTGGGCGTCGCTCATGGCGTCGTATTTCTCCTGGTCGTCCTTGCTGATCGCCGCGCGATCGGACAGCAGGGACTCCAGCCGCTGCCGGCTGGCCAGCGTGTTGCGGCGGGCCAGGGTAATCAACCGCTCGACGAAAGGCCGCACCTCTTTGGCCTTGACCAGGGTGGTGCGGATCTGACCGTGCTGGAAGAGGCTCTGGGCCAGATTCCGGCGGAGGGCCTTGGAGTGAGCGGAAGTCCGCGAAAGATGTCGTCCTGCAACTCGATGTCTCATATCAGTTCACACCCGCAAAAAACGCCCTACACGCCCTGATTGGCCGGACTGGCCTCGGGAGCGTGGTTCGCCGCGGACGGCCCGCCGGCGGCGGGATTCCCCGCGAAGTCGCCCACCCCCCCGCCACCTGGGTGATTCTCCTGAGGGCCACCATAGTAATCGCCGACGCCGCCGGCCGCCGGTGGAGGGGCCACCGCATACCCGGGCACGGTCTCCGACGCCCCGAGGCTGCCGCCGGCCTCAGGGCTGTCTTCGTTTCGCAGCGCCAAGCCCAGCTCTTCCAGCTTCCGCTTGACTTCCTGCAAGGAGGTCTTGCCGAAGCTGCGAATCTGTAGCAGGCGATCCTCGGTCCACTGGACCAGGTCGCCGACGGTCTTGATCTCGGCGGAAGCCAGGCAGTTGCTGGCCCGCACCGACAGATCCAGCGAGGCCAGCGGAATGGCCAGCTTGCGCTCGAGCGGCTGGGCCGAATCGTCTCCCCCGCCCAGGGCGTCGGCCGCCTGACCAGCCACCGCCAGGCCGCTGCCCAGCTCGAAGTACTGGATGAAGGCGTTGAGGTGCTTGCGGAGGATCTTCGCCGCCTCGACCAGGGCCATCTCCGGCGAAACCGTGCCGTTTGTCCAGATCTCCATGACCAGGCGATCGTAGTTGGTACGCTGCCCGACGCGGGTGTCCTCCACTCGGTAGCGAACACGCGTCACGGGCGAATAGACGGAATCGACGGGGATCACGCCGATGATCTGCTCGCCCTGCGCGGCCTTGTGGTCCTCGGCGGTGGCGTAACCGCGGCCCGGGCCGACGGTCAATTCCATCTCGAAATCGACTTCATCGGTGAGCGTGGCCAGAAGCTGGTCGCGGTTGATGATGGTGATGGCCGAATCGGCCTCGATCTGCGACGCCCGGACCTCGCTGGTTTGCCCTTTCTGGCCGCGAACCTTGACGGTCATGGTCCTGGGCTCAGCGGCGGCCAACTGCACGATGAGCGATTTGACGTTGAGGATGATCTCGGTGACGTCCTCGACCACGCCGGGGATGGTCTTGAATTCATGGTCGGCGTTCTTGATGCGAACGTGAGTGACGGCGGCGCCCTCCAGACTGGACAGGAGGATACGCCGCAGGCTGTTGCCCACGGTCGTTCCGAAGCCTCGCTCGAACGGCTCGACCAGAAATCGGGCGTAGGTCGGCGTGCTGGACCCCTCGTCCCGCACCACGCGCGTCGGCAGTTCCAATCCTCGCCACCTGATTCGCATCGCATGACCTCCCAGGAAGGTGCCCCGAAACCGTCATCACCTGGCTGTCGATCGTCAACCGTCCGGCCCGACCCGCCAGATGGGGCCTCGACGGATATCTCAACACTTCGTGTCGGCCGCGGACGCCCTAGCGGCTGGCGAATTCGATCACCAGCTGCGTCTCCACCGGAATCCCGACGTCGTCCAGGGCCGGAAGACTGAGCACGGTCCCCTCCAAAGCCTGCTCGTCCACCTTGAGCCACTTCTGCGGGTCCCGGCCGGAATTGCTCTCCAGGAAGCTCCGGACCATCTTCTGACTGGCTTCGCGTTTCCTTACGCCGATGATGTCCCCGACCTCGACCAGATAGCCGGGCTTGGTCACGCGGGCGCCGTTCACGGTGAAGTGGCCATGACCGACGGCGACGCGGGCGGCCCGCCGCGAAGGCGCGAAGCCCAGTTTGCAGACCACGTTATCCAGGCGCCGCTGAAGCAGGTTCAGCAAGGCGTCTCCGGTGTTCTCCTTGGACCGCTGCGCCTCGCGGAAATACCGGCGGAACTGCTTGTCGAAAAGGCCGTAGTACCGCTTGAGCTTCTGCGTCTCGCGGAGACGTTTGCCGTACTCGCTGCCTTGCCCGCGGCGGAAAGCCCGCTGGGCACCGGGCGGGGCGTTGCGCGAAGGTTTCTCCATCGGGCATTTGGCGCTGGAGCACCGCGAACCCTTGAGCATCAGCTTGATGCCTTCACGCCGGCATCGACGACAGGCTGGTCCCAAATCTCTGGCCATGTGGTACCATCTCTCCGCTTAAACTCTGCGCCGCCGGGCGGGACGGCAACCATTGTGCGGCAGCGGCGTCACGTCCTCGATCGACATGACCCGCAAACCGCCGGACTGAAGGCCGGCCACCGCCGATTCCCGGCCGCTGCCCGGACCCTTGATCTTGACTTCCACTTCCGTGATCCCGAACTTGCGGGCGGACGAGGCGGCGGACTCCCCGGCCCGCTGAGCCGCGAAGGGCGTGCTCTTGCGCGTGCCCTTGAAGCCCACCGTGCCGGCCGAGGCCCAGCACAGAGTCTCCCCGCCAAGGTCCGTAATGGTCACGAGGGTGTTGTTGAAGGTGGCCTTTACATGGGCGATGGCCCGGGCCACGTTCCGCCGCGTCTTTCGTTTCGCTGTCTTTGCCACCGCTGGTCTAGCTCCCTGTCGTCAAGAGTCGCCGCCCGAATCCGGATCAGCTCCGCAGTTCCTTCACGCCCTTCTTGCCGGCGACCGTCTTCTTCGGGCCTTTGCGGGTGCGGGCGTTGGTCCGCGTCCGCTGGCCGCGAACCGGCAGGCCGCGACGGTGCCGCACGCCACGATAACACTGGATGTCCTTGAGGCGGGCGATGTTCTGGTTGATCTGGCGGCGAAGCTGGCCCTCGACGATGTAATCACGGTCGATGACGGCGGCGATCCGGCTGATCTCGTCTTCGGTCAGGTTCTTTGACCGGACGTTGGGGTCGATGCCCGCCTCCTTCAGGATCGTCCGGCTGTGGGCCGGACCGATGCCGTAGATGTAGGTCAGCGCGACCTCGACCCGCTTGTCATTGGGAATGTCCACACCCGCGATACGTGGCATCGGTGTTCTCCTGCGCGGCTAGCCCTGACGCTGCTTGTGGCGCGGATTGGTCTTGCAGATCACCCGCACGACCCCCTTGCGCTTGACGATCTTACAGTTCTCGCATATCCGCCGCACGCTGCTGCGAACCTTCATGGCACTCACTCCCTGGCCGGCGACGGCTCAGCGGCCGTCGGTCAGCACGTCCACGCCCGCCGCGGTGATCGCCACCGTATGCTCAAAATGGGCCGACCAGCGGCCATCCCGCGTCACCTGGGGCCACCCGCTGGAGTCGCCGGGCCGCACCTCCGGGCCGCCGGCATTGACCATGGGTTCCACCGCGATGACCAAACCCGGCTCCAGCCGAAAGTCGGACTTGCGGCTCTGCCGGTCCGCAAAATTGGGCACCTTCGGCTCCTCGTGCATCTGTTGGCCGATGCCGTGTCCGACAAACTCGCGGACCACCGAGAAGCCGGCGGACTCCACCCGCTCCTGGATCAAGGCGGCGATTTCCGACCACCAGCGGCCGGGCCGCATCTCCGCTATGGCCAGATCCAAGGCTCCGGACGTCACCTCCAGCAATCGACGCGTCTCCGGCGCGGGGTTGCCCACGGGAAACGTCTCGGCGGCGTCTCCGCAGTAGCCGCGGAGCCGAACGCCGCAGTCGATGCCGACGATATCGCCATCCTGCAAGCGACGCGACCCCGGGATCCCGTGAACGACCTCCTCGTTGACACTCACACAAATGGCCGACGGAAACGGAAACTTCGTCGCCGACGACCGCACGCCCTTGAACAGCGGCTCCGCACCCGCCGCCGTGATCATTTCCTCCGCAACCCGGCCCAATTCCTCCGTCTCCAGACCGGGACGAACCATTTCGCCCATTCGCCTCAGCACCGCATGCACCACGCGGCCGGCAGCCCGCATCAACTCAATCTCGCGAGGGCTCTTCAGTACCGCCATGGCCGGCGCGACCTCTTTCACATCTCAGTCGAGTGGCACGCGGCCCACCAGCCTCAACCCACCCGGCAAATGCGACAGATCTCGGCGAACACCCGGTCCGCGCCCAACTCGCCGTCCACGGGCCGGAGCAGGCCCTTCTGGCGGTAGTAGGAAGCCAGGGGGGCCGTCTGCTCGTGATACGTCCGTAGCCTCTGCCGCACCACCTCCGGCTCATCGTCCTTGCGGCGGATCAGTTTTTCGCCGCAGTCATCGCACACGCCGGCCTGCCTCGGCGGCGAAAACGTTTCGTGATACACCCGCCCATCCTTGGCGCAGGACCATCGCCCAGTGATCCGCCGGGCCACTTCCTCATCGCTGACCTGGATGTCGATCACATGGTCGATGCGGCGACCGGCGGCGGCAAGACGATCGTCCAATCCGCGGGCCTGCACCTCGGTTCGGGGGAAACCGTCGAGCAGGAAGCCCGAACCCGCGTCGGGACGACCGATGTGATCCATCATCATCGAAAGGATCAAATCGTCCGGCACGAGAACGCCGCGATCCATGTAATCCTGAGCCTGACGGCCCAGGTCCGTCATGGCCTTCCGCTCCGCCCGCAGGATGTCCCCGCTCGACAAGTGCCGCAGGGAGAACTCCTGGCAGATCCGCGTCGCCTGCGTGCCCTTTCCCGCGCCCGGTGGCCCCAGCAAGACTAGATTCACGAGTAGGCCCCCTTGATTCGGGATCCGCTCCCGTCCCCGAGGAACCCGCCGTAGTTCCGCATGATCAGGTTGGCCTCGATCCGCTGCACCAGGTCCAGACCGACGCTGACGACAATCAGCAAGCCGGTTCCGCCCAGGAAGGACGAGACCATGATCGGGATGTCCATGGCCGAGGCCAGCACCTGCGGAATCAAGGCAATCGCGGCGAGGAAGCCCGCTCCCACATAGGTGATTCGAGCCATCACCGTCTCCAGGTAGTCGGCCGTTCGCTTGCCCGGTCGCAATCCGGGGATGAAACTGCCGTAATCGCGGAGCTGGTTGGCCATCTCCTTGGGCTGGAACTGCACGGTCGTCCAGAAGTAGGCGAAGAAGTACACCAAGGCAATGTAGCTGGCGGCATACAGGAAGCTGGAGCGATTGAATTCGCCGGCCAGCGCCGCGAGGAAGCCGCTGCTCTCGAACACCCGCGCCAGATAGTCGAGCAGCAACCCCGGAAAGATCAGCAGGCTGCTGGCGAAGATGATCGGCATGACGCCGCCGTGGTTCACGCGCAGGGGCAGGTACTGCCGCTGCCCGCCATAGACCCTCCGCCCGCGGGTCTGCTTGGCCTGCTGGATCGGAATCCGCCGCTGGCCCTGGGTGATCAGGATCGAGCCGGCCACGACGCCGACAAAGGCCAGCAGGAGGAAGACGATCTTGCCGGGGCCGAACGTGGCTTCGCCACCCACGCTCATCGAAGCGTTTTCCACCACATAGAACACGGCATTCGGCATCCGCGAAACAATGCCGGCCATGATGATCAAACTGATGCCATTGCCGATGCCGTACTCGTCGATCTGCTCGCCCAGCCACATCAGAAAGACCGTGCCGGCGGTCATGGCGGTGATGCCCATCGTCCAGAAGGCAATGGTGGAGGCGAAGTGGTCCGAGAGATCAGCGTATTCCCTGAAAACCAACTGGCTGCCGCAGATGAACTTGAGCCAGAAAGCCGCCTGAATCACACAGATGCCGACGGTCAGATAGCGAGTGTATTCCTGGATTTTCTTGCGGCCCGGCTCGCCTTCGCGGCGAAGTTTCTCCAGGGCGGGCACGACGGTGCCCAGAAGTTGGAGGATGATCGACGCGGAGATGTAAGGCATGATGCCCAGGCCGAAGATGGTGCTCTGCTGGAGGTTGCCGCCGGTAAACATGGCGAAGTATTCGGTGAGCTGCTGCAACCCGCTGCCGGCCCCTCCGCCGCCCAGATTCTTGAAGTAGTTGGTCAGCTCGGCCTGGTCCACCCCCGGCAGCGGCACATAGAAGCCGATCCGATAGACCGCCAGCAAAGCCAGCGTGAAGAGGATCTTGTTCCGCAGATCCCTCACCTTGAAGATATTGACAAATGCTGATAACATAACCAGCTCACCTGGCCGTCCCTGGGGGGCGGCCGCACCCTACCGAGGCTCCACTTCGGCGGAGCGGATCCCGCGACCTACTCGCCGGCCTTCTCTTCCGCGGTGGATTTCTTCTTCTTGGCGGATTTCTCCGGCTTGCCCTCCGGGGCCTGAGCTGGGGCTTCCGCCGAGGGCTTGGCGGGAACCCGTTTGACGAACTTCTTCTTCGGCTTGGGGTCCAGCCATTTGACTGTGCCGCCAGCCGCCTCGATCCCCGCCACCGCCGAGCCGCTGAATCGATGGGCGCTGACCGTCAGTTTCTTCTTCAGTTCGCCGTTGCCGAGTACCTTGACCTTCTGTTCGGCGGAATGAACCAGACCCAGTTCCTTCAAGGCGGCGGGAGTCACCTGGGCCCCGTCGTCGAAGCGGTTCTGGAGATCCCCCAGGTTGACCACCTGATACCGCGTCGTGAAAAGGACGTTGCTGAACCCGAACTTCGGCAGGCGGCGGAAGAGCGGAAACATCGCGCCCTCGCCCAGTTTGCCCGGCCGATAGCCGGCTCGCGCCCCGGCACCCTTGGTTCCGCGACCGCAGGTCTTGCCATGGCCGCTGCTCTCGCCTCGACCGACGCGAATCCGCCGCTTGTGGGCGCCCGCTCGTTTGGTGATTTCCGTGATCGTCATAGTCCTGCCCGTCTTTCCGGCGGCATATCAGACCGCTATCGACACACCCCGCAGACGCTCGATCGTTTCGCGATCCCGCATCGAAAGCAGAGCATCGAGAGTCGCTTTGACCAGGTTCTTCGGGCTGGTCGAGCCATAAGCCTTCGTAAGGCAATCATGCACGCCGGCCAGCTCCAGCACCGCTCGAACGCTCGCCCCGGCGATGACGCCCGTGCCCGGCGCCGCCGGGATCAACCGCACCCGGCTGGCTCCGAATTGTCCGGTGGCGGCGTGGGGAATGGTCTGGCCGCTCAGCCGAACCGGGACCATGGCCCGGGTGGCCTGCTTGCGGCCCTTCTCGACCGCCTGCGGCACCTCGTTGGCCTTGGCGTAGCCCACGCCGACTCGCCCGTTCCGGTCGCCTACCACCACCAGGGCGCCGAAGCTGAACCGACGACCGCCCTTGACCACCTTGGCGCAGCGGTAGACCTTCACCACGACATCGTCGTAGGCCGGGCCTTCGGCCAATACCTCATCGCCCCGCTTTCTCGTTCCGCGAAAAGCCATCGCTTACCTCTGCTACCTCTGCGTGCCACGTCTCCGCCGCGGCGGCCTCACCGGCCGCGGCTCAGAACTCCAACCCGGTGGCCCGCGCCGCCTCGGCCAGGGCCTTGACCCGGCCATGATACCGGTAACCGTTGCGGTCGAAGGCCACCCGGCGAATGCCCTGCATGCGGGCCCTCTCTCCCAGGGCCTGCCCGACCAGCGTGGCCGCCGCGATGTTGCCCCCGTGCTTGAGCTGACCTGCCAAGGCCTTGCTTCTCGAACCCACGGCGCACAGGGTCCGACCGGCCAGATCGTCGATCAGTTGGGCACTGATGTTCTTGTGGCTCCGCGAGACGCTGAGCCGCGGGCGTTCCGGCGTGCCGAACACGCTCCGCCGCACCCGCCGCTTGCGGCGCTCCCGACGAACCAACTTCAGTTTGGTCGCTTTCATACGTCAACCCATCCACTCATCAGCCGCCGCCGGCTCCCGCAAACGCCTTGCCGGCCTTCCGCCGAATCTGCTCGCCCAGGTAGCGGATGCCCTTGCCCTTGTAGGGTTCGGGGTGGCGAGCGTCCTTGATCGACCGGGCGAAATGCCCGATCACCTGCTTGTCGATCCCGCTGATCGTCAGACGGGCGGGGACTTCGTCGCCGCGGGTGGCGGCGACCTCGATGTTGACCTTCACCCCGGCCGGGATCTTCAACCGGATGGGGTGCGAATAACCGCAGACCAGCTCCAGCGTGTCCCCGGCCACGGAGCAGCCGTAGCCGGTGCCGTAGATTTCCAGGGTTCGCTGATAGCCCTGGCTGACGCCGACGACCATGTTGTTCAGCAAGGCCCGCGTGGTCCCGTGCAAGGCCCGATGGAAGGCGGCATCCGAAGCCCGGGTCACCTGAAGGGCGTTGGTTTTGGCGTCGTGGGCCACGGTGACGCCCGGCGCGTGCGTCCAGGACAGGGCGCCTTTAGGGCCCTTGACCGTCACGGCGGCGCCCTTGATCTCCACGCTGACCCCGGTGGGCAGGGCAATGGGTTTTTTCCCGATACGCGACATCTCATCTACCTCGGATCGCGATCCCTCAATACACGGTACAGATCAACTCGCCGCCCAGACGACGCTCGCGGCACTGGCGGTCGCTCATGACCCCACGATTGGTGGACAACACCGCGATGCCCATGCCGTTCAGAACCCGGGGAATCTCGTCGACCGAGACATACCGGCGGCAACCGGCCTTGCTTTCCCGGCGGATGCTGTTGATCACCTGCTCCCCGCGGGGGCCGTACTTCAGGGTGATACGGAGCTGACCTTGTCGGCCATCGTCGATCTCCTCGACGTCGGCGATGTAGCCCTCCTCCTTCAGGACGCGGCAGACGGCCAGTTTCAGGCCGCTGCGGGGGCCCAGGACCTGCTTGGAATGGTTCCGCACACCGTTGCGGATGCGGGTCAACAGATCGGCGACCGGATCACTCCACATGCTGATTCAGACCTCACGCGGTTGCTGTATCTTGCCTACCAACTTGCCTTGCGGACGCCCGGAATCTTGCCTTCCAGGGCCATTTTGCGGAAGCACAGCCGACACAGCTTGAACTTCCGGTAGACCGCCTTGGCCCGGCCGCACACCTCGCAACGCAGGTACTTGCGGACCTTGAACTTGGGCTTCCGCTTCGCTTTATTGATCAATGCCTTTGTTGCCATGCCTGGCCTGCTCCTGCGCCGCCTCGAGGCTTCGGCCCCCGCGGCGCGATCTTTCCATGCGGCCGGCCTAGCCGGCGGCCTTCTCGTCCCGCTGGAACGGCATGCCCAGCAGCACCAGCAGCCTCTTGGCTTCGGCATCGTTCCGCGCCGAAGTGACCAAGGTGACGTTCATCCCCTGCTGAAACTGCACTTTGTCCGGATCGACTTCCGGAAAAACGGTCTGCTCGGTCAACCCCATGTTGTAGTTGCCCCGCCCGTCAAACCCGTTGGGGTTCAGCCCGCGAAAATCGCGGACGCGGGGAATGGCCACGCTGATCAGCCGATCCAGGAAGTGGTACATTCGTGCGCCGCGGAGCGTGACCTTCGCCCCGATCTTCATGCCCTCGCGCAACTTGAAGTTCGAGACGCTCTTGCGAGCCGCGCAGACGACCGGCTTCTGGCCGGTGATGACGGCCAGTTCCTTGACCGCCTGGTCGAGCCGGGCCTTCTCCTGGATCGCCCGGCCGAGCCCCATCGAAACCACGATCTTCTCCAGCCGCGGCAGCGACAGCGGGTTTTTGCGCCCCAGCTCCTTTTGCAAAGCCGGAACAATCTCTTTCTTGTAACGCTCGCTCAGCCGAACCATGACCACCACCACCGGGCCGTTGGGGCCCTGCTCAGTTCACGCACCCTACTTCTGGCCCTTCGCCGCCTTGGTTTGCACATCCTCGATCACCGTGCCGCCGCGGGTCACCCGCCGCTTGGACACCGGCCGCCCCTGGGCATCCCGCACCACCTCGAAGTGGATGCGACTGCCGTGGCCGGTCTTCGGGTCGACCGGCAGCACGTTGGAAATGTGGATGGGGGCTTCCTTGCGGATTCGGCCCCCGGTTGGGTTCCGGCGGCTCTGCCGAAGGTGGCGATAGACCAGGTTGACGCCCTCGATCCACACCCTGTTTCGCACCGGATCGACCCGGAGGATCTTGCCCTGCTCGCCCTTGTGGGCGCCGCTGATCACCTCCACCCGATCGCCTTGTCGCACTTTTGCAGCCATCCGCGATTCCCGTTGGCGGCGGCCTGGCGGCCGCGGCCCCTGCACCCCCGGCGGCTCAGACTACCTCGCTGGCCAGGGAAACGATCTTCATGAAACCTTTCTCGCGCAATTCGCGGGCCACGGCCCCGAAGATGCGAGTCCCCTTGGGATTCTTCTCGTCGTCGATCAGCACGGCCGCGTTGCTGTCGAACCGGACGTAGCTCCCGTCCGGCCGGCGGACCGGCGACCGGGTCCGCACCACGACGGCCTTGACCACGCGGCGGTTGTGCCGCTCCTTGCGATTGTTGCCGACCAGGAAATCGCTGTTCGGCAGCGCCTTCTTCACGGCGCAGACCACGATGTCGCCGACACTGGCCACCCGCCGCGTGAAGCGGCCCCGCGCCGTCGAGCCGCCGAGCACCCGAATCACCAAGGCCCGCTTGGCGCCCGTGTTGTCGGCGATATCCACGATACTTTCTGCCTGGAGCATATCCGGTTCACCCGCTTCAGTTCTGGGCCAGCCTTCGCACCACCCGCAACAGCCGCCAGGATTTGGTCTTGCTCAGCGGGCGGCATTCCATGATCTCCACCACATCGCCGACGTGGGCCTCGTTCCGCTCATCGTGGACCTGCAAGGTCGTCCGCCGCCGGAGATACTTGCCGTACTTGGGGTGCTTCATCAGGCGGTCGATCCGCACCTTGATGGTCTTCTGGCAGCGATCGCTCTCGACCACGCCGATCCGCGACCGCCGCAGCGGCCGCGCCCCGCCGCCGGCCCGGGGGGAGATCTTGTTATCCGCGTCACTCATGGTTCAACCCATCGTCCTCTGCCGTGGGCCGGCAACCTCCACCGGCCGCGATCTCCAGCTCACTAGGCCCTGCGGACCGACTCCGAATGATACTGGCGAGCATCAGCGTCTCGCTCGCCCCGCTCCCGCAGCACGGTAAAGACCCGGGCGATGTCGCGTTTGGTCTTGGTCAACTGCGTCGGGTCACCCAGCTTTTCCGTCACCGACTGGCTGCGAAGATCGAACAGGTGCCGCCGCAGGCGGTCCAATTCGGCATGCAGTTCGTCAGTCTTCAATTCGCGAAGGTCAGTGATCTTCATCGGCCTCGCACCCTTGGTTACAGCCCGTGCCGCCGCTTCACGAAGCGGCACCGGTACGGCATCTTGTGCGCTACGCGGGCCAGCGCCTGGCGGGCCACGCTCTCCTCCACGCCGCCGATCTCGAACAGCACCGTGCCCGGCTTGACCACCGCCGTCCAATATTCCGGTTCACCCTTGCCCTTGCCCATGCGGGTCTCCAGCGGCTTGGACGAGACGCTCTTGTGCGGAAAAATCCGAATGATCACCCGGCCCTGGCGGTGTAGAAAATGCGTGGCGGTCATTCGGCCCGCCTCGATCTGGCGGGCGGTGATCCAGCCGGGTTCCAGCACTTGCAGGCCGAAATCCCCGTACGCCACGAAGTTGCCCCGCGTGGCGTTTCCGCGGATGCGACCGCGATGGTGCTTTCTGAACTTCACTCTGGCCGGCATCATGGCCATGACGACGACTCCTGACCGGCGGCACGGGCGATCTCGCCGACCCCGTGCCCGCCCAATACATCCTCAGAACCGCTGCCTACCGCGGCCCGCCGCCGGCCGCCGCTCCTCGGCCTCGACGTCCACTTCCTGCCCGTAGATTCCACGATAGAGCCACACCCGCACCCCCAACGAGCCATAGGTGGTCACGCTGGTGGCGAAGCCGTACTCGACCCGGGCCTGCAAGGTCTGGAGCGGGATGGAACCCCGCTTCTGCACCTCGGTTCGCGACATCTCGGCGCCGCCCAGCCGGCCGCTGCAAATGATCTTCACACCCAAGGCACCGGCCGCCATGGCCGCGTCGCACCGCATCTTCATCACGCGGCGAAAGCTGGCCCGCTTCTTGAGCTGCTCGGCGATATCAAAGGCGATGAGCTGGGCGTTCAGATCCGGATTCTTGATCTCCTTGATATTCACGCTGACCTTGCGGTCGATCAACTCCTCGAGCGCTTCGCGGAGCTTGTCCACCTCCGCCCCTTTGGGACCGATCACCATCCCGGGCCGGGCGGTGGCGAGCACCACCTTGACCTCGTTGCGGGTCCGCTCGATCTCGATGCCCGCGCACCCGGCGAAAGGCGGCTCCCGGTTCAACTTCTGCTCGATCAGGTTGCGGATCTTGTAATCCTCGATCAGGAACTCGGCATAGGCCGCCTTCGGGGCGTACCACCGTGACCGCCAGTCCTCCGTGATCCCGACGCGGAAACCAATCGGATGTACCTTCTGACCCATCGCTTGTTATGCCCTCGGGCCTTCGCCGACCGTGATGGAAATATGGCTCGTCCGCTTCATAATTGGGTGCGCCCGGCCGCGGTCCTTCGGATGGAACCGCTTGATGGTCGGGCCGCAATCCACGCGGGCCTCATGCACGAACAACTTCCGGACGTCGGCTTCCTGCTCGTCGGCATTGGCCATCGCCGAGCGAAGCACCTTATCCACGAACACGCAGGCCCGCTTCTTGGTGAACTTCAGCAGCTCCAGGGCCTCATCGACATGCCGACCGGCCACGAGCTGGGTCACCAGCCGAGCCTTTCGCGGGCTGATCCGGGCATAGCGATGAGTTGCTTTCCAGACTGACATCCGCCGTTGCTCCCTGCGGCCGGGCCGCCTACACCTTCTTCTTCGCGGGGGTGTGCCCGCGCCAGATCCGGGTCAGGGCGAATTCGCCCAGTTTATGCCCCACCATGTCTTCCGTGACGAAGACCTTGATGAAGATCTTGCCGTTGTGAACCTCGAACGTCCGACCGACGAACTCCGGCGGGATGGTGCTCCGGCGAGCCCACGTCCGGATCGGCTCGTGGCTGCCGGAGTTGATGGCCTTCTCCACCTTCTCGGCCAAGCGAGGATCGACGTATGGTCCTTTCCGCAAACTTCGCGTCATGGCGACTTCCGCATTCTTTCTCGATGCCGCCGGACCCGCAGCCCGGCGGCATCCGCTCGACTCACTTCCGCCGCTTCAATACCAACTGCCCGTAACGCCGGCTCTTGCGCCGCCGCAGAATCCGCTTGTTGGAGGCCTTCCGCGGCGGACGCGTCCGACCGCCCTTGGCCAGCTTGCCGGTGGGGCTGCACGGATGCCGCCCGCCGCCGCTGCGACCCTCGCCGCCGCCGAGCGGGTGGGACACGGGGTTCTGGGCGACGCCGCGAACGTGGGGCCGCCGCCCCATATGCCGCTTCCGGCCGGCCTTGCCCAGGCTGATGTTCTTGTAGTCGATGTTGCCGAGCTGCCCCAGCGTGGCTCGGCACTCAACCCTCACTTGGCGCATTTCGCCGGACGGCAGAATGATCGTGGCCCAGTCGCCTTCCTTGGCGGCCAGCCGCGCCACGCCGCCGGCGGCCCGGACCAGTTTGCCGCCCTGTCCCGCCACCATCTCGATATTGTGGATGTCAAGGCCGATCGGGATGTCCTTCAGCGGCATGGCGTTGCCGACCTTGGGCTCCACGTTGCGGCCGCTCATCACGGTGTCGCCGACTTTCAGGCCGACGGGGGCGAGAATGTAGCGGATCTCGCCATCGGCATAGCGAACCAGCGAGATGAAGCAGTTGCGATTCGGGTCGTATTCCACGGACTCCACCGTGGCGGCAACGTCGTCCTTGTTCCGCTTGAAGTCGATGATGCGGTAGATCCGGCGATGCCCGCCGCCGCGGAACCGGGACGTGGTGAACCCCTGGTTATTGCGGCCGCCAGTGCGGACCAGCCGCTGGCAGAGGGACTTAGCCGGCCGCCGCTTCTTATCCGACAACTCGGCGAAGTCGTTGACGCTGGCCTGCCGCCGCCCCGGCGTCGTCTTCTTATAGATCTTGATGCCCATTCGCCGTCACCTTGCTGATCCGGCCCGCGTTGGCGCCGGGTTTTTCACCCTAGGTTCCGCCCTCGGTCTCAGAACAGGTCGATATGGAACTCCGGCTTCAGAACGACCACGGCCTTCTTCCAGTGGCGAGTCGTGCCGACCTTGTAACGATACCTCCGCTGCTTGCCCTTGCGGGTGGAAGTGCGGACCTCGTGAACCTTGACGTTGTAGATCTTCTCCACCGCGGCTTTGATCTCCGGCTTGCTGGCCTGCGGGTGGACCTCGAAGCTGTAAGCCCCGCCGCGGCCCGGCCGCGAGGAGGTCGAAGCGAAGGCCTGCTTGGTCTGGTGGGTGCCTTTCTCCGTCACCAGGGGACGCCGGATAATGTGGTAGATGTCCATGCCGCCTTATCCTTCCGACGATGAGCGAGCTTGCTCCACTTCCGCCTTCAGGGCCTGAAAGGCCTCCGGCGTGAACACCAGATTCCGCGACCGCAGCACGTCGTACGCATTGACCTCGCCGATCAGCTTCATCTCGACGCGGGGAATGTTGCGAACCGACTTCAGCATGGGCTCGCTGGGCGAGGCCACCGTCACCAAGGCCCCCCGGTCGGCCTTGGCCGCCCGGAGGATGCCCGCCATTCGCTTGGTTTCCGGCTTGTCGAAGTGCAGACCTTCGACAATCAGGGCGGTGCCGCCGACGACTTTGGCCAGGATTGCGGAATCCCTCGCCAGCCGCCGCATCTTCCGCGGAAAACGCTGCGAGAAATCACGAGTCCGCTTGGCGAAAGCCCGGCCTCCGCCCCGCCGCTGCGGGGTGCGGGCGTTGCCCATGCGGGCCCGCCCAGTCCCCTTCTGGCGGTAAAGCTTGCGGGTCGAACCGGCCACCTCGCCGCGGTCCTTGGTGGCGACCGTGCCCTGGCGGAGGGCGGCTCGATACGCCACCACGGCCTGCTTCAGCAGGTCGTAGCGGACGCAGCCGCCGAACAGCATCGGATCCACCGTTTCGCTGCGAATCCGCGTGCCCTGCGTGTCCAATACCGGGATCTCAAGCATGGCTCAATCGCACCACAACAAAACGGGCCGCCGCGTGGACGGCGACCCAACCTCTTTATGACTTCGTCTTGGCCTTGGACACGATCACATATCCACCCTTGGGACCCGGGATCGCGCCCTTGATCAGCAGCAGATTTCGGTCCTTGTCGATCGAGACGAGCCGCTGGTTGCGGACGGTTCGCTGCACATGCCCCATATGCCCGGCCATCCGCTTGCCTTTCTTGATGCAGCGACCATGACCGCGATTGCCCGAGGCGCCGATGCCGCCGGGCGAGCGGTGCTTGCGTTCGGTGCCGTGCGAGCCGGGCTGACCGCCGAATCGGTGCCGCTTCATCACGCCCTGGAAACCCTTGCCGATCGTCGTGCCGATCACATCCACGAACTTGATGGCCTGCTCCTCGAACACACCGACGGTCACCACGTCGCCAGCCTGGGCGGTCGCCGGCTCCGCCAAGGCGATTTCCCGAACGAAGCTGTGCGGAACGGTCTGGGCCGCGCGGGCGTGGCCGATCTGGGGCCGCGTGCAACGGCTGGGCTTGGTGCGGTCGAAACCCAACTGGATGGCGGCGTAGCCGTCGCGTTCGCGGGTCTTCACCTGCAAAACCGGGCATGGGCCGGCTTCCACGACGGTCACGGGGATGGCCGTCCCCGCCTCGTCGAAAACCCGCGTCATTCCAATCTTCCTGCCTAGTATCGCGGCTTTCATAAGGCACGAATTCCCAATGGCCCTATGGCTTTCCGTCCCGACGCGCGATCAGGCTCACGCGCCACTTGTGCTGTATACCGTTTGCCAGAGAGATCACGACAGAGGAACCGAAGCGACTGGACGCCGCTGGTTCATGTCCTATGCCTTGATCTTCACAAACACACCGGCCGGCACTACGAGCCGGTTCAACGCCTCGACGGTTCGCGCCGTCGGTTGGAAGATGTCGATCACGCGTTTGTGCGTGCGCATCTCAAACTGCTCGCGGGATTTCTTGTCCACATGCGGGCTGCGGAGGACCGTGTAGCGCTCGATCCGGGTCGGCAGCGGAACCGGGCCGCGAACCCGCGCACTGGTTCGCTTGGCCTGCTCCACGATTTCGCGCGCGGAGTTGTCCAGCGCTCGATGATCGTAGGCCTCCATCCGAATGCGAATTCGATCCAACGCCACGGCTGCTCCTCACACGCTGACTGATCGCTCCCGCGGTCGCTCATTCGAGCGAAGCAAGACCAGCCATCTTAGCATGGTGACGAGACCTGTCAACGCCCTTTTCGCAAACGAAAGCCGGACTTCGTTAATAACCATAACTCTCTGATAATAAGAAAGTTAGAATAAAACTGAGCCGCCGGCGAGACCGCTTCACTCCAGATAGCCGTGGCGACGGAGAAGTTCCCGCTGCAACGCCGGCGGCATCGGCTCATAAGCCAACGGCTCCATCGACCAACTGGCCCGGCCCTGAGTCAGCGTCCGGAGCTTCGTCGCATACTGGCTCATCTCGGCCAGCGGCACGGTCGCGAAGATCACGCGATGGTCTTCCCGCATCTCGGTATCCTGGATCAGCCCGCGACGCATGCCGAGATCGCCGCTGACCGCACCGAAATATTCGTTCGGCACGGAGACCTCCAGCTTCATCACCGGTTCCAGGAGCGTCGGCCCCGCCTTCTTCACCGCCTCCTCGAAAGCCAGCCGGGCCGCACTCTCAAAAGCCACCTCCGAACTGTCCGACGGATGCTCTTTGCCGTCGATCAACAGGGCGCGGATGTTTAGCATCTCGTATCCCCCCAGCACTCCCACTTGCATCGCCTCGCGGACGCCCCGCTCCACGGCATCCACATACACCCGCCGAATCGCGGTTCCGCCGGTCAGATCCGCGAACTCAAAGGGACGACTACCCTCTCCCCGCGGCAGCGGCTCGATTCGCAACTTCACCACGGCGTATTGCGACTGGGTCGCGGTCTGGCGAATGAAGCTACCTTCCGCCTCGGCGGGCTGCGTGATGGTCTCCCGATAGGCCACCAGCGGCTTGCCGACGTTCACCGGCACCTTGAGATCCTTGGCCAGCTTGTAGGTCAGCACCTCCAGGTGCAGCTCCCCCATGCCGCTGATGATGGTCTGGCCGGTTTCGGGATTGAAACCCTGCCGAAAGGTCGGATCCTGCCGAGCCAGCTTGGCCAGGGCCTCGGCCAAGGCCTCGCGGTCCTTGGTGCTCTGCGGCTCCACGGCGACGCTCATCACCGGAGTGGGGAACTCGATTCGCTCGTACACCACCGGATCCTTCGGATCGCACAGCGTATCGCCCGTCACCGCCTCCTTGAGGCCCAGACACGCCACGATGTCTCCGGGCACGGCTTCGTTGATCGACTCGCGACGCTTGGCGAACATCCGGAACATCCGGCTGAGATTCTCCTTGACGCCCGTGTTGGCGTTGAAGACCCGGGTGCTGCTCTTGAGCACTCCGCTGTAGACCCGCAGGTAATACAGGTCCAGCGGCTTGTCCGCGACGATCTTGAAAACCAGCGCCGACATCGGTTCGTCGCGATTCGGCTTCCGCATCACCGCCGTGTGATCCCGAGGGGAACGGACTCCCCGCACCGCGCCTCGGTCGAGGGGAGAAGGCAGATAGTCCACCACGCCGTCCAGCACCTTCTGCACGCCCACGCACCGCAACGCCGAACCCGCAAACACCGGATGCAAACGACGCGTCAGGGTCGCCCGGCGGAGGGCGCGACGGATCTCCTCCGCGGTGATGGGCTGCTCCTCGTAGTACTTCTCCATCAAGGCGTCGTCGGTCTCGGCCACCCGCTCCTCCAGACGGAGCCGCCAGCGGCGGGCCTCCTCCACGAGGTCCGGCGGGATCTCCTCTTCGCGGACCACCGCGCCGTCTTCTCCCAGAAAGCGGCAGGCCTTCATGCTCAGCAGGTCCACGACCCCGCTGAAGCCGCCCTCGGCGCCGATGGGGATGGTCACCACCGCCGGGGTCGCCCCCAGCCGTTTCTCGAGCGAGACGACGGAACGGCTGAAATCGGCCCCGATCTTGTCCATTTTGTTGATGAAACAGAGGCATGGCACGTTGTACTTGCGGGCCTGCCGCCAGACCGTCTCCGATTGGGCTTCCACCCCCTCCTTGGCGTCGAAAACCACGATCGCCCCGTCCAGAACGCGTAGGCTCCGCTCCACCTCGGCGGTGAAGTCAACATGACCGGGGGTATCGATGAGATTGAGGGTGTGTTCCCGCCAGGTCAGGGTGACCGCGGCGCTGAAGATGGTGATGCCCCGCTCCTGTTCCTGCTCGTCGAAGTCCGTAACCGTCGTTCCGTCATCCACCTCGCCCAGCTTATGCGTCTTGTTGGCGTAGAAAAGCACGCGCTCGGTGGTCGTCGTCTTGCCGGCGTCGATGTGCGCGGCGATCCCGATGTTGCGGACCTTTTGCAAGGGATCCCCATCCGCCGATCCGCCTCCGTCCGACAACCCACCCGGTCCTTTGGCCATAACCACCCTCGCCCGCCGCAGCGGCCGCGCGAACCGCTCGCCAGCCGTCTCCCAACAGGGTCAAAGAACCGCCAGTATAGCTGGTCGGCGTCTGATTGGAAAACCCGCGGGTTTGAGTGTTTCGCCTTCGGCCAGGCCGAGCGGCACACCGTGGCGGCTCCCGGCCGGCCCTACCGTGAGGTCACCCGGGCTTCCAGATCCAGCAAGAACTGTTTACGCCACAAGCCGGCGGCGTAGCCGCCCAGCCGGCCGTTCTTGTTAACCACCCGATGGCAGGGCACGACAATGGCGACCCGGTTACGGCCGTTCGCGGCGCCGACCGCCCGTTGGGCGTTCGGCCGCTGCACCGCGGCCGCGATCTGCTCATAGCTCACGGTCCGACCGTAGGGAATACTCTGCAACCGCCTCCACACCTCAACCTGAAACGGCGTGCCATGAAGCTCGACCGGCACCGTAAACTTCCGCAGTCTGCCCTTGAAGTAGTCGGCCAATTCATCGCCGAGCCGCGCCAGGAGCCGATTCTGGCCCGGCCTTGGCTCGGCGCCGAGCACCGCGGTCAGATCTTCGGTCGGACCGCGGCGACCGCTTTCGTCCTCGAACGCCAGCAGACAAACCGCTTGACCGGTCGCGCAGGCCAGCAGCCCCCCGACGGGACTGTCGAGGGTGGTCATCAGGATTTCCGGCGCGGCAATCTTCATCTTGGCCTCGCTTCCTCCATTGTCCAGGTCCCCTCCGTAATCTCGCCGCCGTTGTATTCGTTCAACCGCGACCAGGCCTCCTGGGGGTCGAGCCGACCCGCAAGCAGCGCGCTGTAAAGATCAAGCAGTGCCGCGGTCTGCTCGGCGGTTTCGTCCAGCAACTCGACCCGGAAGCTCCGCAAGCCGGAGCGGATCATGGCCGGCACCAACCGAGCGGCAGACTGAACCGCTTTATCGTAAACCGTGTCGCGTCCCAGGGCATCCCGCACCACACGATATCGCGCTCCGCGGCGGTCGGATAATACAACCGTAGATATCCTCTCCCCACAGAGCGAACCATCGCCGCGGGTTCGACGAACGGGAGCCCCCACCTGGTGCCGCGTGTGGAAAAGGGGCAGCCGCTGATGCAGGACCACTTCGACTTCAGGGGCCGATATGTGCTGACACAGAGCTGCCAGTTGCGCCCACGTCAGGTCGGCGCCCGGCGTCCATCGCGACAGCCCCCAATCTCTCAGGACGCCGGCCGACAACTCATTCACGATGTTGAGCGATGCGTCGCCGACCAGCCGCAGATCCGGCCTGGCTTGCCGCAGTTGCTCCCAAGCTCCCAGGTTCCGCACGAGAACGCCATCCGGCGACAAGTCGGCCAAGCGCCGCAGGAACTCTTCCTCGCCGGGCATGAGCACTCGCGGGGTAACCAGCGCCACCTTGCGGCCCGCGGCGCGAACCATCGCGACCGCCTCGGCGACCTCGGCGAGCGTGGAAGCCTCCACATACACCACCGGCAGCGGCACGCCCGCCACAGCAGGCGTCCACGTGGCGGCGGCCTGGACTTGCCGCGGATCGCGCACCAGCACGGACCATTCCCAGCCGGCGGCTGCACCCTGATCGCCGGGACCGTGCGGGCGTTCCCGCCTGCCGGCTTCTCGCTCGCACCGCAGCAGTTCAACGGCGTCCCGCTGCTCGACCGTGTGCCGACAGGTCTTGCGTCGAAGCCGAATTAGCCGATCCACCACCCGACGCCGCAAGTCGTTCAACACGCTCAAAGGCACCATCACGGGCACTGCGTCCGCAATCTGACCGGCCCAGCACAGTTCGACCTCGGCCAACTCGAAGGGCGTGCCGCCCAAGCGGCCGAAGTGCTCGCGCAGCAGCTTCGTGGTGAGCGGGTGCCTCCTGGCTGCGGCCGGCGGTTCCGCAGTCTCCACTTCGACGGTGAGGCCGTCCGGCTGCCGCACGGCAATGCGGAGACGCTCCCCGGTCCTGCCCTCCGCCCGTATGACCAGCGGCGTCCGCCGATAGCGGCCCTCGGCCACCAGCCGGGCGAGTCGCCTCTCGGCCTGAGGGTCGTCCGTCTTCCATACGCCGGCCCCCACACGCACCCCGGCCAGGTCGACGCCGTCTCGTCCGAAAACCAACTCGATATGGCGAGAGCCGCCAGCGGGGGGTTCGACCGAATAGACCCGCCCGCCCGTGCCGTCCGGCGAGGCCCCGCCGTCGATCAGCACCCCATCGCCCGGCTTGATCGAAATCGCGCAGCGGCTTCGATCGGCTCCGCCGGCTCCCAGCTCGACGACGACGCCGCGTGGGGTAAGGGCTGCCACGGTGCCCAACGGAAGACCGCGTTTCTTGGGAAATCGACCGTGAACCAGGTTCAGAGAATCGACGCCGCCAAGATAACCACTGCCCGTTCCCCGGGAGAAAGCCATGAGCAGATCGTCGATCAGCTCCTGGGGCGGGACGAACCGCTCTTCCGCGGCGGCGGCATCGAGCGCGAGGCGATACAAACGCGTGGCCGCCGCCACATAGTCCGCCGTCTTGAGGCGTCCTTCGATCTTCAAGCCAGCCACTCCCAGCGCGGTCAAGGCCGGAACGTAAGCCAGCCCCATCAGGTCCTGCGCGCTGAGGGGGTAGGGCCGCCCCTCCTGGCAGCGGCGGCCATCGATTTCCAGTCGATAGGGCTGTCGGCAGAGCTGAGCACACAAGCCGCGGTTGGCGCTGCGGCCCAACTCCGCCTCGCTGGCCAGGCACTGCCCACTGTAGGAGATGCACATCGCCCCGTGGACAAACACTTCCAGCTCCGCGGCGGTCTGCCGCGCCAGGCTGGTCAGTTCGGCCAGCGTCAACTCCCGCGCCACGATCACCCGGCTGATCCCCAGTGAGCACAGGCGGTTGATTCCGCCCGCCTCGGTCTGGGTCATCTGGGTCGAGGCATGGATCGCCAGCGTCGGGGCCATCCGGCGAATCATCCGGGCCAGGCCGAGATCCTGCACAATGACGGCATCGGCGCCCGCCCGAGCCATGGCCGCCACCTGCTGTGAAACCGCCTCCCATTCGTCGCAGAAGATCAGGGTGTTGAGCGCGACGTATCCTTTGACATTGCGGTCGTGCAGATAGTCCATCACTTCGGGCAGCTCTTCAAGCCCGAAGTTGACCGCCCGCTGCCGTGCGTTGAAGCCGCGAACACCGAAGTAGACCGCGTCCGCCCCGCAGGCCACCGCCGCCCGCAGGCAATCCCCGTCGCCTGCCGGCGCCAGCAGCTCGGGCACGCGCCGGATGTTTGTCTGGGGCGTCATCGCCGGTGATTATACCGGCCCCGGTCGGACGCGGGCTGACACTCGTCGTCTGGTCTGGTTAGTCGTCATGGACAGTTTTTCAGCGGTGCCGGACCGCCGCCTCTGTTCCGCGCTGCCGCCTTGCTCTAACCAGCCTCCCCCCTTCCCTGTCTATACCTGCGTGCATCGCAGCCATCGGAGCCAGGCGAGCCCCGATGCGGCGCTTGCAGAAAGGAGAAGCCGCCATGAAAGCGATGATGACCCTGATCGGCGCACTGGCACTCAGTTGCGCGAGTGCCGCCTGGGCCGGCGACGCGGTGGCGACGTCTGTGGCCGCCAACGGAGGCTCCAGCCGCGCGCAAGCCGTCTCCACCGGAAACGGGAGTGCCACGGCCCACTCGGCGGCGACCAACGGCGGGCAGGCGGTCGCCAACGCCGAAGCCAACGGTCGCGGCCGCGGAGAGGCGGTCAGCACGGCCATCGCCGTCGCCGACCGCGGTCGAGCGGCCAGCAACTCCGTGGCGAACGCCACGGGCGTCCTGGGCGGACGGAGCGTCGCCCTGAGCGATAGCACCGCCGCCACCGTGGGAGGCGTCGCCGTGAGCAACAGTCGAGCGGACGCCGGCTCCGCTTACGGCGGAACGGCGGTCAGCAGGTCCTCCTCGCTGGCCCTGAGCCGCTACGGTGTGGCCACCAGCGACAGCGTCGCGAACAGTCGCGGCGTCCTCGGCGGCCGAGCCGTGGCCACGAGCGATTCCGTGGCGGACAGCCACGGCGGCATCGCCCGCAGCCGGGTCGTCGCCGACGCGGCGGGGCGATGGCATGGCACCGCGGAAGCCAACGGGACCGGAGTCAGCATGAGCGGCCCCGCACGCTGGAGTCGGGCCAACGTACACGCTCAAAGCCGGGCCACCTGGTTCGGCCACAGCCGGGCGAACGCGGCCATCGTCGAGGTCAGGCGTTGAGGCCAGGAACACGGCGCGGCGTCGGTCGGTGGGACCTGTGGCCAGCAGGCCCGCCGGCCGGCCCGCGAAGGGCTCGCGGCGGTTGAAACGAAGGAACCCGAACCATCTGATGAAGCACAAGGAGCGTCCCATGTTGACCACGATCAAGACCAACGAACGCAAGATCCTCAAGCGCGGCTTTTTGATGCTGGGTGGATGGCTGCTGGTCGTGAACGCCTGCTGGGCCGGTGAGGCGGCCACCACCGCGTCGGCCGGGTCCAACGGCTCTCGCACGGGCAGTGCTTCCGCCTCGGCCAGCTACACCGGCGACGGTCGCGGTTTCGCCCAGACCAGCACGCGAAGCGGGCCGGTCAGCGTGGGCCGCGGGATCGCCTACGGCGTGGACCGCGACGGGATCACCTTCTCGGCAAGCCATGCCGTCGCCAGCCGCTTCGGACCGGCCGTGGCCAGCAGTCTGAACATCACCATCGGGCGCGACGGCAGCGTGGCCCACAGCACCGGCCTGAGCATCGCGGGCGGCGACCGCACGCGGGTTGCCAACGCCGGAGGCTTCGCGGCCAACCACCGCGGCAGCGGCGCGACGGCGGGAGCGACCGCCGGAGGCCACACGGGCGTTAGAGGGCGGGTGCAAGCCATGACGGACTCGAGGAGCCTACCTCCCTGGCGACTGCGGCGGTGAACGTCCGACGCAAAGTCTCGAAACGACCGGCCCGTATGGTTCACGGAACCGTGCGGGCCGGCCTCTTCTGGGGGAAGGGAGCAGACCCGGAGGAGTCTCTGTCCCGAAGTTCATGAAAAGCCCCCGCCGCACCGCGATTCAGGTCGGGGCATTACAAAGTGGGGTGTGGAAGCAACCCCATGGGCATGCCGGCGGTACGGAGGGGGCCTCGCCATTATAGCCCGCAGACTGGCGGTGAAAAGGCCGAATCATCAACAGAACGTCCGGCGGACGCCGCAGCCCGACGACGTCGGCACACGACGTGGTTTAGCCGAATATCTATATATGGCCTCGCAATCGGTATTCCAGCAGGGCCGGCAGTTCATAGAACAGTTCCGTCAGGATGCGGTAGTTGTTCTTGAGGCTTGATCGATAGACGCGAAACTGTCTTTCCCACCGCGGCTCTCTCATGCAGATGTGTCGGTAGCCGGCCTTCTCGAAGCAGAGCTTGCTCCGCAACAGGTGGGCGTAACTCGTCACCACGATACAGGTGTCTTGAGCCGGGTCCACGCCGCAATGGCGTTGAATCGAGCCGGGATGATCCGCGGTGCGATAGGAATGCTCGTCAATGAGTATCTGCCCCGGCGACGCGCCCCATTCCACGGCAAGCATTCTCATCATGGCCGCACCGCCGGGGTTATTACTAAGGATCAGCCGTTCGCCGTAACCCTCGTTGAGCAGACGCGTGGCCTCGATCACCCGTGATGGATCCCCCCCAAGGCAGATGATGAACCGCGCCGGCTGCAACGGAGCCTGACAATCGAGGGCGCGAAAGACGCGGGGAGGCAGCGGCGAGGCCCAGACCAGGACGAGCAGTGCCACCGCCCCCGTGATCAGGTGTTCGATCCAACGCGCCACCCGGCCGAGCCTCCTGCGGAACTGCCGCGGGCGGTTTGCGGCCAATGAGTCAGGTTGCTCGGAGTTCTTGGTGCTCACGGCCGTTCCTCGTGCGGGTACGGAAGCTTCAGCCAGGCGTCTGACAGCGTGTGTCCGCCGCCTTGTGGACGGCGGATCTCAATCCTAGAATCCCTTCCGCGATGGGCTGCGACTCGATTTCACCCACCGGGATTCCCAACGCCCTCACCGTCGATGTCGAGGATTATCATAACATTCTGGCCCGCGATTGGCTGGAACGCGATTTTCCCCCCACGGAGGCGGTGGTTCGCAACACGGAAAGGCTACTGGATCTCTTCGATCAACACCGGGTGTCCGGCACCTTCTTCATCCTCGGCGAAGTCGCGGAACATTACCCCACGCTCATCCGGCGGATCGCGTCCGCGGGTCATGAGTTGGGCGTCCACGGCTACCGCCACCGGCAGGTCTTCAAGCTCACCCCGGAGCTCTTTCGTCAGGAAGTGGCTCGAGCCAAGGCAAGAATCGAAGACCTGATCGGCGGACCCATCCAGGGGCATCGGGCCCCTGCTTTCTCGATTCTTCCGGAAACCTCCTGGGCCTTTGACGTGCTGCTGGAAGCGGGCTTTCGATATGATTCGAGCATCATGCCGATCAAGGCCCGCCGCTACGGCTGGCCCGGGTTCAACCCGAACATCCAGTGGATGCACCTTCGTGGTGGGGATCTTATCGAAGCGCCGCTGTCCTTCTGTTCGATCGGATTCCGCCGACTGCCCGCGTGCGGCGGCGGCTACATCCGCCACTTTCCCGCGGTCTTCACGCGGTGGGCGTTTCGCCAGGTCCAGCGACACCGGCCGGCCATCCTCTACATGCACCCTTACGAGATCGAGCTGTGCGGGCCAAAGCTGGACACGACCGGCCTGACGCACGACGCCGCCCGGCGGGCCCGCCGTTTCCATCGACTCCAGATTCGAAACCGCCATACGGTTCTGCCAAAGATCACCGCACTCCTTGAGCAATTCTCCTTTGCCCCTCTCGCCCGCGTCATTGAGGCGACGCTGGCGGCCGGCCCGGTTAGTAAGGCCCGGGCAGCAAAATGTTGAAGACCGGCGGGGTTCAGGTTACGCTTCGGTCGTCCGATCATAGATTGCCTCGTCGCGTTGGCCTGGCGAAGCGGCTCGCCACCATCGCGGGCGGGAATCCCGCTGGGCGAACATGGCCACGGAACCCCATCTGACTCCCGCAACCGACGACAGCCGAACGGTCGAACGGCTCTGGTACATTCCGCCGAAGCCGATCCCCCCGCAGGGGTTTCTGGTCTATTCGCGAGACTTCATCCTCGCGGCCATGCAGGGCCGCATTACCGCGCCGCAGCAGATCAATCGGGCCTGGTACTGGCAGGTGCTGGCCATGGTGGTTCTGTCGGTGATGGCGGTGATCCAGTCCGTCCTCATGCTGCTGGCGGTGGTGCCGATCACCTCCTGTCTTCTGGAGACGGTTTCGCGGGTTTTCACCCGCAACGCCGCGGGGTTCTTCCTGCGGGCCTGCTACTGGAAGGCGAAACTGAAGTACCTCGGGCAGGACACGATCATCGATCAGGGCGTGGAGATCTGGGGCCCGGCCGCGGTCTCGATCGGTTCCCAATGCCACATCGACACCAACGTTCGCCTGGCCGCCGGCGAACGCCGCCAGCAGCAGCATGGCTGGATCACCATCGGGGACTACGTGCATCTGGGGCCGGGCGTACACATCGCCGGCCGCGGCGGGGTCAAGATCGGCGATTTCGTCGGCATCATGGCCAACGCCCACCTTTATAGCGCCACGGGCGTGCTGCTGCACCCCGCCGACCCCGGCCGGCTGATCAGCATGACCCACATGGCCCCCCATGATCAACAGTACATCATCGAAGCCCCGATCCATGTCGACGATTATGCCTGCATCGGGATGATGACCCGTATCCTGCCGGGTGTCCGCGTCGGCCGCGGCGCGGTCGTCCACGCCAATGCCGAACTGACCCACGATGTAGCTGCCTTCGCCAACTTTGGGGCCATCCCTCGAGGACGGCAGATCGGCTGGCGAAAGCCCCGGCGCGCCAGCGCCTTCCTGGTCCGTGCCGCGGCGATGGAGGATGAAATCGCCGCCGTCGGGGAGGAACCGCTCCCCGGAACCGGCATCCGCATCCGGGAGCTGCTCAACTCCAATGAAGCGGCCACGCTGGCCCAGGTCATTGACCTGCATATTCAGGCCTTTCCGGACGGCGTCACCACGCAGCTCGGGCGGCGGTTCCTGCACCAGTATTATGTCGCCATGGTGAACAGCCACGGGGCTTCGCTGTGGATCGCGGAGCGGGATGGCGAAGTCTGCGGATTCCTGGGCTGTGCCACGGATCGCTTCGCCTTCGAGAGGGCCCATCGCTCCGGTGCGGCCCGGGCCCTGGCCCTGTGGCGGTTCCTCACCCTACGCCTCAGCCCCATCGCCGTCGTGCGGTCCATCCGCAAGAAGCGTCTGGCCCACGGTGTGCCGGAACGCGCCGAACTGCTCTCCATCGTGGTGTCGCCGACGCTACGGAGGAGCGGGCTGGGCAAGCGATTCCTTAGCCTCTGGCTGCACCGGCTCCGGCTGGCCAACATCGCGGGGTTCATCGTCTTCACCGACAACCCCGAGGGAATCAACTTCTACGAGAAATACGGGGGAGAGACCCTGTTCAAGTTCAACATGCGGTCAGTGTGGTCCGCCTGCTACAGGTTTCGGGTGGATAACACTCCCGGATCATCACTGCCGGGGCGGCTGACCTCCCCGGCAGCATCGTAACCCGGACTCGATCGGCCGTTTGGCCGGGGCGCTATGAGCCATTCCGACACCATCCCCGACGCCGCGACCCTGTCCCGAGCCGCCACGGCGCTTGCGGAGTTGCACGCCAACCCCACTCTCCTCAATCTGGCCCAGGCCACCCGTCGTCTGTCGGAGCTGACTTGTTTGGGCCGCGTTCCGGTCCGCGTGGGCGTGGTCGCCTCCTTCACCTTCGAGCCGCTCGTCCCGGCCCTGCGGCTGCAAGGACTGCGACACGGTCTCGCTCTGGACGTATACTGCGGCCCGTTCGGGCAGATCGAACAGGAGTTGCTCAATCCCGATTCCGGGCTGGCCGCCGCGCGGCCGGACGTGGTCCTGGTCGCCGCACGGCTCCAGGACGTGTGTCCGCCCCTTCACGATGCATTCAATGGCCTGTCCGCGGAGGAGGCCTCCGCCATCACGGACGCCTGGCTGGCCCGCCTGCGGGCGGCGGTGGAGGCTTTTCGCGCCCGATCACAGGCCCACCTGTTGATTCAAGGTTTTGAGCAGCCGGGCTGGCGGGCGCTGGGCTTGGCCGATGCCGCCGCCAGCCCGTCGCAGGCCGCCACCATCGAGCAAGCCAACGCAGCCCTGCGGGCGATGGCGGCCACCTTGCCGAATACTCGCGTCATGGACTACGACGCGTTGGTCAGCTTTCACGGCCGCGGCCGGTGGGCGGACCCCAAAACGCTGTTCTTCGCCCGGATCCCCATCGCCCCGGCGCACTATTGGCCCCTGGCCGGTTTCTACATTCGGCACATTTACCCGCTCTACGGTCTCGCCCGCAAAGTCATCGCGGTGGACGCGGACAACACGCTCTGGGGCGGCGTGGTCGGCGATGTCGGCCTGCACGGGATCACTCTGGGACACGACTACCCCGGCAACGCCTTCGTCGCCTTCCAACGCAGGCTGTTGGACCTGCACCGCCGCGGCGTCGTGCTCTGCATACTCAGCAAGAACCAGCCCGGCACCGTGGAGGAAGTGCTGGCCCAACATCCGGAGATGGTGCTCCGGCCCGAGCATTTCGCGGCGTTGCGGGTCAACTGGCGGCCCAAGCCGGAGAACCTCCGTGACCTGGCCGCCACGCTCAACCTCGGCCTCGACAGCTTCGTCTTCATCGACGACAGCCCGGTTGAGTGCGAACTGATGCGGGCGGCCCTGCCCCAGGTGTTGACCGTTCTTCTGCCGCAGGAGCCGGCCCTAAGCCCCGGCATGATCGAAAGCCTCGACTGCTTCGAACAATACACCATCTCCGAGGAAGACCGGGCCCGCGGGCAGCTCTATCGGGCGGAGGCGGGCCGGCGCGAACTACAGACCGCCGCCGTCGACATGCCCAGCTTTTACCGCCAGTTGGAGATGAAGGTTCGGATTTTCGTCGACCACCGGCCGCACCTCGGCCGCGGCGCGCAGATGACCCAGCGAACCAACCAGTTCAACATGCACACCCTCAGGTGCAGCGAGGACGACATGCGGAGTTTCATGGAGGATCCCCGGCACCGGGTGTTCACGCTTGCCCTGGCCGACCGCTTTGGAGACAATGGAGTCGTCGGACTGGCCGTGGTTCGCTTGGATCCGCGGGAATGGCGTCTTCGACTGTTTCTGATGAGTTGCCGGGTTCTCGGCCGCACGGTGGAACAGGCCTTCGTTGCCTGGATCGCCGGCCAGGCGCTCGCGGCGGGCGCGGCGCGATTGACCGCCGAGTTCGTCCCCACGACCAAGAACCAGCCGTTCGCCGGTTTCTATCCCGATCGCGGGTTGACCCCCGCGGGCACCGAAGGCGGCGTGCAGCTATATTCCTGGGATCTGTCCCAGGCCGACCTGACGATTCCCGACTGGCTGGATCTGACCGTGATGTCATCGCCGGAGGCGCAAGACCCTGATGGACAATCTTGATAAGTTCCGCTCGGTCCTTTCGGCCATTCTCGGCATTCCTCCGGATCGGGTCACCGACGACCTCTCTGCCGAAATGGTGGACACCTGGGACTCGTTGAATCACATCAACATCATCGGCGCGCTCGAACAGGAATTCGGAATCAGCCTTCCCGCCGACCACCTCGGCAACTGCATGTCCGTCGCCCGCCTGAAGGGTCTTCTGACCCAGCACGGCGTTGCCATCTGAGGAGCCCGCCCATGCCGCTCGAAGGCCGTCCGCAGGCCCCGAGTAGTCCACCGTCGCCGCCCGTGGGCGGTTTCCTCGCTGTCGGGCGGATCTGGGCGTTCGCCTTTCTGGTCGCGCTGGCCCTTTACGCCGCCACGGCGAACCGAGGGCCGCAATGGCAGGACTCAGGCTGGCAGCAGGTCCGCATTCTGGCCGGCCGCGTCGAGCATCCCCTGGGCTTGGCGCTGACCCACCCGCTCCAGTTCTGGCTCGGACGGACGGCCTTGAGGGTGCTACCGCTGGAGCCGGCATTGGCCATCACGCTGGTCAGCAGCGTGGCAGCGGCGATCGCGGTGGCCAATACGGCCGGCATCGTTTTCCTGCTGACCCGCCGGGCCTCGGCGGCGATGCTCGCCGGATCGGCCCTGATGCTCTCGCACACTTTCTGGCAACACGCGACGCACACCGAATCGTACGCCCTGGTCGCGGCGCTGCTGACCACGGAGTGGATCTGCTGGGCGGCGTATGCAAGATCCCCACGAGCGTGGTTATTGGTGACGGTCGCCGCCGCCAATGGTCTCGGCCTCGCCAACCATCTGCTGGCGGCGCTGGCCACCCCCGTCGACGCCATTCTATTGCTGTCGGCCCGGCGACGCGGCCTGTTGACGCCGCGAACGCTCGGCCTGGCCGCGGCGGTCTGGCTCCTCGGCTCATCACCCTATACCGGGCTGGTCGCACAGACCGCGCTCGATTCCGGCGACTGGGCCGGCACGCTCCGGTCGGCCTTCTTCGGCAATTTCGCCTCGGAAGTCCTGAATCTGCGGCTGTCCGGACGCATGATCGCGCTAATCTTCGGATACCTCGTTTACAACTTCCCGAGCTTCCTCCTGCCGCTGGCCATCTTCGGGTTGAGCAGACGAACCGCCGACCCGGATGCGGCTCTTCGCCCCTTCCGGTGGCTGTTGCTGATCTACACGGTCTTTGTGGCCCGTTACAGCATCACCGACCAATACACGTTCTTCGTTCCCGTTTACTTGTTGCTGGCGGTCTTCGGCGGCTATGGAATCGCCGTCCTCGCTGAACGCCACGCGGCGACGTGGCGCTGGCTGCGCCCCTTGGTGATCATCACTTGCGTCTGGCAACCGCTGGTATACGCCGGGGCCGCCGCCGTGCTTTCGCACCGTTCGGTTTTCGCGTCATTGGTGGGCAACAAGCCCTATCGCAACGGCTATCAGGCACTCCTCCTCCCCTGGGGCGTGGGCAAGGATTACGCCGAGCGATTGAACGCCGACGCGGCCCGGCAGGCCGGCGATCACGGCCTCGTCCTGGTGGAGGACGCGATGATGATCTTCTCCCTGGAATACGCCCGACTCCTCGGCCGCATCCCCGAGGGCGTGGAAATCCGCCGCTTTCACCAACATCCGTCGGAAGCCGTGCCCTTTCCCGATGCCCTGACCGGCTCGCGGCCGGTGATCCTCGTCCCTCGGGACCGCGACCGGCCTCCGCCACCTCCCGACGGAACCCGCTGGAGCAGAGTCAACGACCTTTACATCCTCCAACGGGATGAGGTCGAACCGAACCGCCCAGACCCTTGAATACCGGATCGGCCGCTCTGCTGAGCATCCGCGCCGCGAGGCGAGGCATCCGGCGGCGGCGTGAACCCGAGACTATCATTTGCCATGAACGCGACCTCGAACACCTGCTCGTTGTCTCAGCGTCAGTGCGTCCCCTGCCAAGGCGGCGTGCCGCCGCTGGAGGAGACCCGCATCCGTGAACTCCTGCCCCAGCTCCAAGGCTGGACGGTGGTGGATGGTCATCACCTGACGCGGACGTTCGTCTTTCCGGATTTCCAGCAAGCGTTGGCGTTGGTGAACCGCATCGGCGAACTCGCCGAACAGGAAGGGCATCACCCCGACATCTACCTCGCCTGGGGTAAAGTGCGGGTCGACCTGTGGACGCACAAAATCGACGGCCTCACCGAAAGCGATTTCATTCTGGCCGCGAAGATCGACCAACTTGCCTAGCTCGCGGGGCGACGAAAGTCAAGAGTTCGCGGCTTTCCGGCGCAACTTTTGCGCGACCGGCGGAATCTATACCGATTCCTCACCTTCCGGGATTTGCATTCCCGCCGTTCATCGGGTATAGATAGGGTGTAAGGGCGTAGCGTCCCTGCCATGTTCGACACCGGAAGCACGCGTTTCGTGAACCGTTAAGCGTGAATTCAGGGAGCCGGGCAGAGCAACTTCGCCGGACGAACTCCGAGCTTTACGGAGAGGTCCGGAAGACTCGAAAGGTTCCCCCCTTGCTACAAGGGTTCACCCAAACCGCTTCCGAACGGCATTACGGTGGAGACGCCGACCTTCGCGCGAGACCCGTCTCGTAACGACGAAGCGGGTCTTCCTTTTTGCGCCCGCCGCTCTTATCACGCTGCGTCACCCCTCAAGATAAAGTCGAAGCCGCTGCGGAAGGCGATCGGCAAGCCTCGGGTCAGCGGGCCTCCTATTCGCCTGACAAGTGTGCCAGAAGAGATGGCGACGCGATTCCAGCCCATGACGGTGGATGAATCGGAGTGCGCCCCAGAGCGCCTTCGCCGTATAGGTGTTGTCCAATTCCACCCCTTCCAACGCTCGCATCTGCCCCACCAGCGGATCGGCGTCTGGCAGGCGATGACCATACCCGGCTCCCAGGGCGGTCGCCTCCACCGAGACGTCGCCGGGCCGGACGACGACATCCGGCACTGCGGCATGGTGCCACTGCAACCGCCGCAGCGTGCGACGGGACAGGCGGGCCCAGCGGGCCGCCGTGGCGTACCAGCGGCTAGCCACGACGATCCCGACTATCCGTGTCCGCAGCCTCGCCAGCCGAAGGCCCAGCGCCAGACCTGCCGCCGTGCCCAGACTGCCCAAGGGCACGAAAAGAAAGTCCGGTTCCGGCAGCAAGCCCGCCTCGACTTGCGCCCGCAATTCTAACGCCGCGTTGACGTGCCCCACACAAGCCAGAGACGACGTGCCCCCGGGCGGGATGAAGTGCCAGCGGCTCCTCCTGGCTGATTCCGACAGCCAGCGAGCGGTCAGAAGCGGAAGTACCGTGGCGTACCCTGCGGGCACATACTCCACGCCCAGCTCCACACCCCGGAGCAGATTGTCAGCGACTCGGGGCGAAGCGGGCTGCGGCAAAACCAAGGCCGTCACACCCATGCCCAGCGGATGGGCGTGAAAAGCAGTGCAGACCACATGGTAACTGCCCGCCGCCGCGACCGTCAGCAGACGCCTTGCTCCGCGACGCTCCGCCTCCGCCAACAGGAACTCCAGTCCCCGCACCTTGTTGCCGCCGCAGCCGGGGTGGCTGAGGTCCTCTCGCTTGATGTGGAAAGAGGCCAGGCGGTGAGCGTGGGCGAATCGGCCGGCCTCCAGCACGGGCGTCGGCCAACACCCGAGCGGCCATCGCGGCAGCCCGCTCGCCAGTCGGGGCCAGACGCTGAACAGAGGAATGAGCGGGGCAGGAGGTAAATGCGGCGATTGGCTCGTCACAGCAAGGCCCCCTGGATCGCCCATCGTCTCTACTCGCCAACCAGCGCGGTGGCCACATGCTCGGCAAGGGCCGCGATGGTCATGGATGGGGGCACACCGGTCGGCGCCGGCAGAAGACTGCCGTCGGCCACGTAAAGCCCTGGATACCCGTGTACCCGCCCGCGGCTGTCCGTCACGCCGTCACGCGGCGAATCCGCCATCGCCGCCCCTCCCAGCGGATGCACCGTGATCGGCAGCCGGCGGGCGATGATGCCCGGCGGCGCCACCAATGACGCCTCCGCGGCACGAGCCAATTCACCAAGCCGCATAAGGCTACGCTCGAGGAATCCCTGACCCGCCGTGCCTTGCCGTTGGTGGGCCAGGCGGCCGCGGTGGTTGAGGGTCAACACGCCCCGATCGTCGCCGAAACCCATGACTCCGAAAGACCAGGTCGCCCGACGAGCCGGAGAGAGCCGAAGACCCCCGAACCAGCGGGCGGGGTTCAGCAAACCCGAGAAGCCCCCGAAGTCGAACGGCACCAGCCCCGTCTCCATCAAGTACATGCGATCGCGGTCCCAGAGATCCAGCCAGGAAGTCACGGGCGGGCCGCTGTCAGGCGGTAATTCGAGCCGGGGCGAAACCAGCAGACCCCCGAAGTCGCCGTTGGTGGAGAATCCATGACCGAGGGCCTTGCTCAAGGCGGGCAGGGTCCGCAGCTCGTCGCGGCACCGCAGCAGCAGCCGAGTGGTACCCAGCGCCCCCGCGGCCAGTACCACACGACGGGCACTGATCGCACTGTCCAGGACCGCCCCTGCCTCGAACGATCGGAAAAACACGCGATATCCACCGGGCGCCGCCGCCAGGCCCGTGACCTCGTGCAGCGGACGGATGGCCGCGCCAGCCTTCTCCGCCGCGGCCAGATAGGTGGCTTGCAGCGTTCGCTTGCGAGCGGCCCGGCCGCCTCGCAGCCAGGCGACCAGTTCGGCATACACTCCGCTGATCTCGGGCCGCACCGCCAGTTCCGCGGGTTCCGCCGGCCAATCCATCGCCAACGGCAGGGTGGCCCTGGCCACGTTCAGGCGTTCGGCCAGCACGGTCATGGCCTTCATCCGCCCCAGCTCGATGGGCACCGGCGAAGGGCAGATAACCGACTGCACCCGATCGTACAGGGGCTGCAATCGCCACCAATTGACACCGGCCGGCCAGCCCGCCTCAAAAACCTCCGGCCGCGGACGAACCGTGACGGCGGTATAGAGGTTGGATCCGCCGCCGACGCCGTTGGCGGTCAGCGCCAACAGCCCGCTAAGGCGGTGCAATTCCAGGAGGCCCGGGGTCTCCTCGTCACGGAAAACGGCGGCGCGGCCCAAGGCCATGTTCTCCAGCAGATCCGACGTCAGACGAGGACCGCGTTCCAACACCACCACCCGCAGACCGGCTTCGGCCCCGCGGAGCGCGCAGACCGACCCGCCAAAACCCGACCCCACCACGATCAGATCCGGCGTCGCCTGGTTCATGAGCGGTCGCGTATACTATCACGCACCGGGCGAAGAAACAGCGAACAGATGGCGGTTTGCACGGTCACGGCGACGGATTGTGAGGCAACCGGTGATTGTGGATGTTCACTGCCACGTGGGCTTCAGCGCTCGCCGCCTCGACGAGCATCCGGCCCGGTTTTCCTTCGAGCCTGGCGGGGCCTGTGGGCAACCAGGATTCGACAGTTACTTCTCACCGCGGATGCTGCGGCGGGCGGGTTGGTTCGTGGTGAAGCGGTGGCTGGGCATCAATCCGCATCTGCCGATCGGCCCCGAGCTCGACCGGCAGATCGCCGCGGTCAACGAGCAACACTGGTCCGCGCCGAGCGTGGACCGGCTGGTCTTGCTGGCCTTCGATGAGTACCACGACGACTCGGGCCGACCGGTCGGGCCGGCGGTCAGGCGGCGAGGCCTGGGATCGGACCTCTACGCCTCGAACACCCTGGTCCGGGCCTTATGCCAAGCCCGGCCGGATCGCTATCTCTTCGGGGCTTCCATCCATCCCTATCGCCACGGCAGCGAGGATTTCCTGGCCGAGGTCGCGGCCGCGGGAGCCGTGCTGGTGAAGTGGCTGCCGGCCCACCAGAACATCAGTCCGACGGACCCGCGGACCAAAGCCTGCCTGCGGGCCGCCGCCAGGCTGGGCCTGGCCATGCTCATCCACTATGGCGGTGAATCCTCGCTGACTCCTCAGCATGCCGAATTCGAGGACGTCCGCCCCATGCTGGCCGTACTCAAGGAGTTGCGGCAGGCCGGCGAGATGCCGGTCACGCTGATCGCCCATGCCGCGACGCCGACGTTCCGCTGGCAGAACTCCGCTGGGCATCAGGCGCTGATCAGCGGACTGGCGACGGATTTCGCCGAGGCTCCCCTCTATGCCGAGATCTCGGCCCTCGGGGCCGTGGGCCGAACCGTATGGCTGCGGCGGCTATCCAACCGTGCGGATCTGCAACACAAGCTGGTGTGGGGCAGCGATTACCCGGTGCCGGCGGCCCCGCGGCTGTTCTGGAGGTCGCTTCCACCTGCCGAAAGGCGGCGAATCGCGGCTCATCCCTCATGGGTGGAGCAGTCGCTACAATTGGCCCGGGCGATGGGTCTTGCAGAGACGGTGTTCACCCGGGCCGCGAGCCTGCTTCGCCAGTCGGAGCAGCCCCGCCGGTCATAGGGGCTGGGGTGCCGTAAAGAAGGCGACCGAAGTCGATGGCTACTCGTCGGAGTCGTCCTCGTCGGCTTCGTCCTCGTTTTCGTCCTCGTTCGAAGCTCGCCGGGTCTTCTTGCCGGTATCCTTCTTGTCGCTTTTCCCGGCCTCTTTCCTGTCGGCAGAGGCTTGCTTGTCGCCGGCGCCGTCATCGTTGCTCTCGAGCAGCTTGAGTTCCGCCTCGGCGATCTTGGTGTACTTCGTATCCGGGTACTTCTCCATGATCCGCTTGTAGTAACGGATCGCGTCGGCCTTGTCGCCGTACTGGACGCAGGCGCGGGCAATGGTCAGCCAACCCAGCGATACCCGCTCGGCCTCCTCCTTGCGAACGATGTCCATGATCCGGCTGTTAGACTTGATCTGGTCCAGTTTGCCCTTGGCATCCTTGGCGACTTTCGTGCCCTTGTAATCCCTGGAGATGTCTTCATAAGCCCGCAAAGCCTCGGCGTACTTGCGGTCCTTGTAGAGCTTGTTGGCCTTGGAGAAGGCGGCGTCAGCCGACTTTTCGGCCAGAATGCCCTTCGATTTCGGCGGGGCATCCCGAAGGGCCTTGTCGATGGCTTCGCGGACCATGGCCGCGTGGCCCTTCCAAAGGATCTTGTTGTCCGGGCCGATGACGAACGCCGTGGGGATGCCCGTGACGCCGAAGGCATCCTTCGCGGAAGAGCCGGCTCCGACGATGTAGTTCATCTTCATTTCCTTGATGAACGGCCGGACCTTGGATTCGCTCTCGTCGGAGAGGGCCACGATCACCACGCCGCGGCTCTTGTACTTATCGTGAGTCTCGATCAGGTGCGGGATGGTCTCACGGCAGGGGCCGCACCAGGTGGCCCAGAACTCCACGACCACGATCTGGCCCAGGACATCCGCCGGCTTGAGCGACTTCATGCCCGGCGGCAGGTTGAACCACTGCTCGGCATCCCACTCTGGAGCCTTGTCCCCGACCTCGGTCTGCGCCGCCGCCGGCGACCCCAGAATCAACAAACCGCCCAACACCGCCAGCACGTATTTCATCATGACTCCACACTCCTTATCGCCTGGGCGGCTGCCTGTCTGCCGCCCAGCGAAAACCACGGACGGATAACCTCACAGCCGCAGTCGATCCAGCTCTTCACGAGCGATCTCGGCGTAATCACTCTCCGGGTACTTGCCGATGATCCGCTCGTAATACTCCACCGCGTCCTTCTTTCTTCCCTTTTTGGCGAACGATCGAGCCATGCTCAACCATTCCTCGCAATCCCGCTTCAACAGCTCGGCCTGGACCTGAGCCATGATCCGCTCGTCAGCCCGCAATGCCTTCAGGCGGGCCTGGGCCGTTTTCGCCGACTTGGTGCCCTGGTGGACCTTGGCGATTCGCTCGTAGATCTTGAGCGCTTCGAAGTACTTCTTCTTCTTGACCAACTCATCCGCCTTCTTCAGGTCGCGTTCCGGTCCGAAGGCCGCGAAAGGGTCGGTGGACTTCGGCGGCTTCTCCTTCAGCAGCCGGTCTATGGTCTTCACGACCTCCTCGGAACTGGGATGGCCGCTCCACGCGATCAGGCCGTCGGGGTCGATGATGAACATCGTTGGAAAACCGCTGATGCCGTAAGCCTTCTTGGCGGCTCCGGCCCCGGCCCCGACGATATACGGTATCTTCTCCTCCCGGACCGTCTTGCCGACCTTCTCGCTCGTTTCGTAGGACAGCGCCAGCAGCACCACGCCCTTGGACTTGTACTTGTCGTGCAGCTCGATCAAATGCGGAATTCCGGCTCGACACGGGCCGCACCATGTCGCCCAGAACTCCACCAGCACGATCTGGCCCTTCAGGTCCCGCAACGTGACACGCTTGACGTGCTTGGGCAGGTTCCACCACGCCGTCGCCGTGATGCTCGGCGCAGGGTCTCCCTCCTGAAGTGGCCCGGCAAGGACCACAGAACCGACCAACGTCAAGACCGCCGCCAGCCCCAACTTTCTAGCCACCTCGATAACCCCGGATGAACCGCATCATCCCACACCCGCTCTGCGGCCCCTTGATCTGAACTCGGAATCCGGACCAATCGGGTGTGTATTCGATCGCCTACCCCGCAAACTGGGCTCGCAGCGGGATCACGCGGCAGGACCGCGGAACAGCGGACCACTCTGGTTCGTACCCGCACCCGCCGCAGGGCGTTGCGGCTCGGTGTCGGACAGCTCGCCTCCGTCATTCGTACGTCCACAGTATACTCCAAGCCCGGGCAGGACGCAACCTCTTTGCGCATAACCAACTACCCTAGCGCGATTTGCCGGCGAGCCAGCCGGGCTGCCGACGTCCGTTATGGAAAATTGCCCCGGTTTGCTGCGATGCGGTAGGATGAGTAGGGACTTCTGGGTGAGGTGATCGAGATGCGTACGGACCTCCAACCGGCCAAAGCCACCGTTTTCGTCCGGAGACGCGGCGAAGCGGCGGTCCGACCATTGACCAAGGCGATTTCCTCCGGCGGTTTGCCAGGTTCGGGGCTGACCGGAGAGGTGTTCTTCTTCGGGCAGGCGGCCCGCCGGCAAGCTGCCGGTCCGGCCTTGATCGCCGTCGCGGTGGGATCCCCCCCGTTCATCATGGCCTTCGTGGAGAAGCACTCCTGCTCATGAGCATTCTGCTGGTCAACGACCGACAGGTCTCGCTCGCAGCTCCTTCGGGCCGCGCTTTGCTGGATGTCCTGCGGCGGGATTGTGGACTGACCAGCATCAAGGAAGGCTGCCGAGAAGGCGACTGCGGAGCCTGTCTGGCGATCCTGGCCGAGCGGCGGGGTGCGGAGGTCCGCTTTCTCCCCTTGAATACCTGCTTGACGCCGTTCGGCGACGCGGTGGGACGCCAAATCGTCACCCTCGAAGGTCTGAATCGCGACGAACTCACGCCGTTGCAGCAGGCCCTGCTGGAGGAAGGTGGATCGCAATGCGGCTTCTGCACGCCCGGCATCATTATCGCCGTCACCGCCTACCTGCTGAACGCGGAAGCCCTCCGCGCCGATGAAGCCATTCTGGCCGCCGCCGGCAACCTCTGCCGCTGCACCGGCTACCTCTCGGTCAAGCGGGCGATTCGTCGCTTGGCAGAGCGGTTTTCTCCCGAGGAATTCGCCGCGGCCGCCCGGACCGGAACGCACGCCCGACTGCGGCTGCTGGCGAAATGGAGGATTCTCCCCGACTACTTCACCGGCATCCCCGACCGGTTGGCGGGACTCCCGGCCGCGGCCTCCGGGCCACTGTTTCCTCTGCGCAAGGCCGCCGTGGTGGCCGGCGGGACGGACCTCTACGTCCAACAGGGCGACGAGCTCGACACCCGACCTGATATCCGCCTGCTCTCCGGCCGCGAGGAACTGCGGCAACTGACTTGCGAAAACAGCGCCTGGACCCTCGGCGGCGGTCTGACCATGCAGGATCTGGAAAGGTCGCCCGAGCTGGCCGTCCGACTCCCCCGGCTCAAGGACTGGATGGAGCTGATTGCCGCGCCGGGCATCCGGGCCCGCGCCACCGTGGCCGGCAATCTCGTCAACGCTTCGCCGATCGGGGACTTGACCATCATCCTGCTGGCGTTGGGAGCTTCCGTTGTGCTGCATAACGGCTCTGCTCGCCGTGAAGTGCCGCTGCACCGTTTCTTCCTCGGCTACAAGCAACTGGACAAGCAGCCGGATGAACTGGTCGAGGCGGTTCGCTTCGCCGCGCCGCCCAGCGGCGCCGCGATGAACTTTGAAAAAGTCTCGCGCCGCAAATGGCTCGACATCGCCTCCGTGAACAGCTCGGCATACTTCGAAGTCGACCACGGCCGGATCCGCGCGGCCCGCCTCGCCGCGGGCGGCGTGGCCCCCGTGCCGCTGTTCCTTGAACACGCGTCCGCCTGGCTGGCGGGCCGGAGCATCGATGCGCAGACCATGCGCGGGGCGGCGGACCAGGCGGCCGCCGAAAGCTCGCCAATCACTGACGTCCGCGGTTCGGCGGAATACAAGCGGCGGCTGCTGCGGCACCTCGTGTTCGCCCATTTCCTGCGGCTCTTCCCGACGGAGACAGAGGGGTTCACACCATGAACACCCCCAACGCCGACGCCTTCTTGCATGTTCGCGGCGAATCTCGCTACATCGACGACCAACCGGAGCCGCGGGGCTGCCTCCATGCGATTCCTGTCGTCTCACCCGTCGCCCGCGGCGCGCTTCGACGCCTCGATTGCGCCGCGGTCCTTGCCCATCCCGGCATCGTGGCGGTGCTCACCGCCGCGGACGTTCCCGGCCGCAACCAGGTCGGCGGAGTAATCGAGGACGAACCGCTCCTGGCCGAGCACGATGTCCATTTTGTCGGTCAGCCGGTGGCCCTGGTCGTGGCCGACCGCCCGGAGGCCGCCCGGGCCGCCGCGAAGTCCGTCCGCGTTGAGGTGGCTGCGGAGCCGCCGGTGCTGGATCCCCGCGAAGCCCTGCGGCGCGGCGAGTTGATCGGGCCGCCGCGAACGTTCGCGTGCGGCGACGTGGACGCGGCCTGGGCCTCGTGCGCGGTGGTCGTCGA
>Ga0129299_1000108_pt1 | contig 44151 bp, 26 predicted proteins | sample ConPoolayeCmetaG_FD_94477 | JGI IMG/M metagenome (GOLD analysis project Ga0129299, IMG submission 94477) | Hot spring microbial mat communities from California, USA to study Microbial Dark Matter (Phase II) - Cone Pool mat layer C metaG ...
AGGCCTTGCATTTGTAGCGTTGACTCCCAACTTCGGTCCGCCCTGATTTGACCTGTTGCTTCTGGTTCCTGCATTCTGGACATTGCATGACACTATTATTGCATATATCCAGACAGTTAGCCATTCCCTCTGCCGCCGGCCTATAAAATTCTCCGGCATAGTCTTGACTTCCCTCTCGAACGCCTTTAGACTGAGCTAGGCAACAAAGTTAGCCGTACACCAGCAGATCAGACGAGGCAACCTCTGAACTATGACCGACTCAACACCTAACCCCAACACCTTACTAAAAGCCGCCGCTGTAATCGCCCGTTCAGCGGGCGAGCTTCTGAAAGAGGCCTACCATCAGCCCCGTGAGATTGATACTAAAAGCTCAACGATAGACTTAGTGACACAAGCCGACCGTGCCTCTGAGGCTATGATCTTGAACGCGCTGAAGGAACGCTTCCCAGAGCACAATATCCTGGCTGAGGAGAGTCATCCAGCCGGGGCTGGTGCCGGTCTAACGTGGATCGTGGACCCCTTGGATGGCACCACAAACTTCGCTCATGGCTTTCCTGTGTTTGCCGTGTCCATCGCTCTGTGGGATGAGCAGGGCCCATTGCTGGGAGTGGTTTATGACCCGCTCCGGGAGGAGTGTTTCGCGGCGGTACGAGGTCAGGGAGCAACCCTTAACGATGAGCTGATCCACGTCTCGAACATCAAGACTCTGGACAAGGCACTACTGGCAACCGGCTTCCCCTATGACCGGCATACAGCAGAAGATAACAATGTAGCCTCACTTAGCGCTTTCATCCGTAAAGCTCAGGGGGTGCGGCGGGCCGGCTCAGCGGCGTTGGATCAATGCTATGTCGCCTGCGGCCGTCTTGACGGCTTCTGGGAGATGCGCCTGCACGCATGGGATGTAGCCGCTGGAATGTTGATTGTGCGTGAGGCAGGCGGCAAAGTCACCGACTATCAGGATGACGAGAAAAGTGACCTGTTGCGGCGCGGCGAGCAAATTGTGGCAAGCAATGGGCTGATTCACAGCGGCATGATCGATACGTTGCGCGAAGTGTACGCTAACCTTCAGAGCAAGAAGTAGATAGAGGCCGGTCTATCTTGGCCTTTCGAGTGTTTTTCAACGTGTGCCTACAACTCTTCGACAAGGAGGATAGAGAGCATGAAGCTTGACTGGAAAAAGACCTTCCTGATCGGCTTGGGCTTCTTTGGTGTCAGTGTGATGTGGCCGATCTACAACTCGTTTGTGCCGCTCTTCCTTCAGGCCGGCAGGGCTGGTTTTGTTTCCTCACGGAATGTGCTGGGGTTCGGCCTCAGTGAGCCAGTGACGGGGGTGATCATGGGGCTGGACAACATTGCCGCCCTGTTCATCTTACCTGCTATTGGTTTCTGGAGCGACCGCGTTCGGACACGTATCGGAAGGCGCTATCCATTCATTCTGAGCGCTGTGCCGGTGGCCGCTGTGTCTTTCATTCTGCTTCCTATTGCCGCCCGCATGATTGACAGCACAGCCAACGGAAGCGTTGAGGAGAACCTGCCGGCGTTTATCCTGTTCATGGCTGGTGCTATTTTGATGCTGTTGGCTATGGCCGTCATGCGTACCCCCATCGTCTCCCTGATGCCGGATGTAACACCTTCACCGTTACGGAGTAAAGCTAACGGCGTGATCAACTTCATGGGCGGTGTTGCTTTCATCATCGCTCAGTTCATCTTAGCCCGCCTATTCGACATCAATACCCTTCTCCCATTCCTGAGCGCCTCAGTGGTTCTGGCGGCTGTCATTGTCCTGCTCTTCCTGACAGTCAAAGAGCCGGACGTGGACAGCCTGTCTGCGCCTGAGCCTCACGAGGAGAGCGAGGAAGAGCAGGCTCTGCGCGGCCTCAAGAGCCTCGCCGCCATCCCCACAGAGAGCCGGCGCAGTTTGATCTTCCTGATGCTGGCGATCTGCAGCTGGTTCATCGGCTATGACGGGATGGGAACTTTCTTCACCTCTTACGCCGTCAATGTGCTGGGGGTCAGCGAGGGGCTGGCGCCGACTTTATTTGGTGTGGCCGGCCTGACGTTTATCATCTTCGCCATCCCAGCCGGCTTCATCGGCGAGCGGCTGGGCCGCCGCCGTACTATTGGGCTGGGGCTGATCATTTTTGCCGCCTTGCTGGTGATCGGCTTCTTCGTCAGGAGTATGTATGTGATAGCGGCCATCCTGGGCCTCGGCGGAATCGGTTGGGCGCTGATCAACATTAACTCCCTGCCAATGGTCGTAGACACGACAGATGACGAGCGGTTAGTCGGTACATTTGTCGGCTTCTACTACCTTGCCTCTCAGTTTGGCTCAGCGGTTGCGCCAGCCATCACCGGCAGTGTGATCAATCTGTTCGGTAGTGACTTCCGCATGATCTTCCTGTCCAGCCCCTTCTTCTTCGTGCTGGCAATTATCTTTATGGTACTGGTTACTCGTGGAGAAGCTCACCCGGCTCGCTCCACATCAACGTCAGGAGCACGCTGACCTCTCTACACCTATGGCAGATCAGGCCCGGCAAGTAGCAGGCCGGGCCTGCGATACATAGGTAAGAAAAGGATGACATAAGTTGGCAAAGATTCTGACATCCCAGACCATCGAAACCCAGCTCCGTGAGGAGCTTAAACTCTCTCCGGAGATGTCAATCATTGCCCATGTTCACATGCCCTCGCTAGGGCCAGTTCAGGGTGATGCCGAGGCTGTCGCCAGAGCCATCCTCTCGTGTGTAGATACACTGGTCATGCCGGCTTTCACCTTCCAGACACAGGTTGTGCCACAGGTAGGCCCGCCCAATAATGCCATCGTATATGGCTCTGGAGACGAACAAAATGCCAGGGCTGAGATATTCCGTCCTGATCTTCCCGTTCACCCTGATTGTGGACTCGTGGCTGAGGTCTTACGCCGGAGTCCGGGTACATTGCGCAGTACACATCCCATACTCTCGTTCGTGGCACGCGGTCCTCACGCGCGGGAGGTGCTCGCTTCTCAAACGCGGCAAAATCCGCTGGGGCCTATCGCATGGCTGGAGGCACATGACGGCGCCGTGCTATTGATGGGAGTCGATCAACGCGACAATTTTGCCCTGCATCTGGCCGAACAACGTGCCGGACGCAAAGCCTTCATACGTTGGGCGCTCACCGTTGATGACATCGAAGAACTGCCTAATATCCCCGGCTGTATGGAAGGGTTCAACGCAATCTGGGCTGAGTTGATGGACATCACAATGGTAACCCAGATTGGTTCTGCCCGGTGTGAGCTGATCCCCCTCAAGCCTATGCTGGCCTATGCCGAACAACGCATCCGTGAAGACCCCAACTTCCTGCTATGCGATAAGCCAAGCTGTTTAAGCTGTCGGGCAAGGCAGGTCTACTAGAGATCATCCGGCCAAGAGGAAGCCGCTCTGCCTCCGCCGATCTCTGCGAACAGCCTTTCTGCATATTCCTTCAGGAGAGCGATCCGCTCTGGGGAAGCTCCCCTCGCGATCAGGTAATGTTCCAACAACTCAAGCGGGGTGAGTTCCTCAGGGTGATCCGTACCCAGACGCCTTCGTTCCTGCCTGTCAATCTCCCGCAGGATAGCGGCGACATAGGCCGCCCTGTCAAGGGCCTTCTCAATATCCCGATCACGGATAAGCGGCTCGTTTTCTGGCGAGGCGGTAATGATGACCCGTACAACGGCGTCTGCCACGTCATAACGACTGATCTCATGGATAATCGCCTGGGTGGGATCAGACAATCCTCGAACATCAACGCGAATAGTTACAAAAGGGCGGGCTTTTAACTCCACAAACTGGTAAGTCGTCTGTCCCCGCGACAGGCTCACCCAGCAGAAGCCTTTAGGCTCGCCCTCCTCACCAAAATCTACCCGCTCAATACTGCCGCTGTAGACTACAGGAGGGTGATAACCGGCATTCAGGTCTTGATGAAAGTGAACATGTCCCAGCGCCACATAATCCCAAGCGGGATCGGCTAACGTGCCGCGCAACACAGCTATATCACGCCCCAGCATGATATTCTGCTCTGAGCCAAGTCTTGCTCCCTGTACGCCGAAGTGGCCGGCCAGCACAGCCGGAACATCAGGGCCCAGCCTTTCGGCCAGCCCGCGAATCAGCAGGTCAACCTGCTGACGCATTAGCTCGTCAACCTCTCCCAGGCTCATACCATGCGTTACCATCTCACCTAGCAGGCGCTGTCGGACCGGGTAGGGCACAGTAGCAACTTGGACAGGCCCCCGCTTAGTCTCAATGAGATGAATCTTATCCGTGCGCCCGACAATCACATTGTCAACTTCTAACGTGTGAAATATCTCAATGCTGGAGGCTCTCTGCGTGATAGCAGGGACATCATGGTTGCCGACCAATAACACCACAGGGCACTGCCGCGCAAGGCGCTTGATACGCCGCGCAAACTCACGCTGATAGGTCGGGTTAGGGACGCTGGTTTTGAAAGCGTCCCCTGCAAAGATGGCAAGGTCGGCGTCATTGGCCTCTGCGTATTCGACAATTTCGCTCAGGCGGCGCAAGAAGTCTAAGACCCGACTGCTGATGCCAGTCTCTGGGTCAATCTTGCCGTAATTTTCCATGCCGATATGCACATCGGAGAAATGGAGCAAGCGGATAGGTTCGTTCAAGGCAGGTGCTCCTCCTTCAGGGTAACTCTGGCCACCAGAGACGGCGGATGCGTGACCAGACAAGCCGCCAGACAGCAAGAAACGCACCGCTGACAGCCGTAGCGACCAGCATGAAACTGATCACCACAGGGCGGCCTAACCACAAGGCACGGAAGATGACTCCAAGCGGCCCGGCAATCAGGGCGGCCAACAAGGTGCGGGCGAGCACACGGGCAGGCGGATATAATGCCTTACCCCGGTAAGTGCCTACAACGATTCCCACTATCAGCCATGCCAGCATGAAGGGGGCGGCAGTGTTCAGCGCAGCGATCACTCCCCTTTGAGAAGCACCTAAGCTATGACTGCCCCGCCCTACTGCGGCAAACAGGACCAGTACCATAAAGTCGCCCAGCGCCAGAGCGGCCAGCTCCCATGTTGGCAGCCAATCAGGGCCGCGTGGAACACGAGGGGGATTCTCCTCCAGCATGGGGGATGGGATCTCCTCAGGCATAGTAACCTCTTAAAGTCCCTCTCGAATATACGACCTGATCTAGAGTATACCCTGCCGGCAGACAGGGGAGACAACATTCGGGAGTGGATAGGAATCCAGGCAGGAAAGAATCCTGCTGTGTGTGTAGGGCTGGCTCATCTGTTATAAAATATACAGGCCTTTGCCCGGCCTTTGACGGCGGCCCAACAGTCCATTACTAGCTTTAGAGAGGGCAGAATGTCCAAAGTCTACTTGATTGACATGGATGGTGTTCTGATAACGGGCAATCGTGTCATTCCGGGAGCACCCGAATTCATCGAGCGGCTTCGTGCCGCCCAGGCGCCCTTTGTGGTTCTGACGAACAATTCGCGCTTTACCCCGCGCGATCATCAGGCTCGCCTGAATGCGCTGGGGTTGGATATTCCCGCTGAGGCGATCTTTACCTCTGCGCTGGCAACAGGCCGCTTTTTGCGTCAGCAACGCCCCGGCGGCTCCGCCTTCGTGATCGGCGAAGCCGGCCTGACTACCGCACTGCATGAAATCGGGTATGTCCTTACCGAACACTCACCCGACTATGTGGTGCTGGGAGAGACGATCTCCTACAGCTTCGAGAGCATCACCACCGCCGTCCGGCTGGTGGCGGCAGGAGCACGCTTCATTGCCACCAACCCTGATGTAAGCGGCCCGGCTGAAACCGGCCATGTGCCTGCCTGCGGCGCTGTAGCGGCTATGATCACAGCGGCCACAGGGGTTAAGCCATACTTTATCGGTAAACCTAATCCTTTGATGATGCGTTCTGCGTTACGGGCTGTTGGCGGCCACTCTGAGAATGCTGTTATGATCGGCGACCGCATGGATACTGACATCGTGGCCGGCACAGAGAGCGGGATGGAGACAATCCTGGTCTTAAGCGGCGTGACGCGCCTGGAGGATGTGGAACGTTATCCCTATCGGCCAAGCCGTGTTGTCAACTCAGTAGCGGATATTGACCCCGAATAGAAACCGGTATGGACGCAACCTTGCTGTGTGATCAGCCGCAACCGAGACGTTGCGGCTGATCTGCTCCAAGGCCTGCCTCCTTTACAGCGGACGCTTGAAAACATACGTTAACGGGTTGCGCCCCCGTCCGCCCTCGTTGGGGAACACGCTGACCAGTTCCCACCCCTGTTGCCCCAGCTTGGCCAGCATAGAGGGCCAATTGTTGTGTAAGGCGGTTTCGACCGGCTCGCGATCAGTGAAAAACTGCCGCAAGACCCCCATACCATCTGCTCCTACTTCGACTTGACAGTATTGCCAGCTTGTACGTTCCGCCATGATGTCTGCCACTCCCCTCGAAAAGTCAAACCTCAAATGACTGATGCAACATTGGGATATGAACCTCCCGATAACCCAGCCCGCCCCTCAGATCATCTGCCAGCGCCTGTGCCGCCTCCGGCTCGCCATGCACCAGAAAGATCTGCTCAGGGCGCTGTTTGAAGACACGGACCCAGTCCAACAGCCCCTGATGATCAGCATGACCGCTAAACCCCTCTAGTGAAACGACTTGGGCTTTGACCTCGTATTCCTCTCCGAAAATCCTGACCCGAGGCTGTCCTTCAATCAGCCGGCGCCCCAATGTGTCCGGAGCCTGCCAGCCGGTGAATAGGATGGTGTTCCGCGAGTCCTCAATGTTGTTCTTCAGATGATGCAGGATACGTCCTGCTTCAGCCATGCCGGAGGCGCTGATAATCACGCAAGGTTCAAGCAGGAAGTTGAGCTTCTTTGAATCCTCAACCGAACGTACATACTGGAGACGGCTGAACCCGAAGACATCCTTATCTGGGTCTTTGTGGGTGATATATTCGACCGCCTCCTCATCATAAGCCTCAGGATGAGCGCGAAACACGCTGGTTACATCAACCGCCAGAGGACTGTCTACAAAGATCGGCATGGCCGGCAGATCGTGGGAGAGATAGAGTTTATTCAGTGAATAAACCAATTGTTGAGTACGCCCTACTGCAAAGGCTGGGACGATCACTCTGCCGCGTCGTCTGTAGGTGTGGGTGATGATCTGTCCCAAGTCCTTCTCTGATTCTTCAATCGGCGGATGCAACCGCCCCCCGTATGTGCTCTCCAAAATCAACAGATCGGCCTCCTGCAAAAGAGTCGGATCACGCAGGATGGGCATACCGGCCCGTCCGAGGTCCCCTGAGAACACGAGCCGCACATCACGCTTGCTCTTCTGATCAGCAATATCAAGGGCAACAATAGCCGAGCCGAGCATATGGCCGGCGTCGTACAGCGTTAATGAGACGCCGGGGGCAATCTGACGAGGCCGCTCATAACCAATCGCGATAAAGTTTGCCAGCGAATGGATAGCATCCACTTCCGTGTAGAGCGGCTCTACAGGCGGCTCGCCGCGTCTGGCACGTCTCTTGTTGACAAACTCCACATCCTTCTCGTGAATATGGCCGCTGTCACGCAGCATGGCTGCACACAGGTCGCGTGTGGCAAAGGTGCAGATAATATCTCCCCGGAAGCCGCTCTTGACCAGATTGGGAATGTTGCCGGAATGGTCAATATGGGCATGAGACAATACCAGTACATCTATGCTGGCCGGGTCGAAAGGGAACTTCAGGTTACGTTCATAACTCTCACTGCGTTTACCCTGAAAAAGCCCGCAGTCAAGCAGGATGCGCACATTATTGACCTCAATGAGATGCTGTGAACCCGTGACAGTCTGGGCCGCGCCTTCAAAGATTATCCGCATGTCTCTCCCCCCTCAATGCCGTCCAAACAGGAGCCGGGCAGAAAAGGCCTGCCTCACGGCCAAGGACTATTTTCCTTCCGGCTGGGTTGCATCCACACTATCCAGCACGCGCAGGATTTCATCACCGTAAGTTTTAAGCCGCCACGGGCCAATACTGCGGATGGCCTGCAACTGTTCCCAGTTGCGTGGTGCAACCTGCGCCAGCTCCCATAACGCATCCCTGGGCATAACAACCTCAGATGAGACGCCGCGTTGAGCGGCCCGTTGTTTGCGCCAAGAATGCAGGGCTTCAAAACGCCGCACGACCTGTTCATTTGAGTAGCCGGAATAGTGGTGTGCAGGAGCAGGCGGGCCTGCCCTCAGCCCGCGCCGAACAGCCTCCAAGATGCCCATCCCATATCGCCGCACCTGTACTGCACCAATACCAACTACCTGCGCCAACTGACGCATTGAACGCGGCTTTGTGGCGGCCAGAGCCAGCAGTATCTGATCGGTCATGATCTTAAAAGGAGGGACATCGCGTTGCCGGGCCTGTTCATCCCGATACAGATACAGCTCCCTCAGCACCGCGATCCCCTCCGGCTCAAGGCTGTGGACTCCCCCGATCCGCCAGAAACCCTGCGGATCAAACTCTGCTTCCTGCCATTCAACCTGACACAGCTCGTCGAACAGTTCGCGTGCCTCTTCCAGATGGCCGCCTGCCTCCAGCATAGCAAACAGTTGATCGCGCAGGGGCAGAAGATAATGTGTATCCATTTGAGCATAACGTATCAGCACGGGCGACAGAGGGCGCTGTCCCCAGTTGGCCCGCTGATGCCGCTTATTCAGGGTAATGCCAAACCGTTGCTCTAAGATAGCCCCCAACCCAAACTGGTCCCAGCCAAGGATGCGGGCCGCTGTCATTGTGTCGAACAGATTGGCAAAAGAGAAGCCGAAATCACGCCGCAATCCCATCACATCGTATTCAGCGGCATGAAACACCTTCTCGACTGATGGGTCAGCAAACACATCCCGCAGGCAGGCCAGCTCGGCTTTTACGTCCAGTTGGAGAGGATCAATCAGGGCATCAGCATCGTCGGTTGAAATCTGGATCAGGCAAACACGAGGACGGTAGGCATACAGGCTGTTTGATTCTGTATCCACCGCGACACGTTTCGCTCCCTGCAACATTTGTTGCAACGAAGCCACCTGACAGGGCGAATCAACTATTAATGGAGGAGGAAGAACCGGCGACTCACCCGGCGAAGATTGGTGAACGCTCATACAAGAATATTGCCCTGACGGCTTCCGGCGCCGACAGAAGATGCGGCCAACGTTGTTTCTGCCATCGAATGCCCAATATAAATAGTACTGACAGTATAGTTCAGCGTGGATGAGGCGGCAATGAAGCGTACAAAGCTCGTCAGTGCCCCCCTGTACCTAACAGCCCCCAGAAACGTTCACGCGACACCCGTCTCACACGCTTACCACGAGCCTGCCACAAGCTGGTGCCAGCCACATATAGAAATCCCAGTGCATAAAGCACCATGAAGGGTGCTACAGCAGGCGCATGATCAAAAGCGAGCAACGCGGTTACCCCAGCGTACACGCCCAGCGCCAGCTCGAACCAGACTGTGTGATCGATAGGCAGAACGTAGTCTCCAACAGCCTTCGCCCGCCCATCTTCATGCACCTGAAGCTTAGGGGTTCTTTTGAACGTCGGCGGGCGGGCTGAAAATGCCTGAAAGACAGCTTTGGTATTGCTCACGGCAATTCCGATCCCCAGCAACATCAAAACGGGGAAGGCTGTCAGACGCCGAGGCCAGTCGCGATGAAGATGCATCTGGGCAAGCACGATCTCCAGAGGAGGCCCAAAGACCGCTAAGCCTAGTGCAGTCAGGGGCAGGCGGCCCAGATGCCCGGTCACTACCATTGGGAGGGTAGACAACACAAGCAGGATCATGAGCGGGTGGACAAGATACCCCCCCAGATGGTAGAGCGCTTCGAGCTTCTGCCAGATGTTCAGCCGGGCACCTAATAAACGCGGCCCGTGTTTGCGCAGACACTGGATTGTGCCTGTTGCCCAACGTGCCTGCTGGCGTTTGAAGGCCATGATCTGTGTCGGTATCTCAGCCGGCGTTGCCACCTCCGGCAGATAGAGCAGTCGCCACCCTCTCAATTGTGCCCGGTAGCTCAGGTCTATATCCTCTGACAGGGTATCAGTCTGCCATCCGCCGCTATCCTCGATGCAGGTACGACGCCAAACCCCTGCCGTGCCAGAGAAGTTCGATAACAGCCCCCCTCGGTTTCGGGAAATCTGTTCGACTATAAAATGGGCGTCTAGAGCCAGCGCCTGAGCACGCGTCAGGGGGCTGTAATCTGCATTGAGATGCGCCCATCTTGTCTGCACCATGCCCAGACTCTCATCCGCCGAGAAATAAGGTATCACACGCCGTAGAAAGTCTGGTTCAGGGACGAAGTCAGCATCGAAGACAGCCACGAACTGAGCGTCCGTCTTCCCTAGACCGTATGCCAGTGCCCCGGCCTTGTACCCTGCTCGTGTACCGCGCCGTATGTGTTCGAAACGCAGGCCCCTCTGGCAAGCGTGTCCAATAGCCTCTGCCGCGATCCTGGATGTCTTATCGGTCGAGTCGTCCAGAAGTTGGATGGTCAGCCGATCATGCGGATAGTCAAGCCTGCTGACTGCCTCCACGAGCCGTCTAACAACGTAACGTTCATTGAAAACGGGCAGTTGAACAACGACGCTGGGCCATTCGCCCTCAGGGGGCGGAGGAGGCTCCACAGCTCTCTTACGGCGATGCCAGAGATAGACAATCGAAAGCACCAACGCGTTAAACCCGATCAGGGCAAGCCCCAGCGCACTGATCCCATAGATGACCTGCAAAACAGCAATCATATTTATTCTTCTGTCAGCTTCCCCGATGAGGCCAGCTTTGAAACAGCGGCCAAGTTTCCTGCACAGTTATATCTGGGTGAACGAATAGAGGATGATACCACTCGTGACGTGATTCGGCACATTTGAGCTTGTCTATCAAGAAGGGGAACTGCCTGTTTGTAGGCAAAGATCAGGGGGAACTTTAGCCCATAGAACATACACCGAATGCCTCTGCCGCCTGAAACAGGGGCGCTCGCATCTTGCGCCCAGCAAATGACCTAGTGTAGACTATGGATGGACAGGCCGGGGATAATCTCCGCAAGTTACGAAGAAGTCTCTGCAGTGCGGCCACCAGCCAGCTTACGGGCCGTCTCAATCCAGCGCGATATGTCGGGTGAGTAATGTCCCGGTATCTTCAGACGGCGCTCTAGGTCGGCGGCGTCAGCACGGGCCAGCTCTTGAAATGTTTTAATCCCTAAATCATTAAGCTGGCGGGCATATAGATGGGCCAGTCCGGGGATGATGGTCAGGTCATCTTCTTGTTGGTTGTCTTCTAGGGAATGAGAACGCGCCTGATCTCCCTCACCTTCTTCCGGCTTGCTGACAACTATGCCCGGCACAAGCATAGGACGATCCCGCCCGCCAGTAACTGCATAACCAGGTTGTGAATGGCTGGGAGACTGTTCAGGATCAATCAATATTTGCCCGCTCATCTCACTGTAATGAAAGAGCCGTCTCAGTTCATCGTCTCTCTGAGTCAAAAGCTGGCGGGCATGCTCCAGATCAGCCTCGCGTTGCTGGCGCTGTCGGATCAGGCGGCGGAGGTCGGTCTCGCGCTGTTTAAGAAGCGCCTGCGCTTCTTCGATCTCGGCTGTTTTGGCTTTGAACGCCTGGCGAAGCATACGAAGTTCGCTGTCTTGCCATTGAACCTGCTGGGTCAGACGGTTGATGCGGACGGTATAGGTCTCTTTAAGATTAGTCAGCAGTTCTAGTTCTTCTAGGCTGGAGTTAATGCTCTGAGCTAGGTTGTCTGCTTCCTGCCTGCGGGTACGGAGATTTTGCTCGATATTTTGCAACTCAGCGCGGACATTCTGAAGCGAGGCACGCCGCTCTTCAAGGGTAAGCAACAGTTGATCATGTTCCTGCTCTTGTTCCCTGATCTGTTGGCGGATACGTGCAACTTCTCGATTGAGAGAGGCTAAGTGGGATTCCAGATGGGATAGTTCTCCTTCCAGTTGTTGTACAGACTGCTGTGTGAGAAGTGGGGATGTGCCAGCCTCAGGCGGGCTGGTGTGATGAGTCGGCTGAGCTACACCATGGCGGCGCCGGCTGACAGCTCTCAACCAGTAACCAACTACTACCCCTGTGAGCAGGGCTGGTATCACAAGCAGGTAGGGCCAAGCTGATGGAGGGATTGTCACAGTATAACCTTTTCAATCCTGTACTTGACGCACGCAAACCCGCAGCAAAAACAGAATGATTGTATAATGAGGTTGTCTTTATATTACCTTAAGGTTTATCTAGGGTTAGACCATATTATAACATGTCATGCTGTTCGTTGCGCGGACGGGAAACACACCTACACAGGCAAAGACAGTTTATGCTGACATGAAGAGCTATCTGACCAATGCTTGACGCTTCGATAACTGCGACACTGAGTCAGGCCGGTATGCGGCTCTTGAAAACGCTCATTGACCGAGCGCAGGAGTATGGCGAGGCAACCGACCTGCCAAACTACGTGATCATCGAGCATCTGGCCCAAGGGGCACTCGACCTGGCCACGCTGGAGTCAGCGCTTGAAGCGGCTCAAAGTGAGTTTCGGCGTTGTGCTGGCGTGCATGAGCGCTGGCTGGAAGCCTTTGCAGAACTGCTCGAATACGGCGGCGACCAGACTGCCCGCTTTGCCGAGATTTTATGGTGTGCCTACCTCTTCCGTCTGGAGAGCGCGGCAGATATGCTCTGGGACCTCTACCCTGAGCTTCAACGCAACATCATCATTGAAACAGGCCACACCCTCCCACGTTCATGGGGAGACTGGATACTTCCCCTTCAGACCTTCATGGACACATTTGAAAAGCACCTCATTGACCGGAATCCTGTCTTCGAGGAGCTTTTCGCGCTTGAGGAGCTCGACAGCCTGCTGGATAGTTTGACTACCGTTGCTCCTGCCCCAGCAGGCACACCAATCTCCGACGCGGGCGCTATTCCCGGCGATCAATATAAAGAAATTGCGGCACTCAACACGTATCTGACCCTCTGTTGTGAAGAGATCGGCCATATTGATCCGAGAGGGTATCCCCGCAGTATCAACCGCACTGTGCCACTCAGCGACGTATATGTCCCTGTGCGGTTAGTGCCGCTCAATGCAGGCAGGAAACCCGATCATTACGCACGCTATCAAACGGCCACCTATGATTCACCTGAGTTGTACACTTTCCGCGATCCGTTGGGCTATCAGGAGCTGGAGGCACACCAAGGTCTGACAGTGCAGGATGTTCTCTCACGCCATGCCCAGGTATTGATCCTTGGGGACAATGGCGCCGGAAAGACCACTCTCCTGCGCCACCTCACGCTGGAACATGCCAGAATCCTGCTGGACGACGATCAAGATAGCTGGCGGATGGAGACCTGGCCAGACGGTTCGCTTCACTTTAAGTTAGTCCGCCCCCTCCCAATTTACGTTGACTTGGCAGATTACATTGAGAGCCACGAGCTTGATGAGAACCTAGAAGACTTCATTCTACGTTCAATGGCAAACATGGCCCGCGACGACGGCATTAAGTCACTGCTGGCAAGCCTGATAAAGAATGGCCAATGCCTGATCCTGCTGGACGGGCTTGATCAGGTATGCACAGATGAACAGCGCAGGATGTTGGTAGCCGTTGTGGCTCAATCTGCCGTCAACTGGCGCGCGGCGGGCAACCGCATCGTCGTGACCAGCCGCCTGTCAGGATATTCAACTGCCCCTCTGCCGCCTGAGTTTGCAGGGTATGTTTTGCGGCCATTAGATCGCAGTCAAATAGGTTCTTTCCTCCTGAAGTGGAAGCTCACACTGGCCCGAATGAAGCGCCCCCTCATGCGGGACGAGGAAGCCCTCCGCCAAGCCCACTCTGAGACGCTGGCACTGGTGCGTCAAGTGACGGCCAACTCCCGCTTCTACGCGCTGGCCAACACCCCCCTCCTGCTGAGAATGTTAGTCAGCGTTCATCGGCCAGGCATGATCCTGCCTGCGCAACGCGCAGCGATCTACCAGCTTGTAGCAGAAACGCTGATCCGGGAATGGCATCTCCCACAGGGAGCGGCCTCCCGACCGGCGGTATTGGAACATGAGGTTACTCCTCTGCTGGGGGAGCTGGCCTATTGGTTGCAATCCTCCCGTCCCTCCGGCATGTTGAGCGAGCAAGAACTGCGTGACATTCTGGGCCATAGCTGGAGTCGGATGCACCCTGAGATGAGCGCTGAGCAGACTCACGCGGCCATTAGCGATTTTCTGGGGCGGCTGCGTCTGCATGCAGGGGTGCTGATCGAGCTGGCTCCTCAGCGGTACGGTTTTATCTATCATGGCCTGCAGGAGTACTTTGCGGCGCGCCATCTGGTTTCAAGCTACAGGCTGGCCGCCGAACGGATACGTGATCATCTGCACGACCCCCGCTGGGATGAGGTCATCATGCTGGGGATTAGTCTCACCTCACTTGGCTCCTGCGAGAATGCCTCTGACCTCATAGAAGTAGCCATATTAGCACGGGGCGCACGGGCCGCGCAGTTCGGCCATATGTCCAGCCCATTTGAAGCGTTACTCAAGCGTGACTTATTCTTCGCGGCACGTCTGCTGGGGAACGGCGTTGAGACGTGCCCCGAAGTGACACAGGAAATAGTCAGGGAGCTGATGCGTTTATGGTTAGAGGGAGACCGGGACGACTTAGGGCGCTTTAACCTGATCTTCGACAGCGCCCGCCGCCATCTGGTCAACCTAGAGGGCACCCCCGGCAGTCAATACGCCTTCCAAATCGCGCTCGAAAACCTCGCTAACCGCGACGAGCATTGTCAGGCATTTGCCGCTGATGCCCTTACCTTTTGGCCTGCCTACCTCCCAGACGCCCGCGCCGCGCTGGTTCACCGGGGACGTGAAGCCTCTCCGCTTGTGCGGCGGGCAGTAGCGCAGGCTCTGGGACAAGCCGGTTCTCTATCCAAAGAGGCCTATTCTCTCCTGCTGGCTTACACCCGTGACGCTGATGAGCAGGTTTGCGAAATCAGCCAGCAAGTGCTGGAAGGAGCCGCCCCCATCCCTCATGAAGCATTGGCCATGTGGGTGGACTTTCTGCACAGCGATACTCCTGCTAAGCGGCGCCTGGGTCTGCGGGTGCTTCAACAGGCCGGTTCCCTTCCCCCCATGGTCATTGGTGAGTTGCTCCACCTGCTTGACGATCCAGACTCATCCATCCGTGAGGGTGCTATAGAAGCGCTGGCTGGTATCAGCAACCTGCCCGATAATGCCCTCACAGCCATTTGTCGTATCATCTCCGACCCGAACGTCACGGTACGAGTAGCCGCTATTCATGCACTCTGCCGTCCCGTCGAACTGCCGGAAGAGGTCATTACCCAACTAGTACGCTGGACGCACGAGACAGATGCATCTGTCCGTCATGCCGCCACCAAAGCTTTGGGGGTCTGCCGCAACCGGACGCCCGAAGTCATTGAGGCGTTGATCGAACGGCTGGGCGATCCGGCAGACAGTGTCCGAGAGATTGCAATTGAGCCGTTGGCCGCCAAAGGGGCAGATGATCCGCAAGTTGCTCATATGCTCCTTCACATGGTCAGGGACCCTATTGATCGGGTGCGTTGTGCCGTAGCATCAGCTTTCCGGCATTTCCCTGACCCTGAGCCTGAGATGCGCCAGGCACTGGAGACACTGCTGAGTGACGGCGAAATGAGCGTCCGCGAAGCCACACTGGAAACCATTGCCCAACTGAACAATCCTGGCCCAGAGATCATCAACTATCTGATTTCGCTCTTCCCTGTTCAGGAACATGGCATTGGCAGTAAAGCTGTCCAGACATTGGCGGCGTTACGCGGCTTACCAGAACACGCCCTGCTGGCACTGGCTAAGGCGCTTCAGGTCCACTGGGAACATCTGGGGGAGCAGATCACGGCCTGCCTGCAGGCACACCTTCCCCTGTCCGGTGAAGTGATCAATGAGATCATGGATCTAGCCGTCCTGCGAAGCGTGGGAAGCCGACAGACCACCCGCGTACCTGCCCGCCTGCGGGCCTTGGCCCTAGAAGTGCTGGGGTACGCACTCGAAGAGACTCCAGCCGCGTTGCGAGTCCTGCTCGAAGCGACAGATGATCAGGAGAGCACCGAGATTCAAATTGCGGCTCTGCATGGCTTAGCCCGTGCACGGGTGATGTGGCCCAGTATTAAACAGATTCTAGCCCAATTCATCGAGCGAGGGCCGCTTGAAGTGCGCTGTGCGGCGGGCATTGCACTAGGGACATTAATCCGGAACCTGCCTGACCCGCCCCTTAGTAGCGAGGAAATGCTCAAGACAGCCCGCTCGCTGGCTGAACTGCTGTCCGAGTTGCCGCCGCGGGCATCATGGGAGTCTGATACAAAATTGCAGAACGAAGTACTGTTGGCGCTCAGTTGGGTAGTCGCTCGTGCCCGGCCTACACTGCCGCGCCTTGCAGCCGGATCAGAATAAACGGCTCGCCAGCTTTACTAGAAACGCGGCAATAGGGGCCGCTTGCATCAAGATTTTGCTGATGCCGCCGGATGCACCCATCAGATCGGTGGCCGCGTCAAGCAAATCGGCAACAAACTCCAGCTTTTTGACGAGTTGCTGTTTAGGAGGCTTCTTTTCTTTGGTGACAAGTTCTGCGGCTTCTTCAAGTGTAGCGACTGCTTGCTGGGCTAGCGTATCTCCCAGCTCGCCTGCTTCTTTGGCCTTGAGGATCAGATTCTTCAGGTCAATCAGCAGGTCGGCAAAGCCGGTAGCACTGTCCGAGAGGACGCCGTTAACGACTAGGTCGCGTCCAGCCACTTGGTCGGTATAAACGTTCCCGCTCCCGATGTTGGCAAGCATGCCAACATCACCACCAATATTGATGACATTGTTGTTAGCACCAGCGGGAGGTTGATCACCGCTCTCTTTTTTAGGGGCAAATGGGTTGATGCTAGGTTTGTTTTCCATTAGTTTTCCGTCCAAAAGCCTTAATGATATGATTGTAATGTCGAAATAGGTAGAAGAGCAAGCGGGTAAAGCGGGAGAACGAGATGGCCAGAGAGTTAACGGTTCGCAACAACAGACTACCCCAAAAGTCCAATGAGGTACAAACCGAGCATAGCTCTGCCACCGCCCACAATGACAAGAGCTTAGATGAGCTATACGATGCCCTTCGTCAGGTAGAGACTGCCTTAGAGAAACTGAACGCCAATGGGAAGAACGAAAGCAGGGATGCATCCAAAGACAGGCTGTGCCAGCTCATCAGCCAACTTCGGCGGGAAATAGCGCGCCTTGAAGGGGCACCTGTGCCGGAAGGCGGGAGCGCTAACAGCAACAGAGACCAGAGAGACCCTGCCAATCAGATTCAGGTTGGCGGAGGAATTGCCCCCGGCGCAAATTTGGGAAGCGGAACGACCTTCAACACAGGCGGGGTAGCCGGCCACAACGTCATTCATACGGAGTACTACATCGAAGCGGGGAAAGTCTTCCTGCCCCTCCCTGATCTGGAGGCTATCTCCTCAGAGGATGAGACAGCAGTCGGCGACCTAGAGCGAAGCTACCTGTTACAGCTCGCCACGACGGCCAGCCGTATCCCATTAGGGCAGATTAATCTACGGCTGGCAGGCACTGATCAGCTTGTGTCGGATATTAGGCTGAACACCCTCTATATCCCGCTCGACACCATGCGGACGCAATCCGCCGTTCGGCGCAAGGAGAATGATAGTTCTTATGTACCTGTGCCTGTGCTGGATGCGGCTATCCGCAACCGGAATCTGGTTATCTTGGGGGACCCTGGCTCCGGCAAGACCACCTTTATTAATTACCTGACGATCTGCTTGGCCGGGGCGCGGCTTTACCCTAAGCGCGGTTACCTCGAACGGTTGAATGTGCCGGCTCAGGGAAATCAGCGGGCGGCCCGCTGGGTACATGGCGCTCTGTTACCTATCCGCGTCAATCTGCGTGAGCTGGCACAGGACATTCCACAGGATGCCAGACATGGTACAGCCGAGATGGTCTGGGCGCATATTGTCAGGCAACTGGCCGAGCATAACCTCTCCGCCTTTGCACCGCAGATGCTGGAAGCTCTGCGCCACGACCAATGTCTGATCATGTTTGACGGGCTGGACGAGATCGCTGATCTGTCCCGCCGCTCCCTGCTTCGGGAGGCAATTACGGCCTTCCGAGACACCTATCCTCGTTGCCGCTTCATCGTGACCTGCCGCACACTGTCGTACACGGATCAGGCGTGGCGCCTGCCCGGCTTTCCATTCACCACGCTGGCACCCCTCAGCCGTGCCAGCATAGACACTTTCATTAACAACTGGTACACCACACTGGCCCAATTGGGGCGTCAAAGCTCACGTTGGGCCAAGAACAGAGCAGATGATTTGCGCAGGGCTGTCCCCTATCTGCTCGATCTGGCACAAAATCCGCTGTTGCTGACCGTTATTGCCATTATCCACTCGAACAACGGGAACCTGCCGCGAGAACGCGCCTGTCTGTACAACGACTCTGTCAATCTATTGATGTGGGACTGGCAACGCGCCAAGCAGATCAGCCCATGCGAATGGGAAAAGGGCATCCTTGAAGAACTTGGAGTGCGCGAGGAACGTTTAATCAGCGGGCTGTGTGAGGTGGCCTTTCACGCCCAGCAGGCACAAGGAGCTGAGGGAGAGCCGGTGAGTATTCCTCAGGCTGAGATCTTGCGTATCCTGACGCGCTATCTTGAGAACGACTGGGGTAAGGCGCAACGATTTTGCGACTATATAGAGAGCCGCACCGGCCTGTTGATAGGTAAGGGAAACAACTCAAGCGGCGAACGGATGTACGCCTTCCCGCACCGGGGGTTTCAGGAATTCATGGCCGCCTGCCATCTGACGACAAGAAGAGAGTTTACCCGCCAGGTGGCTGAGCTGGCTTCACGCGGGGATAACTGGCGCGAGGTACTGCTACTAGCGATTGGACATCTGGTGTATAACCTGCGTGATGTCGTGCGTCCGCTTGATGCCATCAGCCTGCTGTGCAAGCCAAGCCCTCCAACGGATGCCGCAGGCTGGCGGGCTGTCTGGTGGGCCGGCGAGATGTTGTATATGGTGGGGCGCTCTGCCGCCGAGCAGGATGAACACGTTGGCCGGCAGGTTGTACCGCGAGTGATAGGACAGTTGGTAGCCCTTGTTCAAGACGGGCATTTGACTCCGCGCGAACGGGCGCAGGCCGCTGATGTTCTGGGCTTGCTGGGTGATCCAAGGCCCGGCGTATGTTCGCTCATCCCTGATATGGTGCGCATCGAAGGCGGACCGTATGAACTAGGAGACGAGAACGAACGGCACAGGGTCAACCTCAAGCCCTTCTATATCTCGCGTTATCCGATCACGAATGCACAGTTCCGAGCCTTCGTCAGTCAGGGCGGCTGGACCAAAAACAAATACTGGACTGCACAGGGGCTGGAATGGCGCAAGAAGGTCACCGAGCAAGGCGGGCTATCCTACGATCCAGTGTGGGGGATCAACAATCGGCCTGTAGTGGGCGTTACATGGCACGAAGCGGTAGCCTACACAAACTGGCTGGCTTCAAAGACAGGGAAACCCTACCGCCTGCCAACTGAGGCTGAATGGGAGCGAGCCGCCGCCGGCCTGAACCACTGGCGTTACCCATGGGGAAATCAGGCCAATGCTGGTATCACCAACTCGCGGGAAGCAGGCATTGAACAAACCTGCGCGGTAGGCATCTTCCCGCAGGACAGAACCCCGGAGGGTGTATATGACATGGGCGGCAATGTGTGGGAATGGTGCAGTAGTCTGGCCAAGGGCTATCCATATCGCTCGGATGATGGGCGTGAAGACCTTGAGGCCGCGGGACGACGCATCCTGCGGGGCGGTGCCTATGAAAACAGACTTTCAGCCGCCCGATGCACTCAGCGCCGCAGTCTCGACCCTGAAACACGCCTGCCCCTGATTGGGTTCAGGGTAGCAATGGATGTGAAATAGACTAGAACTCGTTTTGAAAAGTCTCTTCACGCTAAAATGGAACTGTTGACACTTGGTAGTTCGTTACGAGTGTCATTTGCATCTCTACAAGGCGTTTTGTCTTGTCGCCATTATCCTGTGGTGCATCAACCGAATTTTGCAATGAGTTCTAAGGTATCCCAAGGGAAAGGACAAAGCACATGGCGAAACTTGAGCGCACTGATAAACCCGTCAATGTACTTCTTGAGGAACTCAGTAAAGGAGAATTGGGGTTACCAGAAATCCAGCGGGGATATGTATGGAATAGACCCCAGGCCAGAGACTTGATTGATTCCTTATACCGAGAATACCCTTCGGGTCTTATACTTGTTTGGAAGCCTGAAGAATTGCCCGAATTACGCAATGGTTCGTTTGAACACAGTGATGAGAGGCAGATCAGGTATCTTGTTTTGGATGGGCAACAACGATTGACATCGCTCAAGCAAGTGTTCGATGGTGAAATACCAGTGTACTTCAATGTTGAAGAAGAAACGTTTCAAATTTACAGTGCTAAACTGAAAGCCAACCCTCTTTGGGTATCGGTGAGAGATGTAATCACGAGAGGTGCTATTGAGGTTCTTGACGAAATCGAGGGAGCCCTAGGTCTCGGCAAGGAACAGCGCAAAGTCTATGGCCAAAGATTGGCCCGTCTTGAGAAAATTAAAGAGTATCGCTACCCTGTGATGATAATACACACTGATGATTATGAAGAGGTCACAGAGTCCTTCATTCGCATTAACTCACGGGGCACTCGATTGAGGGAGGCAGAGCTGGCGATGGCACAATTAGCCTACCATTGGCCAGGAGCGCTTGTGAAAGAATTTGAGGCTACTTTGGATGACTATGAGCAAGCAAACTATGCGCTTGAATCCCGTTTTTTGATGCGGTGCTTTGTTGCCGTAGGTACAGTTCAGAGTAGATTCAGATACTTGGGAGTCCTTTGGAGGAGGAGCCAGTCCGAGTTAGAGGACATTTGGAAGCATACCAAGAAAGGTATTGACTATACTATCAACTTCTTGAGAAACAATGCCGGCATCGAGTCTTTGGATTGGATACCATCTGCCAATGCTCTTGTCCCCTTAGTGGTTTTCTTTTCTCGCGGGAAAAAGCAACTTTCCGAGAGGGAAGCAAGAGGACTGCTATTCTGGTTTTTTGAAGCCACTATACACGGAAGGTTTACAGGTAGCCCTGAGACCAAGATTGACCAAGACATTCGGGCAATAGTTGGTAATGCACCGTTAGATGATCTGATAGCCAACCTGAAACGGGAGATAGCAAGTCTTGAGATCACGCCAGAAATGATAGAAGGAAAATACCAGAGACATCCTTTCCTTTCGCTGATATTTGTGGTATTCCGGCATAGGAGAGCCACCGACTGGTTCACCGGAACAGTCCTGAGCGCTACAAATGTTGGGCCTGATCATCAATTAGAGCTTCATCACATTTTCCCGAGAGCTGTGTTAAAGGAAGCGGACGACCTTCACTTCGAGGCCCACGAAATAGATGATCTGGCAAACATAGCCTTTCTTTCCCAGAAGGCCAACAGGTCCATTCTCAAGTCACCACCCAACGAGTATCTGCCCCATATTGAAAGAGAACGACTTCAAGCACAGCTGGTACCTGAAGATATGTGGCATATTGAGGAGTACCGGGATTTTATCGTCCGCAGAAGGTCCTTATTGACTGATGCTATCAACGAGTACTTGCGAGAAATAGGGGGAGTTTGGCTCTAGACAAGAAGACAAATAGGGCAACCCAACACGCGATTGCGACCGACCTGCTCCGCTCGCCGCGCTGAGCGCGGCTGAACTGCCAATTCAAAAAGCTCACGCAGAGAGAGTTCCTCAAATTGAGGAGGATAGCAGGAGCAGGTCTGGGATTATTCCCCTGCACTAACGCCCACATCCAGCGTCACACTTCTGCCCATCACGCCTCCCTCCTTCTACCCTACACCTAAAAGGCAAAAAAGCGTGCCGGGTTATGGATCAAGAGGTCATCAACAGCCTGTGGAGATATACCTGCTTCCAGCATACGAGGGACAAAGCACCATAGGATATAAGTCAAACCCGGGCCGTTGCCAAAACCGTAACTGGGCCAATTGGATTTGCGGGCCAGATCGCCTGACAGCAGGATGTGCCGCCCGTGTCCTGCTTCGATCAGCCGTTTGATAAAGGCGATACGCTCTCTATCCGGAAAGTATTTTTCTTTACTGATCTGATCAAAGCCCATGTAAGCACCTGTACGGGCGATCTGAAGGTGGTAGTTCCAGTCCAGCCGCCTGTCGAGGTGGCCTATCAACATCCGTTCCGGCGCAACGCCTGCTTCTCGAAGCAGGCGTATCTGCTCAAGTGCATAAGTGCCGGCCTCCGTGTGGGTAGACACCGGCACACCCGTCTCGCGATGAGCTATTCCCGCCGCCCGGATCACCTTCATCTCGCTCTCTGTTGCCCCGCCCTCACCTGTGCCAATTTTGATGACCCCTGCTTTGATGTCGGTATCGTCCATACCCTCCGTCAAGTCACGGATCATCTGTGCGGCTATAGCATCAACTGACAAGCCTCCCGTGTAAGCCTCACTGAACAACCCCTTATGGTGGCCGGTAGCCGCAATGATATACACCCCTGTCGCCTCGGAGATGGCCCTCAGCTCGCGCGGTGCTCGCCTGAGTTCCGGCGTAGTCATCTCGACCAGTGAATGGCCGCCTGCCGTCTTGAAGAGAGTCAGCTCCCTCACAGCGGCCTCGACACTATCCAGCCTCAGGTCAGGATCATGGCTGTCATAGGGAGGCGGCACAGACCAGAGCAGATGCTCATGAGCGTAGGTTCTGCCCATCTCCTCAGGGGAAATGTCTCCCAGAACCGTCCTGACAACCGGCAACTTGCCTCCTTTCAAACCGGCTGAAAAATCATCTCAAAAAAAGGCGTAATTTAGTCTTGCACTAATTCCTGCTCAGATTATAATCTTGCATCGTCACGTGAGGAATAAAGAGGCAACCTGTGTTCTGGGCCGGGTTGCCTTTAACAGAAACTTAAGTTAAACTTTCGGCCCGCCTTATAGGGTTGGGGAAAACCGGTGAGACAGGCCGCCGGCGGCCAGTCTATACCTTGTTTGTCCGACCTAAAAATGCATGATAGCGGAGAGCACAAATAATGGACAGGTGGACAAATAGCAAGAGAAGTACCGCCCGCTTTATGGGACCTACCGATGAGGATGAAGAAGACGAAGAGTGGTTCGACGACGAGGAATTCGACGAGGACGAAGAAGACTGGGACTACTTGGATGAGGACGAGGAATTCGACGACCTTGACGATTGGGAAGACGATGAGGAAGACGAAGACTGGTTAGACGATGAGGAGGATGACGAAGAAGACCTCTACTAACAGAACCAGTGCTTCACCCTCCATCCCGTAAAGCTTCTGCGAGGAGAGGGCTACCACCTCTCTAAAGCCGCTGATAGCGGCAGTGATGTATTGGCTTGAGCGCAGGGCACAATTAGAGAGCCAGCCTTTCTACGAAAGAAGGCTGGTTCTTGCTTTTATTGCCTCACTCTGGAGCATGGGGAGATTGTCCGAGGTCTTTGGTGACCAGCCCCAACTTGATGGCCTCCTCTAGAGACAGGGTGTCCTCGCTCACTTTTGTTGTCTCGCCGGCGGCTTGCTCCCAGAAGCTATCCAAGTCCCCTAGCTCGGACAAATCAAGGTCGAGGCTTTCAAGGTCCAGGTCAGGGATGGGCTGGGGCGCCGCATCCTTCTCTTGGACAGGAGCTGGAGAGGAAGGGGGCTTCTCCTTTTCCTTCTCCTTCCCTTTGGCTGGTTCCTTAACAGGGACTGGCGATGGAGCTTCCAGGCTCTTGGCTGGCTTAGGGGCAGGCTCCGTTGCTGGTTTCTCTGCCGGCTCGGTTGTGATCTCTCCTAGGACTCTCAGCATTGCCTGCACATGCGGCCTTCCAAAACGGAGGACAGGCCCCATTTGCTTCTGACTGCCGCTGGGGAACAGAATGGCAAGGAAAAAACGCGGCCCTACCGAGAGAGCATAGATGTCATGACGGTTGCCGCTGTAATAATGGACATCTGAAGAGGGCTGGTCTCCCAGATAAGAAGACACCTCTGCCGTATTGGCAAAAGTGCGGGCCAGCACCCCCATCAGATCGGCAAAACGCTCCATGTCATCCAGCGAGCCGGCCCGCAGGATGATCTTGCCTCTTCTGTTGACAAATGCGGCCCCTGTGGCCCCAAGGTCTATATGCAAAGCTGAAAGCTCGCGGGAAATCGCGTCTTCATCAATCTTCTCTTCTACCTCAGGTTCAGGCGGCGGGGTCGGCGTTGCGGCTTCGGGTTCCTCTGTGCCGAATACGCTCTTGTTGACAATTTTGGTGAAAGCCTCCGTATCAATAGGCTTCTCCAGTATGCCGGCCACCTCCACGTCAGCCAGTTTCTCCTTGATTTCATCCGGCTTATGTGCACTGATCACGATGGCCTTGATAGCAGGGACAAGCTTCCGCGCCCTTTGAATCAGCTCCACGCCGCTCATACCGGGCAGACGATAATCGGTTACAAGCAACTCAAATCCGCCCCGCCGCAGTTCAAGCAGTGCTTCTTCGCCGGAGGGCACATCAAGGATGAAATAGCCCCGATTAAGTAGTTCTAGGCTGGTGCGCAATACCCGTGCAACGTCACGCTGGTCATCAACAATCAGGATACGAACTTCACGTTCCGGACTCATCAGTCCCCCCACTAACCTGAACTGAAGTATATGGTTTGTTGCTCATTATACTCGATCTTCATCATGGTAAAGTTAGGCAGGACAGCCAGCGGGTCTCATGCCAAGCAGGCAGGCTCTAGACACTTCCATATTCAGGCTGTTCCTCGCTGACATCCACAAGCTGTGCGCCGGTCACACGGATCAGATCATCTACCCTCAGCCGGAGATTGAGGCCGCGCTCGCCCGCGCTGACCACGATCTCATCCAGCAGAACAGCCCATTCATCCAGATAGATGGCGAATCCCTTATTCAGCAGGGCCAGTGCCGAGATACCCCCAACCTTCAGGCCGGTCAGCCGCTCGGCGTCAACATGACGGGCCATGCGCAACTTTCTGGCCCCGACAGCCTGCGCCGCCTTCTTAAGATTAAGGGTACGCGTAGCGGCGACCAAGAACAGGAACGGTTTTGAGCCGGGGTCTTCTGCTTCGGCAACTAGTGTTTTGTAGACCATCTCTGGAGGTAAACTTGCGTAACGTGCTACCTCAAGAGCATCATGGATCGTATCGGGGAACACGACGACCTCATAAGGGACCCCCTGCCCCTCCAGAACGCGCATCGCAAGGGTTTTATGTACGCGGCCCATACTCCCCACTCACGGATTCACAGCATCTGCCGAGATAGCACAGCGCAACCCCAGCCCCGCCCCAAAAAGGTTGGGAGAAAAACGTGAGCGTGCCGTACTGCGCAGTAAATCGCGGCCTACACCCCATGCCCCGCCCCGCACAACTCGCAGTGTCCCGCTGGCCGGCCCCGTAGGATTCTCGGCAGGCGAGGTTGCATAGTAACCGGCGCTATACCAGTCGGCAACCCACTCCGCGACATTGCCGGCCATATCCAAAGCGCCAACCGGGCTGGCCCCGTCAGGGAAGCTCCCCACCGGAGCAACCTGCGGCCAGCCGTCATCAGCGGAAGAGTCAGCATTAGCAGTCAACGGGCAACTCGCGTCGCAAAAGTTCAGCCGCAGAGGGTCCCAGTCGTCACCCCACGGGTAGATCGTTACCTCGCCGGTAGCAGGATTCCAGCGGGCGGCCATCTCCCACTCAGCCTCGGTAGGCAAGCGTGCCCCACGCCACTGGCAGTAAGCATCGGCCTCATACCATGTAACATTGACGACGGGGTAATTATCAAAGGCCGTTACCCCGTAATAGGGAGTGCCATCATAAGCAGTTGTGATCTCAGGATCGGCGCACCCGCCAGCCAGCACGCAGGCCAGCCATTGAGCGTTGGTAACCTCATACTGGTCAATGTAGTATGGGCTGAGCGTCACATCATGGATCGGCCCTTCTTCTGGTGCAAACTGGCTCCCCATCGCAAACGTGCCGCCCGGCACATAAATCATCCGTACCCCTGCCTGCACGATACTTGAACCGGCAGACGGTGTAGGGGTATCTGTAGGCGATGGAGGCAAAAGCGTGACCCGTACAGCGGGCGTTTCACTGAGCGGCGGCGCGGCGGTCGGCTCGATCAACGCCCCCACCGTCATAGTCATGGTAGGGCTTGGGGTAGGAGAGGGGCGGGGCGTCATATTGACAAGCCTGCCTGCCTCACCGACCTGAGTGACCAGCTCAGCAACAGGGGAAGGCAAGGTATTGGTTACATAGCCCCACAGAAGAAAACTTCCGCTTGCCAGAACGCATACCAGTACCAGCCCCAGCACGATCCCTGCCGCCGTTGGGATACGACAGCCATGACGTTCCTCATGATGCTCCCGGTACTGATCGAATTGTTCGGCTGGAACATCACCCAGAGGGGGCGGCGTCTCCAGCGGCTGAATAACCTGTAGCCTGTCCGGCGCCGGGAAAGAAGCAGAAACGGCAGGTTGTTCTGACGGCGGCGCTGTCTGCATGGGTGGAGCAGGAACCGCCTGCCGCGTTTCTGCTAACGCCTCAAAGGACGGGCTTCCTCTAGGGGGGGTATCCTGAGCTATCATTGTCTCTTCGAGGCTAGGCGGCGGAGGTGCTGTTACGCCCTCCTTCGGTCCCTCAGACTTGGGGGCCGGCTCCGGCGTAGGGGGACTCTCTCCTTCAACTCCCATAGCCGGATGAGGAAAATAGACCCGCACCAGCACTCCATTGGAAGGAATACCCTCTTTCGGGAACTTGCTGTCTGGATCGTTTTGCCCGGCGGGCTGGCTCTGTTCCGAGCTGGTCTGAGAAGAAGATACTTGATCCTGATCAGGTTTTCCGGGGTCAGGTGTAAGGTTATCTTCCTCTGGCTGTAAAGAACCCATACCGTCATCCTTAAATGGGGCAATAATTTCAGATGTTACTAGTGTAGGCGAGCATAGGGCTTGTGGCAACCAGACAGATGTTCTTTGCCAGGGATGTCAACCTGCCGTGGAGGATGAGGAAGCTTTCCCTTCCCAAACTGGAAGTGACAGATAAAGAACAGGCCGCTGGCCCTTTTCGGCCTCAACCCAGATACGACCGCCATGCCGCGTGATCACCTGTTCCGTGACAGCCAAGGGGAGTGAGTCGAATAAGTAGCTGCGTAGTACCCCCGCAGAGCTGGGTGTCAGTTCAAGCTGGACGTACCGCAACCGGTTAGTAGCAGAGACAGTCATTTGATCCTGAGGGGACATGCGTGCAAGCAGGCCTTCCAGCAAGGCCAAAAGCGCCACATGAAGGTGTGATACCGACGCACGCACAAGCGGAAGATCACCAGGCAGTTCGATCAGCAGGCGGGGCGTGTGCGGTAGCCCATGTTGTTCCAGTTCGCGGATGGCCGCTCGGATAGCTGATGGAATGGCCACAGCCTGCATCTCTAACGTGGAGGTCTGCTGAATAGTTGCGCTGTACAGATGAGAAAGACTCTGCCACAACCTAAGAGTCTGCCTGAGCGCATCATGCACAATCCGCGCCAGATCGCGCAATTCAAAGATAGGGACGCTCTCGTCCTGCAGACGCTTCAGCAGGACCTCGCCGTACTGGATGGCAAAGGCTAGAGGACTATGCAACTCACCCATCACAGTTTGGGCGATCAGGGCAGACGGCCATCCAGTATCCTCACGCAATAGAATCACCGTAACGCCACCTAAAGATGGACGGAAAGGGGTTGCTATAATACGCCTGTTAAAAGTGACTATGGCATATGTCTGATCTGGACGGGGGCCTAGCCGGCCAGCCAGCAGGTCAGAAGCAAAGCGAGCCTGATCCAGCCTTTCCGGCTGGAACAACGCGATCAGGTCGTGACGATCCAGCCCCAGCAGGTCGCCTGGCGAGTATTGTAACAGGCGGGCCGCCTCTTCATTAGCGTAGGTAACCAGCCCCTGACTGCTTAGAACAAGCACCCCCTGATCAAGGCTCTGGATCAAGGCAGGCCACAGATCAGGCTCAACTGTCGTAGAAGACGGCATGGGGTCGCTCTCCTGAGCGATTGGTCTAAAAACAACACTACAGTATCATGATAGCATACAAAACCCTGCCAAGAGAAATAGCTGGCAGGGTCTAGAAACTACTGCTCCTTTTACCTAGAGAAGAGAGAAGAGAAATGAAACCACTTCTGCGGCTTAGCACAGCGGCCCTTGCGGCGGGCATGCTCGCCAGCCTGCTGGCATCATGTAGCGGCTCAACAACCCAACCTGCCAATCCCTCTCCAGTCTATCCTGACGAAGAGACCGTACAGCCTGGCCTCTCCGCCTCTGTGCCGGCCCCCTCAGAGAGCCCGCTACCAGTGCTCGAACCGAATAACGCCGCCCGCCTTGCGAAGGTCGGACAGGCCGGCATAGATGCCGAAGGGATCAGTGCCTTAGCGTGGTCACCGGATGGAGCCACCATCGCGGTCGCAACTGCAAACGGCGTGTTTTTGTTCGACACTGTCTTCCTACAACAAAACGGCCAGCTTGCCGCCGGCGAGGCAATCCAATCCCTTGTCTACTCACCCGATGGAAGGCTGTTGGTCACCATCCCCTTCGAACAGAACGCAACAGCCCAGATATGGGATACAACAAGCAGACAAGAAGCAAACCTGCTGGCAGGAAGGCTAGGCGGGGTGAGGAGCGTGGCTTTCTCTGCTGAACGCTCCATGATAGCGACCGGCGGTCTCGACGGGGTAGTCACCCTTTGGGACTGGGACACTCAGCAACTCATTCGCAATATCAATCTGAACGCAACGGTGGGTGATATAACCGGCGGCCAGATCGTGGGGGTCGGGGACCTCCGTTTTTCGCCCGACGGGACAATACTGGCTGGAGCAGGCGACCTTGGCTCAGGCATCCTGATCCTGTGGAGCACCAATGACGGTTCAGTACAAAGGACACTAACCGCTATGGGGCACATTGCCGGGCCGGCAGCAACTCCCCTGCTTCCGCCCGACGACTGGAACCACGTCTACTGGTGGTCACGCGGAAGTATCATCCAGGTAGATGTATCAACTGACCAGGAAGGTCTGCGCTTCAGCCATGAAGATTTTGTTGCCAGTGCGTCGTTCTCGCCGGACGGTCTCATTCTAGCAACCGCCTCAGCAGGCACAGTCCATGACGGCTATGCCCCTCTGGTCAAGTTGTGGGATGTGAGTGGCGGGCAGGAACTAGTCACGCTAACCGGCTTCTCGAATGTCCCCACAGCACTGGGCTTTTCTCCGGATGGGAGACTGCTGGCGATTGCCTCAAATGAAGACGGCCTGACGATAGGGGGAGTCCAGCCCTGACAATGGGAAAGAGCATTACTGTTATCAAGACTGACCATACAGGCCGCGAGGTATGGCGCTACGATGGGGTGATCCTGGAAGAGGATGACAGCCATATCAAGCTGGAGGCCTACTTCAATCGGGACAATCTCGATCTGGGGTATGTGGTCTTTCGGAAGGGCGACCGCTTCGTGGAGTACTTCTACGCTGACCGCTGGTATAACATCTTCGAAGTCCACGATGTAGAAGACGATCACAAGAAGGGATGGTACTGTAATTTCGCCCGTCCTGCGCGGTTCGGTGACGGGGAGGTAAAGGCTGACGATCTAGCCCTCGATCTGTTTGTATACCCGGACGGTCAGGTGCTGATTCTGGATGAGGCGGAATTTGAGGCACTGCCAATCAGCCAGTCAGAGAAGGAGAAAGTAAGGAAGGCGCTGGCAGACCTTCAGGAAATGGTAAAAGAAGGCAAACCGCCGTTCATCCGGGAGGAGCATCATAAGCACCCTCCCGATAAGTCATGATATTAGCAGATATAGGGACTGGTTGCAGAGGACTAATACCCGACTGAGGGTACTGAAACGGGCTTTGGTTAGCTGAACAGGGCAACATAGAGTGCGTTGCAGAGGACTAATACCCGACTGAGGGTACTGAAACCTTGCGGCAACATGGTTATTAGTAGATTGGAGGATGTTGCAGAGGACTAATACCCGACTGAGGGTACTGAAACGCCGGTAGGCTGAAAGTGTGCCAAGAGGTATGTACGTTGCAGAGGACTAATACCCGACTGAGGGTACTGAAACTTTGTGTCTGAAGCATTGCCGGTACTTCAGCAGTACGTTGCAGAGGACTAATACCCGACTGAGGGTACTGAAACCCCGTCTGCGCCGGCGGTTTCTGCAGCGGCGTCACAGTTGCAGAGGACTAATACCCGACTGAGGGTACTGAAACCTGCGGCAAGTTCCATCCACTGAGCAGCTTCCGCTAGTTGCAGAGGACTAATACCCGACTGAGGGTACTGAAACAGTAACCATGCTGCCGCAGCTTGGCGAGCGGATCACGTTGCAGAGGACTAATACCCGACTGAGGGTACTGAAACGTGTGCAGGACATGCGCGTCCTGCCATCCCTTCAGGTTGCAGAGGACTAATACCCGACTGAGGGTACTGAAACTCGTTGTTCATCTCGTACCTCGACCTCGTTTTTTGCGTTGCAGAGGACTAATACCCGACTGAGGGTACTGAAACGCCATCTCGGCGCGCCATCCGCGCCTCGATTCGAAGTTGCAGAGGACTAATACCCGACTGAGGGTACTGAAACAGATGGCCGGTCCCTCCGGCCAGCGTTCGTCAGCGAGTTGCAGAGGACTAATACCCGACTGAGGGTACTGAAACGCTGGTTCCAGCAGGCTTCTTCAGCCTGCTGACGGGTTGCAGAGGACTAATACCCGACTGAGGGTACTGAAACCAAGGAGTTCTTCGCAGTCTAAAACGATTTGGTCAGTTGCAGAGGACTAATACCCGACTGAGGGTACTGAAACAATAACCCATCAGCCGCAGCTTGGCGAGCGGATCGCGTTGCAGAGGACTAATACCCGACTGAGGGTACTGAAACTTGTTCTAATCGCACATTCCCTGTCGTCTTCATCCCAGTTGCAGAGGACTAATACCCGACTGAGGGTACTGAAACGCCGGCTCGGGTACGGAACGCCGTTCCTTGTCCCGGCCGTTGCAGAGGACTAATACCCGACTGAGGGTACTGAAACTTTATCTGATTAGTAAACGTTGACTAATCAGGTATGTTGCAGAGGACTAATACCCGACTGAGGGTACTGAAACAGGCACGGAACTCGTCCGGGTCGTCCGGGTCGTCAAGTTGCAGAGGACTAATACCCGACTGAGGGTACTGAAACGTACTGCAACAGTACAGGCAGTGCTTCGCTGACGAACGTTGCAGAGGACTAATACCCGACTGAGGGTACTGAAACGTACTCGTCCGGATCGTCTGCTTCCTCGACATAGATGGTTGCAGAGGACTAATACCCGACTGAGGGTACTGAAACGGCCGCTGCGTCTAATGTCGCGGCGGCGTACAGTTAGTTGCAGAGGACTAATACCCGACTGAGGGTACTGAAACAGAGACTCTCTATCCTGACGTCGTCCATCGTACCCTGTTGCAGAGGACTAATACCCGACTGAGGGTACTGAAACGTGCCAAGCGGCGGCACGCGCCGCCTCTTCCGCATCAGTTGCAGAGGACTAATACCCGACTGAGGGTACTGAAACGCGGGTACGTAGAAGCGCGGCATCGGCCTGAAGACGTTGCAGAGGACTAATACCCGACTGAGGGTACTGAAACTTCTGCTCTACTGACTACAGCTGACCAGCCCTGCCTGTTGCAGAGGACTAATACCCGACTGAGGGTACTGAAACCGGCATCCAACAGGTCCGCGCACGCGGGTGCGTGCGTTGCAGAGGACTAATACCCGACTGAGGGTACTGAAACAGACGGCTCTTGGGATCGCCCTGAGCCGCTTTGAGGTTGCAGAGGACTAATACCCGACTGAGGGTACTGAAACGCTGGTTATTAGATTTCTATTCCCGAAGCTTTGGGCAGGTTGCAGAGGACTAATACCCGACTGAGGGTACTGAAACTGAAAACTAGTAACGAAAACTAGTAACCATGCTGCGTTGCAGAGGACTAATACCCGACTGAGGGTACTGAAACGACGTCAGAGAGGCTGTCTCGCTCGTTCGAATCGAGGTTGCAGAGGACTAATACCCGACTGAGGGTACTGAAACAGACGGCCGGCCAATCCGGCCCGCCTTCGTTTCAGAAGTTGCAGAGGACTAATACCCGACTGAGGGTACTGAAACCGGGCCTGCGCTTGGTACTGGTTCGACCAGTACCAGGTTGCAGAGGACTAATACCCGACTGAGGGTACTGAAACGATGCAGAATGGTGTTCCGTACCCGAGCCGGCGGGCCGTTGCAGAGGACTAATACCCGACTGAGGGTACTGAAACAAACGAACGCTGGCCGGATTTCCCGGCCGTCGCGGCGGTTGCAGAGGACTAATACCCGACTGAGGGTACTGAAACGAACTCAGGCAGTATGTCCGGGTCCAGCAACCCGGGGTTGCAGAGGACTAATACCCGACTGAGGGTACTGAAACGCGGAAACAGGAACTTAACCAACTTCATTTTCGTAGTTGCAGAGGACTAATACCCGACTGAGGGTACTGAAACTCAGAACCATGCTAGCCTCCTTGAAACTAGTAACCAGTTGCAGAGGACTAATACCCGACTGAGGGTACTGAAACACTGACAGATTTTGGGACTGGATGGTGGGAAAAGTTGTTGCAGAGGACTAATACCCGACTGAGGGTACTGAAACCAGAGAGATAATTTCGTTCATGATGCACTCCTTTCCGTTGCAGAGGACTAATACCCGACTGAGGGTACTGAAACATGTTAGCCCTCCTCTTAGACTAATAATTAGACTAAGTTGCAGAGGACTAATACCCGACTGAGGGTACTGAAACGCGTAAAGTCAGCACTGGTCAGGCTGGTGCTGACACAGTTGCAGAGGACTAATACCCGACTGAGGGTACTGAAACAGTCTGCCGGCTGAACCGGCTCTACCAGCGGTAGATAGGTTGCAGAGGACTAATACCCGACTGAGGGTACTGAAACCGGCTTGGTACTGGCATGACCAGTACCAGGCTGCGGAGTTGCAGAGGACTAATACCCGACTGAGGGTACTGAAACGATGTCCGAGAGGTCGTTTCTCTTATCCGCATTGGTTGCAGAGGACTAATACCCGACTGAGGGTACTGAAACGTACTGCTGAAGCACCGGCAGCGCTTCATTGATGAATGGTTGCAGAGGACTAATACCCGACTGAGGGTACTGAAACGTGCCAGGCGGAAGCCGCGCGCGCCGCTTCCGCGGAGTTGCAGAGGACTAATACCCGACTGAGGGTACTGAAACGTTGCAGCCGGTACGTATTGACCGGCCCCTGCCAGCAGTTGCAGAGGACTAATACCCGACTGAGGGTACTGAAACATCGTGCCGATCTTGCGCGTCAAGCTGTCCTTCGCGGTTGCAGAGGACTAATACCCGACTGAGGGTACTGAAACCAACTGTCAATAGGGAATTTTTGGCTGGCTGGTCAGGTTGCAGAGGACTAATACCCGACTGAGGGTACTGAAACCTACAGCAGCGGCAGCCTCCGCGGAAGCGCGGGCCGTTGCAGAGGACTAATACCCGACTGAGGGTACTGAAACTGCTGCCGCAAGCGGGCAAGCGGGTCGCCTGCCTCTGTTGCAGAGGACTAATACCCGACTGAGGGTACTGAAACGGAATAAAATTTTAACGATGATGTTCATCTGCACCCGTTGCAGAGGACTAATACCCGACTGAGGGTACTGAAACTTACAGACTGCGAATCCCTCTTGGCAGACCCGGCGCTGTTGCAGAGGACTAATACCCGACTGAGGGTACTGAAACTGGAAACAGAAATCTAACCAAGTTCATCGTTGCCCGTTGCAGAGGACTAATACCCGACTGAGGGTACTGAAACTTGCGGCGCAGGCGGGCCAGTGGATCACCCGCCTCTGGTTGCAGAGGACTAATACCCGACTGAGGGTACTGAAACTTGATCAGGACGCGGGCGTACAGGCCGACCGCATTTGTTGCAGAGGACTAATACCCGACTGAGGGTACTGAAACTGGTTAGACTGGCCAGGCCGGGATAAAAAATGGGGGTTGCAGAGGACTAATACCCGACTGAGGGTACTGAAACTCCGGCCCGCCTTCGTCTCTGAAGCCCTGCCGGTAGTTGCAGAGGACTAATACCCGACTGAGGGTACTGAAACGATCGCCGGCCTCTGCCGCAACGTTCAACCACTCTGGTTGCAGAGGACTAATACCCGACTGAGGGTACTGAAACTGATAGCCATCCGGGCCTCGACCCGGATGAGTCCCAGTTGCAGAGGACTAATACCCGACTGAGGGTACTGAAACGATGAGTCCCACAGCCTCACGGACCGCCGGCGGGAGGGTTGCAGAGGACTAATACCCGACTGAGGGTACTGAAACGCAGGCCGCGGCCCGCGCACAGGCCGCAGAAGCCGCGTTGCAGAGGACTAATACCCGACTGAGGGTACTGAAACCAGTCCAAAAACTTTTTCATCAACAAACTGTGTAAGGTTGCAGAGGACTAATACCCGACTGAGGGTACTGAAACGTCCTGCTGGTTACCGGCTCTACTGATGTAGAGCCGAAGTTGCAGAGGACTAATACCCGACTGAGGGTACTGAAACCTTAACTGGCCAAGAGGCTGGCAAGATGTTGGCTAGTTGCAGAGGACTAATACCCGACTGAGGGTACTGAAACAAAAAAACTTTTTCATCAACCAGTTCCAAAACTGTAAGGTTGCAGAGGACTAATACCCGACTGAGGGTACTGAAACGCGGCTTCTGCGGCGGCGCGGGCCGCCGCCTCAACCGTTGCAGAGGACTAATACCCGACTGAGGGTACTGAAACGCGGATCGCCGGCCTCTGAGGCAACTTCCAACCACTCTGTTGCAGAGGACTAATACCCGACTGAGGGTACTGAAACGACAAAGCGGGTCTGATTAGTCAATGTTGATTAATCGTTGCAGAGGACTAATACCCGACTGAGGGTACTGAAACACTGACAGTTTTTGGGAAACGGATGGTGGGAAAAGTGTTGCAGAGGACTAATACCCGACTGAGGGTACTGAAACTGAGGAGTACCGGCGCTGGTCACGCCGGCTCGGGGGTGTTGCAGAGGACTAATACCCGACTGAGGGTACTGAAACGACCGTACTTCCTGAACTCAGGCAGCAGGTCCGGGTGTTGCAGAGGACTAATACCCGACTGAGGGTACTGAAACGGTCTAAGAGGCCCGGATAAAGATCGTAATAGAATGTTGCAGAGGACTAATACCCGACTGAGGGTACTGAAACGGGTATAGATCAAAGTAAAAGAGATAATGCGGGATCAGTTGCAGAGGACTAATACCCGACTGAGGGTACTGAAACTCAAGTTTAGTGACAAGAAGGACGGCAGGATTCCAGTGGTTGCAGAGGACTAATACCCGACTGAGGGTACTGAAACTCCAGCGCCAGAGCACCTTCAGCAGGTGCTGGCGCGGTTGCAGAGGACTAATACCCGACTGAGGGTACTGAAACCATTGGCTCGCGCTTGGTCAGCGCATGCACAATGCTGTTGCAGAGGACTAATACCCGACTGAGGGTACTGAAACAGGTACGGAACGCGTCCTGGTCATTTGTCTCGACGTAGGTTGCAGAGGACTAATACCCGACTGAGGGTACTGAAACAATACATTTGTCTCGACGTCTACGTCGAGACAAATGTTGCAGAGGACTAATACCCGACTGAGGGTACTGAAACTTAATACGAACATCAGACAGCTTGTACGCAGCAGTCAGTTGCAGAGGACTAATACCCGACTGAGGGTACTGAAACTCCCGGCGGCCCCGGCACGCGTACGTGCCCGGGCCGTGTTGCAGAGGACTAATACCCGACTGAGGGTACTGAAACAGGCAGGCTGGTTAGGCCTGCCTAGGCTGTAGGCCTGTTGCAGAGGACTAATACCCGACTGAGGGTACTGAAACTCCGGCCAGCGTTCGTTTCGGAAGCATTGCCGGTGCGTTGCAGAGGACTAATACCCGACTGAGGGTACTGAAACTCAGCTTGTACAGCTCACACAGATCACAGCCATCTGCGTTGCAGAGGACTAATACCCGACTGAGGGTACTGAAACTAATAGAATAAGTTTACCAGTATCATGTTGCCCTCCGTTGCAGAGGACTAATACCCGACTGAGGGTACTGAAACATCCACACATCGCGCATGGTCTCGATATTCTTGACCTTGTTGCAGAGGACTAATACCCGACTGAGGGTACTGAAACCGGAAGCGCGGGCCGTTGCCTGTGCCTGGCACTGGTCGTTGCAGAGGACTAATACCCGACTGAGGGTACTGAAACTCCGGCCTGCATTCATCTCAGAAGCCATGCCTGTACGTTGCAGAGGACTAATACCCGACTGAGGGTACTGAAACTTTATCTGATTAGTAAACATTGACTAATCAGGTATTTGTTGCAGAGGACTAATACCCGACTGAGGGTACTGAAACGTATTCATCATGGTCGTCTGCTGCCTCGACATAGAGTTGCAGAGGACTAATACCCGACTGAGGGTACTGAAACATTTGTGCGAACAGCTTCTCTCTGATCCGGCCCTCCCGTTGCAGAGGACTAATACCCGACTGAGGGTACTGAAACTGGCCAGCGGATCGCCGGCCTCTGCGGCAATGGTCAGTTGCAGAGGACTAATACCCGACTGAGGGTACTGAAACAGATGAATGCTGGCCGGAGGGACCGGCCGTCCTTGAGTTGCAGAGGACTAATACCCGACTGAGGGTACTGAAACGTTTTTTGTTCCTTCTGACCAGAACATTTGTTCTAGTTGCAGAGGACTAATACCCGACTGAGGGTACTGAAACCTGAAGGATCAGCGCGCCATCCGGCCCGCCTTCGTGGTTGCAGAGGACTAATACCCGACTGAGGGTACTGAAACGGGCAGGTTTTGGGCCTGCCCCGGCCCCGGACCTGGGGTTGCAGAGGACTAATACCCGACTGAGGGTACTGAAACCAAAACGGGCAGAGAGCCGTCCAGAGCGTTTAGAAGTTGCAGAGGACTAATACCCGACTGAGGGTACTGAAACCTCTCAGGGAGGTCGGTATTGAGCCGATCATCAAGCGGGTTGCAGAGGACTAATACCCGACTGAGGGTACTGAAACCAGAACCGGGGCCGGTCATGGTCTCAGTGTCACTCAGTTGCAGAGGACTAATACCCGACTGAGGGTACTGAAACCCCATACCCTCGGGAATAAGATCGGGAATAAGATTGGTTGCAGAGGACTAATACCCGACTGAGGGTACTGAAACCGCCTGCGCCTCCGCATCGAGGGCAGCCTGGTAGGCGTTGCAGAGGACTAATACCCGACTGAGGGTACTGAAACGAGCAAGATCATAGACGACTGCGAGGCCCTTCTCGCGGTTGCAGAGGACTAATACCCGACTGAGGGTACTGAAACGGCCCGCCTGCGCCGCAACGGTTATTAGTTATAAGATAGTTGCAGAGGACTAATACCCGACTGAGGGTACTGAAACGCGCTCGTGGCCCGGCACGCGTACGTGCCGGGGCCGGTTGCAGAGGACTAATACCCGACTGAGGGTACTGAAACCCGCTTCTGCGGAAGCGCGGGCGGATTCGGCGGCGGAGTTGCAGAGGACTAATACCCGACTGAGGGTACTGAAACCGCAGGTCCGGGTCTAGCAACCCGGGATACAAGTCGAGTTGCAGAGGACTAATACCCGACTGAGGGTACTGAAACGGCCTCGATACGGACTAACTCGACAGCTTCACGGAGTTGCAGAGGACTAATACCCGACTGAGGGTACTGAAACTTGAGGCTCGCATGAGCCTCAGGGATGGCCGGCCCAGTTGCAGAGGACTAATACCCGACTGAGGGTACTGAAACCATCGAGGGCAGCCTGGTAGGCTGCCCAGAGTTTCGGTTGCAGAGGACTAATACCCGACTGAGGGTACTGAAACCTACGATATCGCTTAGTTCGTTGTTGTCCATTGTTGCGTTGCAGAGGACTAATACCCGACTGAGGGTACTGAAACATGAACTTGTTGGTTAGATTTCTGTTTCCGAAATTCTGTTGCAGAGGACTAATACCCGACTGAGGGTACTGAAACTGGATAAACGCTGGCCGGATGGACCGGCCATCACGCGTTGCAGAGGACTAATACCCGACTGAGGGTACTGAAACGTTGAGTACCGGCAACGCCTCATCCAAGAAGGATGGCGTTGCAGAGGACTAATACCCGACTGAGGGTACTGAAACGCAGTTCAAATGGGGTGCTGACCGCAAACTCCACAAGGTTGCAGAGGACTAATACCCGACTGAGGGTACTGAAACGGCACTGGTCGAACCAGTACCAGGCTGAAGCGCGGGCGTTGCAGAGGACTAATACCCGACTGAGGGTACTGAAACGGCCAGATACGGCAGGGCAGGGTACGGCAGGGTACGGGTTGCAGAGGACTAATACCCGACTGAGGGTACTGAAACAGTAGAAATTTTGTTCTAATCGCACATTCCCTGTCGGTTGCAGAGGACTAATACCCGACTGAGGGTACTGAAACGGCCGGGTCCGCGAGCAGGGCTTCACACAGACTAATAGTTGCAGAGGACTAATACCCGACTGAGGGTACTGAAACTACTCGGAAAAGAGCGTCTCGATCTCCTCGATGACGTTGCAGAGGACTAATACCCGACTGAGGGTACTGAAACCGGTATGCTGTCCCAGCTCGCAAAACCCCGCGACGGTTGCAGAGGACTAATACCCGACTGAGGGTACTGAAACCTGTGCTGAACCTGCCCAGTGCCAGCGCCATGTCCTCGGTTGCAGAGGACTAATACCCGACTGAGGGTACTGAAACACAGGACTCCGAACTGGACGCTGAACTGCTCAAACCGTTGCAGAGGACTAATACCCGACTGAGGGTACTGAAACTTGCCCTCCTGCAACTGCTACCGGTACTCAACCAGTGTTGCAGAGGACTAATACCCGACTGAGGGTACTGAAACCAATGCGGATGAGTTCCACGGCCTCGCGCACCGGCGCGTTGCAGAGGACTAATACCCGACTGAGGGTACTGAAACGTTCTTCGCACAAATTGACAACCTCGTTCAGTTCGTCGTTGCAGAGGACTAATACCCGACTGAGGGTACTGAAACCCAAACTAGTAACCAAGCCGCCGGAGGCGTGCGATCGGGTTGCAGAGGACTAATACCCGACTGAGGGTACTGAAACTCCTTGAGGCTCATGCGAGCCTCGATTCGAACGAGGTTGCAGAGGACTAATACCCGACTGAGGGTACTGAAACGTTTCATGGGGGGTGGTAGGTCATCCGCCGCCCAAAAAGTTGCAGAGGACTAATACCCGACTGAGGGTACTGAAACTCATGGATACTGAGTTAACGAGTGAGGAGTTCCTGAGTTGCAGAGGACTAATACCCGACTGAGGGTACTGAAACCAGTTCCCAGAGGTGGCGGATGCGCAGGTCTCCCTGTTGCAGAGGACTAATACCCGACTGAGGGTACTGAAACCCGCATACCGCCCTGCCCGCATAGGCACAACCAACGGCGTTGCAGAGGACTAATACCCGACTGAGGGTACTGAAACGGCTGGTCAGGCAGGGCTGGTCAGGATAGGATAGGGTTGCAGAGGACTAATACCCGACTGAGGGTACTGAAACGCGTTGTATAAATGGTCTGCACATATTATAGCAAACGTTGCAGAGGACTAATACCCGACTGAGGGTACTGAAACTGGCCAGCTCTTCAGCCGTCAAGCCGGCCTGAACAGCCGTTGCAGAGGACTAATACCCGACTGAGGGTACTGAAACGCAGGGCGGCTTGGTATGCCGCCCAAAAGCGCGGAAGTTGCAGAGGACTAATACCCGACTGAGGGTACTGAAACGGATGAGGCTGACGGCCTCGCGGACCGCCGGCGGGAGTTGCAGAGGACTAATACCCGACTGAGGGTACTGAAACCGATCAGTACGTTACCGATGAACTTTACCATCTTATCGTTGCAGAGGACTAATACCCGACTGAGGGTACTGAAACACGATATCGTTTAGGTCGTCCATCACGCGCTCCTTGTTGCAGAGGACTAATACCCGACTGAGGGTACTGAAACGCGTCATCCGCACCGCCCGCCAAGCGCTCGAAGAGGTTGCAGAGGACTAATACCCGACTGAGGGTACTGAAACTTTCTACGTATCATCACTTTAGCCAGCTAAACGACGTTGCAGAGGACTAATACCCGACTGAGGGTACTGAAACGCAAAATATCTATATCTGCTATTTCGATCTCTACCCGTTGCAGAGGACTAATACCCGACTGAGGGTACTGAAACGCAGGAACTGGATCAGGAGTGCGACAATGAACATCATGTTGCAGAGGACTAATACCCGACTGAGGGTACTGAAACCGCCGCTGCCGAAGTAGCAGCAGCTTCTGCTGCTACCGTTGCAGAGGACTAATACCCGACTGAGGGTACTGAAACTTCTGCACATCATGCTAGCACGTTTTTCTGCGTTTGTGTTGCAGAGGACTAATACCCGACTGAGGGTACTGAAACGCGTGACCAGCGCCGGCTCTCATCCGGGTCGTCGTTCGTTGCAGAGGACTAATACCCGACTGAGGGTACTGAAACCTGCGGTAGCGCCACTGGCCAGCCTCTAGCCAGAGGTTGCAGAGGACTAATACCCGACTGAGGGTACTGAAACAAACGAACGCGGGCCGCATGGGGCGGCCATCCCTTGAGTTGCAGAGGACTAATACCCGACTGAGGGTACTGAAACTCTGCGGATCGCCCCGCCGCCTTGATTTTCCCTTATGTTGCAGAGGACTAATACCCGACTGAGGGTACTGAAACGCCTGATAGGCTGCCCAAAACTTGGGAAACAACAGGTTGCAGAGGACTAATACCCGACTGAGGGTACTGAAACTCAGGTCATGCAGGAGTTTCCCGACGATGATCCGGGGTTGCAGAGGACTAATACCCGACTGAGGGTACTGAAACTACCCGAGCCGGCGGGCCCAGGTACGGTACTCATCCGTTGCAGAGGACTAATACCCGACTGAGGGTACTGAAACAAATGATCGTGTTTAAATCTGTTGTGTTCATGACACGTTGCAGAGGACTAATACCCGACTGAGGGTACTGAAACCTCTTGGCCGGCCCGGCGTTGCCGGCGCCGGTCCGCGTTGCAGAGGACTAATACCCGACTGAGGGTACTGAAACGGCACCGGTCGTACCAGTACCAGGCTGCGGCGCGAGGTTGCAGAGGACTAATACCCGACTGAGGGTACTGAAACGCAAGAACTGGATCAGGAGGGTTGTTGCGATGAACTTGGTTGCAGAGGACTAATACCCGACTGAGGGTACTGAAACACGTTCGTTTTTTATTTTTAGTGTAGCACAAATTTCAGTTGCAGAGGACTAATACCCGACTGAGGGTACTGAAACCGTTTATCAACGAAGCCCTGCCGGTAGCTTTGCAGTGTTGCAGAGGACTAATACCCGACTGAGGGTACTGAAACAGCATGATGTGCAGGAAAGGAGTGTCACGATGGACAGTTGCAGAGGACTAATACCCGACTGAGGGTACTGAAACTGCTGACGCGCCAGCTCGCGCAGTTCGTCAGCAGAAAGTTGCAGAGGACTAATACCCGACTGAGGGTACTGAAACGTCGAAACCCTGAGCGCCCCAAAATGGGGGGTCAACGAGTTGCAGAGGACTAATACCCGACTGAGGGTACTGAAACTCGGCAACGGCAGCTTCTGCCGCTGCTTCAGCGGGTGTTGCAGAGGACTAATACCCGACTGAGGGTACTGAAACGTTGATGAAAAAGTTTTTTGGACTGCGGCTGGTTAACGTTGCAGAGGACTAATACCCGACTGAGGGTACTGAAACGTAGCTTTGCAGTACCGGCAGGGCTTCGTTGATAAGTTGCAGAGGACTAATACCCGACTGAGGGTACTGAAACGCCTGGTAGGCTGCCCACATCCTCGGGAATAGGAACCGTTGCAGAGGACTAATACCCGACTGAGGGTACTGAAACGTACTGCTGAAGTACCGGCAGGGCTTCAGAGACGAAGTTGCAGAGGACTAATACCCGACTGAGGGTACTGAAACTCTGGCCGACCCGGCGTTGCCGCCGGCGGTCAGAGAGTTGCAGAGGACTAATACCCGACTGAGGGTACTGAAACCAATACGAATGAGGCTGACGGCCTCTCTGACCGCCGTTGCAGAGGACTAATACCCGACTGAGGGTACTGAAACGGCCTCAGGCCGCGGCGCAACCCGCGCCGGTACTCCGTTGCAGAGGACTAATACCCGACTGAGGGTACTGAAACAGGCAGGCTGGTCAGACCTGCCTAGGCTTTGGTTAAGTTGCAGAGGACTAATACCCGACTGAGGGTACTGAAACACGTGAACCTAGAACAAATCGTTACAGACTGCGAAGTTGCAGAGGACTAATACCCGACTGAGGGTACTGAAACGGCACTGGTACGATCAGTGCCAGGTTGAGGCGGCGGTTGCAGAGGACTAATACCCGACTGAGGGTACTGAAACTTCTGATCAGGGAGGTGCCAGTAGATAAGATGAGACGTTGCAGAGGACTAATACCCGACTGAGGGTACTGAAACTCAGTCTTGTTCGCATCGAGGCCCGCATGGCCTCGAGTTGCAGAGGACTAATACCCGACTGAGGGTACTGAAACCTTCGGTTGCGGCAGCTTCTGCGGAAGAGTGGTTGAGTTGCAGAGGACTAATACCCGACTGAGGGTACTGAAACTACTTCCGGAACTCGCCGCGCAGGTCCGGGTCCAAGTTGCAGAGGACTAATACCCGACTGAGGGTACTGAAACCCCGTCGCGCCGTGCCATCCGCGCCTCAATCCTGAGAAGTTGCAGAGGACTAATACCCGACTGAGGGTACTGAAACCGCAACAGCCATGAACTGGATCGCGCCCAGAACCCGTTGCAGAGGACTAATACCCGACTGAGGGTACTGAAACGTACAGAGACGTACAGGTCTAGAAACACATATTCTGAGTTGCAGAGGACTAATACCCGACTGAGGGTACTGAAACATGATGGACAACAACATGAGACCCCAGCGCATTGGCAGTTGCAGAGGACTAATACCCGACTGAGGGTACTGAAACCATGATCTCGATAAACACCGAATTGCCGCATAGAAAGTTGCAGAGGACTAATACCCGACTGAGGGTACTGAAACGGGCCACGAGCGCTGGTACCGAGTATGTCTGTCTCGGTTGCAGAGGACTAATACCCGACTGAGGGTACTGAAACACGAACTGATATGAGCGCGTATCCGCGTTGAACACGGTTGCAGAGGACTAATACCCGACTGAGGGTACTGAAACCCTGATCCAGTTCCTGCCGGTACTCAATCAGCACCGGGTTGCAGAGGACTAATACCCGACTGAGGGTACTGAAACTCGCTGACCCGGACATCCCGCCGGCGGTCCGCGAGGGTTGCAGAGGACTAATACCCGACTGAGGGTACTGAAACACGTTTACTAATCAGATAAAAGATGTCTGATTAATCAGTTGCAGAGGACTAATACCCGACTGAGGGTACTGAAACCGATTTTGGGCAGCCTATCAGGCTGCCCTCGATGCGTTGCAGAGGACTAATACCCGACTGAGGGTACTGAAACTTACGCGGTAGTTGGCGCGGATCATGTCATTGACGAGTTGCAGAGGACTAATACCCGACTGAGGGTACTGAAACCCAGGAGGCAAGCAGGCCGGCGGACCTCGCCCCGGCGAGTTGCAGAGGACTAATACCCGACTGAGGGTACTGAAACTGCCTGCCCTGCCCTGCCAGCCGACCGGACAAAAAGTTGCAGAGGACTAATACCCGACTGAGGGTACTGAAACCAATCCACTGTTCGGCCTCTGCCTCTGCGGCATTGGCGTTGCAGAGGACTAATACCCGACTATACCTTTGCACTTTTTAAGCTGACGATTTGAAAACACCGCGCCCCAGGCGGTAAAAGAAGGTTGGAGCCAATCTCAACCGACCGAGGTGCGCGATGTCGATACCGATTATCTGTCTGGAT
>Ga0129299_1000111_pt1 | contig 43845 bp, 32 predicted proteins | sample ConPoolayeCmetaG_FD_94477 | JGI IMG/M metagenome (GOLD analysis project Ga0129299, IMG submission 94477) | Hot spring microbial mat communities from California, USA to study Microbial Dark Matter (Phase II) - Cone Pool mat layer C metaG ...
ATGGCCGCAAGCGTCGAATCGGGGCGGAAGGCCGTGAGGATCGCGCCGGCTCCCGCGCCGGCGCCGGCGCGGGAGCCGGCGCGATCCTCACGGCCTTCCGCCCCGATTCGACGCTTGCGGCCATGCTGGTCCATGGCGCCTGCGGCCTGCCGGCCGGCTACGCCCTGGCCTACATCACCCATGCCTGGCTGGCGCGGACCGGCGGACGCGCGCCGGGTTTCGCCCAGTTGCTCAGCGCCGCGCTGGGCGGGTCCGCCATCGGACTGATCGCCGGCAACTGGGTGCTCCTGGCTTCACTGGGACCGGTCGGCACGATGTCGGCCGCGGCCCTGGCGCTGCTGGCCTTCGGCGGACTGGTCCAGATCCACGAGACCTCGCGGCCGGCGCGAACCCGGCACCTGCGTCTTTCACTGGTCTTCGGCGCTCTGGCCGTCGCCCTGGTGCTGTTTCCCGCCGGCGCGCGCCGCTGGGCGCGGTCGATCGCCGAAGGCTCCGGATCGGCCGCGTCGACGGTCCTGCCGGATCCGCTGCGGTCGCGGATCCAGAGCACCACGCAGGTCTGCGTCATCGCCCCGACACCCGCGGCCGCCGGGGCCCTGGCCCGGTCCCTGCCGGCGCGCACGGACGTCTTCAGCGCCCGGCGCGACGACGCGCCGATCCGCGCCGGCCGGGAGGCGCGATCCGACATGCGGTGGTTCATGGACCTGCGGATCAGCCCGCGCTGCTACGACGCGATTTTCTACCTGCCGCCGCCGCTTTCGCGCACGCGGGCCGCCGCCGACTATTCCCTGGAGGCCCTCGCCCTGCTGGCCGACCGCCTCAAGCCCGGCGGAAACGTCACGATGGTCGTGCCGCGGCAGTCCCTCAGGCCGCGGCAGCTGGCCGTCCTCGCCGCGACGTTCCAGCGGGTATTCGGCGAACGGTCGCGGCTGGCTCTGGCTCGTGAGCCGTGGCCCGACGCGGGGCTGCTCCTGGTTTCCCGTGCGTTGGACGATCCTGCGCCGGCGGCGTCCGATAATGCCGTGGACTACATGCGGCTGGACCTGGTCTCTCCGGGCGCCGGCCGGGGGGAACAGCCCGTTCATTCGGTGCGGCGCGACCGGCTCTCGGCCTGCGGCGAGGATGGGCCCTGTTCCCGCATCGGCGCCGGTCCGGACCTCTCCGTCCCTTCAGGGCTGCAACCGGCCGCCCCGCGATGAAGTCGGGGGCCTTTCTCTCCGATAACCCCAGTGGTCCGGCCGGGCCCGGTTTCACGGTCTGGTCCGCCGGCCGAGGGGGTCTGTCGCAATGCCTCGCCGCCGCGCGCTGACGCTCGTGGAGCTGGTGATCATCGCCCTGGTCCTGGGCATCCTGGCGATGGTGATGGTGCCGCAGTTCAGCCGGGCCGGCGGCGACCCGCGTCTGAGCAGCCTGCGGATCAGCCTGCAGTGGGTTCGCGGCCAGATCGAACTCTACCGCGTGCAGCACGAGGGCCGCTATCCCCGGGCCGACGACTTCGTCCGCCAGCTGACCGGCCGGACCCGGCCCGACGGCACCCCCTGCGAGCCGCCCGACGAGGACTGCCGCTGCGGACCGTACCTCCAGACGATCCCGGTCAACCCCTACACGCTGGGGTCCGAGGTCGGCAGCGGGCCGGTGGGGACAAGTGACTGGCACTACGATCCGGCGACGGGGCTGTTCCGGGCCAACGACCATGCCGACCGCGCGAGGTACTGAATGTCCGTCGTTCTGCTGGCCCACGACGAAACCTGCCTCCGCAGCGTCCTGGCCGCGGGGCTGCGCCGCGCCGGGCTGGGCGTGCTGACCGCCTCGGACGGCGCCGCGGCCCTGGAACTCGCCCTGACCGCCGGCCCGGACCTGATCGTGAGCCACTACCGCCTGCCTCTGCTGGGCGGACCGGAGCTCTGTGCCCGGCTGCTGGCCCGGCCGGCCACGCGGTCGATCCCCGTCCTGCTGCTGGTCCCGCCGGGCATTACCATCGCCCGCGACGGCGCCCGGCCGGCCAACCTCTGCGGCCTGCTGTCCGGTCCGGTCGCCCCCGGCGCGCTGCTGGCGGCGGTGCGGGCGATCCTCGCCCCGGCGGCCCGACTCCAGCCCGCCGGCGTCTGATCCCGGCGGCCTCCGCCACCGGCATGAGCCCTGCAGCCGTCGATCTGAGTCATCCGCCGGTCTGCCGCCACCGCGGGCCGGACGCATGGGTCCGCGGCCTGGGTACCGGCCGGATTGCCCGGCGCCGGGTGTTGCGGTTGGAGAAGACTCGCGCGTTTCATCAGGCCGAAGGCTCCGGCGCCGGCCGTCATGGTCGAAGGAGACTCGCGCATTTCATCAGCCGGTTTCATCACGCCGAAGGCCTTCGGCGCGGTTGGCCGCAATCCACCGTTTGGCGGGATTCATCAGGCCGAAGGCCTGGAAGGACATAGGCGGGGGCAGAGGTCGACGCAGTCGACCGCCGCCGGCGGTTCGAAGGCCGCGCCAACCCTGCGCTCTGTTTTCTTGTTCTCCTCCTCGACCCGGAAGTGAGGTCGTCCGCCCTCGACGGCCGGCACGGAGGCCGGCCGCTACGGCGCTTCGCGGCGCCGGACGCTTCAGCGAGCGTTTCATGCACCATTCGTGTTTCATGCATCATTCGTGGCGCGGTCGTGCGAGGCGATGGCACACCGCCCTCGACGGCCGGCACGGAGGCCGGCCGCTGCAGCGCTGCGCGGCGCCGACCTCGACGGGGCGCGCTCCATGCCGTCGCACCTCAGGCCGGATCCATGGGTGCTTTTCCGTTGGTCTGCTTGTGTTGGTCTGTCCTTCTGCCGGTCTCTCACCCCTTTCAGAGCTCCTGCTGACCGACCTTGGCCCTTGCGGGGCTCACGCAGGCCTGGGCAAGCGGTTGCACGAGGTGCTCGCGACCGACCTTCGCCCCTGCGGGGCTCACGGCCGCCCCTGCCATCGGCCGGCCGGGGCGATCCCCATCGGGCCTGCAAGAGAGGTGTTTGCGGGAAGCCCGCGGCGGGTGGGGCCCGGCTGGAAAACGTCACGACTGGAAAACGTCGCGATTCGCCGAGGCTGTCCGGCGGGGTTATCATGACCCTCAGACCCCCCGGCCGGAGCCGCGCCGCCGAGCAGCGCCCCGATGCCCGCGGGAGGAGCCGCCAGGAGCGACCGGAGTGAGCGACCTTCGATACGACGCCGGCTGGCAGTACCACGGGGTCCGGGTCGTGAGGCTGGAGAACGCCCGGCTGCTGATCGACGTCATGCCCGACCTGGGCGGCCGGATCCTTCGCTGGATCGACAAGCGCCGGGACTGCGACTGGCTCTGGCAGCATCCGCGGATCGCCCCTGCGGTGCTGCCGGCCGGCAGCGACTACGACGCGAACTTCAGCGGCGGCTGGGACGAGCTGTTCCCCTGCTGCACCGCCTGCGTCCACGGCGGGGAGGTCTACCCCGACCACGGCGAGTACTGGACCCGGCCGTGCGCCTGGGAGGTGCTGGAGGGCGACCGGGAGCTGACCCTTCACCTGCGGGCCGAGGGCACCGTGACCCCCACCCGCATGGAGCGGCGGATCACGCTGGCCGCCGGCAGCCCGGCGGTCCGCATCCGGTACCGGATCGAGCATCTGGGCCGCCATCCCTTCGACTACCTCTGGGCCACGCATCCGGCACTGGCCGTCCGGCCGGGGGACCGGCTGATCCTGCCGGCCGGGGCCGGGCGGGTGGCGTCGCCGGGGATGGGACGGATGCCTGCCGGGGCGGCCGATTTCATCTGGCCGACGGTGACCGGCGACGACGGCAGGCCGGTGGATCTCTCCCGGATCCCCCAGGCCTGCGGCGGACCGGGCTATGAGATGGTCTACCTGACCGAGCTGCATGCCGGCTGGTACGCGTTGCTGCGTCCCGGGGACCGCTGCGGCTTCGGTCTGGCCTTCGACCGCGGGGTGTTCCGCTGCCTCTGGCTGTTTGTGAGCCTGGGGGGATGGCGGGGCCTGCACCTGGCGATCGTCGAGCCGGCCACGGGGCATCCTGTCGATCTGGCGGAGGCGGCCGGGGCCGGGACATGCTCCCGCATGCAGCCCGGCGAGGTGCTCGAGACCGCGATCACCGCGGTGGTCTTCGATGACCGCGAGGCCGTCGGCGGGATTTCCCCGGACGGAAGCGTGTCCTGACGCCGGCGCGGGCTTTCACACCCGGCGGGAGCCGATCATGGAGGTCGAATCCCTTCTGGAGGGGCTGACCGAGCCCCAGCAGGCCGCGGTGCGGCACACCGACGGCCCGCTGCTGGTGCTGGCCGGTCCGGGCAGCGGCAAGACCCGGGTGATCACCCGCCGGGCCGCCTTTCTGGCCCGGACGGTGGCCCGGCCGCAGCAGATCCTGGCCATCACCTTCACCAACAAGGCCGCCTCGGAGATGGCCGAGCGCATGGCGGCGCTGGGCATCGACCGCGGGCTGACCTGTTCGACGTTTCACTCCTTCTGTGCCCGCCTCCTGCGGACGTACGCGGACCGCGCCGGGCTGCATCCGAACTTCTCGATCTTCGACGAATCCGACCAGGCGGCGGCCATGCGCTCGGCCATCGAGCGGGCGGGCCTGTCGCCCGAGCATTTCAGCCCGTCGCGGATGCTGGAGGCCGTCGGGCGCTGCAAGAACGACATGATTCTGCCGGAGGAATATGCCCGCAGCGCCACCGACTTCGCCGGGCGGGCGACGGCGGCGGTCTACGGGCACTACCAGGCGGTGCTGGCCGCCCAGAACGCCCTGGATTTCGACGATCTGCTGGTCCGCGCGGCTTTGCTGCTGGGGGACGACCCCCAGCTGCGCGATGCGCTGCAGGACCGCTTCCGGTACGTGCTGGTGGACGAATACCAGGACACCAACCACGCCCAGTACCTGATCGCCCGCGGCCTGTCTCTGGATCACCGCAATCTGTGCGTGACCGGCGACCCGGACCAGTCGATCTACGCCTGGCGGGGGGCGAACATCGGCAACATCCTGCGCTTCGAGGAGGACTTCCCGGACGCCCGCGTGATCCGGCTGGAGCAGAACTACCGCTCGACGCCGCAGATCCTGAAGGCCGCCGGCGCCCTGATCCGCCGCAACCGGAGCCGCAAGCCGCTGGAGCTGTGGACCTCCAACACCGACGGCCCGCCGGTCCGCGTGGTGCAGTGCGAGTCGGGGGAGCAGGAGGCCGCCTTCGTGGCCTCGGAGATCCGGGCCCACGTCGAGGCCGGAGGGGCTTTCGGGCAGGTCGCGGTGTTCTACCGCACCAACTTCCTCTCCCGCCAGATCGAGGCTGCGCTCCAGCAGGCCGGCGTTCCCCACCAGGTGGCCCGCGGCGTGGCGTTCTTCCAGCGCCGCGAGATCAAGGACGTGCTGGCCTACCTGAAGCTGATCGTCAACCCCGCCGACGCGGTGGCGCTGACCAGGATCATCAACGTGCCGGCCCGCGGAATCGGCGACGCCACGGTGGCGGCGCTGCTGCGGGCGGCGGAGGCTTCCGGCCGCCCGGCCCTGGAGCTGGCCGCCGATCCGCAGGCCATTCCGGGGATCCGGCCGGCCGCGGCCGCGCGGCTTCGGGCCTTCGCCGGTCTGATCGCCGAGGCTCAGGCGGCCGCGAAAAACGGGCCGGTGCGGCAGACGGTCGAACATGTCGTGCGGCACAGCGGGCTGATCGCCGGCTGGGGGCGGGACGGGAGCGGCGAGGAGCTGGAGAACGTCCAGGAGCTGATCCACGCGGCCGGGGCTTTCGACCGCCGACGGGCCGCCGGCATGATCGCCGACGGGGAGCCGGAACCCCTGGTCGCCTGGCTGCAGGAGATCAGCCTGGTCAGCGACGTGGACGCGGTCGATCCCCGGCTGGGCGCGGTCACGCTGATGACCCTGCATGCCGCCAAGGGGCTGGAGTTCGACCTGGTCTTCATCACCGGGGTCGAACACGGACTGCTGCCGCACGAGAAGAGCCTTCAGCGGGCCGCCGATCTGGAGGAGGAGCGCCGGCTGCTGTTCGTGGGCATGACCCGGGCCCGGCGGGCGCTGACCCTGACCTGGGCCTGCTGGCGGGAGCAGCGGGGGGCCATGAGGCGGACCAGCCGGTCGGTTTTCCTGCGGGAGCTTCCGGAGGAGGAGGTCCGCCGGCTGGAGATCGGCGAAGACGGCCGGCCGCGTTATGATACCGGCGCCGAGGAGGCCGGGGAGCGGCCGGTGTTCCGCGCCTGGTCCGCCGGAACCCTGGTCCGGCACCCCGAGCACGGCCTGGGCCGTCTGGAGCGCATCGAGCCCGCCGGGCGGCAGACCCGGGCGGCGGTGCGTTTCACGGACGGCGCGCTGCGCTCCTTCGTGCTGGAGTTTTCCGAACTGCAGCCGGTCGATCCGGACGAGATCGGCGACCTGGACAACGCGAGATGGGACCCATGACCAACCGAACGACCCTCAAGCTGGACACGCGGCACATCCACGACGAGCGGCTCGGCCCGCACCGCCTGCCTCCGGAGGACCTGGAGGCCCTGGCTCCGCGGCTGCGCGGGATTCTGCAGGAGATCGCCACCGAGCGGGCCGCCGGCGGGCACCGCTTCCGCGATCTGCCCCTGGAGCGTCCGCAGCTCCAGGAAATCAAGGATCTGGCGGCCGAGTTCCGCCCGACCACCGACAACCTGCTGGTGCTGGGCATCGGCGGTTCGGCGCTGGGCAACATCGCCCTGCAGAGCGCCCTGAATCCGGCGACCTGGAACCTTCTTCCCTCCGACCGGCGCAACGGTCCGCGGCTCTTCGTGCTGGACAACGTCGACCCGGTGTGGTTCGAGGCGGTGATGAGCTTCGTCGAGGGCTCATGGGACCGCACCACGGTCAACGTCATCAGCAAGTCGGGGGAGACCGCCGAGACCTCGGCGCAGTTTCTCATCGTGCGCGACCGGCTGATTCAGGCCCTGGGCGAGGCCGAGGGCGAGGACCGCATCATCGTGACCACCGACGCCCGCAGCGGCACCATGCGCGACATCGTGGACCGCCAGGAATACCGTTCGCTCAACGTGCCCGACGGCGTCGGCGGGCGTTTCAGCGTGCTCTCGGCCGTGGGGCTGTTCTCGGCGGCGATGTGCGGCATCGACGTGGATGCCCTGCTGGACGGAGCCGCGGCGATGGACGCCCTCGTCTCCCCGCCCGATCCCGATCACAATCCCGCGGCCCGGATCGCCGCCATTCATCACCTGTACATGGAGCGCGGCAAGCCGCTGCACGTGATGATGCCCTACAGCCAGCAGCTGCGCGACATGGCCGACTGGTACCGCCAGCTCTGGGCCGAGAGCCTGGGCAAGATCCGCCCGGCCGACGGGGCCCACGTCGGACCGACGCCGATCAAGGCCCTGGGGGCCACCGACCAGCACTCCCAGGTGCAGCTCTACCGCGAGGGGCCCAACGACAAGGTCTTTACCTTCCTGGAGGTCGAGGAGTTCGACTGCGATTCGATCATCCCCCGCGGCTTTACCGACATCGAGGCCATGGACTACCTCGGCCGCAGCGAGGACGGCACGCTCGGCGGCCTGCTGAACATCGAGAAGAAAGCCACCGAGCTGGCCATGCTCGCCAGCCGGCGGCCCTCGCTGACCATCCGCTTCCCGCAGGTGACGGCCCACAGCGTCGGCGAATTCATCTACCTCTACGAGTCCGTGGTCCCGATCATGGGCAGACTCATGGGCGTCGATCCGTACGATCAGCCGGCGGTCGAGCTGGGCAAGAAGCTGACCTTCCACTTCATGGGCCGCCGCGGCTACGAGAAGTCGCCGATGGAGGCATGAATCCGTGCGGCACGCCGTGATCATGGCCGGCGGATCGGGAACCCGGTTGTGGCCCCTCTCGCGCCGGGATCACCCCAAGCAGCTGCTGCGCCTGTTCGAGGGCCGCTCGCTGCTGCGCCGCTCCTTCGAGCGGCTGGCCGGCCTGCTGGAGCCCGCGCAGATCCGGGTGATCACCGGGCGCGAGCACCTCGAGGCCGTCGCCGCCGAACTGCCGGAACTGCCGCGGCGCAACCTCATCGGCGAGCCCTGCGGCCGGGACACCGCCAACGCCATCGGTCTGGCCGCCTGCCTGCTGGCCCGCGAAGACCCCGAGGGCACCATGGGGGTCTTCACCGCCGACCATATCATCACCCCGCAGGACGTCTTCGCCGAGACCGTCGCCCGCGGTTTCCGGGTCGCCGAACGCTTCGCCGACGCCCTGGTCACGTTCGGCATCCGCCCGACCTCCGCCCACACCGGCTACGGCTACATCCACCGCGGACGGGAGCTGGAGCCCGGCGTCTTCGAAGTGCTGGCCTTCCGGGAAAAGCCCGACGCGGCCACCGCCGAGGCCTGGCTGGCCGGCGGGGAACACGACTGGAACAGCGGCATGTTCGCCTGGCGGATCGCGGCCATCCTGGAGGAGTTCGGGCGGCACGAGCCCGGGGCGATCGAGACGCTCCGCGCGGTGGCCGACGGCCTGAACGACCCCGCCGCGGCGGAGGAGGCCGCCCGGCGCTTCGCCGGCCTGCGGCGCATCTCCATCGATTACGCCGTGCTGGAGAAGGCCCGGTGGGTGCTGTGCGTCCCGATGCCCTGCCGCTGGATCGACGTCGGCTCGTGGACCTCCCTGGCCGAGGTCCTGGGCACCGATGCCGACGGCAACGTGCGGGCCGCGCCGCGGGTGGCGACCCTCGATGCCGGCGACAGCATCTTCGTCAGCGAGTCCGACCACCTCCTGGCGGCCATCGGCGTCCGGGATCTGGTCATCGTGCACTCCGCCGACGCCACGCTGGTCTGCCGCCGGCAGGACGCCCAGCGGATCAGGGAACTCGTCGAGCAGCTCCGCCGGCAGGGCGAGGATCGCTCCCTCTGACCCGGCCCGGCGGCGGACGCCTGCTCACCGGCCGGGTCCGCAGGTGGCGGAAGGCTCGATGTCCGGCCCGCGCATGCAGGCCAGCATCACACGCAGATCCCCGTCGTCCACGTCCTCGTCGGCGTCCAGCCGGGCCACGGCGCAATCGGGGTCCGGCTGGGGGATGTACGCGCCGCTGAAACACCGCTGCAGGTGGGCGAAGTCGGCCTGATCCACGTCGCCGTCGGCGTCCAGATCGGTCCGGTGCCGCACGCGGAACACGAGCAGGCCGCCGTCTTCATCGGCCACGAAGAGATGTCCGTCGGCCAAGGCGACGCCGCGGGCGTTGCCCGGGGTGTCCGTGGACGCCAGCATCGCCGGAGCCGCGGGCTGCGACACATCCACGACCGCCGCCCCGGCGGCACCGTCGGCCACGTACAGCCGGTTGCCGGCCACATCGACGCCCCAGGCGAAGCCGGCCGTGCTCAGACCCCCCAGCCAGGCCGGCGCGGCGGGGTTGGCGATGCTCAGGATCGCGATCCCGGCGGAGCCGTCGGCCACGAAGGCCCGTGAGGCCCCCACGGCCAGGCCCTCGGCCGTTCCGGCAGTGTCGTAGCCGCCCACGCGCTGCGGCGAAGCGGGGTTGGCCACGTGGATCACCTGCAGCCCGGCGGTGTAGTCGGCCACAAAAGCGTACGCCCCGTCCAGCACCACGCCCGAAGCATCGCCCGGCGTGTCATAACCCCCGACACGCACGGGTGCCGCGGGATTGGCCAGGCTGATCACCTGCAGGCCGGCATCCAGGTCCGCCACGTAGGCGTACTGCCCCGCGGCCGCCACCCCGTAGGCCGTGCCGCTGGTGTCGTAACCGCCGACCCACACCGGCGACGCCGGCACCGTCGGATTGATCACCGCCAGGCCGCGGCTGCCGTCGGCCACCAGAGCCAGGCCGTTCCACAGGGTCACCTGCTGGGCGTATCCCTGCGTGTCGTATGACCCCAATCTCGCCGGCCGCGAGGGATCGGACACGTCCACGATCGACAGCCCGGCGTCGCCGTCGGCGACATAGGCCCGTCCGCCCGCGACCACCACCGCCTCGGCCGACCCGCCGGTCGCCCGGCCTCCCCGCAGGACCGGAGGCTGCGGAATGCCGATGTCCAGGACCGCCAGCCCCGCGTCGCCGTCGGCCACGAAGGCCAGGTCGCCGACCAGCGCCGTTTCGCAGGCCAGCCCGGCGGTGTCGAAGCCGCCCTGACGCACCGGGGCCGCGGGGTTGGCGATGTCGATGAGCATCACGCCGGCCTCGCCGTCGGCCAGCAGCAGCCGTTGACCGGTCAGGACCGCCCCGCCGGCGTCTCCGGGCGTATCGAGTCCGCCGAGCCGGACGATCGCCGACGGCACCGAGACATCGAGAACCACCAGTCCCTCGTCGCCGTCGGCCACGTAAGCCCGCGTGCCGCCGACCGCCACCGCCCGGGCCGCGCCGGCCGTGTTGTAGGCTCCCAGCTACACCGGCGCCGCCGGCACCGACACGTCGATGACCGCCAGCCCGGCGGTCTCGTCGGCCACGTAGGCGCGGCTGCCGGCCAGGGTCAGGCCGATGGCGTAGCCGGGGGTGTTGTAGCCCCCGATCCGCTGCGGGGCCGCGGGATTGGAGACGTCCACCACCGACAGCCCGGCGTGCTCGTCGGCCACGAAGGCATACCCGCCGGCCACGGCCACGTCCCAGGCGTAGCCGGCGGTGCTGCATCGACCGACGCGCACCGGGTTGCCGCGGTTGATGATGTCGAAGATCAGCAGCCCGGCATCGTAGTCGGCCACATAGAGGTAGCGGCCCGACACGGTCACGCCCAGGGCGACACCATCCGTGGCCAGGCTTGCCCGTCGCTGCGGCGCGGCCGGGTTGGACACGTCGATCACGCCCAGACCGGCGTGATACTCGGCCAGGTAGGCCAGGCCGTCCGCCACCGCCACGCCGCGGGCCAGGCCGGTGGTGGACTTGGCGGCCAGCATCGCCGGCAGGGTGGTGCGCGAGACGTCCACCAGCTGCAGACCGCCGTGCAGCGATGCCACGCAGGCCATTCCCCCGACCTCGCTGACGGCCGCGGCCGTGCCGGGGACCGCTCCGGCGGCGATGAATCGGGGCGCTTCGGGGCGGGAAACGTCCAGCGCGACCAGGCCCCCGGGGCCGTCGGCGACCAGGGCCGTCTGCCCGACCAGAGTCAGGCCCCGGGCCGAACCGGCCGTGTCGTAGCTGCCCACCGCCCGCGGCGCATACGGGTTGGCCAGGCTGATCGCCGCCAGCCCGCGCGACCCGTCGGCCACGAAAGCGTGGCCGTTCGCCATGACCACGTCGAAGGCGTAGCCCGGCGTGTCGTAACCTCCCGTGCGGACCGGCGAGGCCGGATTCGACACGTCCAGCACCACCAGTCCACGGTCGCCGTCGGCCAGACAGGCGATCGATCCGGAGACCGCCACGGACCGGGCGGTCCCGGAGGTGTCGTAGGCGGACACCAGCCGGGGTGCGGCCGGGTTGTCCACCCGGATGATCATCAGGCCGCCGCCGCCGTCGGCGACCAAGACGTGGTGTCCGGACAGGGCCACGCCGTACGCCCAGCCGCCGGTGTCCAGGACTCCGACCAGGTGCGGCCAGGATGGCGTCGTCACATCGACCACCGCCAGTCCGCCCTCCCCGCAGGCGACGTAGGCGTAGATCCCGTAGACTGTGACGTCCAGGGCGACCCCCGGCAGGATCTCCGACCGCCCGGCGATGGAAGGCGCCGCCGGGTCGGTGATGTCCAGCGCAAGCAGCCTGGGTCCGGCGCAGACGAAGGCGTACCGGCCGGTCGAGGCCACGGCCTGGCAGCGGCCGCCCCACTGGCCGACGGACTCCATGATCATCTCTGCCGGAGCGGAGGACACGGCGGACAGAATGCCGACCAGCCAGATCGCTTTCGCAGGCCGCCTGAACACGGGCATCGCCCCTCCGGCTCGAACGACAGGGAGGTCCGACGGGCCGCAGGCTCCGGCAAAGCACAGGCGCGGCAAGGCAGATGGCGGGAACGCCTGGACCGGGGCGGGAACACCCCGGAATCCGGAATCGATGCCGCCGGTACCGTCGTGCACCCCAACGTCCGGATAACAAGGATATGCCCGGCCAGATGTCGACATCAATCGACCGGTCGCCGGAAAAAGCGGGGGTCAGCCGGGGCGGGACGCCCGGGGGAAGGCGGTCGCCGAGGCGGAGGGCCCCCGGCGTTCTGGCCGCAGCCTCAGGTTTTATCGCCAGTTACACGCCGGACGCCCTCCGGGATCGCAGGCGCCTGCCGCCGCGATCGAAGCCCCGGAGCCCTTGAAAAAAACAGGAGCCCGCCGGGGGTCGCCCGACGGGCTCATCAAGACGCTTGCCGTCTGTTCGATCGGAAGCGGTCTGTCTCGATTCCGGTCAGTTCCGGGTCTTTGGCGTCGTGAGCAGGACCCGGCGCGTCATTGCGATTTCACGCGTGTGACCTTTCACCTGGGCTGGGCGCCCGTCCGGCGTCGTGCCAGCGCGATCTCCTCCTGCACCTCCCTCGGGGTGTGGCGGTAGGCGCAGAACTCCATGGTGAAGCTGCCCTTGCCCTGCGTGGCCGAGCGCAGATCCGTGGCATAGCCGAACATCCGGGCCAGCGGGACTTCCGCGGTGATCACCGTCAGCGGCGGCCGGGATTCGCTTCCGGTGATGATGCCGCGCCGGCTGGACAGATCCCCGACGATCGATCCCTGGAACTCCGCCGGGGCCTCCACTTCGACGCGCATGTACGGCTCCAGCAGCACCGGCCGGCTGCGGCGGAACGCGTCGAGAAAAGCGTCGCGGGCGCAGATCTGGAAGGCCAGGTCCGAGGAATCCACCGCGTGGTAGCTGCCGTCCTCGAGCACCACCCGGCTGCGCACGATGCGGTAGCCGGCCACCGGCCCCTTGCCCAGGGCGCTCTGGAACCCCTTGTCGCAGGAGGGGATGAACTCGGTCGGGATCCGTCCGCCGGTGACCTCGTTCTCGAAGAGGTAGTCCTGCTCGGCGGCCTCCGGCAGGGGCTCCAGGCGTCCGATGACGTGGGCGTACTGGCCGGACCCGCCGGTCTGCTTGCGGTGGCGGTGGTTGAAGGTCACGGCCTCGGTGGGGGCCTCCCGGTAGCTGACCTGCGGGGCGCCGACCTCGATCTCCAGGCGGTACTCGCGCCGCAGCCGCTCGACGTAGACGTCCAGGTGGAGTTCGCCCATGCCGGCCATCAGCGTGTCGCCGGTTTCCTCATCGGTGCGGATGTGGAAGGTGGGATCTTCCCTGGAGAAGCGGCTGAGGGCCCTGGCCAGCTTGTCGCGGTCGGTGCTGCGCGCCGGGCGGATCGACAGGGCGATCACCGGCTCGGCCACGTGCATGGCCTCCAGGGCGTAGTTGTGGCCGGCGGCGCAGAGCGTGTCGCCGGAGCTGCACTCCACGCCGATCAGGGCGACGATGTCCCCGGCGGCCGCCGAGTCGATGTCCTGGCGGTCGTTGGCGTGCATGCGCAGGATCCGCGAGACCCGCTGCCTGCGGCCCGAGCGGGTGTTCAGGTAGGTCTGGCCCTTGCTCAGCGTTCCCTGGTAGATGCGCGTGTAGGTCAGCTGGCCGAAGCTCTCGTCCACGATCTTGAAGGCCATGGCCACGGCCGGGGCCTCGGGGTCGGCCGACAGGGCGATCTCCGCGCCCTCGTTCTGATTGTCGGTGGCGTAGGCCACGCGGTCCAGGGGGCTGGGCAGGTAGCGGACGATCGCGTCCATCAGCGGCTGGACGCCCTTGTTGCGGAACGCCGAGCCCATCAGCACCGGCGTGATCTCCCGGGCGATGGTCCGCTCGCGGATGATCCGGTGCAGCAGTTCCTCCTCCACCGGCCGCTCCTCGACCATCCGTTCCATCAGCTCGTCGCTGTACAGGGAAAGGGTGTCCAGCATCGCGTGCCGGGCCCGCTCCGCCTGCTCCCGCAGCCCGGCCGGAATCGCCTCGACGCGGACCGTCTCGCCGTACGGGCCGTCGAAGTACACCGCCTTCATGGCCACCAGATCGATGACGCCCTCGTGGCGGCCCTCCAGGCCGATCGGCAGCTGCAGCGGCACGGGCACATGCCCGAGCTTGCTCTCGATCGCCCGCACCACCGAGGCCGGGTCCGCCCCGCTGCGGTCGCACTTGTTGATGAATGCGATGCGCGGGACGCCGTAGCGCTTCATCTGGCGGTCCACGGTCAGGGACTGCGACTGCACCCCTCCGACCGCGCAGAGCACCAGCACCGCCCCGTCCAGCACCCTGAGCGAACGCTCCACCTCGATGGTGAAGTCCACGTGCCCGGGGGTGTCGATGATGTTGATCGTCCGGCCGGCCCACTCGACCGTGGTGGCCGCCGAGGTGATGGTGATGCCCCGCTCCTTCTCCAGCTCCATGTGGTCCATGGTGGCCCCGCCGCCGCCGTCCTTGACGTCGCCCATGCGGTGGATGCGTCCGGAGTAGAAGAGGATGCGCTCGGTCAGCGTCGTCTTGCCCGAGTCGATGTGCGCCGAGATGCCGATGTTCCGCAGATGATTCAGTTCCCAAGCCATGCTTGCGTCTCGTCCTGGCCGGCGGCCGGAGGCGGCGGCCCGTGCCCTCCCGGATCTCCGCCGGCCGTCGTCTCGCCGGCCGGGTCCCGCCCCGCCGGCGATGCCTGTGGCCCCGTGGCCCCTCTGCCCCGCCTGAAGACTAACCCCCCACCGTTGCCCGCGGCGGAAGATCCGTTGAGTTTTCTGTTAATCGGGAATCCCTTGCCGGCGGCCCGGGACGGCCGCCGTACGGGCTAGCGGACGACCGGGGCCACCGGAGGCGGTTCCTTCATCTTCACGTCCAGCCTCATCGGCGAACCCTCGCAGCGCGAATCCCGGACGCCTGCCGGCGGTCCGGGCCGCGACAAATACTAAAGACTGGCAATGTTACCACGGCACCGGGTGGTTGTGCAAGAAAAAAGCGAGAGAAAAAAGGCCGGGCTGTTTCCCCCGCATCCGATCGGCCCGGTTCCAACGGCTTCCGCAGGTCAGAAGATCAGAAGATTCCCGGACCTGCCCCGCCGATCCCCGCCGGCAGGCCCCGGCCGGCGCCCCGGCAAGGCCGCCCCGGCAAGGCCGCCCCGGCAAGGCCGGACCGGCGCCGCCGGCGGATCTACCGGGCGGCCAGGGCGGCCTTGACCTGGCTGATGAAGTCCCTGCAGGCCGCCTCGACGCACTTGTCCCACTCGCTGGTGAAGCGCTCGACGTACTTCATGTCCTCGTAGGCGTAGATCACGCTCCGCGAGGCGGTCACGATCGCCCCGGTGCCGTCGGACTTGAAACAGGGGACCACGTCCGCCGCCGACGCGCCCTGAGCGCCGAAACCGGGCACCAGGAAGATCGACTGCGGCATGATCGCCCGCAGCTTGTGCAGCGTGTCGGGATTCCGGCCACCCACCACCGCGCCCAGGCAGCTGTACCCGGACTTGCCCGTCAGGCCCTCGTCGGCCGCCCATCCGGCCACCTGCCGGGCCAGGTGCTCGGCCACGGTCATGCCGTCCTCCAGACGGGCGTCCTGGATGACCGCCGCCGACTCGTTGCTCGCCCGCACCCACACGAAGACGCCCTTCTGCTCCTCCCGGGCAGCGTCCAGGAAGGGTTTTACGCCGTCCAGGCCCGCCCAGGCGTTCACCGTGACCGCGTCCGGCCCGACCATGTCGTCCAGGTTGGAGAAGTCCGGCTCCGACAGGGCCGACCGGGCATACATCTCGGCGGTCGAACCCACGTCTCCGCGCTTGGAGTCCCCGATGACCAGCAGCCCGGCCTCGGAGGCCTCCTGGATCAGCTCGTAGTAGGCCTCCACCCCCTCCCAGTAGTACCGCTCGAAGAACGCCGAGTTGATTTTCACCGCCGGCACCAGCGGGGCCACGATCTTGATGACCTGCCGCCCGAACTCGAGGATCGCGTCCACCGCCGCCTCGGAGTCGAACTCGTCATTGAGGTCCTTGTGTTCCGCGATATCCGCGGGCAGCCGGCTGTACACCGGGTCGATGCCCACGCAGACCGGGGCCCCCTTGGCCTTGATGGCCGCCAGCAGACGGTCGGCGAAGTTGTCCGGCACGGGTCGTTCCTTTCTGAGTCGTGTCTCCGGCGACGCGCGGCCGCGGTCGGCCCGGCGCCGGGCGGGAACGCCGCCGGGCGACCCGCCTGAAAGCGGGAGTTTAGCCCCATGGCTCAAGTCCCGCAAGGCGGCCGGCCGACATCGCTTCCTGGCCGCCGTCGGTCAGGCGGGACACATCATCGACGCCCCGCCGGCGGTGCGGGCTCGCGCCCCGCCCGGACGGGCGTGCAAAAGCCCCCCTCCGGAGAGGACGTCCGCCGTGGGCCTCCGGTCTGCCGCCGGACTGTGCCGGTCTCCCGCCGGGCCGTGGTAGAATGCCGCTGCCCCGCGGCGATCGCGGTTGATGCCGAGGACGGATCCCTTGACCAGGCGTTCGGGCAAGAGCAAGGCCGGGCAGCGACGGGTGGCGTTTCGCCGGAACCGCTCGGCTCCGGCCCGCCGCAAGCAGTGGAACCTTCCGGACCACGCCGACGACCCCGCCCAGGACGCCGCCGGCGTCGAGGCGGTCCGGGCCAAGGGCGAACTCTCCCGCAAGCGAACCGTCGTGGACCGGCCGGAGGGGACCGATGCCGGACGCGGACCCGCCCGCCGCGGAGTCGCGGCTGCGGTGCGGGGGCAGTTCGTGGAGGTCGATGACGGCCAGCGCATCTGGCTCTGCACGGTCCGACGGGTTCTTCGCACCCGGCTGATCGGGGAGCGGCATCCCGTCGTCGCCGGCGACGAGGTGACCTTCTCCCCGGTGGCCCACCCGGCCGAGGGCGCTCCCGAAGGCGTCATCGAGCAGGTTCATGAACGCAGGACCGCCCTGCACCGCTCGGACGGGCGACGCACCCAGGTCATCGCCGCCAACATCGACCAGGTCGTCATCACCACTTCCATCCGCCGGCCGATGATCAAGGTGCATCTCATCGACCGCTACCTCGTGGCCGCCCACGCCGGCCGGCTCACGCCGATCATCTGCATCAACAAGGCGGATCTCGGACCGCGCGAGGAAATCGACGAAGTCCGTGAGCTCTACCGCGGCCTGGGCTACGCGGTCCTGGTCACCAGCACCGTCACCGGCGAGGGAATCGATGAACTCGGCGCGGTGCTGGCGGGCAAGGTCTCGATGTTCGCCGGACAGAGCGGCGTGGGCAAGAGCTCCCTGCTCAATGCCGTCGAACCGGGGCTGAACCTCCGCACCGCCGACGTCAGCGCCGACAACGAGAAGGGACGTCACACCACCACGACCGCCGTGAGGCTGCGGCTGTCCGGCGGCGGCACGGTCGTGGACACCCCGGGCATCCGGGCCCTGGACGTGGCCATGGTGCCGATCCAGGAACTCGAGGCCCATTTCGTGGAGTTCGTGGACCGCGTCCGGGACTGCCGCTTCCCCAACTGCGTCCACCTCCACGAAACCGACTGCGCGATCAAGGCGGCCGTCGAAGCCGGCCGGATCGCCCGTTCGCGTTACGAGAGCTACACCCAGCTTCTGCTGGAGCGGTCCGAAACCCCCTGAAGGCCCGCACCGGGGTTACACCCACATCTGGGGGGCCCAGCGCCCCGGCGCACCAGTTTTTGGGGTTTTTTCAGTCGGTAAAACTGTTGACCGAAGGGAAAAATGGCCGCTAGAATGGTAGTGCCGGAGACATCCCAGGCGGGTCCGCCTCAAAAGACGGGCTGAGGCTTCAGGCCCCCCGGGAGATGCCGGCCGCGGCCAGGCGGTCCGATGCGTCGGCCTGCCGACCCGCGCGTGTCCCCGGCGACGGCCGAGGGACAGGGCAAGGCCCGGGCAGGCCCTGCCAGGGGCCGACCGGGAGTGGGCCCGGCGGAAGGAGGTGATCCGTGGAATCTGGCAACTGTAGCAGGTGGCTGCTGTAAGGGCAGCGACACGTGGCTGCACAAGGCAGCAGCCCTGAAATCTCAGGCCCGCGGCGCGAGTTTTCGCCCCGCGGGCCGCTTTTTTTTGCCGGCGCGGTCCGGCGACCCGACCGCATCGTTCCGCAACCCGCCGCCGTCGGCACACCCGGGGGGCTTGATTTCTCGCGGTCCCGGTATATCATGCCTCCCCGTTAACAACTTCAGAGGGTCACGATTGCAGGTTTCCGCCCCGGCGGAATGAAACGGGAAGTGTGGTGAGAATCCACCGCGGACCCGCCGCTGTAATCGGACGAATCCGTGTCGGCCGCTTCAAGCCATTGCCCGGCGGGCGTGGGACTGCCGTCCTGCGTGCCGGGTGAGAAGGCGCGACCGTCAGCGGGGAGCATGGCTTCCCGCCGTCCGTGAGCCAGAAGACCTGCCTGCGATCGTGTGTGTTTTCGTCGAGTGCCCCGGGCACAGGGTGCTGCGAAGAAGGATCCCCCGTCCGTCCGTTCCGGCGTCGGAGGCGATCCCGCATCACGTGTCGTGATCTTCCACACCCGGTGCTCCCCAGGGCACCGGGTCTTTTTTTTTGCGGCTCGAGGAGCGGCCGCGGAAGGAGTGTGTCCAATGGCGGAAGGAAGGAAGTCTGTCTGGGGCCTGGGGCCGGTCCGGGCGTGGCTGGCCGTCCTGGCGGCGGCCAACGTCGCGGCGGCGATCGAGATCGAGGATGTCCAGGTGACCCAATGGGTGGGTGAAGGGGCCAACCGGGCTCTGCTGGTGGTCGACTGGCAGGCGCCCACGACGATCGTGCTGGGCTACCGCTGGGACGGAGCGGTCGGCGGCGCGACAATGATGAACGACATCGCCACCCTCGGCGGACGACTGAGCGTCGCCTGGCACCCGAATTATCCGGACCAGGCCGTCTTCGGCATGGGCTTCGACGTGGACGGCGACGGCGGTGGGTTCTCCACCACTGCGCCGGGCGTCGAGACCGGCCAGGCCCAGGACGCCGACGACTACTACGCCGAGGGGTGGATGGTGCAGGGCTACTGGGCCTTCTACACCGCCCCCGACGGCCAGCACTGGAACTGGCCGGGATACGGAATCGCTGGTCTGCAGCTTACCGACGGGGCGTGGGTCGGGTGGAGCTGGTCGCCGGCGCCCACGTGGTACGGCGGCCCGCCGGACAACATTCCTCTGATCCCCGAGCCGGCCACGGCCATGCTGGCGGCGGCGGGACTGATGCTTTTCCGGAGAGGAAAGCGCCTGGAGGTTCGCTGAAAGTGCCCGGGGGTCTTCGGTGACCCCGGGAACCCCGTTGCCGATCCCCCGGCGACACCTGGTCGCCGGGGGGTCGGGAGCGGTTGCAGCCGGATGTCCCGCGATGACGCGTTCAGATCATCGTGCTGACCGTACAGTGCGAGTGCCTCGCCGGCCGGCGGCGGGTCTTTCCGTCCTGGCCGGGCTGCTGGCCGGGGTCGCCGTCCCGGCCATGGCCTCCGACTTCGCGGTGGAGGTGGTCGATTACAAGCGGGGCGGACCCGTACCCTGGGACTACATCTACCAGATCCCCTTTGATGAGCCGTCCGCCGCGCTGGGCCGACCCACCGTGGACACCACCGACGATCCGCCGCCGCCGGGACCCGAGACGCGACTGCAGACGGTCGTGCCGGTATACCCGCCGTTCCGGATCTACCCGGATTTCGTGACCGGCGAGCCGATCTACGAGCTGGTGTCCATCGGGGCCGGGGGTTGGCTGACGCTGCGTTTCGACCACCCGGTGGAGAACGACCCCCGCAACCCGGCGGGCATCGACTTCATCGTCTTCGGCAACTACAAGTGCCTGCTGGCCGACGGGGGTCGATGGGACGACGGCGACCCGCGCCTGGCCCTGATCGGCTCATCCCAGGCGGTCCCCGAGAACGGCATCGTGTCGGTCAGCCAGACCGGCCTGCCCGGATCCTGGCATACCTTCGCCGATCGACCGGGCTATACCGCGCCCAAGGCCGACGGCTGGCCTCCGACGCTGGGAAGAGTGTATCGCCAGCCCGTTTGGCCGCAGACCGGCTTCTGGGGCGAGCCCACCGACCCGACGCTGCCGTTCAATCCCGCTCTGGGGCCCGGCTCGTTCGCCGGCCTCACCGTGGCCGAGGCCGCGCAGCGCTACGGCCACAGCGCCGGCGGCACCGGTTTCGACCTGTCGGACGTGGGCCTGGACTGGATCCTCTATGTGCGCATCGAAAACCCGCCCGGCTCGACCCGTACGCCCGAGATCGACGCGGTCAGCGACGTGCGTCCGTTTCCTTTTCCGGATCTGGACTGGGACACGGACGTGGACGAAGACGACCGCACTCTCTTCGAGGCCTGCGCGACCGGACCGGCCGCCGGGCCGGTTCCTCCGGACTGCGCCCGGGCCGACTTCGACGGCGACGGCGATATCGACCAGACGGACTTCGGCCGGCTGCAGCGCTGCCTGAGCGGCCCCGGGCGTCTGGCGGACCTGCAGTGCATGGGGGTGACGCCATGAATGCCCCGCGGCAGGCTTCGATCGCCGCCCGCCGGACGCCGCCGCGTGCCGCATGCCCGGCCGCCGGCCGCCCGAAAGCACACCTGCCGGGCTTCACGCTGATCGAGGTCCTGGTGGTGGTCGCGATCATCGCCGCTCTGGCGGGCGTGCTGGTTCCCGCGCTGTCCCGTTCCCGGGAGGCCGCCCGACGGACCTCCTGTCTGAGCAACCTCCACCAGATGGCCGTGGCGGCGACTACATATGTGCACCTTCACCGCGGCCGCTACATGCCCTATAGCTGGACCGACAACGCAAGGTCGATCCAGTACGGCTGGGACATCACCGTGCAGACCGCCGGGGCGACGACCGGCTCGCCCTCGCGGACGATCCGGCCGGGGCTGCTGTGGCAGGGCCGCACGCTGCCGGAGATCAACCGCTGCCCGGCCTACCGAGGCGGGGACAACTACGTCGGTTACGCCCACAGCGGCTACAACTACAACACCAGCTACGTGGGCTGGTGCCTGTGGCGTCCGGAACTGGTCCGGTTCAGGCCCACCGGCCGGATCATCGTCGAGGCCGACCCCGCCCTGGCCGACCGGATCCGCCGGCCCGCGGCCTGCGCTCTGTTCGGCGACGGGCAGTTCGCCGACGGGGCCAACAAGTTCATGCGTGCTCCCCTCGGCGGACGCGACCGGGGCTACTTCGCCGACTTCCACGCCGGGACCCAGGGCTATCGCCACCTCGGCGCCACCGGCGTGGCCTTCTGTGACGGCCACGTCGAAACCTGGAAGTGGCGTGACGAGTACCGCGCCGGAAACCCCAACGTCGCCGCGGGCACCGGTTTTCTCTCCAGCGATAACAGCCTTTACGATCTGGACTGAGCCGGTGCCGGGCTGAACCCCGCAGGTTCGCAGCCCTGGCCGTCGGGCCGGACACCCCGGGCTCCGCCGGGTCCTGGCCCGCTGCCGGGAACCGTCCGCGTCGGTTCCGCAGAACCTCTAGCCTGCGGCGGCGGACCCCGCGGGCAGCCCGGTCGGCGCCGGTCCCGTCGACTGGCGGACGATCAGCGTCGGCCGCACCGCCACGTCGCAGAACGGCTCGCTGAAGTCACTGCGGCGGGCGGGATCGGACAGGCAGTCCACCAGTTCGCGCACCGCCATCTCCCCGATCTGGCGGATCGGGAAACGGGCCGTGGTCAGGGGCACCTCGCAGAACTGGGCCCACTCGACGTCATCGAACCCGCAGACCGACACCTCCGCCGGCACGCGGATGCCGCGCTCCCGCAGGGCCCGCATGCCGCCGAAAGCCATGTAGTCGTTGGCATACATCGCTGCCGTGAACCGCAGTCCGCTGTCCAGGGCCCATGCGGTCTTGCGGTAGGCCTCGATCGGCGTGAGGCCGGTCTCCACGATCAGTTCCGGGCGTTCCGGAATCCCCGCCTCGCGCAGCGCGTCGTAGTAGGCCGTATGGCGGCCGTATTTCTGGATCCGCTGAAAAGGCTGGGAGAAGTACGCGATCTCGCGGTGCCCCAGCTCGATGAGGTGGTCCATCAGCATCCGCGTGCCGTGGTACACCGCGGTGGTGATCCGGCCGCTGGGGAAGTCCTTCACGCTGTCCACCACGCAGATCACCGGCGTTCCCCGCTGGTGGAACGCCCGCAGCAGGTCGATGTTCTGGTAGCTGCCCTCCTGGTTGCGCGACACCGGGGCGAGGATGAGCCCGTCGACGTGGTGTTCCAGGAGCATCTGCAGGTGCCGGGCCTCGTCGGCCGGGTCGTCCTCGGTGACGCACAGCATCAGCCGGAAGCCGCGGTCCTTGGCGGCGCTTTCGAACCCCGCGGCGATGTTGGCGTAGAACGGGTTCTTGATGTCCGGAACCAGGAACCCCAGGATGTAACTGCGCTTGGCCCGCAACCCGGCCGCCTGGCGGTTGGGGATGTAGCCCATTTCGTTGGCGATCTTCAGGATCCGCTCGCGCGTACTGCTGGAGACGCCTTTCGTGCCCGCCAAGGCATACGAGACGGTGGCCGATGTCACGCCCGCGCGCCGGGCGATGTCCTCGAGGCGAACAACTTTTCGATGGCTGCCTTCCATAACGCACTTAATCCTTTAAGCACACACGCTTATTCTACGATCTATGCCGTTTTTTTCAAGCCCCAATCCTCGGCAAACGATCGCCCGAATGGCCGCCAGAGGGTCCAACAGCCTTCACAACAGGCATTGTTTGGTGTTAATCATTTATTCATAATGGTTTGCAGAAGTCTGGATCCAGGTGCCAACCGTCGGAGACCGTATCCGGGCAGGCCACTTCGGCGGGGTTCGGACCGGATCGGCCTGCCGGGCGGCCACCGCCGGCGCCCTGGGGCAGTCGAGGTTAAAGCGAGCAAAAGCACCTTCAGTCCGCGATTAAGCAAGTCGGATCGCCGGCCGGATTGAGCGACGCCCGGCGGAGGTCTCGGGGGTGCGTTCAGTCGCGACCCTCGAGCCAGGCGGCGTCGGCCTGACTGACCTGGAGCCCGACGGCCGGCAGCGAGTCGCGCAGCTCAGCCAGCGTCCGCGGGCCGATGATCGCCCAGGTCGCAAAGGGGCGGTTCAGCACGTAGGCCAGGGCGGCGCAGGTGGCCGAGACGCCATGCCGGCGGCCCCACTCCTGTGCCCGCTGCCGGCGCAGCAGATTCTCCGGGCTCAGCCAGCAGCGGGCCGACGCCCGCTGTTCCCACGCCTGGTCGGCGGCGAAGAAGCCCCCGGCCTGCGAGGACCAGGCCAGCAGCGGCACGCCGCGCTGCGCCAGCCACGCGCAGGTCGGTTCGTCGCCGGCCGACAGGCAGCCCTCCCACGGCGGGGCGATCATCCGGGCGAGGCTGAACTGGTTGCTGAGCGCACAGAAGCCCTCCAGCCCGGCGGCCCGGGCGTATTCGTTGGCTTCGTCGAAGCGCGCCGGCGTCCAGTTGGAGGCTCCGAACGCCCGGATGCGCCCGGCGCGGCGGTGCGCGTTCAGGGCGTCGATGAACTCGCCGACCGGCACCTGGGGGTTGTCGCGATGCAGCAGATACAGGTCGATCCAGTCGGTCTGCAGTCGCTGGAGGCTTTCGTCGAGCTGCCGGGCCAGATCCGCCGGGTTGCACCAGGGGGTATGAGCTCCCTTGTCGATGATCACCACCTGATCGCGGACGCCGCGGTTGCGGATCCACCAGCCGAGGCAGCGTTCGCAGTCGCCGTAGCGGTAGATGTGGGCGGTGTCGAAAGCATTGCATCCGGCCTCGAAGCAGGCGTCGAACAGCACCGCGGCCTGGGGCATCGACGTCTGGTGGTCCACGCCCATCACGATCCGGGAAAGCGGTGTTTTCAGCCCCGGGAGGGCGGCGCAGGCCATCGGCGCGTCCGCCGCCCTGGCCAGAGGCCGCCCGTGCACCGGCCGCAGCTGGCGGGCGGGTTTCTCCAGTTCGTAGACCAGCCCGATCGCCTGCCGCCAGCGGTCCAGCGTCCGCATGTTGCCCAGCGTGTCGTCCCAGCCCATCGCCGGCGGCGGGGCCTCGCGCCGCGCGAGGTGCCCGGCCACGGTGTCGGCCTCGATGGCGAACAGCGGCCGGTCCGCCCGAATCAGGATCTCCTCCGGCGCCGCGTCGTGCCGGTGCAGCCACAGGCGCGAGGTTCCGCCGTCGCGGCACGGAGCCCACGGCTCCGGGACGACGATGTGCCCGCCGGTGCCGGTGATCCGGACCGTGTTCTCGAGCCGGACGCCCACGGCGGTCGACAGCAGGGCGACCACGTCCCCGGGAAAGCGCATGACCGCCGCGGCGTATTCATCCACTCCCGTGGGCGCCAGACGCGCCGCCCCGGCGACATCGATCGGTTCGGCGAACGGGCGTCCGGCGGCCGCGCCGGCGATCAGCCGGGCCATCGAGGTGCAGTAGCAGCCCACGTCCAGAATGCCTCCGCCGCCGAGATCGTTGTTGTAGATCCGGCCGTCCGGGTCGAAGGGGGCGGCGAAACCGAAGGCCGCCTCGATGAGCCGGACCTCGCCCACGGCCCCGGCGCGGACCAGCTCGACCAGGCGGGCGGTCTGCGGGTGGCAGCGGTACATGAAGGCTTCCATCAGGAACACGCCCGCGCGGCGCGCGGCGTCGACAACGGCCATGGCTTCGGCGTGGTTGACGGTCAGCGGCTTCTCGCAGAGGACGTGCTTGCCGGCCTCGGCGGCCCGGATGGCCCATTCGGCGTGCATCGGGTGGGGCGTAGCGACATAGACGGCCTGCACGGCGTCGTCGGCCAGCAGGCCCGCGTAGCCGTCGTAGGCCCGGGAGACGCCGAATTCCGCGGTCAGCGCGGCCGCCCGGCCCGGCCCCCGGCAGGCCACCGCCACCAGCCGGCCGGTGCGGGACTGCGTCAGGGCGGCGGCGAAGGCCCGGGCGATGCGGCCGGCGCCGAGGATGCCCCAGGCCAGACGTTGACTTTCCGGCTCAGCCATGTACGGTCCTGTGTCGGGCAACGCGGCACGTCCGCGGACGGGCCGCAAGCATAACCCGCTGTCGGCGGGGCTTTCAACGGAGAGGCATGATGCGCGGAATCGAGGTGACCGCCGCCGGCCTGCTGGCGGCCTGGCTGGCGGCCGGCGCGGCATGGGGACAGGCCACCGGCCCTGAGAATCCGGCGGAATACGCGGCCCCGCCGGGTTTTTCGCGTCTGGAGTTCGAAGGCCGGCCGGCCGACGCCCGCACGCTCAACGAGTATCTCTGGTATCACTTCAGCCGCCGCCTGGGCAACAACCGGACGCTGTTCAACAAGGAGTACCTCACGCTGGCGGACATGTGGCTGGGGGGCGCGATCGACCGGCACCGCTGCAGGCCCATCCAGGAGGTCCATCGCGAGGACCTCGGGAGCATCCAGATCGACGAGGAGGGCTATGTCCACAGCCACCAGCACTTCTCCCATGCCCACGACCACGGCTGGCCCTTCCCGCTCTGGACGCAGGCCGGTCCGGATGCCGACCACGTGCGCGGCACGGCCGTCGGATGGCACTTTCAGCCGGACGACTCGCGCGGGGGCTGGATCTGGCTGTCGCTGAAGCCCTGGAACCGTCCGGAATACTACGGCGCGACGGCCACCGAAGGCTGGACGCTGCACCACTGCCGTTCGGCGGGCATCGTCGAGCACCGCTGGCGGATCGAGAGCACCGGTCCGGGGCCGACGATCACCACGCCGGAGGGCATGTCCCTGGACGCGTTCAACGCCCCGTTCCTCCAGCTGCGCTGGAAGCGCAGCGGGCAGGCTCCCGCCGGCGTGCTGCCCTTCGTGGAGTGGCTGCGCGCCGAGGACGAGGATTTCGGCCCGGACCGCCGGGTGTACATCCATCCCACGCCCAGCGACTTCTCGGCCGCCACCGGCACCACCCACGCGATCATGGCCATGCACCGCCATCCGCTGTGGCAGGGTCCGATCCGGAGGCTGCGGCTGTCGCTGGCGCCCGGCGAATCGGACGTGGTCTTCGACATCGACTCGCTGTTCACCGCCTACGACACCCGGCACGCGATCAACAACCCGGTCTTCGTGCTGGCCTGCTGGAACTATTTCCGCTGGACCGGCGACCTGGCCTTCCTGCGCGAGAACATCAACCGCATGCGGATCGCCACCCGCTACCAGATGAACGTCATGGGCGGGCTGGAGCACAACCACATCCTCAACACCTGGCCCGGCCACGACGGCCTGGCGGGATGGGTCCGCAACCCCGACGGCACCCGGACGTTCCGCCCGGGGCACGGCATCGGCAACAACTACTACGACCTGCTGCCGTTCGGATGGAAGGACTGCTACGCGACGATGCAGTATTACGCCGTGCTGCGGGCCATGGCCGACATCGAGCGTGCGGTGCAGGCGAATCCGGGGTGGGGCATTCCGCTGGGGACGATCTCCATGAACCCCCGGATGCTGCGCGACCACGCCGACGCCGTCCGCCAGATCGGCAACGAGCTGTTCTGGAACGAGGAGACCGGCCGGTACGTCGCCTGCATCGACCGCGAGGGCGGGATCCACGATTACGGCTACACCTGGCTGGGGCTGGAGGCCGTGTGGTACGGCTTTGCCACCGAGGAGCACGCCCGGGCGATCATGGACTGGATCAGCGGCCGGCGGATCGTCGAGGGCGACACCTCCACCGGCGAGGACATCTACCACTGGCGGTTCGGACCGCGGGTCTCCACCCGGCGCAACGAGGAGTGGTACGGACAGGGCTGGATCAGCCCCGAGGCGATTTCCTGGGGCGGGCAGATCCAGGACGGCGGCGCGGTTCTGGGCTTCGCCTTCTACGACCTGATGGCCCGCCTGCGGGTTTACGGGCCCGACGACGCCTGGCAGCGGCTGGAGGCCATCCTGGAGTGGGAACGGCAGGTCCGGGCGGCCGGCGGCTACCGCAGCTACTACGCCGACGGGCGGCAGGGCACCACCCTCCAGGGCGGCGGCACGGCCGGCGGCATCGGCATCGATTTCGAGTTCTACGAGTCCAGCCTGCCTCCGGCCTTCGTGATCGAGGGACTGATCGGGCTTTCTCCGCGCGCCGACGTGGTGGGCATCGCCCCGCGCCTGCCGTCGGGCGTTCCGGCGATCGCGGCCCGCGACGTGATGTGCTACGGGGCCCGGATGGACGTCGAGGTCGGCGCCGACCGGATCGTCATCGAGCTGAAGGATCCGCCGCGGCGCGAGATCCTTCTGGAGCCGGAGGGCTCCTGGAAGCTGGAGGGGTCCCAAGCCTCCGTGGAGCGGTTCATGCTGGTCGAGCCGGGGCGCTTCGTGCTGGTGCGGTCCTGAGCCGTGGCCGCCGCCGGGGCCCCCGGGAGGTCGAACATGCCGGCTGTTCAACGCTTTGCGGCCGCCGCGTGCATGGCGGCCGTCTGGGGCGCGTCCCCGGCGGGCGCCCATCCGGCCCGGGCGGCGGATCCGGCCGGACGCCGGCCCAACATCATTCTGATCCTCACCGACGACCAGGGTTACGGCGATCTCGGCCGCCACGGCAACCCGCTGATCCGCACGCCGCACCTCGACCGGCTGTACGACCAGGCGGTGCGGTTCGAGGACTTCCAGGTCAGCCCGACCTGTTCGCCGACCCGCTGTGCGATCATGACCGGCCGCCACGAGTTCCGCTCCGGCGTCACCCACACCATCTACGAGCGCGAGCGGATGAGCCTGCAGGCCTTCACCCTGGCCGAGGCCCTCAAGGGCGCCGGCTACGCCACCGGCATCTTCGGCAAGTGGCACCTGGGCGACGAGGACGCCTATCAGCCCGGCCGCCGGGGCTTCGATGAGGTTTTCATTCACGGCGCCGGCGGCATCGGCCAGACCTATCCGGGCAGCTGCGGCGACGCCCCGGGCAACCGCTATTTCGACCCGGTGATCCTGCACAACGGCACCTTCGTCAAAACGGCCGGCTACTGCACGGACGTGTTCTTCGCGCAGGCCGCCGCCTGGATCCGCGCCCGCCGCCCGGGCAGGCCCTTCTTCTGCCTGATCACCCCCAACGCCCCGCATACCCCGCTGGAGGTGCCGGAATCCTACGTTCGCCTCTACGCCGGGCTGCCGGAGGTTCTCGCGGCCGCCGCCACCCGGCCGGGCGACGCTCCGCGCGCGGACATCGCCGACCAGCTGGCCCGCTTTCTGGGCATGGTCACCAGCATCGACGACAACGTCGGCCGGCTCCTGCAGCGGCTCGAGGAGTGGGGCATCGAGCGCGACACGCTGGTGATCTTCATGAACGACAACGGCGGCACGATCGGATGCCGCGTTTTCAATGCGGGCATGAAGGGGGCCAAGGGGACGCCGCATTACGGGGGCATCCGGGCGATGTCGCTGTGGCGCTGGCCGGGCACGCTGGCGCCCGGCACGGTGCGGGCCCTGGCCGCCCACGTCGATCTCTTTCCGACGCTGGCGGCCCTGGCCGGCGCGAAGGTGCCGCCGGAGGTCGCGGCGAAACTCGAAGGCCGCAGCCTGCTGCCGGCGCTGGTCGATCCTGCAGGCTTTGCCGACGACGATCGGGTGCTGGTCACGCACGTCGGACGCTGGGCGCCGGGCACGCCGCCGGCGAAGGACGGCCCCTGCAGCGTGCGCTGGCGGCAGTTTCTCCTTCTGCCGGCCGGAGACAGGCCCCCGGAGCTGTATGACGTGCGCGCCGATCCCGGGCAGACGCGCGATCTGGCCGCCGCCCGTCCCGAGGTCGTCGAACGCCTCAGCCGGGCCTACGACCGCTGGTGGGAGGAGACTCTGCCTTGCCTGGTGAACGAGGACGCCCACAGGACCGCCCCGGCGGTCAATCCGTTCAAGGAGCGTTACTGGCGGCAGTTCGCGGGCCCCGGTCCCAACAACGTGCCCCCGGGCCAGACGGCCCCTGCAGAAGCGGGCCGATGAGACGCGCGGGGCTGCGGATCGTCCCGGCGGCCCCGGCCCTGCGGGCGGCCGGCCTGCCTGTGTCCGCGGCCGCGGCGGTTCTGCGGCGGTCCGGCGGGCTCAGTCCAGGCCGGTCATCCACTGGCGGACCGAATCGGCGGCCAGCTGCACGATACGGTCGCGCGGCTCGCCGGCGTCCTGGGCTTCCATCATCCGGCGGACCAGCGCGCTGCCGATGATCACCCCGTCGGCGACGGAGCAGACCAGGCGCACCTGCTCGGGGGTGCTGATGCCGAAACCCACCACCACCGGCAGCCGGGACACTCCGCGCAGGCTCGCGACCTGCTCCGGCAGGTCCGACGGGAGCTGGGCCCGCTCGCCGGTGATGCCCGCCACGGACATGTAGTAGACGAAGCCGGTGGATGTGCGGGCGATGCGCTCGCGCCGCTGCGGACCGGATGTCGGGGCCACCAGCATCGGCAGCCGCAGACCGTGCCCGGCCAGCAGGGCGGCGGTCTGGGGGGCTTCCTCCAGGGACAGGTCGGGAATGATGAGCCCGTCCAGGCCGGCGTCGCGGGCCATGGCCGCGAACCGCTCCGGCCCGACGCGGTGGACGATGGAGTACGAGCCCATCGCCAGCAGCGGCAGGTCCACGCGCTGCCGGACGCGGGCGACCATGGCCATGATGTCCCGGATACGGACGCCGCCGGCCAGCGCCCGGGTGAACGACGCCTGGATGGTCGGCCCGTCGGCGATGGGATCGGAGTACGGCAGGCCCAGCTCGACGGCGGTGACGCCCAGGCCGGCCAGAGCCTCCAGGACGGCCTCGGTGGTCTGCAGGTCCGGCAGCCCGGCGGTCACGTAGGGCAGCAGGCCCTTGCGGCCGCGGGCGGCCAGCCCGGCGAAGGCCCGATCGATGCGGTTGGACGCGGACGGTTCGGTGCTCATGTCGCAGGGCCCGGATGGCGGCCGGCTGCATGCCGGACGCAGACCGGGACTATAGCCGCCCGGACGGGGCGATTCCAGACCCGCCGCGGTTGACCCCGGCGCGGCGATGGTCGATACTGCCTCAGGCCCGGACAGTCCGCCACGGCCGGATCGCCCCGCGGAGCCTGCAGCCCGTGAATGCCCTGGTCTTCGATCAGCAGCTGCGATACGACACCCGCTATCCCGAGCCCGAACCGGCGGAGTCGGAGGCCCTGGTGCGCGTCGGTCTGGCCGGGATCTGCGCCACCGACCTGGAGATCGTGCGGGGGTATATGGGCTTCCGCGGCGTGCTGGGGCACGAGTTCACCGGCACGGTGGTCAAGGGCTCGCGCCCATGGCGCGGCAAGCGGGTGGTCGCGGAGATCAACTGCGTCTGCGGAAAGTGCAACATGTGCGTCAGCGGGCTGGCCAACCACTGCCGGCGGCGCACGGTGATCGGCATCGAGGGCCGCGACGGGGCGTTCGCCGATTTCATCGCCGTGCCGGAGCGCAACCTGGTGGAGGTGCCGCCGGCGCTGAGCGACGAGCAGGCGGTCTTCGTCGAGCCGCTGGCCGCCGCCTACCAGGTGATCAGGCAGGTCCCCATCGAGAAGCGCATGCAGGTGGCGGTGGTGGGTTCGGGGCGGCTGGGGCTGCTGGTCGCCCAGGTGCTGGCCGCGACCGGCTGCCGGCTGGTGGTCGTCGGACGCAACGAGCGGACGCTGGATTTCTGCGAGAAACACGGCATCCAGGCGATCCCGGCGTCCCAGCTGGTGCCCAGGGGCGACCGGGACGTGGTCGTCGAGTGCAGCGGCTCTCCGGCGGGCTTCGAGGTCGCGGCCCGGCTGCTGCGTCCGCGCGGCACGCTGGTGCTCAAGAGCACCTACGCCCACTCGGCGGCCCTGGACCTGGCACCGGTGGTGATCAACGAGATCACCGTCGTCGGCAGCCGATGCGGGCCCTACGCGGATGCGATCAACGCCCTGGCCCGACGCCAGATCGACGTCGAATCGATGGTCACCCGCCGCATGCCGCTGAGCCGGGGCGTCGAGGCCATGGAGATGGCCGCCGATCCGCGGCACATCAAGGTGCTGCTGAAGATCGGAGCCTGAGGCGGCGGACGCGGGTGACGCGGCCCTGGAAGGAGGCACGGAGGCCATGCGCGAGGATCACTGCGGCGATCTGACCCTGCTGGGCTTCGAAACCCTGGCCCGGCAGCCGGGCGTGGCTCACGCGGTGACCACCCGTCCTCACAACTTCGCCCCCCACCGCGGTCCGGGGCGTGAGCACGCCCTCGGCCGGCGCGAGCAGGTCTGCGGCATCCTGAACCTGCCCTTTGCGCGTCTGACTTCCCCCGCCCAGGTCCACGGCGCCGACATCCTGGTCGTGGAGGACGGCGACATCGGCCGCGGACGCGACGGCCGGGACTCCGCGGTGCCGTACGTCGACGGTCTGATCACCGATCGTCCCGGCGTGCCTCTGGTGCTGCTCTCGGCGGACTGCCCGCTGGTCTGCGCCTGCGACCCCGAACGGCCGGCAATCGGGGCGGTGCATGCCAGCTGGAGAGGCACCGTCGCCGGAGCGGTGACACGGATGGTCGGCATGATGGCGAGGCAGTTCGGCAGCGATCCGTCGCGCCTTCTCGCGGCCATCGCCCCGTCGGCCGGCCCGTGCTGCTACGAAGTCGGGCACGAGGTCCGGCGAATCGCCCGCACCCGCCTCGAATCGGCCGACCGGCTCTTCATCGAGCGCGGCGGGCGGCTGTTTTTCGACCTGTGGGAGGCCAACCGGCGCCAGCTGATCGACGCGGGCGTGCCGGCGGCGGCGATCGAGGTCGCCGGCCTCTGCAGCATCTGCGACCCGCGTTTCTGGAGCCACCGCCGCGACGGTCCGGAGACCGGACGCACCGCCCTGTTCATCGGTCTGCACGGGTAGGGGCAGCCGCCGCTCCCGGCCGCCCGGGCGGTCTGCTCAAGGAGGCCGATCGTGGACCCGTCACGTCATGACGATGCCGACCTGACGCCCCGGCTGCCGGAAGACTCCGGCTTGCGCTGCCCGGCCTGCGAGTACAACCTCACCGGCCTGGACTCGGCGCGTTGTCCGGAGTGCGGGAGGCTTCTGGACTGGCCCGCGATCCGCCGGGCCCGCGACCTGGAGGCCGCCCGGCGCGGCAGCTGCTGGGAGCGCTGGCCGCTCCCGCTCAAGCCGGCGGCGTTCGTCGCCACCGCCTTCCAGGCCGCCCTGCTGCCCTGGCAGCTGGCCCGCTGCCTGCCCCGCCGGCCGCCACCGGCGGGGCCGCTGCTGTTCCTGGCGATCTGCCTCTCCATCACCGCGATCATGGGAGCCTCAGTTCACAACGAGAGGGCGATCGTGAACTGGTTTACAGGCGTCGTCTCCCACGTGCTTGTTCAGACCCTCGTGTTCGGCCTGGCCCTGCCGCTGCCGGAAGTGAAACGTCCGCTGCGGTTCTGGCTGGCGGTGACGTGCTATACCAGCTGGCCGCTGCTGCCGGAGGCCACGTCGATGTATCCCACGATCCTGGCGTTCCATCGAGAGTCCAATGTCTGGCCGTTCTCACAGTTCATCGGAGGTCGGTACAGTCTGCCGGTCAGCCTGGTGTACCACCTGTGGTGGCTGGACCTGGCGATCATCGGCATGCTGCGGCTGGCCCCGCGGCACCGGCGACGCATCGTTCTTCTGGTCGTCGCGGTGCCGGTCATGACCGTGCTCTCGAGCTACAGCGGCTGCCGGCTCGGGCCCCTTGTGGCGTCCGTGCTGTGACCGGACGGCCGATGGCCGCCCACGGCGGCCGGATGCCGCGACGCGGCGCGGTCCGGGCCCCGCGGACGCCGGCCGGGTGCTTCAGCTTCGGGAATGGGCCGCCGCCAGAGCGCGAATGAACTCCGGGTTCGTGCCGCAGCAGCCGCCGATGAGATTGGCTCCGGCGGCGACGACGGCGCGGGAATGCCCGGCGAACTCCTCGGGGGTCATGCGGTAGACGATGCGGGTGCCGTCGATCTCCGGCAGCCCGGCGTTGGCCTTGACCCAGATGGGCTTGTCGGTGACCGCGCGCATCAGCGCGGCGACCTTGACGTAATGCTCGATGCCCAGGCCGCAGTTGCAGCCGACGATGTCGGCCCCGGCGGCGACCAGCCCATCGACCGCCTGCTCGGGCGTGACGCCCATGTTGGTGCGGGTTTTCTCCCGGCCCGAGTCGAAGGTCATGCAGCCGACCACCGGCAGGCCGGTGGTCCTGGCCGCCCGCACCGCCGCCACCGCCTCGGCCAGCTCGGTCATCGTCTCGACCACGATGGCGTCGGCCCCGCCCTCGGCCAGGGCCGCGGCCTGCTCGCTGAAGGCCTCGTACAGCGACTCGGCGGTGACCTCGCCGGTCAGGATCATCTTGCCGCTGGGCCCCATGGAGGCGAAGACCAGGGCCTTGCCGCCGGCGGCCTCGCGACTGAGCCGCACGCCGGCGATGTTGAACTCGCGCACCCGGTCCTCCATGCGGTGGCGGGCCAGGATGAAGCGGTTGGCCCCGAAGGTGTTGGTCAGGATGATCTGCGCCCCGGCCTGGACATACGCCGCCGCCACCTGCCGCACCAGCTCCGGGTGGGAGATGTTCCATTCCTCGCAGCACGCTCCGGCCGGCCGGCCGAGCTTGTCCAGCTCCGTCCCCCAGGCACCGTCGCAGATCGTGACCTTTCCGGTGAAATCGGCCGCGGTGATGGCCATTGCCCGCACCTCGCTCTCTGAGCGGCGCTCCCCCCGGGCCCGCGGGCGTATTGTAACCGGGCGCGGCCGGAGAGGCACGAAAGGCAGGCAAGTCCGCCGGGACGGCCGGGCGGTCGCGGCCGGTCGCGGAAGACGCCGGGCGGTGCGGAGGCCGGGCCGAACCGGCGGGGTTTTCCGGCCTGCTCTGGGGGGCACGGGTCTTTTCCGCCGCCGCCGGCGCGGCTAGAGTGTCGCCGGCCGGAGGGCGGCCGGGATCGACCGCCGGGGCCTTCCGGCGGCGCGAGGGAACCGGCGTGAACATCATCCGCGAACCGAAGGTGTATTTCCTCGGCCGGCAGGACATCGACGCCGGCGAGCTGGACCGCTTCCTGTCCGACCACCAGGTGTCCCGCTGGACGACCGACACCGAGGTGGCCGGAGAGAAGCTCTCCGAGGTGGCCGGGCGGGTCTGCTACATGAGCTTCGCCCGCCCGCGGCCGGGGGGCAACGCCGCCTACCTGCGGCACATCCTGGAGGTCGGGCACGGCAGCGTCCTGGAGCACGCGGTGTTCAGCTTCATCATCACCGGCGTGTCCCGCAGCTTCACCCACGAGCTGGTCCGCCACCGGGCCGGCTTCGGCTACTCCCAGCTCTCGCAGCGCTATGTCGACGAGTCGCAGGCCGGCTTCGTGGAGCCGGACTGCATCGCCGCCGACCCGGGGCTCCACGCCGTCTGGGCGGAGGCGATCGAGGCCTGCCGCACGGCCTATGTCCGTCTGGTCGAGGGCCTGACCGCCCGCTTCGAGCACCTGCCCGACGCGACCGCCCGGCGCAAGCTGGCCCGCCAGGCCGCCCGGTCGGTCCTGCCCAACGCCACCGAGACGAAGATCTTCGTCACCGCCAACGCCCTGGCCTGGAGGCACTTCATCGAGCTGCGCTGCAGCGAGTACGCCGAGGTGGAGATCCGCAAGGTCGCCGCCGCGATCCTCCAGCGGCTGCAGCGTGAAGCCCCGAATCTCTTCGGGGACTATGGGTGGGTGGATCTTCCGGACGGCACCCGGGCCGCAACGACGCCGCACCGGAAGGTCTGAGGCCGGGGCATCCCGGGACGCCGGCGGCGGCATGGACCGGCCGCCGCCCGGCGGGCCCGTCAGGCCGTCAGCCAGGCGGCCAGCAGATCGACGGCGGCCTGCAGATCCTTGCGGTGCACGGATTCGCAGACCGTGTGGACATACCGGGTCGGCACCGAGAGGGTCATGGTCCTGCGGCCGATGCCGGTCCGCTGGATCATGGCCGCGTCGGTCGAGCCCATCGGCAGCACCTCGAGCTGATAGGGGATCTTGCGGCGCCGGGCCAGTTCGATGAACTCGTCCAGCAGGCCGCGGTCGCTGATCGAGCCGCCGTCCATGACCTTCAGGGCCACGCCCCCGCCCAGGCGGGTGATCGACTCGGCCGCGTCGATGCCCGGCGTGTCGCAGGCCAGGGTGGTGTCCACTGCGATGCCGATCTCCGGGTCGAGGCCGAACACGCCCGGCCCGGCCCCGCGGAGTCCGACCTCCTCCTGAACGGTGGCCAGGTAGCAGATCTCGTAGCGGCTGCGCCGGCCGGCCTTGCGGACGGCGTTGATCGCCACCCAGCTGGCCACGCGGTTGTCCATGGCCTTGCCGGTGCAGACGTCGCCGATGACCTCCATCGGCTGGACCAGGGTCACCGGGTCGCCGATGCGGACGAGCCTGTCGACCTCTTTCTTCTCCAGGAACAGGTCGACGAAGAACTCGCTGATCGTCGGAATCTTCTTCTTCTCCTCCTCGGTGGCCACGTGGATCGGCCGGCCCACGGGATTCAGCACGCCCGGCAGGTCGCGCCGTCCCTGCACCAGCACCCGCCGGGCGAACAGGTTGCGGGGATCGAATCCGCCGACGTTCTGCACCCGCAGCCGCCCGTGGTCGTCGATGTGCCGGACGTAGAAGCCGATCTCGTCGATGTGGCAGGCGATGGCGACCTTCGCCGGGGTCCGGCCGCCGCGCCGGCCGGGTTTCAGGCGGCAGATGAGGTTGCCCATCGGGTCCGTGCGGACCTCGTCGAACAGGCCGCGGACCTCCCGGGCGATGAGCTCTCGGACGCGCTCCTCGCGCCCCGGCACGCCGGGGGTCTCGCAAAGCCGCTTGAGCAGCTTCATGGCGGGCCTACTTCTCCTGGTTGACCAGCTCCCGGAAATCCCGGATCAGCCGGACGGTGAGCGGGCCGGGCCGTCCGTCGCCGATCGGCCGGCCGTCGATCTTCGTCACCGGTATGACCTCGGCCGCGGTGCCGGTCAGGAAGCACTCGTCGGCCACGTAGAGATCGCTGCGGGTCAGGTCCATCTCCTGCACGCAGACCTGGCGACGGCGCAGCAGCTCGATGGCCGCGTTGCGGGTGATGCCCTCCAGGACGCCGGCGTGGATCGGGGGCGTCTGGACCGTGCCGTCGCGGACGAGGAAGATGTTGTCGCCGGTGCACTCGGCGACGAAGCCGACGTGGTTGTACATGATCGCCTCGAGCACGCCGGCGTCGGCGGCCTCGATCTTGGCCAGGATGTTGTTGAGATAGTTGAGGCTCTTGATCCGCGGCGACAGGGCGTTGGGGTGGTTGCGCATCACCGAGGCGCTGATCACCTCCAGACCCTTCTCGTAGAGTTCGCGGGGATAGAGCTCGATCTGGTCGGCGATGATGAACACCGACGGGTTGGCCGTCCGCGTCGGCGTCAGCCCGAGGTACCCGACGCCGCGGGTCACGACCAGGCGGATGTAGCCGTCGACCACGCGGTTGGCCTGGAGCGTCTCGTCGATGGCGGCGGCGAACTCCGCGCGGGTCATGGGCAGGTCCAGCCGGATCGCCCGGGCCCCGTCCTCCAGGCGTTTGAGGTGCCGGTCCAGACGGAAGACCCGGCCGCCGTAGGCTCGCAGCCCCTCGAAGACGCCGTCGCCGTAGAGCAGTCCGTGGTCGAAGACGTTGATCGCCGCCTCGGCCACCGGCACCAGCCGGCCGTTGAGCCAGACCTTCAGGTCCTGCCGGGGAGCCCACGGGTTGGGATGATCGAAGTGCATGTCTCGGCTGCCCCCATGACGGCCGGGCGACATCGCGGCCTGCGCCGTCTACCCGCGGCCGCTTCTGATCCTGCCGTCTTCCAGCGTGACGATCCGATGGGCCGCGGCCGCCACCTGCGGATCGTGCGTCACCATCACGATCGTCTGGCCGTCGCGGTTCAGCGTCCCCAGGAGGCCCATGATCTCCCGGCCGGTCGCGGAATCCAGATTACCCGTGGGCTCGTCGGCGAGCAAGACGCGCGGCCGGTTGGCCAGCGCCCGGGCGATGGCCACGCGCTGGCGCTCGCCGCCGGACAGCTCATTGGGCTTGTGCCGCAGGCGGGCCGACAGCCCGACCTGTTCGAGCACCCGCGCCGCGTCCCGCCGGTGCTCGGACCGCGCCCGGATCCACCCGGCCACCGACCGGCGCACCATGCACGGCACCAGCACGTTCTCCAGCACGTCCAGCTCCGGCAGCAGGTGATAGAACTGGAACACGAAGCCGAAGGTCGCGTTCCGCAGCCCGTCGCGGCGCGACGCCGGCCCGGCGAACAGGTCCTGCCCCTCGAAGCGCACCGTGCCCCGGTCGGGCACATCCAGGGCCCCGAGGATGTGCAGCAGCGTGCTCTTGCCGCTTCCGGAGGACCCCATGATGGCCACGAACTCGCCGCGCGCGATCGACAGCGACACCCCGCGCAGCACCGGCAGCTGGACCCGCCCGAGCTGGTAGGTCTTGTGCACGCCGCCGGCCTGGAGGATGACGTCGCTCATGGCTGATCGTTTCGCGGGGTACGCCGGCCCGCCGGGCCAGCCTCCCGTCACTCGTAGCGCAGGGCCTCCACCGGCCAGACGCGGGCGGCGCGCCGCGCGGCCACCAGCGACCCGGCGATCGACGCCAGCACCGCCACCAGGTAGATGACGCCGGCATCCCAGGCCTTGACCGTGTTGGGAATGCGGTCGAAGGCGTAGACCTCGGCGTTCCAGACCTCCAGACGCGGATCCAGCCGGCGCAGGAAGTCCTGGAACTCGTTGATCCGCCAGACGAAGGCCGTGCCCAGCATCGTGCCCAGGGCCCCGCCGATGAGACCCACCGCCGCCCCGTAGGCGATGAAGATCTGGGCGACGCCCAGCGACGTGGCCCCGACGCTGCGGATGATCCCGATGTCCCGCGTCTTCTGCTGCACGATCATGTGGAAGATCACCCCGACCAGGAACACCGCCACCACGCTGACCACCCCGAACAGCGTGGTCACCAGCACCTTCTCCTTCTCCACCGCGCCGATGAACTTGGCCTGCTTCTCCTCCCAGGTCAGGATCATCACCCGGCGGATGAGCTCCGGCGTGCGCAGGCCATCGATGCGGCCCGCATAGAACTCCCGCCATCGCTCCACCAGCAGGTCGCGGGTCCGGCGCGGATCGGCCCCGGGGCGCAGCTTGATCTGCACCTGCGTGGTGCGCGGCGGAATCGTGCCCCCGCCGGCCTCCTCGCCGAGCCGCTGCTCGTCCATCTCCAGCACGTCCTGCAGCAGGTCGAAATCCACGTACACGCTCATCGAGTCGATGTCGTACACCCCGGTGCGGCAGTCGTCGACGTACCGGAAGAGCTTGCTGGGCATGCCCGACCCGGTCTCCAGCGGCTTGCCGGTGTCGGTGAAGGGCACGAAGGTCAGCGTGACCGGGTAGCCCCGCCAGTAGTAGCGGGTGAAGGTGCCGTCCGGCTCGCGCCGGGCGCACAGGTCCGTGCCGATGATCGCCCCCGGCAGCTCCCGCCCGTACCAGCCCGGCGCCATCGGCCCGCCGGATTCCTCCGCCGGAACCGGAGCGTAGTAGCCCGGCCGGTTGTAACGCAGGCTCTCCTCGATCGGGGCTTTGGCCGCCTGCGCCGGTCCGGCCGAAGCCCGCCACCGCTGCCAGGCCGCCTCCAGGTCTTCCGGCAGCGCCGGCCGGCCGGCCTCGTCGAAGCCCACGCACGGCATCCGCACCGGACCCAGCGTCGACGTGCCCGGGTAGTAGGTCTCGTAGAAAAGGCCCTTGCCGAACTCGTTGACCCGCATGGTCTCGGCCAGGCGGATGCCCACGATCTGCGCCGGCTTGGTGATCTGGTCGGTCGGAAAACGGATCACGCCGTAGCTGATGATCACCGGCGTGGCTTCCTCGATCTGATCGGGCATCTCAGCCTTGATCAGGTCGATGAACTCCTGATAGAAGGGGAAACCCTGCAGCGAGGCGTTCTCCATGATCAGGTCGCCCAGCATCCCCCGCGACCGGTCGCGCACCATCTGCAGGAAACCGCCCATGACGCTGACCACGATCAGCACCATGGCCGTGCACAGGCACACCGCCGCTACCGCGAAGAACGCGATCCGTCGCTTGCGGAGATAACGAAGGCAGAGGAAGAGCTTGTACACGCCGCCTCGCGCACCGCGTGCTGACCGGCCCCGGCACGCCCCGGCGGCCGACGATCGACTCCGGAACTCCGGGCCGGCTCACCCGCCGGGCAGACGCCCGCGAGCGTCCCGGACGAGGGTGTCAGAAGAACCCGCGGAAACCGGTCTCCAGGTCAAGAACCTCGCTCACGAGATTGCGGATGAAGGCATTGGCGATGCTGGTGGTCAGGTCGGCAGCCGACTGAACACAGGCCACCTGGACAAGCGCACCCCCGGCCAGAAGAGCCGACCACACCGCCCAGCGCACGCCGCGTCCCCACAGGAACCTGCTCAAGGCATTTCTCCCGGCCCGCGTTCCGATCCGGACGCGACCATCGACCGCGCTGAAACACGCCCCGTCCGCCGGTTCAGGCCCGCGCCGGCCTTCACTCCGGCCGCGTGGACGGGGCCTCCGACGGCACTACCGTGGGAGTCTCGGACTCCGGCGGCACCAGCCGCGGCTGCCCGGAGGCCTCCATCGTCCGCCCCGGCACGGCCGCCGTGGCCGGGTCCTGCACGGAAATCTCCGAGACGGTGTAGATCGGGACCGGCGGAATGGTGCCGTGCAGCAACTCCCGGCTGCTGGCCCGGATGGCCACGAACTTGCCGTAGTACTGCACCGGATCGATCGGACTGCCCTCGGGAACCTCGATGTAGGCCAGCGTGCGGTCATTCGACGGATCGACCACCCGCCATCGCTTCGGCCGCCGCTCCAGCCCGCTGTAGATCCCGCTCACGCGGATCTCGCCCCGCACCGCGATGTCGTCCGTGCGGAACACGTTGTCGCTGCGGATCTGGGCCCGCGCCGCCGCCTCACGGTCGGCGTCGGTGATCGCCCGCCGGGTCAGCTCCCGGATCTCCTCCACCGCGGAAATGAGCTCCGACTGCCCCTCGATCTGCTTGATCCGGCTCTCGGCGTACAGCCGGGCCACCTCGTCCTCCTCCTGGGCGGCCAGGGGGCGCAGCCTGGCCAGGATGCCGCCGAACGACCGCTCCGAGGGCGGCTTGGCCATCTCCGCCTTGATCTCCGCCTCGATCGCCGACACCGTGGCCTGCAACTCGTCCAGGGCGTCCAGCTCGCGCTCCTGGGCCGCACGAAGGCTCGGCCGGGTCGTCACCGCGGCCACCGCCGGCCGGGTCGCCGGCTTCTGGGTCAGCTTCAACTCGCCAGGCTTGATCGGTTCGACCCTGCCGCTTTCCGCGGGCCGGGCGGCACCGGCCGCGCCCGGACCCCGGGTCACGAAATCGCCGTGAATCCAGACATGGGCGCCCGGCGGAGGAACGATCTTCAGCACCGCCCCGTCGGCCGTCTCGCCCAGGATCTCCACCCGCGAACCCTTGCCCAGCTTGATCTGCCGGGCGTAGCGGCGGTTGTCGATCTCGCTGCCGGCGTAAACCCACGCGGTGTCGTTCAATACTCCCGTGCGGTCGTCCACCCGGTCCACGAACTCCTTGTCCACCAGACTGAAGCAGCCGGCCGGCGGTACGATCTTCAGCCAGCCGAACTCGCTGCCCACGATCGTCACCCGGTCGCCGGTGTTGAGCTTGGCCACCGGGTAGTAGTTCGTGCTGAACCCGCTGCGCACGTAGACGTTCTCCCCCTTGACCACGCCCGGCTCCCCGCCGGGAACGTCGACCGCCGGCTGCGTGCTCTGCGCGAGCGCCGCCCGGCAGACCAGGGTCAACACCGCCAGCATCCATGTCTTGTGTCGTGTGTGCAGGGTCATGGCAGCCTTTCCTTAGATCAACAGCCCCCGCGGCGCGCGCCGCCGCTCCGCCGGTTCGGGGATGGCTTCACGCCGCACGGCGGATCCGTTACGCCTCGAGACCGACGCGCCCGGATCCCCGGACGATGGTGTGTATCCTGTTCGCGCCGGCCGCGCCATCGCCGGATTCATCCCCAGCCAAGCCTAATCCTGGCGTGACAACCTGTCAACCGGAGGGGCAACGGAAATCCGCCACCGCGTCCGTGAGCCTCCCTCGCGCTGAAACCCCCCGAAACCGTTATGATACGGCGCGGCGGGGAGCGGCGTTCACCGCCGCCTCTGGCCCCCGCGGAAAGGCCGTCCGTGTCCTTGCAACCCCGGGTCTGCCTGCAGACAGCTCAGGCAACACCGTCAGTCGCGGCGGCGGTGCGGGCGGTCGCCGGCTACCGGGAACCGGTCGTGCTCGACAGTGCCGCGGTCGGCCTGCCGGCCAGTCGCTACACCATCATCGCCTGCCGGCCGGACGCCGTCCTGGAGACGCCCCCGGGAGGACCGGACCCGTTTGCCGCCCTCCGGCGGGTTTGCGACCCGGCAGACGGCTGTCCGGCGCCCGCCGGCGGCCCGCCCTTGCCTTTCGTCGGCGGCTGGATCGGCTTTCTGGCCTACGAGGCCGGCTGCTACATCGAATCTCTGCCCGCTTCAGCGATCAGGGATATCGACCTGCCCGTGGCCCGTTTCGCCTTCTACCCGGCGGCCGCTATTCACGACGCCCATACCGGTTCCTGGACGCTGGTGGCCGCCCAGACCGCCGCCGGCGCCGAATGCCCGGGCGATCGCCGGCCGGCCGACCGGCTGGCCTTCTATCAGCACCTGCTGATCGAGGCTGCCGGCCTGGATCAGGAAAACCCGCCGCCGGCTCCTCCTCCGTCGGCCGAAGACCACAACCTCAGTGTGGATGAATACTTGAGAATGGTTCAGGCCGCCCGCGAGTACATCGCCGCCGGGGACATCTTCCAGGTCAATCTTGCCCGACGGGAAACGCTGACCCTCCGGGAACCACCGGTGAACACCTATCTGCGACTGCGCCGGGCCAACCCCGGGGCCTATGCGGCTTTCCTGGCCTGGGGAGACTTGGCCACCGGAATGCCGACCCCCAGGCTGCGGGCGATCCTGTGTTCCTCGCCCGAACTGTTCCTCCAGCTCGACCGGCAGGGGCGGGTGGTCACCCGCCCGATCAAGGGCACCCGGCCCCGGTCCCCCGACCCCCGGCTCGATCAGGCCCTGCGCGCCGAGCTCGCCGCCAGCCCCAAGGACCGCGCCGAACTGGCCATGATCGTGGACCTGGAGCGCAACGACCTCGGCCGCGTGTGCGCCTACGGCAGCGTCCGCGTCCTGTGCCCGCCCGACAGCCCGGCCCGGCCTTATGAACTGGAGTCGCACGCCACGGTTCATCACCTCGTGGCCACCGTGACCGGCCGACTGGCCCCCGGCCGCAGCCGGATCGACCTGTTGCGGGCGTGTTTCCCGGGCGGATCCATCACCGGTGCCCCGAAGGTGCGGGCCATGGAGATCATCGATGAACTCGAACCGACGCAGCGGTCGGTGTATACCGGGGCGATCGGATGGCTGGGTCTGGACGGCTCGATGATGCTCAATATCGCCATCCGCACGCTGATCGTGGATGCCGGATGCATCCACCTGCACGCCGGCGGGGGCATCGTGGCTGATTCGCAACCCCTTGCCGAATATGAAGAAACGGCAGCCAAGGCCGAGGGCATGCGGGTGGCCCTGGGCCTGGAAGCCCCCCGGGGCGTGCCCTGCCCGCTGGCGAGCCCAAGGTCGTGAGCGAAAAGGTCTATTTGAACGGACGGATCATCGATGCCGCCCAGGCCACGGTGTCGGCGGCCAACCCTGCGTTCCTTCACGGCGTGGGGCTGTTCGAAACCCTCCGGGCTTACGACGGGCGGCCGTTCCTCCTGCGGCAGCACATCGAGCGGATGCGGGCCTCTGCGGAGAAGCTGCGGCTGCAGCTGGGCAGCGTGCTGGAGACGGTCCCGGAGGCCGTCGAGGAGGTCCTGCGGGCCAACGCTCTGCCGCAGGCCCGGATCCGCTTCACGGTGACGCCCCCGGACATCGACGCGCCGGAGAATCCGCCGACGCTGCTGGTCACCGCCCGGCCGGTGACCGGATACCCGCCCGAGCTGTACGAACGGGGGATGACCGTGTGCATCTGCGACGATCATCGCCAGTCATCCCACGACCCCCTGGCCGGGCACAAGACCACCAGCTACTTCGCCCGGCTGACGGCCATGCGCCAGGCGGCGGAGCGGCACTGCGGCGAGGCCCTTTGGTTCACGCCGAACAACCTGCTGGCCGAGGGATCGATCAGCAACATCTTCCTGGTCAGAGGTCAGGATCTGATCACGCCGCCTCTGGACACGCCGGTGCTGCCTGGGGTCACCCGGGCGGTGGTGCTGGATGTGGCCCGCGAGGCCGGGCTGACCGTCCGCCAGCAGGCCTGCACGATTCACGACCTCCTGGACGCCGAGGAGGTCTTTCTGACCAACGCGATCATGGAGGTCATGCCCGTCACCCGCATCGAGCGCCACGAGATCGGCGATGGAAGGGTCGGGCCGCTCACGCGCCGCCTGCGTTCGGCCTACGCCGAGCGTGTCGCCGCCGGTACCGCCGGCGATGCTTCCCCCGGCCGGTGAGCCCCCGCCGGAACCATTCCTGACCGTCCGGCGAGCCCGGCGCGCATGCGGCTGAGACTGTTGGCACGCTCACCACCACGCCTGCTGCGGCGACGCGAGCCCCGCGCCCGGGTGAGGCTGGCTCATCCACGGGTTGTTGCCGATCCTGTACGCGAGCCCGGCGCGCGTGGGGGTGAGTCCATGCGCGGCAGCACGAACCGCCGGGGGCCGTGTCCGACGGCCGCGATCTGCCGCCAGGCCGGCGCCCCTGCGTTCGCCTGCGCCCGCTCTCCCGGCCGCAGACTTCGCGTTCCGGGCAGGATGGTCAACACTGAATGGGTGTCCTCTACCGGTCTGCTCTCCTCTCTTTCTCCTCCTCCTCCTCCTCTTCCTCCTTCGACCCCGAAGGCGTCGCACAGCACACCGCTACGGTCCGAGGCGTGAGGTTGTCCGCCCTCGTCGGCCGGCACGGAGGCCGGCCGCTACGGTGCTGTGCGGCGCTGATGTGCGGGCATATTCGACGGCCGGCAGGCGCCGGCCTCGACCTTCCGCTGCGGGTCCTGCGCCGGCTGTACTACGACAACG
>Ga0129299_1000113_pt1 | contig 43645 bp, 36 predicted proteins | sample ConPoolayeCmetaG_FD_94477 | JGI IMG/M metagenome (GOLD analysis project Ga0129299, IMG submission 94477) | Hot spring microbial mat communities from California, USA to study Microbial Dark Matter (Phase II) - Cone Pool mat layer C metaG ...
GATGCCCGATGGCAAGTCTATCCTCAGCCAGCGTGCGATCTACCCCGAACGAGATGAGCCCCACCGTTGGAAGAGCATCTATCGGATCGACCTTGAGACTGGAGCAGAGGAGCAACTCAATGATGATACTCATACCTGCGGCGGCGCTTCACCGTATGCGGATGGCGCTCAACCATCTCCTGATGGCCGCTGGATTGCCTACCAGCGCAACCCATCCAGGAACTTACCTGCTACCAACACGCGGCTGGCTATTATGCGTGCAGAAGGTGGCGAACCGCGCGATCTGACCCTGGAAATGGATCGGTCGGTTGTGGCTTTTCGCTGGTCGGCGGATAGTCGGTCGATCATTTTCAATGCGGACAGCGACGGCAGCCGAGAAATCTACCGAGTAACCATACCAGGAGGGGAGATAGAGAAGATTATCCCCGGCACGATGGATACGGAACTGCTCGATGTCTCGCGCGATGGAGGAATTGCGTTTATCGCCTGTACTCCACTCAGCCCGCCGGAGCTATTCTGGCAACCGCCTGACGCGAACCAGCCGTTCCAGCTCACCAAGCACAACGCCAAGCTGCTCGACGAAGTGATCATTCAGCCAACTTATGAAATGCGGTTTACTGCTCCCGATGGCCAGCCCCTTCAGGGATGGTACATGCTACCCGTCGGCTACGAGGAAGGTAAGACCTACCCCCTGATCTTGAACGTTCATGGCGGGCCGCATGTCATGTGGAGCTCCAGCACCAAGACAATGTGGCATGAGTGGCAGGTCCATGCAGCGCGGGGATACGCAGTCTTCTACTGCAATCCACGCGGCAGCGATGGCTACGGGGAAGCATTTAAGGACGCGATTCACGGACAGTGGGCGGAGCCTGCCTACACCGACATTATGGCAGGCGTTGAAGCACTGCTGGAGAAGGGTTTTGTTGACCCGGCACGGATGGGGGTAACGGGTGGCTCATACGGTGGATACATGGTTGCCTGGATTGTGGGGCACACCAACCGATTCGCGGCGGCCTTCTCACAACGAGGGGTCTACAACCTGTTCAGTTTCTATGGAACCAGCGATGTTCCCTTCCTGATATCGGATGAGTTTGATACGGAGCCTTGGCAGAATCCTGAGACGCTATGGAAGTGGTCCCCCATTGCCTATGCACACCAGATCAAAACGCCGTTGATGATCAAAGCGGGCGAGAACGATTATCGTGTGCCTATCGAACAGGCTGAACAGCTATTCGCGATGGTGCGGCGCAGCGGCGGCACGGTCGAGTTTTTGCGCTACCCACGCGATGGGCATGAACTCTCGCGCAGTGGAGAACCGGAGCACCGCATCTCGCGGCTGGAACACATGCTGAGCTGGTTCGATAGATATTGTATGCCAGATAGGGAAGCATGATCCCTTCCAGCGCCACCGGGGCGGGGTTACTGATCCTCCAGGTGGGAACATCAGCCAGGCCCGGCTATAATGGCCTCCATGCAAGCCTCTGACTCGCGGCCCGATCCCCTCGATCACTGGATTGCCCTGGGACTGGGCCTGCTAGCGCTGACCACCTATCTTGCCACAACCTCGCTGAGCTTCCATTCGATAGACGAGTTTGCCGTCTTTGGTGTCGCGCGTAGTCTGCTGGGGCATGGTCGCCCCGATGTCGATGTGTTGTATTGGACAGAGGCAGCGCTGGGGCGTGGCCCAGTGGCAACCAGAGGATTGGATGGGCATACCTACGCGCTCAAGGACGTTGGGCCATCGATCCTCATTCTGCCGCTTGTGTGGCTTGGCGGCCATCTGGGGAACAGCCCGATCCGGGCTGCCCTGCTGATCTCACCGTTAGTTACAGCTCTCACCAGTGGCTTGTTGTACCTCACCATTATATCCTGGGGCTATCGAAGGAACGCCGCAGTTGTAGGGGGGCTGGTCTTCGCATGGGGGTCGTTGGCGTGGCCGTACGCAGAGAGCCTGTTTACCCAGCCCCTAGCAGCCCTGGGATTGCTGATTGCCCTGCATGGGGTGATCCGCGCCCATGATCTCCTAAGCTGGCCGATGGCATTCCTGGGCGGGCTTGGACTGGGGATCGCGGGGTTGAGCACCGTCCCAGCTTGGGTCACTTTGCCTGTTTACCTTCTATACCTCGCACCGCTGAAACCTTCACGAGTGTGGCGTAAGGCCTTGCCGAACCTCATGGCATTCGGGGTCGGGGCCGGGCTGATGGCGTGTGGGCAGGGGGCTTACAATCTTCTGCGCTTTGGCTCAGTATTGGAAACGGGCTACCAGCAAGCAGGCGTAACGGACTTCCACCTCCTGTATATGGGAACGGGGATTCCTGGCCTGCTGCTCAGCACGTCGCGCGGCTTGATATGGTACGCGCCATTCGTGATCCTTGTTCCACCTGGGTTGTGGATGGGCTGGCAAACAGGGCAGCGTGTCCGGTTGGCAGTCACTGCCATGCAGGCGGGGATCGTCCTTCTCCTGTATAGCAGTTATGCCATCTGGTGGGGCGGGCTGAACTGGGGGCCACGTTTTCTTGTCCCGCTGATGCCTGCCCTGACGCTGCTGGCGATGCCAACCCTGAGCTGGCTGACAGACGGGCGTCTCAGCGCAGGGCGTATCGCGGTAGGGTTGATACTGCTCGTCTCCACGGTGACGCAATTCCTCGCAAGTATAGCGGACATAGTACCCTCCGATCTTCCGCTAGTCGAGGCACTGGGCCAGATCACGCCGCCGACCTCGTTTCTTACCCCAAACGAGGCGCTGACACGGTTGAACGCCTTGCCGTGGCCCCGCCTGATCGGCGCAATCCAAGCTGGGTTATGGGATGCACTGGCCCTTTCCCAGAGACCGTTCGACCTCGTCTTGCTTACTGCACAGGTCATAGCCGTGCTGAGTGCCACAGGGTTGTTTGCATGGCTGATACGGAGCAGCCTGCCTGCTCGTGCCCGATGGGGGTGGATCGCCGGGCAGGGAACTCTGGTGGTAGCACTCACTCTGCTCATGCTGATACGTTCCCCTCAGAAGCCCCATGAAGTGCCAGGTATAGACACTCTCGCCGCCGCCGTGCGCGAACGAACCCAGCCGGGTGATGGCATTATTGTGCTTCTGCCCAACGGTGTTCTTGCCTGGATGGACAGCTACCCCGGACAGACACCCGATTACGGTGTGATGCTTGAAAGCCCGCTGAGTGAAGAAACCGCCGATTACCTTGCTGACATAACCGCGTGGCACAATCGCATCTGGCTGGTAACCGAAGGGGCAACTACTGGACACCCTGCAGACGGCGTGGCGCGCTGGCTGGCCAATCATGCCTTCATCGGCCCCGGAATCTGGGTTGAGCAATATCGGGTCACTCCCTATACGTTCTCCGCTCAGGAACGGGAGTACTATGTGGGGCAGCTCTTCGGGGATGGAGAGATCGCGCTCGACTACGCCTCGATAGAAGTCATTGAACGGGAGAGCTTGGCCCGCTGGATCAACGTGCGACTCAGGTGGAGAGCGCTGGCAGCAGTGGGCCGGGATTACACCGCCTTTGTCCAACTCCTAGACCGGGACGGTACGCTGGTAGCTCAGCATGATGGTGTCCCATTGGCGGGCTACGCGCCCACTTCCACCTGGCAGCCCGGAAGAACCGTCAACGACCGACACAGCGTCCCGCTGCGATCTGATCTGCCGCCTGGCGAATACCAACTGGTCGTTGGCCTGTATGATCCAGCTACAGGGCAGCGGCTGCCGCTGACTGATGGTTCCGGTGACGCGCTGGCGATCCGCACCATCCCCCTCAACAAGTAGGCGCGCGATGCAGCAGGCGATCCCCTCTACAGATCGGTGGCTGGCCCTGACACTAGGATTATTCGTGCTGGCTGTCTACCTAGCGACAACCTCGCTCCAGTTCCATATGATCGACGAGGTAGCAGTATTCAGCGCCATGCGTAGCCTAGCAGGCCGTGGAACGCTGGACAGCGACGCGATCTACTGGACATATGCCCCCCTAGGGAGGGGATCGATCACCGGTTTGGGAACCGATGGGCACTGGTATGCTACCAAGGACCTGTCGCCGCTGCTGCTCGGCACGCCGCTGGTGTGGCTGGCGCATCGAATCGGCACCAGCCCGGTGCGAGCAGCCCACATGTTGATGCCTCTTACAACGGCGGTTACCACTGGCTTACTGTATCGGGTTGTGCGGTCATGGGGCTATGAGCGAATCACCAGCAGCCTGGGCGCGCTAACCTTTGGGTTGGCCTCAATGGCCTGGCCCTACGCCTTGATGTTGTTCACCCAGCCGATGGCTGCACTGGGAATGTTGGCCGCCCTGTACGGTGCGACGCAGGCATATGCCTCCGGCAACTGGCGGGCTGCCCTTATCGGCGGGCTAGGGCTGGGATTGGCAGGAACCAGCTCGGCAGTGACGTGGGCCACTGGGCCATTGTACCTGTTGTACCTGATTCCCTGGGAGCGCTTACGAGGAGAATCGCGGCATGTGGCAGGCGCCAGATGGGTGAGGTGCTCCCTGGCCTTGGGGGCAGGGGCAGGCGTATTTGCAGTGGCTCAGATGGTTTACAACGTGGCACGGTTTGGCTCGCCGCTCCTCACCGGCCACCAACAATTTGGTGGGGCCAATTTTAGGCTGTATTACTTCGGGTTAGGGAGTTACGGGCAGCTCTTCAGCACGCCACGCGGTGTGATCTGGTACGCGCCATTTGTGCTCCTGATCCCGTTCGGGCTGTGGATCGGCTGGCGGACCCATCGGCGCAACCTGCTCTTGGCGCTCGGCCAGGTGGTGATTGTTTTCAGTGTATACAGCACCTATTTCACATGGTGGGCGGGGCACGTGTGGGGCCCACGCTATCTCGTGCCGGTCATGCCTGCCTTGACATTGCTGGCTGTCCCTGCGCTCGACCGTCTGCTCCAGCCTTCGCCACTATGGGCACGGCTGCTGGCAGCGTTGGTATGGATCACATCGTTGATCACACAGCTTATGGCAACGCTGTTCAACTATCTCTACACCGAGGTTGACATCTCATACGGCCTGCATCTGATCACGCCACCACCTAGCTTGATTGTGCGTGCGCCCATTCTGACTGATCTGAGGGCATTACCTTTCCTGCGCCAGATAGCGGCAGCACGAGCCGCACAATGGGATGTTGTGTGGATGTCGAGTGGCCATCCAGATTGGCTATTGTTGGTCGCGCAGATCGCCGTGATCGGGCTGGGAGCCTTCTGGACCGCTCAATGGGTGTGGATGAGGGAATCGAATCGAGCTAAGCGCGGGGTTGGCTTTCAGATTGTGCTTACGGCAGGGCTGGCGTTATTCATGTTGTTACGCTATCCCAACAGCGCCGAGGCCATGCCGGGTATGGAGGCATTGGTCAATGCAGTACAGGACGAGGCGCAGGCTGGCGACGGGATCGTGGCGATCCTGCCTTACAGCGCCTTCGATTGGCTGGACCGCTTCGATGCCTCGATACATGACATTGGATTGGTCTTTGAGAACCCCCTCAGCCAGGAAACAGCCAATCTATTGACGCATACCGGGGAGTGGCACGACCGCGTATGGGTTATCACGGAGGGAACGACACGTGGCGATCCCGCTAATGGTGCGGAGCGCTGGCTGGCCGAGCACGCTTATGTCGGTATGGAAACTTGGGTCGAAGGCTACCGCATCGTCCCCTACACATTCGGAAGCATGGCGCAACTGGAGCCTGTTTCCGTTCCCTTTGGGAACGGGGAGATCGCTCTGACGGGTTACTCCGTTGAACTGACTAGGCGGCCAAGTGGGGGCTGGATCAATGTTGCGCTTCGCTGGGGGATAGCGACACAATCCGCATCCACTCACACGGTCTTCGTGCACCTGTTGGATGGATCGGGGGCCTTGCTGGCCCAACATGATGGGCCATTGCTGGCTGGGTATACGCCTCCAGGCGGTTGGTTAAGCAGAGAGCCGCTTATAGATCGACGCAGTGTGGCTTTGCCCGCCTCTCTAGGGCCTGGGGATTATCAACTGGCCATCGGGCTATACCATGCCACCACCGGCATACGTCTGCCTCTCGCAGATGGGCCGGGCGACACCTTTTTACTGGAAACGATCGCCATTCCATGATACTTTTCTTGAGTAGCAACTGTGCCAGGAAAGGAGATTGCGAAATGAGACTCGCAAAAGTTATGGCAGCAATAGGCGCCCTCGTTATGGCGGGAATGATCTTGCGTGCAATCCTCACCGGGGATTTCAGCGGCGAAGGGGCCGAACTGATCCGCGGCCCATGGGGCCAGCTTTCATTGGTGGATGTGTATATCGGGTTCCTGGTTTTTGCGGGCTGGGTCATCTTCCGCGAGAGATCGTGGCTCAGAGCGGCACTGTGGATTGCGGCTCTATTATTCTTGGGCAACCTGGTCAGTTGTCTGTACGTCCTGCTTGCCCTCCAGGCCAGCGGTGGTGACTGGCGCCGATTCTGGTTTGGGCAGCGGGTAGAAAGCGCCTAATATCAAATCCATTGCTGATCCATCAGCGGATGCTGCCTCCACCAGAGTCAGAACTTTCCAAAAAAGTGGGTGATGTCAAAGTAAATCGCGCGCTCACTGCCATCTGCCAAACGTATGTCAAGGCGGTCGAACATGTGACCATCATGCTCCAGGAGCGCCTGCCGGATCAGGTTCCAGGCATACCCTTGCTGTCCAAACCGCCCTTGTACCCAACGATATTCTTGCTCGATCCCCTGTATTGAGTTATCGGCCATAATGACAACGGCGGTCTCAAGACTATCGCCAGTTTGATCGACACCTTCGGCAGACATTGCTCTATCCCCTTTCGTGCAAAACCGCCCATCCAGTTTAAGACGATAAATATCTGCGAAAACGAGCTGGTTGCGCTATGATTGTGTGCTGTTGTGAGCATCCATTGTACACCCGTTGGAATGTCCATGTACGACCACTCTGAGCAAGTACACCGCTTGATCTTGATGCCCTCTGGGAGGCAGGGAAACGTGCCACATGGCACAACGGTCTTGAAGGCCGCTCAGGCCCTTGGCGTGGAGATCGAGTCAATCTGTGGGGGACGCCAGACATGTGGCAAGTGCCTGGTCATCCCGGAGAGAGGGACATTCGCCAAACACGGGATATCCTCCACCGCTGCGCACCTGTCGCCACCTGATGAGGTGGAGCACGAGTATGCAGTTAGGCATGGGATCAACCTTGACGAGCGGCGGATGTCGTGTTGCACACGGATTATGGGTGACGTGCTGATCACCGTCCCGGAAGAAAGCCAGGCCCGCAAGCAGGTAATCCGAAAAGAAGCGAGCGACCTGACTATCGAAGTATCCCCAGCGGTGCGATTGGTGTACGTCAAGATCGAACCTGCGGAGCTGGGTAGTCCTGCTGATTGGAAGCGCGTCCAGATGGCTCTGGCCGAGGACTGGAATCTGAAGGATGTCACCCTCGACCCGGTTCTGCTCCCATCGCTACAACGGGCGCTGCGAGAGGGAGAGTGGGCGGTGACCTTGACCATCTGGCAAAATCACGAGGCCATTCGCATTGAACCGGGCTATAACGAGAGTCTGTATGGGCTAGCGGTGGACATTGGTTCGACTACAATCGCAGCGTACCTGTGCGATCTACGCACTGGTAAGGTGGTAGCAACCGAGTCAATGATGAACCCCCAGGTGCGCTACGGCGAAGACCTGATGAGTCGCATCTCGTATGGGATGATGGAATCTCAGGGCGTCAATCGGATGCACCGGGCGATCATCGTTGCCCTGGATGATTTGGCGAAGCGTGCCGCAGAGACCGCCGGAATTCAGCCCTCTGAGATTACCGATATGGTGTTCGTGGGCAACACAGTCATGCATGCCCTGCTTCTGGGAATCGATCCGGTCGAGTTGGGCGCCGCGCCGTTCGCGTTAACTGTTGAAGATCCAATTGACATGAAGGCACGCGATCTGGGGCTGAAGGCAGTCCATCCTGGAGCAATGGTGCATGTGTTGTCGTGCATTGCAGGGCATGTGGGTGCCGATAATGTGGGGGTGCTGTTGGCCGAACAGCCCGCGCTCAGTGGGCAGATTACCCTGGTGATAGATATCGGCACCAATGCAGAGATCCTGTTGGGCAACCGGGAGCGGGTACTGTCAGCCTCTAGCCCCACTGGCCCCGCCTTCGAGGGAGCGCAGATCACGCACGGCCAGCGGGCCGCGCCAGGGGCTATTGAGCGGGTGCGGATCGACCCTGTAACACGCACAGCGCGTTACAAAGTGATCGGTGACGACCGGTGGAGCGATGCACTAGGCAGCGGCGAGAAACTCTCACCGACCGGCATCTGCGGTTCGGGCATCATTGAAGTAGTGGCGGAATTACTGGTGGCAGGGCTGATCGACTCTAGCGGGCGGTTCGTGGATGGAGCGGATCGGATCAGCCCGTGCGTTCGCTACACCGGCAAGACGGCAGAGCTGGTGTTAGCAACCGCCGCCGAGACAGCTACCGGTAATGAGATCGTGGTGACCCAGAACGACATCCGGCAGATCCAGCTCGCCAAAGGGGCGCTGTATGCGGGTGTGCGTCTGCTGATGAATCGGTTGGGCGTCGAACACGTCGATCACATCAAGCTAGCGGGGGCGTTCGGCAGTTACATCGATCCGCTGCACGCCATGATCATCGGCCTGATCCCGGACGCTGATCTATCACAGGTGGCGGCGGTGGGCAACTCAGCGGGCGACGGGGCACGGATTGCGTTGCTCAACGTGGGGCAACGCGAGTTGGCAGCCCGTGCTGCCCGCGCTGTGGAGTATGTCGAAATGGCAGTAGAACCTGCTTTTCAAGAGCACTTCGTAGCGGCGATGGCGCTGCCGCACGCCTACGATCCCTTCCCGCACCTGGCAGGTATCATCCCAGAGCAACCAGCGGGTGGAGGACAGCACCGCCTGCGGCCAAGCACCCGACGCCGCCTTCGTGCCCGTACTGGCGAGTGATCGCTGACCGGCCACAGAATCCAGCGATCCTTTTAGCGTTGCAACCCTCCCAATATCACGTGAGGAAGTTGAATGGCGGATGACAACAAACCAGTCAACCTTGAAGCAGTGAGCACTCAGGAATTGCTGGAAATGATGTGGGACGATCTGTATGACGGCCTCGCAAATGAGGTCGTCGCGGAGGTGCACGAATGCCTACGGCGGGGCATGGCAGCTTATGATATCATGACGCAGGGCTTGGTCGCGGGGATGGATGTGGTGGGGCAGGATTTTGGAGCGGGCATTCTGTTTGTGCCCGAAGTGCTGATGGCTGCCAAGGCCATGAAAGCAGGCATGGAGGTGCTGCGCCCGTTGCTGACCCAGACGGGCGCCCCCAAACTTGGGACGGCGGTGATCGGCACCGTCAAGGGCGATATTCACGACATTGGCAAGAACCTAGTCGCCATGATGTGGGAAGGGGCAGGGATCGAGGTTATCAACCTCGGCATCAACACCGACGCGGAAACCTTCATCGAGGCGCTGGAAAAGCACAACGCACACATTCTCGGCATGTCGGCTCTACTGACAACCACCATGCCCTATATGAAGGTCGTGATCGACGAGTTGAAGAACCGGGGTCTACGCGATAAATATATTGTCCTGGTCGGCGGCGCACCCCTGAATGCCGCGTTCGCCGAAGAGATCGAAGCGGATGCTTACTGCCAGGATGCTGCCGTGGCGGTTGAGACGGCCAAGAGATTCCTGGCACTCAAGCGCAGTGACGCGATGTAGATCGCTTGGTCCTACCACCCCCATATAGGAGCAATACCCATGAGGACGACACTCAATGACCTGCTGATGACCGGCGAAGTTGTGATTGCCGATGGCGGTATGGGGACGATGTTGTTCTCCATGGGCCTTGCCAATGGCGAATCGCCGGAGTTGTGGAACGTTGAACAGCCGGAAAAGGTCGCCAGCGTGCACCGAAGCTATATCGGGGCTGGAGCGCAGATCATCCTCACCAATACCTTCGGCTGCAACCGCTACCGCCTGATGCTACACAAGCTCCAAGATCGTGTCCAGGAGCTTAACCTGGCAGCAGCCAAGATCGCCCGTGAAGTGGCTGACGCGGCCCCGTTCCCGGTGGTGGTGGCCGGGGACATTGGCCCGACCGGCGGGATTCTCGCCCCGCTGGGTGACCTGGAATACGCAGACGCGAGGAGCGCCTTCGAGGAGCAGGCGCAAGCCCTAAGAGATGGTGGGGTGGACGTATTGTGGATCGAGACGATGTCGGCGCTGGAAGAGGTCCGTGCGGCTGCTGAAGCCTGCCATCGTGTAGCGCCGAATTTACCCATTGTGACCACCATGACCTTTGACACGCATGGACGCACCATGATGGGTGTAACGCCTGAGAAGGCGCTCGAGGCGTTAAAGCAACTTAGTCCGGTCGCGCTGGGCGGCAACTGTGGTAACGGCCTGGCTGAGATTCAGACGGTGATCAGGAAGATGCGGGCGGCTGACCCCGACGTCATCCTCGTCGCCAAGGCTAACGCAGGTATCCCGCGCCTCGAGGGCGGCAAGGCGATCTATGACGCCACGCCGGAGGACATGGGAGGCTATGCCATAGCCTGCCGCGATCTTGGCGCTAACATCATCGGAGCGTGCTGCGGCAGCACCCCTGACCACATCCGCGAGATCGCCCGCGCACTACGCACCGAAGTGCCTGCCTGATGACGGTTCTCTTAGTAGGGTGCGGCGCACTAGCGCGGGAGATGGTTGCCCTGCGCGACCGGCATGGCTGGGATGCCCGAATCCTGGCGCTGCCTGCACGGCTACATCTCACTCCGAAGCGTATCCCACAGGCCGTTGCGCAGAGGATCAAGGAACAGCGTGATAGCTTCGAGCGGGTGATCGTGGTATACGGAGACTGTGGCACAGGTGGTTTGCTCGATGCCGAGTTGCAGGCGTTGAGCGTCGAGCGGATCGCAGGGCCGCACTGTTACGAGCAGTACATCGGTGAAGAAGGCTTCGCTGCCCTCATGGAAGAGGAACCAGGCACGTTCTTTCTGACTGATTACCTGGTGCAGTCTTTCGATCACCTCGTCATCGAGGTGTTGGGGTTAGATCGCTATCCGGAGTTGCGCGACCAGTACTTTGCAAATTATCGCCGGATCGTCTACCTTCAGCAACGCGATGATCCGGCGCTACGAGCTAAGGCCGAGTCGGCAGCCCAAGAGCTGAACCTTCCTATAGAAATCCGGTTCACAGGACTTGGGGCGTTGGAGACCCGGCTGCTAGCTCTGTTGAATTCCCTTCCCACCTCGCAGGAGTAACATGCTGTGGCAGAGACCACGATCAGCTCACAAACCAGGACGGTACGGATCGGGCCTGACCGCCCATTTGTCATCATCGGGGAACGCATCAACCCGACCGGGCGCAAGAGGCTGGCCGCTGAGATGGCTGCCGGGGACTACAGCCGGGTTGAAGCAGATGCGATGGTGCAGGTGGCGGCGGGCGCCCAGGTGCTGGATGTGAATGCCGGCATCCCGCTGGCTGACGAGCCTGCTATACTGGCCGAGGCCATCCGGCGCGTGCAGGCGGTTGTGGATGTACCGCTCTCCATTGATTCGTCGGTTGTGGCGGCGCTGGAGGCAGGGCTGGCAGCCTACCGGGGCAAGCCGTTACTTAACTCTGTGACCGGAGAGGAGGAGCGCCTGGAGCGTATCCTGCCGCTGGTTAAGAAGTACAGTTGCTCTGTGATCGGCATCAGCAATGATGAGACCGGGATCTCAGAGGACCCGGACAAGCGCTTTGAGATCGCAAAAAAGATCGTGCAACGGGCTGAGGATCACGGCATCCCGCGCGAGGATGTGCTGATCGACCCGCTGGTGATGCCGGTTGGCGCAGTGCGCTACGCAGGACGGAGCGTCTTTCGCATTATCCGTCGCTGCATCGAGGAACTGGGTGTCAATACCTGTTGCGGCGCGAGCAATGTGTCCTTCGGGCTGCCGGGTCGCCCTCAGCTTAATGCCGCCTTTCTCAGCATGGCGATATCAGCCGGGTTGCCCTGTGCGATCACCAACCCCCTAGAAGAAGAGATCAAGATGGCGATTCTCGCTGCAGATGTTATGATGGGCAACGATGAGCACTGCATGACGTGGTTGCGCGCCAACCGGGGGGGCGCGGATCGGGCCGCCCTACGCGAAGAGCGGCGGGCTGCGCGACGCTCAGGAGACTAACTGGAGAGAGGAAGCAACGGAATGGCCAAACAGTATAGCAGTCTGCCGGAAATGAGGATCGATCCCAAGAAAAAGTACACTGCGATCTTCAAAACCGAGCGTGGTGATATCCGCGTCACCTTGTTTGCAGATAAGGCTCCGATAACAGTCAACAACTTTGTTTTCCTGGCGCAAGATGGATTCTATGATGGCACGACCTTTCATCGGGTGATTGCTGACTTTATGGCCCAGGGCGGGGACCCAACCGGCACGGGGCGTGGTGGCCCTGGCTACCGGTTCGATGATGAGGCGGGCGCACTGGCGCTTAAGCACGATGGCCCTGGCATTCTCTCAATGGCGAACGCCGGGCCAAACACGAATGGCAGCCAGTTCTTCCTGACCCACGCCGCCACGCCGTGGCTAGATGGGAAGCATGGAGTCTTTGGGAGGGTGGCTGATCAGGCGTCGCTTGATACCCTGATGAGCATTCGCGTGCGCGATCCCCAGACGGATACCGCATCGGGGGATGTGATTCACACGATTGAGATCATCGAAGAGTAGGACATTGAGACGCCAAATTAAGTGTTTGGCCGAAAGAATTGTCGGCCAAACCGCCGGTTTCACGGAAAGTCTTTCCAGAAAGACTTTCCGTGAAACGCTTAGGTAGCGCTATGGGCGGATGCCCCTGGATGTTCAGCCCCGTATCCAGCTAGAGAGGGCGCTTGAAGACATAAGTTAGCGGGCTGCGACCCCGGCCACCCTCATTGGGGAAGGCTGTCACCATCTCCCAGCCCTGTTCACCCAACTTGGCAAGCATCCCCGGCCAAGTGTTATGAAGCTCTGTCACGACAGGCTCCCTATCAGCGAAAAACTGCCGAAGAAGTCCCATGCTGTTGATGCCGACTTCAATCTGACAATATTGCCAGCGGATACGTTCTGCCATTGTGTGCCTTCTCCTCTATACCTCAAACGACTCGTGAAGGAGCGGGATACGCACGCTGGGGTAGCCCAGATCGCTTCTAAAGCTAGCTGCCAGCGCCTCTGCTGCTTGAGGCTCGCCGTGTACCAGGAAGACTTCACGAGGTCGCCGCATATCAAAGGCGCGCACCCAGCTCACCAGGCCATCGTGGTCCGCATGGCCGCTGAAACCGTTTAGAACGGCCACCTCAGCACGGCGGCGGTACTCCTCACCAAAAATCCGGACCTTGGTCGCGCCTTCGACAAGACGGCGACCCAACGTGTCAGGAGCCTGCCAGCCTACGATCACGATCGTATTGCGCGAATCTCCAATGTTGTTCTTCAGATGGTGCAAGATGCGCCCAAACTCAGCCATGCCCGACGCGCTGATAATGATCATCGGCTCATGTCGGTCGTTGAGAGCCTTCGATTCCTCTACATCGCGGATGTACTCTAGGCGGGGAAAGCCGAACAGATCACCATCCGGGTCGCGGTCAAGAACATCGCGGGTCTCATCGCTGTAGGCTTCGGGGTGCTGACGGAACACCTCGGTTATATCCACAGCCAATGGGCTGTCAACATAGACCGGGATGTGAAGCGGCAGGTCATGCTCGTTGTACAGCTTGTTGAGTGTGTAAACAAGCTGCTGAGTCCGGCCCACCGCGAATGCAGGGATGATTATTTTTCCATGCCGCTCATAGGTTTCAGTGATGATCTGCTCGAATAGGCGCTCGGTTTCCTCTGCTGACGGATGAGCACGTCCACCATAGGTGCTTTCCATAATCAGGATGTCGGCTTCACGGAACAACGTTGGCTGGCGCAGAATCGGCATGCCAGAGTGGCCAATATCTCCAGAGAAGATCAGTCGAACAGTGCGCTTGGAAGAATGATCCTCGATCTGCAAGTCCACCATTGCTGAGCCAAGCATATGACCGGCATCGTGGAGGATGATGGTTATGCCTGGAGCCAACGCATGAGGCTCAAGATAGCCGAGGGAATGAAAGTTACGCAGGGAGGCCAGCGCATCCGCCTGCGTGTACAACGGCAGGATGGGCGGTTCGTTGTGCTCTCGGCGGCGTTTATTGATGAACTCAGCATCCTTCTCCTGAATATGTCCACTATCCTGAAGCATCGCTTCGCACAGATCGCGTGTGGCATGGGTGCAGATAATATCGCCCTGGAAACCACGCTTGACGAGGTTGGGGATATTGCCGGAATGGTCAATATGGGCGTGGGAGAGCACCAGTACATCGATGCTGGTCGGGTCAAACGGGAAGCGCGTATTGCGCTCACGGCTCTCGGCGCGGGGGCCTTGGTACAGCCCGCAATCTAGCAGAATGCGTATGCCATCGACCTCGATCAAGTGGCAGGAACCTGTCACTGTGTGAGCAGCGCCGTGAAAGGTAATGCGCATGGGTGATTCCCTTCAGTTCAGCGGGACGATGACCACTCATGGTTGGCGCGAGCCAGCACGCTGAGCAGTTCATCCCCGTACATCTTGATGCGCCAGGTTCCCATACTGGGGATCGTGGCCAGTTCTTGAAGCGTACGAGGGGCGACCTCAGCCAGTTTCCATAGAGTATCCCTCGACAGAATCACCTCCGAGGAAACGCCGCGCTGGGCGGCCCGCTCCTTGCGCCAGGCATGGAGCGCGTCGTACCGATGCTGAACCAGCTCATCAGGCTGGCCCTGCTGTCGAGGGCGGGGTGGGGATGGAGATTGTAACCCTTGCTTAATAGCTCTGAGCAACCCGATTCCGTGCTGCCGTATCACGCCCTGCGTGATACCTGTGACACGGGAAAGCTCCTGAAGCGTTCGGGGTTGGATGAGAGCTAGTTCCAGCAGCGCGTTCTCGGACAAAACCTTGAAGACAGGGAGATTGCGTTGCTTGGCCTGCTGCTCACGGTAGAGATAGAGGGCTTCCAGCACAGCGATTTCTTGGGGCTGGAGGGCGTGTATGCCATTGATACGCCAGAAACCGCGCGGGTCGAAGCCTGTGCCGCCCCATTCGGCCTCAGCCACTTCGTTGAACAACTCATTCGCTTCCTCAAGGTGATCCCCCTCAATAAGCTTGGCCCGGAGGTGGTCAGACAAGGGCAACAGATAGTGGGTATCCAGTTGAGCATAGCGGATGAGAGCGGGGCTGAGCGGGCGGTGGCCCCAGTTCGCGCGTTGGTGACGCTTATCGACGCGAATGCCGAAGCACATTTCAAGCAGCGCCCCCAACCCGACCTGTTGCCAACCTAAGACGCGAGCCGCGAGCATCGTATCAAACAGGTTGGCAAAACGAAAGCCAAAGTCTCGGCGGAGGGTCATCACGTCATATTCCGCCGCATGGAGCACCTTCTCGATCCGGGGTTCAGCAAAAATATCACCGAGGAAATCCAGATCACCATGGCCGTCTAGCCGGACGGGATCGACAAGATAGTCAGCCACATCCGTCGAAATCTGGATCAGGCAGACACGTTCCCGGTAAGCAAACAGACTGTTCGATTCAGTATCTACTGCCATCCGCTTCACCGCCCTGAGCGCCTTGCGTAGCTGCGTAAGGCGCTCAGGGGTATCCACAATCAGCGGTGGAGGAAGCGTGGGCCGTATACGGCGATCAGGATCAGACCAGGACGAAGGCATAGCGAAGGTCGGGTTGTATCGGATAGCACCTGTACAATAGACAAGAGACAAGGGAAGTATAGTTCAGGGAAAGTGGCCCTGCAAAGACAAACAGGGGAAATACGCGGGGCAAGGTATCCGAGTGCGTGCGATGCCACTCGCTATGTTGCAGGCATTCATTCTCTCGCGGCGAATACCTGCCATCATGAGGCCCAGTTCTTCAACCGTCCCCTCACCGCGATTCACGATACCTATTGATCTGCCCTTCGTACATCACTGCGATGCGGTCGGAGGGGTTCTGTATCTCGTCTAAAGCGACATCTGTCTATTGGGGGCCTGTCTTGTGGGCTAATTTCGGCTGTGCTATGATCCTTGCAACGAGAGAGCGAATCAATGGTCGCTGCGAGGTACTCTCGTGGCGGCGCCGGGTAGCCTCACCCGGCGAGAAGTGCCAGCGATTGTCAGTGTGTTCAAACGGAACGTGAATGGGGCCGCCATGATCGGCTGGAAGCATTACCATTCGCCGTCCTCCATAGATGAAGCGTTACACCTCCTCGAACACTATCACGGCCATGCAAGAATTGTAGCGGGCGGCACGGACTTGATCCTGGAACTGAGCCATGGCGATCACCCCCCTCTCGAGGCATTGGTGGACATCACCCGGATCGCGGAGCTGGGGGAGATCACTCTCCTGCCTGATGATTGGGTCACCATCGGCGCAGCGGTGACACATGCTCAGATCGTCCAGTCGGATCTGCTGGCTCGGCGGGCGACATGCCTGGTCGAAAGTTGCGGGGTTGTGGGGGGGCCACAAGTCCGCAACGTCGGTACATTAGGCGGGAATGTCGCTCATGCGCTTCCGGCGGCAGATGGCACAGTGTCCCTGGTGTCGCTGGATGCCTCGGCTGAGATCGTGGAGGCTGGGAAGCGCAAATGGGTTCACATCCAAGAAATGTTCCGGGGGCCTGGTGAATCGCTGCTTGATTCGAGGCGTGACCTACTGGTGCGGTTCCAGTTTGCGCTGTGCGGTCCTAGAGAAGGGACGGCCTTCAAGCGGATCATGCGCCCCCAGGGCGTCGCTCTTCCCATCCTGGGCTGTGCGGTATGGGTGAAGATCAACGATGGGCATATGATCCACGAGGCGCGTGTGTGCATTGCCCCCCTTGCACCAAGACCCATCCGCCTTAGCCAGACAGAGTCCGCTCTGCGCGGGGCATCCGTGCAAACTTCCGACTCTTTGGCCATGACAGTCGATCGCGCTATCGAGGCGCTGCGTGATGAGATAGAGCCGCGCACCAGCAAGTATCGAGCTACTGCCGAGTATCGTCGCAAGATGGCGGAGGTCTTGCTGCGTGACGCGCTGTCATTGGCCGTGAAGCGGGCCAAAACCGGCCAAGCAATCCCCGAAGGCGTTGGGCTAGAATAAACTACCCCGGCGACGAGGAGGAAAGAATGGCTAGGCTTACCCTGACTGTTAATGGAATGCCCCAAGAACTGGATGTTCCAGAGTCCCGTACGCTGGCACAGGTTCTCCGCTACGACCTTGGCCTAACCGGAACGAAGATCGGCTGTGAGGAAGCGGAATGTGGCATCTGCACAGTTGTCGTCAACGGGCAGGCAATCGATTCGTGTATCTATCCTGCCTTCAAGGCGCAGGGGGCGGATATTCTGACTATCGAGGGGCTAGCGCGGGGCAGCGAGCTACACCCGCTCCAGCGAGCGTTCATCGAGCATGGGGCGGTACAGTGCGGTTTCTGCACGCCAGGTCTGATCATGGCTGCCAAGTGCCTGCTTGACAGGAATCCAAGACCCAGCCGTCACGATATCAAAGTGGCGTTGAAAGATACGTATTGCCGCTGCACCGGCTATGCCAGCGTCTTCAATGCTATTGAGTCGGCGGCCCGCGAGTTGAGTGGCGAATCTCCGCTCCCATTTAACCAGCCAGAAACAATAGAGCCATTGCGCGTGGTTGGGCGGCCCATGCCCGGCCCGCATGTCGTTGATAAGGTCACAGGCCGCGCCAAGTACGCTGACGATTATGTGTTTCCCCATATGCTGCACGCTCGAACATTGCGGGCTGCTTACCCGCACGCACGGATCGTGCGCATCGACACCAGCAAGGCAAAGGCACTGCACGGGGTAGCAGCAGTGCTGACGCATGAGGACGTGCCTGGGGAGAACATTCACGGCCTGGTGTATGATGATTGGCCGGTCTTGGCCGCTGACAAAGTCCGCTATATGGGCGATCCTGTTGCCATCATCGCCGCCGAAGACCCAGAGACGGCAGCAGCAGCGTTGGCATTGGTTGAGGTCGAATATGAGCAGTTGGAAGTAGTGAGCAACCCCGAACACGCGCGCAGCCCCGGAGCGCCTGTCATCCACGAAGAATGGCCGACTGGAAACCTGCTCAAGCATATCAAGGTATATCATGGCGATGTTGTGCAGGGCTTTGCTGAAGCGGATGTGGTTGTGGAGGGGGAGTATCATACCCCAACCACAGAACATGCCTTTCTGGAACCCGAGTGTGCCATAGGTGTTCCGGCGGGCGTGGCAGGCCATGACAAGCTCACTATCTACGTTGGCTCACAGATTCCATATCAGGATCGCCACCAGATCGCGCGCGCGATGGGCATGAATGAGGCAGATGTGCGGGTGATTGGCACCCTGATCGGTGGTGGTTTTGGCGGTAAGGAGGATATCGCCGGGCAGATTCACGTTGCCATGCTGGCTCAAGCAACGGGCCGCCCGGTCAAGATGCTGTACTCGCGCCAGGAGTCGTTACTCTTTCATCCCAAACGACATGCGACCGTGATTCGTATCAAGACGGGCGCCAAGCGCGATGGCACCCTCACTGCGGTCCAGGCGGAGCTGTACGGGGATGGGGGGGCATATGCCTCGCTCAGTGACAAAGTGCTGACTCGTGCCACGACCCATGCCACTGGGCCATACGCTATACCACATGCCAAGATCGATTGCTATGCCATGTACACCAACAACCCTCCCTCTGGCGCCTTCCGGGGATTTGGCGTCACTCAGTCAGCGTTCGCTGTTGAACAGAATATGGATCTGCTCGCTGAGGAGCTGGGGATCGATCCGATTGAGTTCCGCCGCAAGAACGCCCAGCGTGTTGGAGTGACAACCGCCACCGGCCAGATTCTACGCGAGAGCGTGGGTTTGCTCGATACAATCGACCGAGTTGAAGCCGAGATGAAAAGGCATCATCCCAGCCCAGAGTTTCAGTGGGGGTGGCAAGAGAATGGCAAAGCTTATGGCTGGGGAGTCGCCTGCGCATACAAGAACACGGGATTGGGGGGTGGTGCTCCTGACAAGTCCTCTGTTGAGGTGGAGGTTTTTGAGGACGGGACGGTGGAAGTGCGCACCTCGTCCGCCGACATGGGCCAAGGGCTTGACATTGTTGTAGCGCAGTGTGCTGCCGAGGAGCTGGGTTTGCCTTATGAGAAAGTGCGTGTCCTGCTCTCAGATACCGATCTCACCCCCAATGGCGGGCCGACGACCGCTTCTCGGCAAACCTTCGTCACCGGGAACGCTGCACGGCTGGCCGCAGCGGCGATGCGCGAAGCCCTGATCTCGGTGATGGCCGAACATCTGGATATCCCCCCCTCGCAGGTCCGCTTTGAGGAGGGGCTGATGCACTACGATGGCCACAGTGTGACGGTGGGCCAGGTCGCACACTGGATGCGCACGGAAGGCCGTGAACCGAAAGTGACGTACGAATACTGGGCCCCCCAGACCCAGCCGTTAGGCACAGGGGGGGATATGCACTTCGCTTTCTCCTATGCCACCCAGGCAGCGCTGGTTGAGGTCGATTTGCAAACAGGGGCTGTCCGCGTCCTGAAGGTGATCTCAGCGACTGACGCGGGGCGGGCGATCAACCCGCAATCCATTCAGGGTCAGATCGAGGGTGGGATCGTTATGGCGCTCGGCAACTGTCTGACTGAACAGTATATCGTGGAAGAGGGTGTGCCCTGGACGACCCTGCTGGCGCGCTACAAGATGCCCAGCATCAAACACGCACCCGAGATCATTTCCTACTTGGTTGAACATCCTGCCAGCGAGGGGCCATACGGCGCCAAGGGAGTAGGAGAATTGCCCTCGATCAACACGACGCCGGCCATCTGCAACGCCATCTACCATGCGACCGGCGTAAGGGTCTATAGCGTGCCCGTCGATCAGGATGCACTGCTGCGGGCGCTCCAGTCCGGCCAAAGAGAGGTTCATACTACCTGGAGTGATGTAAAGTAGGGCTACCCCTCTTTGCCCAGCAGGAGCGATACATAGGGCTGTTGCCGCTATTTTCCTTGCCGCGCGTGCAGCGAGTCGTCCGGTGTCTGCAATCAGCCAAGGCTCCTGGGGTGGGCTGCATCCTAGCCTGCCCTGCCGCTTTGTACTTCGATAGAGGGACATGCGTTCATGCCCTTATTTCACCCGTACCTGTGCACACTTATCCATTCCATTCCTGGTCTTGACAGTCCGTACCAGACTCTGTTATAGTGTTGGCAGCTCGGCTCCACTGTAAAAGTGGTCGAAGGTTGGCCGTTCATGTGCTTGAGAGGTCAAATCTTGCGCCACCGGTGCACACGGGCCGACGACTTAACAGACTGAAAGATTGATGCCCGATCAAGGTGCCCCATACCCCGGATGGTAGGGCACAAATGGCGAAGCCGGTGCGAGTCCGGCGCTGCCCCGCAACTGTAAGCAATCATGCCCGGCCTCAGGCTGAGGCATGACTGCCAGCCAGGTCGCCCGCCTTGATCGCGTTTTCGGCCTTCGTGGAAGGGGGCTGGGGACGAGCCACAATGTGGCCCTGAGCAGCGCGCTCGGCGCGACCCTGACCCTGATAAGGGCCAGGGTTTTTTGTTCCCCGCCTTGCCTCGCCGATCTGTGGAAGCTGCATGAGCACTGTGCCGACCATCAATAGTACTTCCTATTTCCTACTTGCTTCGCAGCCAATGGGTCGTCGCATCGCTATTGTGTGCAGCGTGTTGATGGCGCTGATGGTCCTTGTCTTGGTCGTGTCGGCGGCGCACGGCCCCGCCGCGATCTCCTACACCAATGTGGCGCAACTGATCCTGCGCGGGATAGGCTTTCAGACTGGCCTTGATCTTTCGGCCAGCGACTTTGCCATCGTCAATCAAGTGCGACTGCCGCGTATCCTGGTCGGATTACTGGTTGGTGCGGCGCTGGCCAGCAGCGGGGCAACCCTTCAGGGTGTCTTCCGCAATCCACTGGCCGATCCGAGCATTATTGGGGTAAGCGTAGGCGGGTCGCTTGGCGCAGTGATCGCTATCACCACCGGCATTGCTACCGATAACTTGTGGGTGTTACCTGCCTTCTCCTTTGTGGGTGCGATGAGCGCGGCGGCGGTAGTGTACGGCATGTCGCTGGTCAATGGGCAATCGCAACCTGCCACGTTGTTGCTGGCTGGGATCGCGATCAATGCATTGCTAGGGGCGCTGATCTCCGCCTTGCTCTTGCTCACCAACCGTTTCCCCGAAGTTCAGGCCATCCTAAGCTGGCTTATCGGCGGGTTGAGGGGGCGGGGCTGGGCACACTTTTCTGTGATCGTGGGGCCGGTGTTGGTGACGGTGATTCTGCTGATGGCCTTCGCCCGTGACCTCAACTTGCTGCTGCTGGGTGAGGAGACCGCACAGGGGCTGGGTGTTGACGTGCCCCATACCCGCTTGGTGCTGATGGCGCTGGCTTCGCTAGCAGCAGGCGCAGCGGTGAGCATCACCGGGCCGATTGGGTTTGTAGGGCTGGTCGTGCCCCACATGTTACGGTTGGTCGTGGGGCCGGATTACCGGCTGCTGCTGCCCGCCAGCACACTTGGAGGGGCCGTGTTTCTGGCAGCGATGGACACCCTGGCGCGGCTGGTAGTGCAGCCTGCCGAGCTACAGGTGGGCATCATTACAGCGTTGCTGGGGGCGCCGTTTTTTCTGTACCTTCTATACCGCAATCGGCGTTTGATGAGAACTCTCTAGAACTGGAGCCACCCATGAGTAGATTGACAAGCCTTCTGACCGCTCTTCTGACTCTTCTCCTGGTCGCGTGTAGCCCCGCTCTGACACCCCCGCCGGCGATGGTGGAAGAGCCAGTCGAAGTGCCCGTCGAGGAAGCCTTCCCCATCACTATCACCGACGCGCTGGGCAACGATGTGACGCTCCAATCACAACCCACGCGGATCGTCTCATTAACGCTCGGCACAGATGAGATTCTGCTCGATCTGGTCGGGCCGCAGCGCCTGATCGGGGTAACATACCTAGCTGCTGATCCTGCTACCAGCAACATCGCCGACCGTCCAGAGCTGGCTCAGATCCCCAACGCGCTTGATACCAGCCCGGAGCCGATTATCGCTCTAGAGCCTGACCTCGTACTGGTAGCATCATTCACCGACCCGGCAGTGGTCGACCAACTAGAGGCAGCCGGTGTGCCGGTCTTTGTGGTTGGCTCGTTTACATCAATCCAGGCCATGCAAGAAAACATTCTCACCCTCGGCGAGCTGGTCGGTGAGGCCGAACGGGCACGCGAGATGGTTGAGGCGATGAATGATCGGCTGGCTGCTGTTGAGGCTGCTGTGAGCCAAGCCGAAGGTCAACCACCCCGTGTCCTTTACCTTGCCAGTGGTGGCTGGGTGGCCGGATCGGCAACGACAGTGGATGACATCATTGTTCACGCAGGCGGTATCAATGCCGCTGCCGAGGCCGGTTTAGTGGATTGGAATCAGGTCAACGAAGAGGCCATCATCGAGATGCGCCCTGACGTGGTGGTGCTCTCCACCTATGTGACGGATGAAGAATTTCTTGCCAATCCAGCCTTTGCCAATCTCGACGCAGTGCAGAACGGTCAGGTGATCGCCATCTCCGATGCACATATGAGCGCAACTTCGCAATACATCGTACAGGGCGTGGAAGACCTCGCTGCGTTTCTGTACCCCGATTTATTCCCCAGTGAATAGAAAGTGATGGGGCACACAAGATAGGGGACAGCCCACAGGAAGGTTCCTTGGATGGGTCGGTTTGGTGAAGGAATGTTGACATGGCTGGCAGCTCTAACAATGGGTCAAAGCCCCAACCTTCATGCCTGATCGAAGCTAGTCAAGTGGGCTTTAGTCTGGATGGCGTGCCTCTCCTGTCAGGCGTATCTCTCAGGCTACACTCCGGTGAGGTGGTCGGGCTGATCGGCCCCAACGGAGCAGGCAAATCCACATTGCTACGTGTACTAGGAGGGATATGGTCGGGTGCGACAGGAGAGATTGTCTTGGCGGGCCAACCGCTAGGTGCCTATTCGAGGCGGGAGATCGCGCAGATGATCGCGCATGTCCCGCAATCGACCGTGCTGGATTTCGCCTTCACGGTGCGCGAGATAGTGCTGATGGGTCGTAGCCCGCACCTAGGGCACTTCAAACTTGAGGGGGCAGAAGATCGGCGCGTGGCGGATGAGGCGATGCGGATGATGGCCATATCCGACCTGGCGGATCGATTTGTCAACACGTTATCAGGCGGGGAACGGCAGAGGGTGTTTGTCGCACGAGCGCTGGCCCAGCAGCCCCGTGTGTTACTACTCGACGAGCCGACATCCAACCTCGACGTACGCCACCAGCTAGAAGTACTGCAGGTGATCAGGCGGTTGGCAGAGGAAAGGCAGTTGGGCGTGGTCGCTGCCATTCACAATCTGGATCTGGCAGCCTACTTCTGTGACCGACTGATTCTGCTGCACCGAGGGCGCGTGCTGGCCAACGGCGACCCCGAGGAGGTGCTGACGCCCGATCACCTAGCCGCTGCCTTTGACATTCAAGCACAACCTTTCCGAGACCCGTATAGCGACGCCCTTCGTCTCTCGCTTACCTTAGGGCCAGAGTGATGCCTGCCGACCATGCATATTCCCATTATCCCCCCGCTGGATACAGAGAGGCGGCAAGAAGCGTTAGCTAGGCAGGCGACGTTGACCAAGCCCCCCGGCGCACTGGGCTACCTGGAGGAGCTGTCAGCCCGCCTAGTTGGGATGACCGGACGCCTGGATTGGCAGCCGCAACGACGGGTGGTGGTAGTGTGCGCGGCAGATCATGGCGTGGCCTCGCAGGGGGTGAGCGCCTATCCGCAGGAAGTGACAGCCCAAATGGTGATGAACTTCCTACGTGGCGGCGCGGCGATCAACGTCCTGGCCCGTCAGATGGGCGCACGTGTGGTGGTGGTAGATGCCGGCGTGGCCACGCCTCTTGAGCCTCACCCCGATCTCATGGCGCATAAGATCGCGCCGGGCACAGCCGACTTCACCATCGGCCCAGCGATGACTCCGCAGCAGGCCGAGCAGTCCATTGCCCTCGGACTCGAAGTCCTGCAACGAGAATTCGAACGAGGTCTGGATCTGCTGGCGGTAGGCGAGATGGGCATTGGCAATACTACCTCAGCCAGCGCGATCATTGCCGCAATCACAGAACGAGCGCCTGCGGCGGTGACTGGGCGGGGCACAGGCATTGACCAAGCAAGGCTGGAGCGCAAGGTTATGCTGATTGAGCGTGCGCTGGATAGACACCACCCCGCCACCACCGATACCCTCGCCAAAATCGGCGGGTTCGAGATCGGGGCGATGGCGGGGTTGATGATTGGGGCAGCCTCGAGGCGAATTCCCGTTCTTGTCGATGGCCTGATCAGCGCAGCAGCAGCGCTTATTGCTGCTCAGTTAGCGCCGCGCGTTGTGGACTATCTGATCGCTGGACACAATGGTGCTGAACCGGGACACCGGATTGCGCTTGATGCACTGGGGCTGGAACCCCTGCTCGATCTGGGCCTGAGACTTGGCGAGGGAACTGGCGCGGTGTTGGCAATGCCCATCATCGAGGCTGCTATGAGGACTCTTCAGGAAATGGCAACCTTCTCTGATGCCGGGGTCAGTGGTCCTACATGATCTGGTTCGAGATTCGGGGGGCCTTTGGTCTCCTAACGACGCTGGGAGGCGGAGCGGCTGATGTGGGGGAGCCGGGGCGGTTTTTTGCCTGGTTTCCGCTGGTAGGGCTGACAATTGGTGTCCCTGTAGCCCTGCTGACTGCCCTACCGCTCGTGCCAACTGACCTGCGAGCGCTAGTAGCGCTGCTGGGCTGGGTTGGCCTGACCGGTGGTCTCCACTTGGATGGTTTCGCGGATAGTTGTGACGGGTTGTTTGTATCCGCGCCCCCAGAGCGACGTCTGGATATCATGCACGATCCCCATACTGGTTCTTGGGCAGTGGTAGGGTTGATCGTGCTCCTGATCGGAAAGTGGATCGTTTTGCGAACCGCCCCGCCACTGCTCACGGTGGTTCCGCCCATTTTGGGGCGATGGGCTATGGTTCTAGCTGCGTGGCATTTCCCGCCATCGCCGCTGTCCGGCATGGGTGCACACTTCCGGCGAGGGCTGGGCCATGTGCAGGTAGTAATTGCAACGGCACTGGCATTGATCTTCAGTGCAGCCGTGCTCCTTGCTGTGAACTGGCGCACGATCTGCGTAGTAGGTGCTGTGCCCTTGATTGTCTGGTTGACAGGGCGTTGGGCAGCGCGGCGTCTGGGTGGCGGCCTCACTGGCGATGTGTACGGGGCCATATGTGAATTAACAGAATGGATATGCCTTACCCTACTGAGTTTTCTCCACTAATGCGCCTGGGGACGCCGCTCGCCCCGGTTCTTCATAGATGGCTAAAGACCTGATTCTCATCCTGGGGGGAGCCAGGAGTGGAAAGAGCGCCTATGCTGAAACCTGGGCCAGACAGCATGGCAATCGCGTCCTGGTTGTCGCCACGGCTCAAGCTCACGACGACGAGATGCGTGCGCGGATCGCGCAGCACAGAAGACACCGCCCGGCCCACTGGCGCACCCTCGAAGCCCCTCAAGAAGTCGCGGAAGCGATTCAACGCGAGATTGGGGAAGAGGATACGGTCATTGTGGACTGTGTGACATTGCTGGCTTCGAACATCTTGCTGGGGCTTCCAGAGAACTGCACGCAAGAGGAATATGGCAGTGCGCTCCTTAACGAGATAGAGGCCCTGCTCCATGTCTACGCTAAGACAGAAGCGACCTGGTTAGTGGTCAGCAACGAAGTAGGATGGGGCGTTGTACCGCCCTACCGGTCGGGGAGGCTGTTCCGCGACGGGTTAGGGCGGGCCAACCAGCGACTTGCGGCCATGGCCACGCGCGTGATTGTCATGCTGGCTGGGTTGCCTTGGACTCTCGCGCCCTCCTAGACCCAGGATGCTAGCTACTGCTTGGTGCTCTCGACGCGCTGCCAAAGCTCGGCCAGCGGTCGGCGTTGGATCCGCACGCGCCATAGAACCAACATCCACAGATGCACTCGCGCGGCGATCAGGGCAAATGTCCATAGCAACTCGCGCAGATTCCGTGCATACTTCAAGGCGCGCCATGTGCCTGAGATAGCCTCATCGCGGAAACTCCGCATCCGAAGCGGCGAACGGGCAATGATAGGCTGTGCATACCCTCCCGCGCTGCGCACCTTCTGTTTGAGCCAATCGCGGTAAGTGTCTGGGTACTTCACCCATACTATTGCCTCAGGTGCGTACCGAATCCGATAACCCTGGTCGCCGATCAGGTGAGAGATCAAGGCGTCTTCCGCCAGAGCATCTTCTGGAATCTGTCCTACCAACCCCGCACGAATCGCGTATAAGTAACCTGAGCACACCAGGAACCGGCCTCCAGCAGCGCGCCGGCGGCGCTCTGCGTCAGCACCCGCTTCGGCGAGCAAGTGAGACCAATAGCCAAGCATGGTAGCACGGGAATTGATCGAGAGAGGCCGCCCACTCACTGCGCCAGTTTGGCAATCCTCGAAGGGCCGCAATAGAGCAGCCAAGGCCCCTGGCCCTATCACCACATCCCCATCCGTCATCACCAGGAGCTTGCCCTGCGCGCTGCGAAAGCCAATGTTGAGTGCAGCAGGCTTGCCAAGCCCGGGGTCCCGCACGACCTTCACGCCAGGGAGCGCCGCTGCGCGAGCTGTCTCCTCATCTGGGCAGATGACGATGATTTCGGCGTCGAGACCCTCGATCTGGTTTAAGATCGAGTTAAGCGCTGCGCCAATGCTGCCTGACTCCTGATAAGCCGTGATCAGAATCGAAACCGCAGGCTGGCTCATGTTCACGAGGTGGCGCGATGGCCGTTAGAGAAGATATGGCTGATGCCGCGCGCAACAAGGCCGGGCGAGATGGGTGTAAAGAACTGAAGCAGGAACAGAGGGTGAAAGATGCTCTGCGGAAGCTCGAAGCCCTGCGAAATGTTCACCACACGGCCTGCCAGGTAGCCATATTGGCTCATTTGCCAGACAATGTAATCCATGAAAAGGGGGTTGACCAGAATATCGCGCAAGGCGCGCAGCCCATTGAACACGGGGCTGTAGCGTTGCCACAGGGCATGTTGGTAGGCCGAATGATCTGGTTTTCCCGTTTGCAGGTTCTCGTGCATGATCGTGGCGCCCAATAACCCACTCTCCAAAGCCAGGTCGATCCCCTCGCCGGTTAGTGGGTTCACAAGACCGGTAGCCTCCCCAACCATGATCCAATTCTCCCCGGCAACACGTTGGGCGGGAAAGTCAATACGCAGAGGGTATCCTTTGACCGGCCCTTCCTGCTCCGCCTGAGCCAGAACCCCCTCTTTAGCTCTGCGCTTGGCAAATCCTGCCAGCAAAGATTGGGCGGTTCTGCGTGTAGACCAAAAGACAGGCAGGGTGCCCGCTCCTATATTCGTCCGTCCATCGCCGGTTGGAAAAAGCCAGCCGTAGCCAGGAAGTAATTCAAAGTCAAAGTAAAAGTCATAGCGGTTGGCCGGAATGCTTGCACCTCTGTAATACGCACGCGCTGCCCGCATCATGCGCGGTTTCCGGTTGACGAATCCCTCGCGCTCCAGTAGCCCAACGTTAGCCCCAACGGCCAAAACCACCTGTCTCGCCCTGATCTGGATCGGGCCGTCAGGAGTGATCCCCTCGACCATCTCAATCCGATCACCGGTGCGGTAGATCTTTTCTATGCGCGCACGGCCTGCATACTCAACCCCATGCCGAACAGCGTAATTGCGCATGATCTCATCAAAGGTGAAGCGCGGTAAGACCAGGGCATAGGCTGATCCAGAAGGGAGATGCTCGGCCAGGGTCACACATACGCTGAGGCCAAATGGGCTTACGATGCGGACCTGTTCGATATGGGCTGGTTGTGCTGCCTCGACCTCGGGCAAGACGCCCATCTCTCGCAGGGTTCCAACGGCCATCGGAGTCAGACCATCACCGCATGTCTTGTCACGTGGAAACTCCGAGCGATCCACCATGAGAACCTCGTGCCCGGCCTCAGCAAGTGCCCAGGCAGTGGCCGCGCCACCCGGCCCGGCTCCCACTACAAGCACTTCCGGTCTCCAAGTCTGGCCTGTCATTGATGTTGCTGCAGCGTCAAAATATGCACCGATGTGATGTACAATGCTGATAAAAAAGTATGGCAGTTTTGCCAACGTGCGACAAGCGGAACCTTCGCTTAGCGCCTTGCCACTCACCGGAAACTGATTCCTCTCATATAGCCATATGCCGTGTCGGAGCCGAAAGTGAGGAAAGTACGTTGACATCCCCGAGTCCCTAAGGTATCCTCCGCCCGGTATGACAAGGAAACAAGCGACTACTGGTAAGTCACAAGAAAAGGCCGCGACTCAGGCAGGGCCTTCGGGCGCCCGGGCCAGGGGCACTGCGCGGTCGGCCAAACCTAAGGAGCCTGGAGCCAAGAAGTCGGTCACCTACGCGCCGCTCTGGGCTCAATTCCGCCTCCTTCTGGGAGGCGCTGCTATAAGTGGGTTGGTGACCTGCATCGCCTTTGGCTTGGTCGCATTCATGCCTGCCAGCCAGATCGACCGCCGGCCCTTTGTCATTGCGGCACTCATCACGGCTACGCCCACCTCGACAGCTACACCAACGACCACCTCCACGCCATCGCTTTCGCCAACGCCCAGCGATACGCCGACTCCCACATCCAGCCCGACTGTTACACTGACACCGAGCATTACACCCACAGAAACCCCTACCAACACGCCGACACCGCTGCCCACCCCGGATAGTCGGGATCGGGAGTTCTTCATTCCTGTTCTCATGTACCACTATATCAGTGTTCCACCAGCGGACGCGGATATCTACCGGCAAGACCTCTCTGTAACACCAGACCACTTTCGTATGCAGTTGGCATGGTTGAAAGAGAATGGATACGAAACGATTTCGCTGTATCACTTGGTCTATGCGCTGAACATTGGCTGGCCTCCGCTTCCAGAGCGCCCGATCATTCTGACCTTCGACGATGGGTACGTGGATAACTACGAGAACGCCTTTCCGGCTCTGAAGGAGTTTGGCTTCACAGGCACATTCTTCATCCTGACCGATGTTACCGATCGTGGTGAGCCAGCCTACATGACCTGGGATATGCTTAAGGAAATGAGTGAGGCAGGGATGAGTATCGAGGTGCACGGGCGCGAGCATCTTGATATGTCGAACCGGGATCACGACTGGCTCGTTTATCACTTAAGGGGGGCAGCAGAGACCATCGAGGCAAACTTGGGCTACCAACCCCGTTTTGTATCCTATCCGGCTGGCCGTTTCGACGATCTGGTGATCTCCACTGCACAAGAAGTGGGCTATTGGGGTGGCATTACCACCATCAGCGGCACGCACCACAAAAAGGACGATCTTTTCCGGATCCAGCGGCTGCGAATTCGTGGCGATTGGGCGCTCGATACTTTCATTGCAATCGTGACCGGCTCCTAGCTGTACTGACGAGCCGGGGAACAGGAGGGCCGCATGAAGAAGTGGTTAGAAGCGCTGGCAAGGCGAGCCAAGAAGATGTCCACGGCTGAGGTGATCGGCTTGGCAGCGACGATCAGCTTCGTCACCTTCGCTGCTTGGGTGACACTAGCCGTGGGCGTTTGGGGGTTCTTTCAGGCACTTGGAGTGCGCTTCAGTCTATGGGATATGCTGGAAGCCATCTCGACGGCTTTTGCGGTCGCACAGTTCCTCGGTGGCGGCATAGTGGCTCTGGTGCAATTAACCGAATCGGTCGACAGCCGCAATCTGAACGTCTACAACGACGTGTTTGCGAAGATGATGTCCGATGAAAACATCGAAGCGCGTCGGTGGATCTACCTGCATCTCCCGGATAATCCCGAACAAGGTCTCGCCAGTCTTGATCCAGTTGGTCAGGCTCATATCAAGCACATCCTGAACTCCTTCGATCATCTGGGGTTCCTGCTTCAGCAGGACTGGGTCACCGCTGATCCAGTGATACACTGGGTCAGCCCGATGGTCGTCAAGGTCTGGGAGAAGCTCGGCCCGTATGTTGAGTATGAGGCCCGACGCCGCGGAGAACCGGACTACTACGAGGCGGCCCGTGAACTGGCCCGCCGGTGCATTGAGTGGCGGCGGATCAAAGTCCCTGGTGCCTCGATTACCTGGGTCGAGAATGCCCTGTAATCCCGCCCTGCCCTCCTGGTAGATTTTGACAGACTAAGCTATTTATCATCGTGGTGTGTTGACAAGATGGGGGCCCACGTGTAGCGTGGGCCTTTGTGTGCCCATCGCTGAGGAGCCAGTGAGCCAAACCTCCCGCTTGCCCGGCTTTTACACAAGAACGGTCGCTGAGCGTGCCGAGGTGGCCGCTCAGTGGGCAGGCTTAACTCCCGCTGAGCGTGCAACCCTCATCGGCCAATCTGGCCTTAGCCCCGATCTGGCGGACAAACTGATTGAGAACGTCGTCGGGGTGTTCGGAATACCGCTCGGCATTGCGGCCAATTTTCTGATCAATGGCCGCGATGTGCTGGTTCCTATGGTGATCGAAGAGCCATCGGTGGTTGCTGGGGCAAGCCTTATAGCAAAGTTGGTGCGGCTGGGAGGTGGTTTCCGCACCGGCAGCACCGAGCCTGAGATGATCGGCCAGATTCAGGTGCTCGATCTCCGCGATCTGGACGCGGCTCGTGACGCGATTCTGGCACACAAAGACGACTTGCTGGCCATTGCAGCGTGCTGCGATAAGACGGTGGTGCAGCTCGGAGGTGGCCCGCGAGACATCGTAGTACGTTTGTTGAGCGATACCGCTGTGGGGCCGATGCTGATTGTGCATCTGATCTTCGATTGCCGCGACGCGATGGGCGCCAATATGGTCAACACAGCCTGTGAACAACTGGCAACCCCTATCGAGCGCATCACAGGAGGGCGCGTTGGTTTGCGGATCCTTTCCAACCTGGCGGACCGGCGGTTGGCACATGCGGAGTGCGCTATCCCAGCGGAGGTCCTTGCGTTTGAGGGCTACGCCGGAGAGCGGGTTGCACAAGGGATCGTCGAAGCGTGGGCTTTTGCTGCTGCTGATCCCTACCGCGCTGCAACGCATAACAAAGGGATCATGAACGGCATCGATCCAGTTGTGATCGCTACAGGCAACGACTGGCGTGCCATCGAGGCGGGAGCACATGCCTACGCGGCGAGGTCCGGAAGGTACACCCCACTCACGGAATGGGGTAGGGACGAGGCAGGCAACCTGGTCGGGCGGCTGGAGATGCCAATGGCGGTGGGCATCGTGGGGGGCACGACGCGGGCACATCCCACTGCTCAGGTGGCGCTAAAGCTCCTCCGGGTGAAGACAGCGCGCGAGCTGGCTGAGATCATTGTCGCGGTTGGCCTGGCACAAAATCTGGCGGCCCTCCGCGCACTGGCAACGGAGGGCATTCAAAAAGGGCATATGGCCCTTCATGCACGCCAGATCGCCATTGCTGCCGGAGCGAGCGGCGACGAGATCGACCGTATTGCAGTCCAGATGATGGACGAAGGGCAGATCAATTCAGCCCGCGCGGAAGCATTATTGCATGAAGCACGCAGCCGGTGAGCGATAACCGGCGAAAGGACGATCCCCATGAACGGGAATGGACACCGATCAAGCGAATCCAGTCCACACATATACAGACCGATCCGTCATGTTGGCATCGCCGGGTACGGAGCGTATCTGCCCTGCTATCGCCTGCCTGCCTCCGAGGTGGCACGTATCTGGGCAGGAAATCAGGGCGGCACACCCATTAAAGAGAAATCCGTGCCGGGCCTCGATGAAGATGTCGCCACGATGTCTATTGAGGCGGCACGCAATGCACTTCTCCGCGCGCAGACTGATCCGAGTCTGATCCGCGCAGTGTGGGTGGGAAGTGAGTCCCACCCCTATGCTGTCAAACCGACTTCCACCATCGTGGCCGAAGCCATCGGCGCAGCCCCTCATACTCTGGCCGCTGACTGGGAGTTCGCCTGTAAGGCAGGCAGCGAGGCGATGCAAGCCGCTATCGGTCTGGTGGGCAGTGGTATGGCTGATTATGCGCTCAGCATCGGGATGGATACCGCACAAGGCCGCCCGGGCGATGCGCTGGAGTACACGGCTGCGGCGGGGGGAGCAGCTTACCTGATCGGCCCCGCCGAAGACAGCTTGGCTATCTTTGAGGCGACTTACTCGTACGTGACGGATACCCCTGATTTCTGGCGGCGTGCTCATGAGACCTATCCCTCACACGGTGACCGTTTCACCGGTGAGCCGGCTTATTTCAAGCACGTGATCGCTGCCGGGGAAACGCTGCTGCGTGAGCTAGGAGCAAAACCGGCGGATTTCCAGCACCTAGTGCTTCACCAGCCTAATGTCAAATTCCCGTCACGAGCTGCACAGATGCTGGGCTTTACGCCAGCTCAGATCCAAACCGGCTTGCTGGCGGGACGAGTCGGAAACGTATACGCCGGGTCATCCCTGCTGGGGCTGAGCGCTATTCTGGATGTCGCCAGACCTGGGGATCGGGTCATGATGATCTCGTATGGTTCCGGCGCAGGGTCCGATGCCATGGCGTTGCGCGTTACGGAGCATGTCACGGAGCGCCAGGGGCGCGCGCCCAGAACGGAGGATTACATCGCGCGACGCATAGAACTGGACTATGCCCTGTACGCGCGGTATCGGGGTAAGCTGCTCATTGAGTAGGCTCGGCGGCAGATTTGAGAGGTTTTGAGAGACCTGCTGTAGTTTCTGAAGGCTCACAGCCAGCACACTATCGGTGCGATATTCAGACAATCAAGGAGATGCATCCACAACATGGAAATCCCGCGTCACTGGCGCCTGAACAGCCAACGCTACAACCTCAGAGGCTCGGTGTGTAGAGGGTGCGGCAAGCAGTTTGTGGCTCCTCGTCCGGTTTGTGATGTCTGCAACCAGCCAACCCTTCCCGAAGCGGCGGTTAGGGTGTTTCAAATTGCCAGCCCAGAAGCCGTTCACGTTGCCCAACGGTAAGCCGTAGCAACCGCTAGGGGATGCCATCATGGAAGTGTCGCAGCATTGGCGGTTGGGCGCCCAACGCTACCGGTTAGTGGGGGAAATCTGCCCCCATTGTGTCGCCCGTATCTTCCCCCCACGCGATGTATGCCCCCAGTGCGCCAAGCCCGCTCAGGACTTATTTACCTTTTCGGGCAGGGGAGAGGTGTATAGTTACACAACGGTGCTTGATCCCCCACAGGGGTACGAAGCGCAGGCCCCCTATGTGATCGCCTTAGTTAAACTGGACGAAGGCCCTATGCTGACCGCGCAACTGACCGATCTCGATGGTGAGCCAGAGATCGGAATGCGGGTGGAGATGGTAACCCGCAAGTTGCGTACCGACGGCGAGGAGGGCATGATCGTCTACGGGTACAAGTTCCGTCCAGGCTGGGATCGCCATCCTGAGCAGGCAGTAGACCCTCAAGACGCTGACAAGAGATAAGCTACCCCCTCATACGGGTGAGAGAAATCTCGGCAGCCGCCTCGCCTGGCAGCCTGTGAAGGGGGGCGCGAACCTGATGGTTCGTGAGAAGGGGGACAGCACCCCCGCACCGGAACCCGATGTTGTTGTTCCAGTTGTTCGGATAGTTCCTGTTGCGGAAGGCGGCGCGCGCGTTGTCTTGATTGTTGTTCCACGACCCGCCCCGCGCCACCCGGTCGTCGCCGGGCAGCCCCACGGGCTGCATAGAGTGACCCACTACGTATGCAACCTGCGCACTTGACAATACCCCTAAAATCCCATTTTGGCGATTCGCGGCTCGCGCTCTGCGCGAGCCGCTCAGTGCTCAGTGATTCGATAGAGAAGGGGGACGCACCACCACCCGAAAACCGATGACGCTGCGCCAGCCGCCCGGATAGCCCCGGCTGCGGAAGGCGGCGCGCGCGAGGCCTCGATTGAAGTCCCACGACCCGCCCCGCGCCACCCGGACGCCGCCCCCCGTTGGGTCTTCACGCCCGTCATCCGCCCGGTAACGGTACGGGAAGCGATCCGGGTCGTAGATGGTGCTCGTCCAGTCCCATGTGTTGCCGGTCAGGTCAACCGCGCCCTCCGGCGTCTCCCCGCCAGGAAAGACCCCCACCGGCGTCGTCCGGCGGATGTGCGTCTCGAAGGTATTGCACAGCGCCGCGTCGAAGTCAGCGCCGTAGGCATAGCGCCGCCCCTGCAGTCCACGCGCTGCCGCCTCCCGCTCGATCTCGGTGGGCAGCCGGAAGGGCAGCCCGGTCTGAGCCGCCAGCCAGGCACAGTAGGCCCGCGCCTCAAACCAGCATACCCCCACCACTGGCTGGGCAGGGTTGTTGAAGGCCGAGTCGTCCCAGAATTCCGGCTGGCGATAGGTCTTGTCCTCGGGATACCGATCGGTCAAGAGTAGCTCTAATTCGGACGGACTCAAGCCCCGCAACCACAGCATCTGTTCCGCCTGTTCGGATGTCAAACGGTCAGGAACAGATGCCCGAATAGCCTCCGGTGAAGTACCCCGCAGCTCCTTCCAGATATCACGTGCTGCCTGTTTCTGTCCTTCAGCGCTGCCCTCTCCCCTGCGCCACGCCTTCGCCTCGCCCGTCTCCCACCAGCGCTCATCCTCGTAGCCCCCTGCCGCCATGAACAGTGCATACTCGGCGTTGGTTACGGGGAACATGCCGATCTGGAACGCCTCCAGTTTCACCGTGTGGGCGGGTTTCTCGTCATCGTAGACAGACTGATCGTCGCCGATGGGATACTCCCCAGCGGGGATGGTCACCAGGGGCGGCATCAGGTAGGCGCCGTGCGGGCCGGTGCGGCGCTCAAAGCGCGGGTCGCCAATCAGGCCCAGCGCCAGCCCTGCCGCAATCCGCGCTCGTAGATCGGCCTGCCTATCACGTGTCCGGGCGATCAGCGCCTCCTGTAGCTCGCGCTTCAGCCCCTCATCCAGCCGCACTTCGGGGTTGGCCGCGCAGCGCGCCGCCAGCGGCAGGTTGGTGGCCATCACGCCGCGCACAAAGGCCGCCGGGTCGGGGGCCATCGCCGCCGCCAGGACGGTCGTCTCCTCCCAACCAGTGGCCGGCAACGCGGGCAGCGGGTCGCTATCGGCCAGCCCTTTCAGCGTCTCGGCCAGCGAGGGGCTGACCCTATCCGCCTGCCACTCCACATGCACCAGCGCCGGGTCGGGATTCCGCGCCAGCCGCCGCGCCGCGAAGAACTCCTGCAAGAGCTGGTGGAAGTACTTCACTTCATCACGGATGATGTCCTCATCCAGGATGCTCAGGTCGCGCCCGGCCCGCAGGATGTCCTTCCCATGTCCGCCATCCAACTTCTGGCAGGCCTCATCGTACTTGAGGGATACCTGTTTGGCGTCGGTGCCGGGTGTGCTTTCCTGCATGGTGAAGGCCAGGTCGCTCAAGCGGGGGATCAGCAGGCCGCGCTCCGGCAGGTCGAACGGGGAAACCCACGCATTGTGCGCCAGCTTGGTGTGGTCGCGCTCATCCAACAGCGAATCGGGCATCAGCAGGGGGTTCCTACGGTCGTTGACCTGCAGACGCAGCACCTTCCGCACAAAGCCGGTGAACAGGCTGGCCCGGCCACGGGGCATGTGGCCGCCCTCCCCCACTTGCTCGATCAGCAGTTTGAGGTAGTAGGGCGTCCGCAGCAGGTCCAACAGGGCAGGCTCGGCTTGCAGCTCGCGCCAGACCGCTTCTGCGCGGGCAGGCAGGTAGGCGCTCAGGAAGCGTCGCACCTGTTCGTCATCCATACGCTGCACCGTCACCTGCGGCACGGGCAGCGGGTCGGTGCTCAACGAGGCGCTGTAATCCAGCGTACGGCACGAGAACACGGCGCGGTTGCCGGGGTGCCTAGCCACCTGGTCGGCCAGGAACTGTTGCCAGCGCGCCACCAGCCGGGCATATTCGGCAGCGCTGCTGTGCGGCATCTCGTTCAGCGCATCCAGCAGCAGCAGCAGGCGTCCTTCTTTCAGCAGCTCGCCCAGCGGCGGCAGGGCCGGGTAGTCCTCCGCCCACCGAGCGACCAGCCAGTCCAGCGGTGAGGGCAGCGGCTGTCCTGGCTCAGCGCGGTAAGCGTTGAGGGGTACGAGGAAGCTGTAATGCCGGTCATCGTCTGCGCGCAGCCGGTCGATGCTGTCATCGAGCTGCAAACGGCGCAGCAGGGTGCTCTTGCCGCAGCCCGGCTCGCCCAGCAGCACCAGGGCGGGATTCTCCTCCAGGTGGGCCAGCACGTCTCGCAGGTCGTTGAAGCGGGGGCGCTCCGGCGGCTCGATCCAGCGCTGCCCCTCGGCTTTCTCCCCCTGGTCGATCAACAGGGTCAGCGCGACGAAGCGCTCGTCCAGGCGAAACTGGGGCTGCGACCACTCGGCTACCCGCCCCAGACGGTATTCGGTCAGGCTGGCCGGGCGATGCTTCATGATCTCGGCCACCGTGTCAGGGCTGAGGGCGGCGTACTCTATCTCACCCCGCACTGCTTTGAGCAGCTCCTGCATCGCCTCAGGCAAGGGGCGGCGACCCGCAGCCTCGTCGATGACGATGCGGTCACGCGGGAGCATGTCTGGCACTGGCTGGAATGGCTCAGTCAGCTCCCGAACAAGCGTCGCCAGCGCGGCGTAGAGATCGCTACCTACCGGCAGGTACTGGTAGGCATACAGGCGGCTGTGCAGGTCGCACTGACGCAGGTACAGCGGATGGATCGGCTTGCGGTTCTGGTCGTAATAGAACCACTCGCGGTGGACTTCTTTGCGATAGGGCATCGAGTGCTCGGACAGCAGCAACACCATGCGCCCGGTCTCACGAAGCGCCTGCTCGATCACCATGTCCCAATTGGCGCCCGTGCGCAGCACGCTCGTATCGCGGAAGACTCTGAAGCCCACTCGCTGGAGGTATTTCTCGACGGCTTCGGCGATGGGCTGGTCGGGCCGGGCATAAGAGATAAACAGGTAGTCTGCCTTGCCCGGCTCGATCGGAGGGATGGTCTCAGGCAAAGGCGGGGGAGGGGCGACGGCCTGCATCTCTAGGAAATCGGCCAGCGCGATGAGCCGGGCCAGAATGTCTGGTGGCAGGTCGGTGCGTTGGTAGACGATGGCCCGTGCCCCACGACCAATGGCAACGGCAGCGGATTTCTCAATGCCGCTGACATCGATTTTGTCGCCAGCGATTCTCTCGATGACGGAGCTTTCGCTCAGCAGGCTGATGAGCCTGTCGCGGGCGGATTCGTCGCCCGCTTTCAACTCAGCTACCAGGGTTTCGATCTGCTGGATGAACGGTTCGTCGGTCACGGTCACCTGCTCCCGCGTAAGAAGTCAACCGAGGTGGCAGGCATTATAAGCCCGGTAACGGGAATCTGCATAAGCGCCCACCGGGGGTCTTTGCCCCACCCCACTCCCGCGGGGCGCGAAAGGGCATCCTGCCTGCGGCGCGAGCCGAACCGGCGGCTCACCGGCGGCATTCCTGCTGCAGACCCGATATCGCCTATTCCGGCATCTCCCGCCGCCCGTCCAGCGCCCCTGCCAGAGTCACGCTGTCCGCGTATTCCAGGTCGCCCCCGACGGGCAGCCCTCGCGCCAGGCGCGTCACCCGAGTTCGACCGATCAGGCGCTTGTGAATATACATGGCCGTCGCATCCCCTTCGAGACTCAGGTTTGTAGCCAGGATCACTTCGCGCACGGGCGTTGTCTCGACCCGGCGAATCAGCTCCTCAACCCGCAGTTGATCGGGGCCGATGCCTTCCATCGGGTTAATAGCGCCGTGCAGCACGTGATAGACCCCCCCATAGTTGCCGGCGCGGTCAATGGCGACCACATCCAGCGGTTCCTCAACCACGCACACAAGGCCATGATCGCGCTTCGCGTCGGCGCAGATCGGGCAGGGGTCTGTCTCCGTGATGTTGTAGCAGGTGGAGCAATAGCGGGTTGTCGCCCTCAGGTCGCGTAGAGCTTCGGCCAGAGCGGCGGCCTGTTCGTGGGGCGCACGAAGAAGGTAATAGGTCAGGCGAGCTGCTGTTTTGGGGCCTATCCCTGGCAGACGGGAGAACTCGTCGATCAGGCGGGTGACTGAGGCAGGGATCGCTTTACTCACGCAGCCCCCTCCTCGCTAAAACAGGCCTGGGATGCTCAGGCCATCGGTCAGTCCTTCCAGGCGTTGGGCAGCTCGTGCCTGTGATTGTTCAATTGCCTGGTTCACAGCAGCAACCAGCAAATCTTGTAGCATCTCGATATCGTCAGGATTAACGATCTCTGGTTTCAGGGTAATGGACTGGATGCGTTGGTGGCCGGTTATGACGATGCTCACCGCGCCACCCCCTGCCGTGACCTGAAGGGTCTCTTGGGATAGCTCCTCCTGAGCCTTGAGCATCTCCTGCCGCATCTGTTGAATCTGTTGGGCGATGTTTCCAATCCCACCGCTCCCTGGGGCGCGCATACCCATGCCTCGACGTTTGCTCACTGTAGATTCTCCTCGCTGCTCGAAACCCGCTTGACCCGCCCCCCTAGCTCATTGACAGCGAAAGCCGCCAGACTATCTTGGGTAAGGGTGTCATCTGCTTCGCCTGCCGGCGAGCCAGCCTGCGAACTACCAACGCCGCAGCGCATCTTGAGGGGCTGGCCGAACACATAGTGGAAAGCTTGCTCAATGAGCGCGCGATGATGTTCTTGCTCGATCTTGTCGCGCAGAATCTCGCTGGGCACCAAGAGGAAGACTGCCAGGCCATCCACCCTGTACAGGGTGCAGGATTTCAACAGCGCCTCGACTAGCTTGTCCCGCTCGCGGATGAAGAGCAGAACTTCCCGCCAGCGGGCCTGGACCTCGGCGAGAGTCAGCCTATCTGGGCCGGGAGTCGGGGGGGCTTTTTCCGGTGGCGGGGAACCGGGTGCAGGGCTGGGTGCGTTCCCTGGCTTGCCGTGCGGCAGATGAGGAGCCGGGGCAACCACTTCGGGGGCCGCGTGTAGCGCCTCGACGCTTTCCAGAAACGCAAGCTCCAGGGGAAGCTGTGGCTGCCACCCAGCGGTCGAATCGGTCGCGGCCTGGTTGAAACGGCGGATCGTATGCAGTAACGCCAGGCGCGGTATCTGGTCGGCATGGGCTGTGAGCCAGGCCAGGCCCTCTGGCCCCTCGGTCGCCTCGACCAACGCCGTGCCGCCCATCTGAACAAGCATCACCCGGCGTAGATATTCGACCATTTGCCCGGCCAATTGGCGGGCATCAGTCCCTTGGTCGAGCACCTGATTGATGAGATCGAACCCCCCAGCGGTGTCGCCCGCGATCAACGCATTGGTGAGAGCATGCACATCTTCTCCAGTCGCCGTGCCCAGGACGGCCCGGGCGAAGTCCAGAGTCAGGATGCTGCCTGGATCACCCGTGAGCTGATCAAGCAGGCTGACGGCATCCCGCAGCGACCCGGTTGCCTGTCGGGCGATCAACTCCAGGGCGGCGGTTTCTACCTGCACCTCTTCGGCCTCAGCCAGCGCCTGTAGCTGCGCAACGATCAGGTTGAGGGGAATGCGCCGGAAATCAAAGCGTTGGCAGCGCGACAGGATGGTCTGGGGGACCTTATGGACCTCGGTCGTAGCGAGAATGAAGATCGCGTGGGGGGGTGGTTCCTCAAGGGTTTTGAGGAGCGCATCGAACGCTGCGCCCGAAAAACGATGCACCTCATCAATGATGTAGATTTTGTAGCGGCCTTCATTGGGGGCAAAAGCGATGCGATCGCGCAGGTCCCGCACATCCTCGACACTGGTGTTGGAGGCCGCGTCGATTTCAATCAGATCAAGGAATCGTCCCTGGTTAACAGCGACACAGAATGGGCATTCATTACACGGGCGAGCCAGTGGATCTTCGGCTAAGCAGTTGACCGCCTTGGCCAAGACGCGGGCCATCGTTGTCTTGCCTGTCCCGCGCGGCCCAGCGAAGAGGTAGGCATGCCCAATACGCCCGCTCACCAGGGCGTTGCGCAGCGTGTGGGTGACATGATCCTGGCCGACGACTTCCTCGAAGGTGAGCGGTCGCCACTTCAGATAGAGGGCCTGAGAGGCCATAGGGTGCTGCTCCTGGCAGAAGGGTGTCCTCTGGCGGGTGGATTTGCGTATGGGGACAGTCTATCATCCGGGCGAAGTCCGTGCAACCAGTTGGGTGGGTGGGGGAACAGATAAAATGCCGGGCATGAGCAGAATAGTTAGAATAGAGGCACGATCCCCTACCCACGGCGTCAGAGCACAGACCGACGGGTCGAAGTTGGGCGCAAGCCAGTTGTTGATATACTTGCTTGCACGTCTGTTCTATGTCCGGTGAGTGGGTGATGGGCGAATTCGGATGGGAGATGCACTGCGTGTCAGATCAGCGTTGTTGGCAAAAGGGCCACCAAAACACTTGTCTCGGGGTATCCTGCACCGCCCTACTCACGGATCGTGCGAAAGGGGGTGACTCGTGTCTGAAGCGCGTCTAAGGCCCTCTCAGCAGGCGGTTGTTGCCTATACCGGGGGTAGGATGGGCGTCTCGGCAGTGCCCGGCAGCGGCAAAACCTTCACGCTCTCTCACCTTGCAGCGGCCCTGGTAGAACGCCTTGCAGATGCAGGGTTATCTGGGGACCAAGAGGTTCTGATTGTTACTTTTACCAACCCTGCCGTGAACTCCTTCCGCAACCGTATTGCCAAGCTGGTTCAGCAGGAACGTGGTTTGTTTCCCTATGTGGGCTACCGAGTACGTACCCTGCATGGGCTGGCACACGATATTGTCCGTATGCGACCTGGATTGGTGGGTCTGGCAGATGACTTCGAGATCGTGGATGAGCGCACCACTGCAACCCTGATCCGCGAGCTGGCTGAGCGCTGGGTTCGAGACAATGCCGAACGTCTGGTTACCTACGTCGATCTACCCCTGGCGCAGGAGGAAAGTCAACTCCGTAACTTGATCCTCCACCACGGGGTCGATCTCGTCCAGAGCATTGCCCAGGAAATCATCAAGCTGGGCAAGGATCATCGTTGGGAGCCAGCAGAGCTACATGCACAACTAGATGCAGCCCCGGTTGATCTCCCACTGGCGCGCATCGGTGTCGAAATCTACGAGAGTTACCAACGCAGCTTGGCTTATCAAGGTGCGGTTGACTTCGATGACCTGGTGCGGCTGGCTATGGAAGCTCTGGATACCGATCCTGCCTTTCTAAGCCGGCTACAGGAGCGCTGGCCCTATATTCTCGAGGACGAGGCACAGGATTCGAGCAAACTGCAAAATGACATGCTGCGCTTGCTCTCTGCGGGCCGGAACTGGGTACGGGTGGGCGATCCGAACCAGGCAATCTACACCACATTCACGACAGCAGATGCAAACTTCCTACGTCAATTTCTGCGTGAGCAGGGGGTCGTTGCCCAACCCCTTCAGGAGTCTGGGCGTTCCGCTCCCGCGATCATTGCTCTGGCCAATGAACTGATGCGTTGGGCCACCCAAGATCCACTGGTGGCGCATCTCCATGCGGCCTTTTACTGGCAGTCCATTCGTCCCACCGAGCCGGGCGATCCCCAACCTAACCCTTCTGATGGGCTGATCTACATCGATTGGGAGCCAGATAAGAATGTCACACCCGATGCCGAAATCGAGCGTGTCGTCAGATCGCTTGAGAAATGGTTGCCCGATCACCAGGACTGGACGGTGGCCGTGCTGGTGCCGGAGAACAATCGGGGGTTCAAGCTCGCCGAGGTCCTGAGGCAAAGGGGCATCCCTCATGAGGAATTATTGCGCAGCACCCCAGCGACCCGTGATGCTGCCGCTAAGTTACAAATCGTTCTCGACTTCCTAGCTGAGCCAACGAACAGCCGGGCTTTGGCGCGCCTTTTCGAATTATGGTGGGATGTGGCCCTTGCTCCCTCCCTCCACAACCCTATCGAGAAAGAAGAGATAGACCCCGCCGACCAAGCGCTCGCCTTCCGAGAGCCGATCGTGCGAACCCTTCAAAAAGCAAAGGCCATTGAAGATTTCCTGTGGCCGACGGGCGAGCGCGACTGGCTAGGTGAAGTCGGGGATATTCTCGAGCCGGAAGCTATCTCGGCGCTCGCCGGCTTTCGAACTCAGGCCCAGTTCTGGCTGCGGGCCAGGTCGCTCCCGATTGATCAGTTGGTGCTCACCCTCTCTCAGACCCTGTTTGACCAGCAGGCCGATCTGGCGTTGGCCTACAGGATCGCGCTGGTGCTGCGTGGTATTGCTCAGATGAACCCAACCTATCGCCTGCCGCAACTTAGCCAGGAGCTTCGCTCGATTGCCCTCAATCAGCGACGCTTTCTCGGGCTGGAAGACGCAACAACTGGCTATGAACCACGCCCGGGTGTGGTTACGGTAGCAACTATGCATGCCGCCAAGGGTCTGGAGTGGGATCGAGTTTATCTGATGGCGGTCAACAATTATAGTTTTCCAGCAGCACTCCCTGGCGATTCATATATCTCCGAAAAGTGGTTCGTTCGGGACAACCTCAACCTGCAGGCAGAAGCGCATCATCAGGCTGTGCTTGCCATGCAGGGGGATCCAACCACCTACGTAGAAGGGGAAGCTTCCCAGGCAGCGCGCGTTGAGTATGCTACGGAACGTCTCAGGTTGCTCTACGTAGGCATCACCCGCGCCCGCCGCGACTTGATCATCACTTGGAATATGGGGCGTTACTGGGAGCAGGGCCGTCAGAACGGCCCTGCTCAGGCGCTGATCGCGCTTAGCCATGCCTGGAGGCAGGATATAAAAACATGACGGAGCGAGGACCTTTCTCACACTGGCAACGTGCCGCTCAACCACATGAGGCGGCTGAGGTGGGCTTCACCAACCCACCGAAGCTACCGCCGGTCTTTCAGTTCAGCCAGAACAGCCTGCAGGACTACCGGGATTGCGCACGACGATTCCAACTGCGCTATGTATTGGGGCAGCAATGGCCCGCAGTCGAGGCGGAGCCTCTACGTGATCACGAGTATTTTCTCGATCTAGGCGAACAGTTTCATCTGCTTGCACAACGCTATTTCTTGGGGATTCCACCAGAGAGATTGACCCCTCATGACCCCTTGCTCGGTGAGTGGTGGCAAAACTTTCTGCAATATCCTGTGCTTGATCTTCCAACGACGCTCCGCAAACCAGAGTTTCAACTCTCAACTCCGCTCGCCAACCAGCGCCTGCTGGCTCGTTTCGATCTCCTCGCCATCGAGCCAGGTCAGCGCGCCGTCATTGTAGATTGGAAAACCTCTCGCTATCGTCCCGACCGCCGCACATTGGCCTCCCGGCTTCAGACGCGGGTTTATCCTTTCGTATTGGCTGAGGCAGGCACCTATCTGTTTGGATGCCCAATCTCACCTGAGCAAATCCGTCTCGTCTACTGGTTTGCCTCCGATCCAACACGACCGGAGATTTTCGAGTACGATGCCTCCCTTCACAAGGAGAATCGGGATTACTTAGCGCAATTGATAAACGAGATCATGGGCCAAGAGGAAGAAATTTGGCCCCTAACCGGGGATACTACCCATTGTGAGTATTGCATCTATCGCTCTCTGTGCGATCGGGGAGCCAAGGCTGGTTTGCTGGATTCTGCACCGGTCGAGATCACGAGCGCGGAATCTGATTTTCGTTTTGAGCTTGATGAGGTAGAAGAGATTGCGTTTTGATCTGAA